>Ga0070713_100002865_pt1 | contig 11280 bp, 10 predicted proteins | sample LARL82metaG_FD_65465 | JGI IMG/M metagenome (GOLD analysis project Ga0070713, IMG submission 65465) | Corn, switchgrass and miscanthus rhizosphere microbial communities from Kellogg Biological Station, Michigan, USA - LAR L8-2 metaG | ecosystem: Host-associated > Plants > Roots > Rhizosphere ... | reverse complement strand
GACGGGGCCGCGTGGAAATGCGGCAGGCAACAGGGACACGGCTTCCGCAACGTCGCGCGACACGCTCGCGGCACTGCTGTCGGCAAGCGAGACGGTGCCGTCGGGAGCGATGCGGAGCACCATCGCTTTGCCTTCGAGCGACTCGCGCGCCGCATCTTCCAGGGCCCGAGCACGGGCGTCGGTCGTCGTTAGGCGAATCGAGTCCGTGACGGCCCGAACGTAAGTGGCCGTCGGTGCGCTCTTCTCGACGATCGCGCGCGAGAAGACGTGCATCGTGGCGGTCATCGTCGTCACGGTCTCGGAGCCGCCGAGCTGGCGCGTACCCGTGAGCTCAGTCTGCTGATCGAGGCGAAGGTGCAGCGTGTCACCGACGCGCGGCCGAATCTGCAACAGCACGCCCTGTGCTCCCGCGGCCATCGTGCGCAACACGAGCATGACGATGCCGAGCGCCAGCTGAGATCTGCGAAGACGCGAGCGGTGCATAACGACAATCAGAGACCGTACGGATCGTCAGGCGGCGCCGTGCGCATCGGAGTGACGAGCGCCGGACGGCCGACCGTCGTTGGCGGCACGATGCGCGCCAGCTGCGACTTGAAAAAGCGCTTCACGTCGGCGGGCCGCTCGAGGAGGGTCGCGTTCTTGGCGCGGATCACATCCTCTTGCTCGTACACGTCGGTGATGTCCTTCACCCAATTCAACGTGATCGTCGGGTCGAGCGGCCGCAACACGCGCAAAATCGCCGACTCGAGCGACGCATCCTGCGTTTGCGGATAGCGCTCGGCGCCGTCGCGCCCACGCATGATCGCGGGCCGCGGGAAGCGCACGAAGATTGGTTGTGTGAAGTGCGGGTGCCGCACCATGAGCTGTCCCTTCTCGAGCGTTGCGAGCTTCGTCTTCACGGCTGGACTCAATACCGAGTAGCCTGGTGTCGCGAGCTCGTCGGCGTCCATCCGACCATACAGCGCCGTCCCCGAATTGCCGACGACACGCCGATGCACCTGGGAGCGGAACTGCTGCGCGCTGAAGAGTACGAGACCGAGGTAGCGCCCCCGTTCGGCAAGGTCGAGCAGCATCTTCCGAACGTAGGTGTCCTGACCATCGCTAGGCGCGTATTTGTTGAGCTCGTCCACGAAGACGATGACGTGCTTGACGCCAAGGTCTCGCTTTTCCAGATGCTCGCGGAGCTTCGTGACGACGCGCGCAAAGACGAGGTCCTGCGCGTCCTCTTCGAGCGAGGCGACGTCAATCACATACACCGTGCGGTCCTGAAAGCTCCCGAAGGGAAGATCACCTACGTTACCGTCGTCCGTGACGAGACCCGCACAACGCGTCGAGATGTTGGAGAGTCGATTGCGCACCTTGCGAATGGTCGCGATGTGATGCGTCCGCCAGCTCTCGCTGCCGCGCTGCTCCATATTCACGAGCAGGTCCTTGAACCATTGCTCGAGGTCCGCGAAGGAGCGAACGCGATAGCGCTTTCCCGGAAGCAAATGCTCGTCAGCAAAATCCCGGTCGACGATCCGCTCTCGTATGAAGTCAATCAACGCGTCGGCTTTCGCGTCCACGTCGTCCTTGTTGAGCAGCACCTCAGCATACTGCAGCACTTCGCGCAGTCCCCACGTCAGCGGCGTCACATTGTCGAGCAACGCTTCGTTCGAGCGTAGCGTGTTGAGCGAGATGCCGTCGGACTTGTAGGGCGCGAAATACTGGACGTTCTCGAATGGTCCGGGCGGCACGCCACACTTCTCGTACAGCAGCCGGTCGCGCTCGTCGATCTCGCCCTCTTTATCGAGGAAGCAGAGGTCGGGCCCCTTCACGTTGAAGCAGACGGCAGCGATCGAGCCTTTTTGCTCCGGGAAATGCGTGAAGATGGAGGAGAGGATCCATTCGATCGCGCTCGTCTTCGTCGCGAGTCCGGAGACACCGGTGATATTGAGGTGCGCTGCTTCGGGCCCAATGAGGAAATCCGCATCGAGATAGATCGGCGCGTCGGTGCCGCCAGCGTGATAGACGCCGATCGGAATGCCGGTCCGCGAGCCCTCGGCGAGATAGCCGTCCATGCGGAGCGCGACGGCGACATCGGAGTCGTCGGCGAGATACACGTCGCCCAACGGCACCGGCTGGAGCGGCTCGTCCGGCAGCTGCCGCAGCACCGCCGCCGTGTACAACCGGATCTCGGCGCGTTCAGTGGATGCTAACGATGCCGATGCCGGGCTGCCGTCGTGGCCGAGGACGTCGTGGAGCGGCGATTGGAGGTCGGAGTAGCTGAAGCCCTCGACGACCACACCGTATACCCGGGTGATCTGACCATTGATCGTGTACTTCCCCTCGACGCGCACGATCGTGCCGACGCCCACGGGAGAGTCGAGCCCGGTCCAGAAGTGGAACTCGTGGGGCGTGTTCGGTCGCCGCTCCGTCGCGACGACGCGGCCAAGTGGAGTAATCGTTGTCATATAAGGCGCGTCATATCAGGCGCGTCATGTCACGGCACGAAGAAACTCTTCGCAATCACGAATACCATAGACCATCTTGTCCCAGCGAGCATCAGGCATCGCCAGCGGTGCCGCCTCGGCGAGAATCCAGCGCGAGACGAGATCGGCGCGAGCGCCGATATCGTGCTCGTCGATTCGGGCTGGATTCGCGATCTCGACGCGTACCAGCCCCCACATCGGGTCGTGTCCCACGGCATCGCGCAGCCGCAGATACCAGCTCGCAACGGGAATCCGCTTCGGCGACGTCACCCTGAGCACGCTCGAGCGTTCGGCGCGACGCAGCCCGAAGATTGTCTGCAACGCGTCGCCCTCGGCGTACAGGGTACGATGACTCTTCACGACGCCAACCGTACAAGCCGCGACAGCAACCTTCTCGCTTCCGCTGATGCCACCGTCGATGAACAATGGTTCGTGCTCGAGGTGACACCATCGCTCCGCGAGCTCGCGCTCGGCCTCCTCGCGATCCTCCTGAATGCGATGGACCGCCTGGTCGCGGAGAATGAAAGGATGAGAAGATGCGTCGCCTGATGCCGCGGCGGTATCCACAAGGTCGATGCCAAGGCCACTCAGAATGCGTTCATGCTCGGCGCTGAGGGCGCGCCGTGGTCCATACAGCCGACGACGCACCACCGGGCGGTGCCACGTCGTTAGGCGCCGGTTGCGCCGGATGCGCACGGCGGCGGCGACGGTGCCGTGGACGATCGGCACGCCGTCGACGTAGGCAACGACGTGGCTGGTCTGAGTACCGTCGAGAAAGGCGGCGAAGGCAACGACCGGATCACCGAACACTCGTCGCGCCCGCATCGCTCCGCCTTCGATGACCTCCGCGCCGACGAGCCGGGGCGGCTTGGCATCCGCTGTCATTCGCTCGAGCGGCGGCTCGCCATCGGTCAGGAGGGCGATGTCCGGGGCCAGCGCGCGCAGCTGCCGCTGCAGAGCGACCAAGCTCTGGTCCATCGTGGCGCGCAAGACGACTGTCATCGGGTTGCAGACTAAGGGCCGTGGCCAGTGATCGGTAGTCGGTGGTCGGTTGTCGGTGGCACCGTTCACCGTTCACCGACCACCGACCACCGGTTACCGCACTACCCCAATCGCTACTCCATCATGCGTCGGCACGAGGATGGAGAGCACTCGTGGGTCCGTGGCCATCTTGCGATTGAACTCGCGAACCGCCCTGGTCTTCTCGTCGTTCTCGGCGTCGTCGAAAACCTTGCCGCCCCAGAGCGTGTTGTCGGCGATCACAAGGCCGCCCGGCCTCAAGAGCCGTAGTGCCCAATCGAAATAGGTGGGCATCGGCTCCTTGTCCGCGTCGATGAAGACCGCGTCGAAACGCTCACCGTCGAGGCTCGGCAGGACGTCCAGCGCCCGACCGACACGGACCTCGATCTTGCTGCTCAACCCCGCGCGCTCGATGTAACGCCGCGCGAATTCCGCGTGCTTCTGCTCGATCTCGATGGATACGAGCTCGCCCTCGTCCGGCAGCGCGCGGCCCATCCAGATCGCCGAGTAGCCGCCGAGGGTACCCACCTCGAGTACGCGGCGCGCGCCGATCGACGTGAGTAGAACTTGCAAAAGTCGCCCTTCATCAGCGGACACGGCGATCGGCGGCAGCCCCGTGCGATCGGCCTCCTCTCTCAGGGAAACGAGGAGGCTGTCTTCAGGCGCAAACAGCGCCGAGATATATTCGCCAGTTTTGTCGGACATAATGATCGGTGATTGCTGGTTGGTGGCCAGTGGTTGGTGAACAGGGAGTGCGGGCGCAGAGCGCTCGCTAATCCGATTTCACCAATCGCCAGTCACCAGTCACAAGCCACCAGAATTACTCCACTCCGATATCCCACGCCTGTTGCAAATCGTTTTTCGAGTACGCGCGAAAGGCGGTGAGGGTCTGTGTCCGCTGAATGCCCGGCACCGTCGGGAACACTTCCGTGACGACTTTGGCGATATCGTCGTACTGCGGCACACGCACGATCGCGACGAGGTCCCACTCGCCGGACACCGAGTACACCTCGGTGACACCATCGACGCCGGCGAGCATGTGAGCCGCCTTTGGTATCATCGGCGGCTCGACGCGAATCAATACGATGGTGGTGATCACGACGCTCAGAGCTCGTCGAGACGCGCCATACCGTCCGGGAACGGCGGCACGTTCAGCAGCCAGAGCCCGGCAATCTGGCTCTGCCGATCGACGTCGAGCAGAAAATCGCGACCGACGCGAACAGTGCGTGCCTCACGAGTCTTGCCGAGCTTGAAATGAATGACGCGCTCGGTACTGTCAGCTTCGGCGACGAGTGGCGTGTCGACTTCGACGGCCGCGATGTTCGGCTGCGAGCGTCGCGACGGCAGCAGCACGCGCGCGTCCTCGACCTGATTTGGTGGAGACAACGTGGGCAGCTTGCGCACGTCCGGCCAGACGGCCACTTCGACGCCATTGATACGCCCCTCGGCGACATCGAGGATGATCCATGAACCGTCTCTGCCTTCGACCTCGACGGAACCGGACATGCCATCACTCACGCCGCGCGTCTTGAGCTGCGCCGAGAGAATGTCAGTGTCGGCATCCCACTTGTACTCGACTTCGGGCGGTGAGCCGTTGGCTGGCTCCACTTGGACGGCGATGTTCACGGTGGCTCTCCTTGTCGGTCGCGCGAAGTTGGTGACTCGGTGCCCGAGTGGTGCAGCCCAAAACGAGCGAGTGGTGTCTTTTATCTGCAGGGCGCTTGCGCGGCTGAAGATAACGGCCGCGGCGAGGCTCGCTAGAATACACAATCACTATCCTCCTGCCCGAGCTTCTCAATGGATCGACGTTCCTTCGTCTCATCGATGTCCGTGCTCGGCGTCGGTGCTGCCGTTACCAAACCCGGACAACTGGGCGACGCCTCCGGTTTCGCTGATTCGCCGCGCGTTCCGACGCTGCCGCGGACCAACATTGCGGTCAGGTCCCGATACGAGCCCATCCCGCCATTCGATCCGTCGGTGTATGCACGGCGGCTGGAGCGCGTGCGGCAGCTCACACGCGACGCGGGCGGTAATGTCCTCATCGCGACTAGCGGCGCGACGAATTTCACGTATCTCGTCGGAAGCAACTACGGTCGCAGTGAACGACTCATCGCCCTGGTGCTCCCTGTCGACGGCGCGCCGATCCTGATCGCGCCTTCGTTCGAAGTCGAGCGGGTGCGACGTGGTTCGCACATCGACGCGGCCGTCCGCGGGTGGGAGGAGCAAGCCGATCCCTTCCTGCTGGTCCGTGACGCCGTGCGCGACTCGACCAGCGCCGGTCAGGCGACGATCGTCATGGAGCCCAAGACTGATTATTGGGCGGCGATGGCAATTTCGCGCGCACTCCCTGACTCGCGACTTGCCGACGGCAGTGCGGTCTTCGAGCAGCTGCGGCTCGTGAAGTCACCGGAGGAGATTCAGCGCATGCGCCGGGCGATCGAGATCACCGAAGACGCGGTCGCTTCGACCTTCGATCGGTTGGAGACGGGCATGCGGGATCGCGACGTGGCAAAAATCGTCGCGGAAGAGCATGCCAAAAGAGGTATCGATGGCGGCGGCCTCGTTCAGTTTGCCGGCCAGTCAGCGCTTCCGCACGGGGGTACGATCGGTACGAAGCTCGCGCCGCAAATGGTCGTGCTCATCGACGCAGGTGGCGACTTCCAGGGCTACACCTCCGATATCACGCGCACACGCTGGTTCGGCGACGCACCGGCGGCGCGATTTCGAGAGGTGTACAATCTCGTGCATGCGGCGCAGGACGCGGCGATGGAGCGCGTTCGTCCCGGCATTCCCGCGCAGGAGATCGACCGTGCCGCGCGCGCGGTGATCACCCAGGGCGGATATGGCCAGTATTTCACCCATCGTCTGGGTCATGGCATGGGAATGGATGGCCATGAGCCGACCTGGATGGTCGAGGGCAACACGAAGCTTCTCGAGCCAGGCTACGTGTTCTCGGTCGAGCCCGGGATTTATATGCCGGGAATGTGGGGAGTTCGAATCGAGGACGACTTCATGTGTACGGAAACGGGGGGAGCGTTGCTCTCGAGGCGAGCACCCCTCGTCTGACTGAAATAAGAGTGAGCCGAAAAAAGGCGATCCGAAGACCGCCGTTCTCGGCTCGTCGTTTTGGCCTCAGTCTCGATTAGAACTCAGTAATCCCACGACACGCCGAACACCTTCGACGACATCCTCCATTGGCGCCGCATAGGAGATGCGGATCCATTCGGGTGTCCGAAACGCCGCGCCGGGGACGACGGCGACATCGCGCGTATCGAGCAGCTCGCGGGCGAACGTTGTCCCCGGTGCGTCGTCGCCCGCCTTTGACGGCACGCGGACGAACAGGTAGAACGCGCCGTGCGGGTCGACGAAGTCGACACACGCGGAGCGGAGCATGCCGGCCGCCGTGTCCCGACGCCGACGGAACTCGGCGACCATCGTCGCGATTGCGGACTGCGACTGCTCGCGCGACGAGAGCGCGCATAACGCCGCGTGCTGGGCGAGCGTGGTCGCGTTCGACGTCGTATGCGATTGCAGCGCGGTAATGCGGCGAGCGACGGATGTCGGGGCGATCGACCAACCGATGCGCCAGCCGGTCATGGCGTATGCCTTGGCCACACCGTCGACCACGACCAGCCGCTCGCGCAGCCGCGCATCACCATGGGCGGCATCCAGGAGCGATGGCGCCGGCGACTCGTAGCTGATCTCCCGGTAGATCTCGTCGCTGATCACCCACCAGCCCCGTAGCGCCGCGAGCTCCAGGATCGCGCGGAGCTCATCCAGAGAATACACAGCGCCCGTTGGATTTGTCGGCGAGTTGATCATCACGCCGCGCGTCCGCGGTGTCGCCGCGCGCTCGAGATCGTCGGCGGTGATCTTGAGTGAATTCTCACGGCGGCCGGGGACTTCTATCGCACGGGCGCGCGCCAGCGTGAGAATCTGATAGTAGCTCGTCCACGCCGGCGTGGGCACGAGCACGTCGTCACTCGGACCGAAAAGCACGAAGCAGCTGTTGAATAGTGCCTGCTTACTTCCAGTGGAAACGACGACATCGGCGGGTGTGATCACGGAAGACGCCAGCCGTTCGTTGGCACGCGTCGCAATGCACTCTCGAAGCGGCAGGATGCCTTCGACGAGCGTGTATCGCGTCGCGCCGGCATCGAGCGCGCGCTTGGCCGATTCGCGAATGAACGCGGGCGTCGGGAAATCGGGCTCGCCCGCGCCGAGGTCGATAACAGCGCGGCCAGCGGCGCGGAGCGCCTTCGCGCGCGCCGAAACGGCAATGGTTGCCGACTCCTGGAGCTCGGCAACGTTCGAAGACGGATTGAATTGCACGGACATCGTAATCGAAAAAGGGCGAGGGCGCGGTCGTTGCGGAATCTGGAGTGTCGATTTGGTCGCCCTTCCGGCGACCGCTATACTTGTCGGCCCGGCAAAGGTAGGGACCGGCAGGACGGTGTGCCACGTCGCGCGCATCGCGGCCCAGAGCGCAGTCGAGGGGTGGAGTGGATCAGGAAGCGAAGGAGCCTGGCGTCACGCGCGGGCAGAATGTCGTCTATCAGATGCCGCACGATTGGGCATCGGTCGCGCACGTACTTGCGCCGGTCCTCGATCGCATCGACGATGCGGCGAATGCCGTGCAGCTGTTAATCGTGTGCGCGGACGCGGAAGCCGCGGCCGGTGCCTCGGCGTCGGTCGTGCGACTCGCGGGCAGCAGACCACTCCGTGCCATCGCCTCGACGAGCGCTCGTCGCGCGGCGCGACTTCTACGCGACGGCGGTGCTCAGGTCGTCGCTGGCGCACCACCCGAGCTACTCGCGCTGATCCAGGGATCCTCGCTCAAGCTCGACCAGGTCCGCTGCGTCGTTCTCGCCTGGGTAGACGAATTGATTGCTGGTGGCGAAGAGGGAATGCTCGAGACGTTGATGGCCGAGATCCCGAAGGACGCCGCGCGCATCGTCGTCGCGAACGACATCACGGCCGAAGTCGAAGCACTCATCGAGCGCTACGCGCGTCGCGCGCGTCGCGTCGCGCCGTCCGCCACGGAAGCGTCGTCCGAAGGCGTGAGTCTTCAGTACGTCACCACATCGTCTGCGGCCCGGCTGCCAGCGCTGCGCCGACTGCTCGACGACATCGATCCGGCCCGCGCTGTGGTCTACGTTCGCAGCGACGACAGCGAGCGTGAGGTTCGCGATCTTCTTCGAGCGTTGGGCTATGGCGAGCATCGCGCGCCTGACGAGCCAGGCGTGCGCGTCGCACGGGCCGCGGGCCCGGGCCCCTGGGACGTGGTTGTGCTCTACGACACACCCGCCTCTCGCGAAGAGCTGCGCGAAGCGGTCGGGCCAGAGCCCACTCGCGTCGTCGCGCTCGCGCAGCCACGTCTTCTCGCGAGCCTGCGAGTCCTCACTGGCGGCGCGCAGGTGACGCCGCTCACACTTTCCGAAGCCGGCCTCCGCGCGCGCAGTCGCGAAGAGGTCGTGCGCGCCGAATTGCGCGACATGCTCGAATCGGGGGCGTTTGCGCGGGAGCTGCTCACACTCGAGCCCCTGCTCGAGAGTTACGACGGCATCGAGATCGCCGCGGCGACACTGCGACTGCTGGAACAGGCGCGCTTCGAGCGCGATGCAGCGCGCGCACGTGTGGTGGAAGGACGCCCGCCCAGTCCCGTGACTAGCGCGGCGGGCGCGATGACGCGCATTTTCGTAAACGTCGGGGCGATAGACAATGCACGACCCGGTGACCTCGTCGGTGCCATCACCAACGAGGCCCACATAACGAGTGCGAAAGTCGGGAAGATCGACATTCGCGAGAACCACTCGTTGGTGGAAATCGCGAGCGACGTCGCCGACAGCGTCATCGCGAAGCTCACCGGGAGCTCCATCCGCGGCCGCCGCGTCGTCGCGCGCATCGATCAGGAGCGCGGCTCGCGACCAGGTGGAGGCCGCGGCGGTGGACGAGGTGGTTCGGACCGTGGTGACCGCGGTCCGCGACGCGATGTGGGGATGAGGCGGGACGTGGCGCGCGAGCGAGGCGTCGATCGGCCGCGCGACGACCAACGTGAATCAGATCGCTCGGCACGCCCGCGATCCGGAGAGAACGAGTGAACTCAGACCTCCACTTCAGTCGGAGCGGTGGCTGGATCGAGGTAATCTGCGGGGTGATGTTCAGCGGTAAGAGCGAGGAGCTCATTCGCCGCGTGCGGCGCGCCATCATCGCGCGGCGCACGGTTCAGGTCTTCAAGTCCCATCTCGACGAGCGGTACGCCGGCATCTATCACATCTCGAGTCACGATGGGCGGAGTGTCGAAGCCGTTCCAATCGACACGCCGGAGCAGATCGCGCGGCAGTTGGCGTCGGACACCCAAGTCGTCGCCATCGACGAAGCGCAGTTTCTCGGGCCATCGATCGTCTCGCTCGCAACCTCGCTCGCCAACGAGGGTATCCGGGTCATCATCGCCGGCACGGACACAGATTTTCGTGGTGAGCCCTTCGGGGCGATGCCGGAGCTTCTCGCCGTCGCCGAAGTAGTCGATAAGCTCCACGCGATCTGCGTAAAGTGCGGGAATCCGGCGAGCCGAAACCAGCGGCTCATCAGTGGTCGCCCAGCTCGCTACGACTCACCGACGATCATGGTCGGGAGTACGGAGGCGTATGAGGCGCGCTGCCGTGCGTGTCACGCGGTGCCGACGAAGGACGAAGAGCAGTTGACGCTTGTAGGGGCTAGTAGGGGCTAGGGTCCAGGTTAGGGGCTAGGGCCGCTCATCAAGATCTCTGCGCTGGCCCTAGCCCCTACCCCCTGGCCCCTACCCCTAGAGCATGGCCCCCTCGCGACCATGCGCCAGATACAGGAACTCTTGCCGGGTGCGAGCGTCGTCGCGGAAGGAGCCACGGACCGCGCTGGTTATCGTCTTCGAGTTCTGCTTCTCGACGCCTCTCATCATCATGCAGAGGTGGTAGGCCTCGATGACGACGCCGACGCCGGCGGGCTCGAGCACCTGCTCGATGGCGCCCGCGATCTCCTCGGTGAGCCGCTCCTGAACCTGCAGGCGACGGGCGAAGACCTCGACAATCCGCGGCAGCTTCGAGAGGCCGACGATTCGACCGTTCGGGATGTAGGCGACGTGTGCCTTGCCGAAGAAGGGCAGCATATGGTGCTCGCACAGGCTGTACAGCTCGATATCGCGCACCATGACCATGTTTCGATGATCCTCGGCGAATAGCGCGTCGCCGACCACGTCCTCCACGCTCTCGCCATAGCCCCGAGTGAGCCAGGCCATAGCGTTCGCCACCCGCTCCGGAGTCTTTAGCAGGCCCTCGCGGGCGGGGTCCTCGCCGAGGAGCGCGAGCTGGCGCGAAACCATCGAGGCGTACTCGGCGTTCACCGCCGCTGGGTCGAGGTCCCAGCCCGCGCCCCCGCGGGGTTCCGCGCCCCGCTGGCCGTCCGCGGGTTGCCGGTGAGCTAGTGAGACGGAAGCCGGCTTCGTGCGCCGATTATTGGTCGAGTCCTTCGTCACGAGGTATCTCCCTGGGTTCGGCTCATGCGTTATGACAAATCAGTCATTGCGCCCTCAGTTCCATCTGACGGGCGCGGCGTTGACGCGTGGGCGCATAAAACCTACCTTGGCGCGTGAGAGGGGTGTGGTCCAACGTGTGGTGGAGGGGAGATAACCGATGCTCGTCGTAGGTCTCACCGGGAATATTGGAAGCGGCAAGTCGACGGTCGCACACCTGTTATCGGAGCGCGGGGCGACGATCATCGACGCGGACGTGCTCGCGCGTCGCGCCGTCGAAGC
>Ga0070713_100002862_pt1 | contig 11281 bp, 7 predicted proteins | sample LARL82metaG_FD_65465 | JGI IMG/M metagenome (GOLD analysis project Ga0070713, IMG submission 65465) | Corn, switchgrass and miscanthus rhizosphere microbial communities from Kellogg Biological Station, Michigan, USA - LAR L8-2 metaG | ecosystem: Host-associated > Plants > Roots > Rhizosphere ... | reverse complement strand
CTCTCCTGTAATGGCAACGCCAAAGGTCCAGGGGACACGAGGCAACAAAAGCAGACTCAGTGTGAAGACTGCCCCGGTGACCCCGATTGCGAGGTAGACCGGTCGCAGTGGGAATCGGCGAGCAAGCGGAAAAAGGAGGAAGCTGCCGATGATGCCTGCGACGGAGGATCCAACACCTGCAAACGTGCTCACCGTGCGTTCGCTCGCGGCAAAGTCAGAGCCAGCGCCTCCAAGGACGTTGGTGAGAGCAAACGAAGCGGACGGAAAAAGAAACAAGGCAAGGGCTATGAGGACATTGCGCCGTTTTAGAAGTGAGAGTAGTTCGCGATTGAATCGGCCAAAGCTCTCGCGCGCGGGTCGGCGCTTCGCTTGGGGAGAGGGGATCGCCAGAAAAAGCAGCATGGGAACGAGGATCGCAGTGCCCATGATGATTCCGGCCAGCGTGGGCGTGAGGCGCGTGATCAGCTGGCCAGCGAGCACCATCATCAGTCCGCCAGCGCCCAGATTCGCAACGGCGAACCACACTCCCAGACGGCCGTCTTCCTGCTTGTCGATCAGGCTGCCCATCCATCCTCCAACTGCGCCCTGATAGAGCATGGCGGAGGCAAAGCCGGGAATCATGATGGCTTCAACGAGGCCTGGGCGGCCTGCATTGACGACGGTGAGCGCGATGGCGGCGGCGGTGAACGATCCGAAGATGAGTGCATAGGTGCGACGGCTGAACCAGGCATCGAGCATCGGCGACACGGCGAAGATCCAGAAGCCGGGAGAGAGAATCGCAGAGGCAATGGCGGCGACGTGGCCGGCGGGAATGCCGTGTGCGGCCAGAAGCTGAGGGATGATGACGGCGCAGAATCCACCGGTGAGGCCGAACGGTGTGTTGGTCAAGCCCATCAGCCAGGTTGGCGGCAGGTGCCGTGTTTTCTCCATGCAATTTCGACCTCAACCGAACCAGGCGGCGGTACCAAGATGGGCGAGGAGGCCCGGTGCAAATGTTGTACAGGACGCGAGGATGTCTCGGAAACAGGTATGGCAGGCCCATGATGCGCAGGAGCCCACTTATTGGTGCAATCGGATTCGGATAAGTGGATGCTAAAGGTCCAGATAGAACTTATTCGCACTTATTCTCTGTGGATTCGAGCGACTTATCGTGTGCGACTCGCAGGTCGAGATCAGAAATAATGGAGGCAATGCAGAATTCGAATGTGAATGCACCATGAATGGTGATATCCACAGAAAGCAATAGGGTTTTGCACTTGCATCCACAGGTTGGGTAGGCCTACTGTCTCTAACTAGCTGGTGACTCTGTAGCTGGTTGGAACGGTAACACTGGCGTGGTAGAAAGCGTAAGTAGGGGTTTCGGTAAGGGAATTCACGGTCGGCTTGCCGATAGTGAATCGACGGATCGAGATAAAGAAAGCGCCGGAAGCCATACCAAGTTTGCCGTGACCTGAATGGACACGAAGATTCATCCGCGGCGCGAGCCGAGGATGCAAAGTTCGATTCAGCCAGGGACACATCATCGACTCAGCCGTAGATGCCGAAACGGGGCAACCCGAGGAAGCAGATACGGGTCAGCCGAGGATCCAATTTTCGGGGCAACTCGAAAGGCGGGGAATCGGCGAACGGTGAGAGACCCAAGATTTAGGGCAACCTGGAAATTGGTCGATTGCCGTAGCCAGAGAGAATGTCCGGGGCAACTCGGAGATTCAATCAAGGCGAACCGGATGGTGCGTGATCCGAGGTAACTCGGATATCCATCAATCGGTGCCGGAGGATTCAATGTTCGGGGCAACTCGGGCAGCGAATCGTCGGCGATACCGAAGGGCCGGGACTTGGGGAAACCTGAGGACCGGTAAGTCGGCACCGCCGAATGATGCGAACGTCGGGGCAACTCGATGGGCCATCGCCGGTAAAGCCGGAGATGCAGGACGAGGGGTAACCTGAGTCCTCCATCACAGGCGAGGCAGGAGAAGGCTAGCGACCGGGGCAACTCGGGAGCTTACTGAAACCAGCAGCGCCAAAGGCATGCGAAGTTCGGGGTAACTCGAATGGACATCGCCGGCACAGCCGAAGGCTCGAAGCCAAGGGGCAACCTGAGGATTCGGACGCCGGCTCAGCAGAAAGGGAGCGGGGAAGGGGCAACCTGGAGACGCAACCCGGGCGGAGCGGGAAGATCGAGGAAGCGGGGCAACCTGCCAACTCATCGACAGGCGGAACGGGACGATGCATGATCCATAGAGCTAAAGATCATCCGGAAAGCGCCAGAGGCCGCAAGGTCTCTGGCGTTTTCGATTTTGGGCGTTCGGCGGGACAATGAGCTTGCTTTCACGGGCGCTCAGAACAGCAGGACCGCGCCAACCAGAACGACTCCTCCGAAAATCACGAGTACGGCGTTCATATCAACCTCGCGCACGGCGGTGCCAATGCGTATCCGGACGGGCTGGATGCCGTTAGGATCGTGCAGGGTTCCACCGTAGGCTCTGCGACAAAACATCGCTATGAGGAATGAGAGCATCGGCAAGGCTGTGAGAAGTGCTGCGAGATAGAAGAGCCCGCGCGATCCCGGCGACGGCCACCAGATCAAAGCCACACCGACAATCCCTGTAAAGAAGAGTCCGAAGGTTTGCCAAACCACGTGAAAGCGCGCGTGTCCCGGCCACAGCGGGTTAGTCGCGTGGGTTCGATTCAGATCAATGAAGAGTGGGGCGATGCCCTGGCCGGCGGCGATGACCGTGACAATTAGCCGGGAGAGAAACGAAGCTGTCACTGGGCCAAGTGTACTTCATGAGAGAGACGATAACGGACCATCCGCGGCTGACGTGAATCAAGAAAAAGCGGTCGACTTAGTGCATTGCCGACGCGCCGGGTCCCTGACCGGGGCGATTGGCATTGAGCATGAACGCCATGAAGACGAGGAAGAACGACAACCACGAGAGTTCCATATAGACGTCTTGATAACCCTGCATCTGCGCCTGCTGGTTGAGCTGGTTGTAAATGGATGCGAGCGCGAGGCCGCCACTGTTCGGTCCGCCAAATGTGCCGCCCAAAAAGCCGGCGAGCGCTTGGCGGTGCTGTTCGAATGCGTTCGAGCCAGCCTGCATCGCGCTTTGTAAATGTTGCTGATGCCAAAGGGACCGCGAAGTGACCTGAGCATTGGTGAGGGCGATCATGATGCTGCCGCCGAGGTTGCGCACGAAGTTGATGAGGCCGGCAACCTGGTTGCTTTCTTCCTTGGGCATGCCCACATAAGCTGCGTTGGTGATCGAAATGAAACAGAAAGGTAACGGCAGCATCTGAACGACGCGCAGCCAGGATGCCTGCGAGAAGCTCATCTGCAGATTGGTGACGTATGCGGCGTAGCGAAAGGTAACGATAAACATGATGAATCCCGCGACAGCCAGCGTACGAGCAGAGATCTTGCCGGTTGCGAATCCGGCCATCGGCATCACGATAACGAGTGCAATGCCTCCCGCAGTCAACGCAAGACCTGCGGTTGTGGCGTTGTAGCCCAGCAGTTGTTGCATGAACTGGGGCTGCAGTACGGTGTTCGCGTTTAGCACGCCGCCGACCAGCATCATCAAGAAGCAACATATCGCGAAATTCTTGAAGCGAAATAACTTGAGATTGATGAGCGGATTCTTTTGCCGCCACTCCCACGCGACCAGCCCAATAATGCCGCCCACAAAGAGAAACGCAAAGAGCCGGATGAAGCCTGAGGAGAACCAGTCGTTTTCTTCACCCTTGTCGAGCATGATTTGCATGCCGCCCATGGCGATGGTGAGGAAGGCGAGGCCCATGTAGTCCATGTTTTTCAGCTTGGATGGATCGGCCTTGATCCAGGGCGGGTCTTCAACGAGGCGGGTAACGAGGATGAACGCGAGAATGCCAACAGGAATATTGATGAAAAAGATCCAGCGCCAGGTGTAGTTGTCCGTGATCCAGCCACCGAGGGTGGGACCGATCGAAGGGGCGAGCACGGCGACCAAGCCGTAGAGAGCGAATGCTTGTCCGCGTTTATGCGGCTCAAAGCTGTCGGCCATGATGGCCTGTGCCATGGGCTGCATGCCGCCGCCACCGGCGCCCTGGATGACGCGGAAAACGAGCAGCATCGTGAGCGACGGTGCAGCACCGCAAAGAAAGCTTGCGATCGTGAAGACGGTGATGCAAAAGACAAAAAAGTTGCGACGGCCCATCAGGCTTGATGCCCATCCGCCGAGGGGAAGCACGATGGCATTGGATACGAGATAGCTAGTGAGCACCCAGGTGCTCTGATCTGTACTGGCGCCGAGGCTGCCGGCAATATGGGGCAGCGCTACGTTAGCAATGGAGGTGTCGAGCACCTCCATGAAAGCTGCGAGAGCGACCGTTGCCGCGATGAGCCACGGATTGACGCGGGGCTTCCATTGCGCAATGGATGCAGCATTCGGATTGACCACCGTCGTGGATGACGTGGAGCTAGACGGCACCGGTGGTTCGGTCTGCAACTCGGGCAAAAACGTTCTCCTGGAGCGGTTTGCTGCGTTCTTCAGTTGCGGGGAACGAGGGATTTCAGCGGCAGTATCGCAGCTTCAGACACAGCCGGACCTGTCACTCAAATATAGATGTGCATTGCCGCCGCCTGGGTTCATGGATTGTGGGTGATTGCCTCACAATGCGGCACTTGGCGGAGGCTAGGCGACTTGTTTGACGATCGGCGTTCGCCAGCCAACCAGTGCGATCGAAAGCGCGATGATCTGCATGAAAACGATAAACGCGACGCATGCCGGCCACTTGCCGAAGGCCCAGAAGGCTCCCGGAACGACTCCGGCCGCGGTACCGCCGAGGTAGTAGCAGGTGGTGTAGATGCCGGCGGCGGTGACCCGTGCGCCGGGAGGAGCCGCGACGCGTAGATGGCTCTGCGAGGCAGTCTGCGCGATGAAGACGCCGCTTGAAAGCATCGCGAGTCCGACGATGACAATCGGGAGGGAAGGCGCGAGCGTGAGCAGGACGCCCGCGATCGAGCAGCACATTGCTCCCGCGATGCCGGCGCGCAGGCCAACGCGTGTGATCAGAAATCCAGCAGCCGGGGTTACAACGAGTCCGATCAGGTAGACAAAGAAAAGGGAACTGAGTGCAGTGATCGAAAGAAGAAATGGCGCGGCGCTCAAGTAGAAGGTGATCCAGGTGAAGACCCCGACAAGAGAGAACAGCACATTGAATCCCACGGCAAATGTCGCGACGAGTCTACGGCTCCGGAGCATTTCCAGCACCTGATATGGAAAGGACGGAGGAGAATCGGACTTGAGCTGAGTCGGGGCGCGGCGGTTACCGTGCGGCAGCCACGCCGCAACGGCGGCTGCTCCGATGAGCGAGGCTGCGCCAAGCGCAACGAAGCTGACGCGCCAGCTGAAGTAATCAGCCAGAATGCCAGCGGAGATGCGGCCCATAAATCCGCCGAGCGCCGTGCCGCTGACGTAAAAGCTCATGATGAGCGCGACCCGTTCCGGCGGCCATTCCTCGCCGATGTATGTCACCACAACGGCAATGATGCCTGGCACCATGATGCCCTGCAGGAAGCGCCAGAAGATCAGCTGCGCGAGCGTCGTTGAGGTTGCAGCAAGGAGCGTGGGAATGGAGACTCCGAGCAGCGACACGACGATCACTCGTTTGCGCGCCAGCCGTTCCGTAACAACGCCGAAGATGGGTGCGGATATCGCGACGCCCAGAGTGGCAGCCGAGACGGTCATGCCGACGCCGGTCTTGGAAGCGTGAAACAGGTGAGCCAGAAGGGGCAGCAGCGGCTGGGTGCAGTAGAGTTCGAGAAATGCGCAGACACCGCACAGAGCGACAGCAGCGGCGGCCTTGTTGCTGGGGTGATCGAGCTTAGCGGGTGTTTGCAAGAATCAGGATACAGGGGGTAAAGAGACTTCCCGCGAGTGCTGTGTTATGGACGTGACTCTGCTATACGCGGATATCGTTTTGGAGCTTCTCTATTTGGTCTTCTTCACCGCCAAGTCAATGTAGTATTTTCCGTCATCGATACCGATCAAATACGACGTGGAGAGGTGATGAACGTTTTCCTGGCTCTGGTAAGTGATGATCATTCGCCCGACGGGAAGCAGAGCTGGCACGTACGTGACACCTTTGAGCGTGTATTCCAAGTCTTCGTCCCGCTTGAGCGGCAAGAACTGGATGTCTTGGAGCCGATACTTGAAATCCTCACTCAACGACCGAAGAAATCCGTTTTTGTCTTGCTCTCCCACGCCACGCCAATAGACCAGTGTGCGAAGCCCGATCTCATCTTTCTGCTGGAAGAACTGCCGATAGAGCCTTTGGAGTTCAATTTTCGACGTCGCGCCATCGCCAGCGTGCGCCGTCAGGGCTGTGACGAAGAGGACTACGAATGCTCGGAAGTGTTGCTTGCTCATGGTCGTTTCTCTTTTGCGCTTGCCTGTTGAAGACTCACACGAAGTAAGGGAAGTCTGAGTTTACCTCTAGAAGCTGGAGATACCGGCCTGCAACATAGGTTGCGATTGGCTGCAGGGAGGTATCGGAGGCGGACGTTGGGCATTTAACCTGAATGGGAGATGGATTCCCCTTCCACCAGGCCTCCACGACGAGGGATGGAGGCATTTGCCTCTCGCGACTTTCGGCGATATCAAATGGCTCGCGTCGCGGTCATTCTGGGCGCCGAGGCGCAGGCCGTCGCGGTGGCGTGGCAGGTCTATTCCATTACCCATCGGGCTCTCGATCTTGGATATACGGGACTGGCGCTGTTTCTGCCGGGGCTGCTGTTTCTGCTGCCGGCCGGGCACGTTGCCGACCGCTTCGACCGGCGCCACGTGATCCTGTGCTGCTATACGCTGCAGGTGTTCTGCACGGTGGCATTGCTGGGGCTGGCCGTTGGTGGAACGCACAGGGTGTTTTACATCTATGCGGTGCTGTTCCTGATTGGGACGGGACGCGCATTTTCAGCGCCGGCGAGTTCGGCTCTGGTGCCTCACCTGGTGCCGGAGAAGCATTTTGTGAATGCGGTGACATGGGGCGGGGCCATTTTTCAGCTCGCTAATGTGACAGGGCCGGCGCTGGGCGGATTGCTGTTTACGCTGCCGCTGGCCGCTGTTCTGCGAGGCCTGGGTCTCGAGGGCGCCGGCATCGTTTACGTCTTCACGCTGGCTTCGCTGGTGTGGTTCCTGGCGCTGATCCTGAGCCTTCATACGCGGCCGGGACGCATGGAGCACCGCGCGGCATCGCTGAAGGTTGTCTTTGCGGGTTTCCAGTACGTGCGCTCATCGCCGCTGCTGCTGGGGTCGATGTCGCTGGATCTGTTTGTGGTGCTGCTGGGCGGTGCTGTGGCACTGATGCCGATCTTTGCCAACGACGTGTTGCATACGGGACCGCGCGGGTTGGGCGCTCTGCGGGCGGCTCCGGCAATCGGGGCGCTGACGATGTCGCTGGTGATGGCGAGGTTTCCGATCAGCCGCAAAGCGGGAGCACGGATGTTTGTCTGCGTCGGGATCTTTGGAGCGGCGACGGTGATCTTCGGCATGTCGAAGAACCTGTGGCTTTCGCTGGCGGTGCTGTCCGTAGCAGGGGCTGCGGACATGATCAGCGTGATCATCCGTGGATCACTGCTGCAGCTTGCAACGCCGCCGGAGATGCGCGGGCGCGTGAGTGCAGTCAACTCGCTTTTCATTGGCGCATCCAATGAACTGGGCGAGTTTGAAAGCGGGCTGACGGCGCAGTGGTGGGGCGCGGTGCGGGCCACGATTTTCGGCGGCCTGGCGTCGCTGGCGGTTGCGGGCACCTGGGCGGTTTTCTTTCCTGGCTTGCGGCGCGCCGATGAACTGAGCGCCGAGGCGCTACGGCCGAAGCCGGGACCAGCGAGCTTGGAGACACCCACTGCGGGTTGAGCCAGAGACAAAGGAGAGAGCGTGAAGCCGTGGAAGATTGTGGTGATTCCGACGGCAATCATGGTGGTGATTGCCGGCATCTATACGTACTCATTATGGAAAAAGCGCCAGAATCCGGGCGTGGTGAACCAGGGCCAGGAGCAGAAGTTGACCGCGGACGATGTGGCGGTGGTGCGGATGCAGTTTCCGGCTCACTTCGAGGATCTGAAGGACGAGGAAGGCAAGAGCGTATGGATGAAGAACGGCTACACGATGCCGTACTTTCCTTATTCAGGCGGCAAAGTCGATTTCAAGAAGCGTGTCGGCGTGATTCCACCGCTCGAGAAGCTGGACATCAAGAAGGCCATCAAGGCGGCGGTTCCGGCGGATGTGGATGACGGCATCAGCCACGGAAGCAGGCAGGCGCTGTATGTGTTTACGCTTCCCGGCGATAAACAGGAGTACGCGACGGCGGTGGGCGCGATGGAGGGAAGCGAGGAGCAGTATTACAGCGACCTGCTTTATTTCTACGACGATCCGCACACGATCTATGCGAGCTGGCCCAAGGATGTGTGGACCGCGGTGGATGGGCACCAGCCGAAACAGGGCATGACCGAACTGCAGACGCGGCTGGCGGTGGGCCAGAAGATCCAGACGAACGATCCCCGGACCGAAGGAAATCGGACGGTCACTTACGATGCGGACGGGAAGAAGTGGACGGTGACGTTTGCGCACGATCGCGCGAACAGCGTCCAAGGGGGATGAGGTGGGACGAAGCTCCCTCCGGAAGGATGCATAGGGGGGCCCCCCCACATCCTGTATGGAAAATTGTGATTCCAATAGAGTTGCGAGTGGGATTGCGCTCCAAGATACTCTTATCACGGCACTTATCCGCAAAAATTTCTCAGCATTGGACTTACGAGCCCGTGGAACTGTCTGGGGCTGGCTTTTCGTTTCGAAGCAACCGGGGTCAGACTCTCAAAAGAGGGGGCACCGGTGAAACTGTCGGGCACTCAAATTGCCGTCTGGCTGTTGAGGTTTGCCGCATAGATTCAAGTGTAGCGAAACCGGCGAAATAGGCTGCAAAATGGCGAAATCTTTTTGCTGTTTGTTTTGATGGAGTTGGGCGGCGATTGCGGGTTGAGGGACTTGACAGCAAATTGGGACCGGGGAGATGGCTGACTTGTTGAACCGGGAAGATTCCTGACACTGCCCTTTTCGCGGTCCCTTGCTAGCCACAGCCACAACTCCGTGCCAGCAGTTCCGCGAAGTGGAGCGCCTGCTTATGCCCGAGTTGCTGAATCTGTTCGCGGCAGCTGAACCCGTCGGCCAGGATCACGGTCAGGGGGCCCGCCGCATCGACTGCCGGCATCAGTCCGTCGCTCGCGATGGCCTTCGACACCTCATATTTTTCTTTTTCGAATCCAAAGGGCCCGGCCATGCCGCAGCATCCAGCCTTGATCGGTTCCACGTTCGCACCCGCGCGTTTGAGCAGTGCGATTTCGCTGGCCGGCCCGCCGAATACTGCCTTATGGTGGCAATGCCCGTGAACCAGTACATGGGCTCCTTCCAGCCGCCCCGGCACCCAGTCAGAGGCGTGGGTTGCGAGCCAGTCTGCCAGCAGCCACACCTGGCTGCTCATGCGTTGTGCTCTTTCATCCTTCGGAAAGAATTCGAGAAGCTCGTCCTTGAAAACACTCGCGCAACTCGGTTCAAGAAAGATGAACGGCATTTCCGAGTCGATCTCGGGCGCGAGGCGCTTTAGAACAGCGTCGAGATACGCCCGCGCGTGATCGAGGAAGCCGAAGTCGTAGAGAGGCCGACCGCAGCAGATATGCTGCTTCGCTGTCTGAACTTCAAAGCCCGCTCCGTTCAGTACAGTCTCGGCGGCAGCCAGTGTTTGCGGGTGATAGTAGTTGTTCCATGTATCGGGCCACAGGAAGACGGTTTGAGATTCGTCGATTCCCACCCTTGCGTCTGAACCGCGCCGCAAGGATGGGGCACCCAGGTTCAACTTCGAGCGGGATGTCGCGTAGGGTTTGTTCGCGAGGGAGGGCAGAGTGCGTTGGTGCGCGACACCGGCTATCCGTTTGACGATCGGGCTCGTCAGGGCGCCGGTAAGGATGCCATTGGTGAATCCCGGCGCAATCGAGCCGAATCGGGCCAGCTTGTCTGCGAATCCGAACGCATAGTGCCGCGGAGGATGCAGGCGGCCCTTGTAGTGCTGCGCAAGGAACTCGGCCTTGTACGCAGCCATATCCACTTGGACAGGGCATTCCGTCTTGCATGCTTTGCAACTCAGGCACAGGTCGAGCGCCTCGTGCACCGGCTTGCTTTGAAACCCTTCTGCGTGCAGCGAACCTGCGAGCATCTCCCACAGCAGGTGCGCCCGTCCGCGCGTTGAGTGCTTCTCATCGCCTGTGGCGCGATAGCTCGGGCACATGACGCCGCTGTCGGTCTTTCGGCAGGCGCCCACGCCCACGCACCGCTCAGTTGCGGTCTCCATCGATCCACCATCGCGCGCAAACGCAAAGTGCGGTTGGAATTGTGCTACTGAATCCTCACCCGTGCCTTCCTGGCGCGGACCGGCCGAAGGCGCCTGGCCCCACCGCAGGTGGCCTTTGCGCAGGTTTTCGATGGGGTCGTAGACGCGGACTGCGTCGATGAGCTTGCCAGGATTCATGCGGTTGTCTGGATCCCAGAGCGATTTGAACTCGCGAAACGCCTGCATCAGTTCTGGTCCAAACATCTTGGGCAAGAGCGCGGCGCGGGCCTGTCCGTCGCCATGCTCGCCACTCAACGATCCGCCAAAGCCAAGCACCACATCGGTCGCACGGTCGAGAAATTCGCGGAAATCGCGAAGGCCCTTTTCGCTACGGAAATCGAAATTGATGCGCATGTGCACGCATCCCTGGCCGTAATGGCCATAGAGCGGGCTGGAGTAGCCGTACTCCGCCATCAGTGCGGAGATACTGCGCAGATAGGCACCCAGCTTCTCCGGCGGAACGGCGGCGTCTTCCCAACCCTCCCAGCGATCCGGCTCACCCGGCACAAACACCACCGCTCCGAGCGCCGACTCGCGCACGTACCACACACTGGCTGCTTCGGCGGGCGTGCAGATATGCGCAACCGGAGGGTTGCGCCAGCCCTGACAATCGCGAGCCAGCGCTTCGGCCTTCGTCCGTGCTTCTTCCGCGCTCCATGCGCCCATCTCAACCAGCAGAAAGCCGACGCCGGGGGGGAGCTGGTCGAGCTCTTTCAGCGCCAGACCTTTGCGACGCATGAACTCGACCAGCATCTGGTCGAATCCTTCGAGCCCAATAGGCTTGTGCTCCAGCGCGAGTGGAACCGCATCCGCGGCGACGAAGGGATCGTCGAATCCCAGCACGGTGAGCACGCGAAACGGA
>Ga0070713_100002859_pt1 | contig 11290 bp, 11 predicted proteins | sample LARL82metaG_FD_65465 | JGI IMG/M metagenome (GOLD analysis project Ga0070713, IMG submission 65465) | Corn, switchgrass and miscanthus rhizosphere microbial communities from Kellogg Biological Station, Michigan, USA - LAR L8-2 metaG | ecosystem: Host-associated > Plants > Roots > Rhizosphere ... | reverse complement strand
TGTGCCTGCGAGAACGGAGCTTCGATCTGTCCGCGCCACGCCGCCGCTCCGGTTCCGACGATGCCGGCCGCCACGAGGGCGCCGACGAGGATCCTTGCTTTCATGTCTCTCTCCGCTTGTGTCCTGCGAGCCTTTCCAGGCTCGATGCAGAGAGTGTGACGCCGCCCGCTTAAGGCAGGCTTAAGGCTCGTCGACCTCGATGCGCTTCATCCGGCCGGAGGCGCCGGCGCGCAGGCTGACCGCGGAGCGCGGGAGGCCGAAATGGCGGGCCACCAGCCCGATCAGCTCGGCGTTCGCCTTTCCGTCCACGGGGGGCGACTTGAGCCGGGCGCTCCAGGTGCCGTCAGCGGACCGCTCGAGGGTGCTCTCACGCGAGTTCGGCTTCACTTTCACGTGCAGGGTCGTCATGGGCCCGGCCGGGGCGTGGAGCCCACCGGGTCAGCCACGGGCAGCCGCGAGCGATTGCGCGGCCTTCAGCCGGCGCAGCACCGGCTCGTTCAGCTGGCGGTTCATCGCATTCCAGCGGCCGGTGATCCTGTCGATCTCGGCCTGCAGGCGCGCGGCGGTCGGGGCGTCGCCCACCGACAAGGCCCAGATCGCGTATTCGGCGCGCGCCTCGAACGTGTTGAAGCGCTGCACGGCGCGCTCGAACTCCTCGCGGGCCTCGGCGGGCCTCGAGGTTCCGGCGTAGGCGCGCGCGACGAGGAGCGCCACGCCGTCGGGGCGATAGTCCGGCCGCGTGCGCCGCAGCTCCTGCAGGTGCGTCAAGGCCTCGGCATGCCGCTGGCATTCGACGAAGGAACGCGCCGCGCCGTAGCGCAGGTCCGGGTCCGACGCGAAGGGCCCCTTCAGCGCGCCCTCGTAGAGCTGGGCCGCCTCGGCCGCTTCGCCCGCATCGAGCAGCGCCGCCGCGAGCCTCATCTGGTTCTGCGCGGTCGGCGCCTCGTCGAATTCCGCGCGCGCCACGCGCACCTCCCTGCCGGGATCGAGCGCCTTCGCCGCCGCCGAGACCGCCTTCAGGGCGCCGCGCTCGAGCCGCGAGGTGGGCAGGTACACGGCGAGGATGTAGACGAGGCTTCCCAGCAGCGGGAAGGCGAACAGGATGAAGAGCCAATAAAGCGGCTGCCCGCTTCGAACCACGTGGACGGCGCAGAGGAGCGCGAGAAGGAAGTTCAGGCCCAGGGCGATCGGCATGGCCCGCCTACCTCCGGCAAGCCACGGGGAGGTACCTGTTCGCGATCCCCTCGCCCGCGCAATCCCAGCGCGCGCCGTCGCGCGAAAGCATGAAGACCACCGCGGCGCCTTCCTTCACCTGGGAGCCGCCCATGCTCGCCGGCTCCACTTCCGCGCGAATCGAGCCCCGCCCGGGATCCACCGAGATCCTGCGGACGTACACCGAGCTCTTGGCGAGCTCATGGGGGGAGACGGCCTTCCCGGCGCGTGCGTCCTGGATCTCGGCGAGCGCCGCGGGCTTCGCGGCCGTGGCCTCCATGATCACGGCGGCCATCTTCGAGCGCACGGTGTAGTCCTGGAAAGCGGGGATCGCGATGGCGGCGAGGATGCCCAGGCCGAACGGGAAGACGAGGATCAGCACGACGGCGACCCAGACGCCCGCGGTCATCGGCATGGTGCCCGCCCCTTCGCGGACGTCGTCCTCGCCGGCCGCGGCGTTCACGACCAGCGTGGAGGCCATCATGTCGTGCAGCGCCTGGCGGCGCGCCGTGAGGCCCGCCATGATGAAGCCGATCGCGAGGATCAACCCGGAGAGGAGCGAGCCGAAATAGCGGCCCACGGCCTGGCCCTTCGAGATGCGCCCGCCTTCGAGGGTGGTCACCTTGATCCCCATGGCGCGCTTGCCCGGGGTGGCCTGGCGCTCGCCCGCCTCGAAGACGGCCTTGTAGGTCGCCCAGATCGCGAACTGCAGGAAAAGGCCCAGGATCGGCACGAGGCCCACGATGACGCACGGGATGAGGAGGATGAGGCTATCGATCAGGTAGGCGGCCACGCGCCGCCAGAACCCCGCGTAAAGGCCCGTCGAGGCGGGGCCCGGGGCGGGCGGGGACGACGGGGGACGATAAGCGTCCTGCACGGTGCTCATGGCTGCCTCCCTGGCGGCTTTGTCGTGCGCGAAATCCTCTCACAATCGCGCGAAAAACGCCTGCACGGCTAGCCGGCGCGGGAGCCCCAGTGCTTCCACCAGAGGAGCGCGAAGGTGGTCTTGGTATCCGTGATCACGCCCTGGCGCACCCAGTCGAGCGCCTCGTCGACGTGCGCCTCGAAGACCTCGAGGTGCTCGCCCACGTCGAGCGCCGCGCCCACGTGGGTGAGCCTCGTCGCCGCGTAGAGCTCGATCACCTCGGTGGAGTAGCCGATCGACGGGTCGATCGTCGCCAGGTGCCGCCACTCGCCGGCCTCGTAGCCGCACTCCTCGACGAGCTCGCGCTTCGCGGTGGCGAGGGCGGGCTCCCCGGGCTCGAGCTTGCCGGCGGGAATCTCGACGAAATGGCGATGCTTCGGGTAGCGGTATTGGCGCTCGAGGAGGATGCGCTCCGGGCCCGTGAACGCCAGCATCATCACCGCCCCGGGGTGCTTCACGTACTCGCGCCAGGTCTCGTGGCCGTCGTGCAGCCGGACGCGGTCGCGGTAGACCTTGAGGAAGCCGCCGTCGTAGGCGAGCTCGCTGGAGAGAGTCTCCTCCGTGAAGTCCGCGGAGAATTGCGGCGGCTTCGCCACGCTACATCGAGGCCGTGATGGCCCGGGCGCAGAGCTCCACCAGCGGCGCGGGCGCGAGGCCCAGCACCAGCGTGGCGATCGCGGTGATCGAGAGCATCCAGCGCGTGCCGGCGCGCGGGTCGAGGGTGATCTCGGAGACCGGCTCCTCCATGTACATGAGCCGCACGATGCGCAGGTAGTAGAAGGCGCCCACCACCGAGAGCAGCACCGCGTAGACGACGAGGCTCGTGTACCCGGCGTCGATCGCCGCCTGCAGCACGAAGAGCTTGGCGAGGAAGCCCGCCGCGGGCGGGATGCCCGCGAGCGAGAACATGAGGATCAGCATCACGAACGCATACCACTTCGAGCGCTGGTTGAGGCCCCGGAAGTCGTCCAGGCTCTCGGCCTCGAAGCCCGCGCGCGAAAGGAGCAGGATCATGCCGAAGGAGCCGAGCGTCATGAGCGCGTACACGATCACGTAGAAGAGCGCGGCGCTGTAGCCGGTCTCCGTGCCGGCGAGGATGCCCAGCGTCACGAACCCCATGTGCGCGATCGTCGAATAGGCGAGCATGCGCTTCAGGTTCGCCTGCGCGATGGCGATGATGTTGCCCACCGCGAGGGACGCCAGGGTGAGGATCACCAGCATCGGCTGCCAGTCGGTGAGGAGCCCCTGCAGGCCCGTGGCGAGGAGGCGCATGATGAAGCCGAAGGCGGCGAGCTTCGGCGCGGCGCCCACGATGAGGGTGGCCGGCGTGGCGGCGCCGTGGTAGACGTCGGGGATCCACATGTGGAAGGGCGCCGCGCCCAGCTTGAAGGCGATCCCCGCCACCACGAACACCAGGCCGAAGAGCGCGAGCGTGTTGCGCCCCCCGCCCTCGATCGCCTGCGCCACGCGCGAGAGCTCCAGCGACCCGGTGCCGCCGTAGATCATCGACATGCCGTAGAGCAGCAGCCCCGAGGAGAGCGCCCCCAGCACGAAGTACTTCATCGCCGCCTCGGTCGCGCGCGCCGAATCGCGCTGCAGCGCGACCATCGCGTACTGCGAGAGCGCCATGAGCTCGAGGCCCAGGTAAAGCGTGATGAAGTGGTGCGCCGAGATCATCACCATCATGCCCAGGGCCCCGAAGAGCGCGAGGCAGAGGAACTCGCCGGTGAGGAGCCCGCGCAGCTCCAGGTAGCTGCGGGAGAGCACCAGGGTGGCCGCGACCGTGAGGAGCATGGCGACCTTCAGCACCTGGGACAGGAGGTCGGAGACGAACATGCCCTGGAAGGTCACGATGCTGCCGGCGCCCGCGGTGGTCGCGCAGAGGACCGCGGTGCCCACGAGAGCGACCAGCGAGAGCACGTACGTGAGGTAGCGCTCGTGCGCCTTGAAGAAGAGGTCGGCCACGAGCAGGATCGAGACCATCGCGACGAGCGCGATCTCGGGCATGGCCGGCGCCATGGTGGCGAGCGAGAAGGTCGCCTGGGTCATGTCGCCTTGCCCGCCGCGACATGGCGCAGCAGCTCCTGGATCGAGGGGTTCATCACGTCGGAAAGCGGCTTGGGATAGATGCCCATGGCGAGCACCGCGACGGCGAGCAGCACCAGGAACACCAGCTCGCGCCGGCCCACGTCCTGGAGCTTCGCGACGTGGTCGTTGGCGACCGCGCCGTAGATCACCCGCTTCACCATCCAGAGCGTGTAGGCCGCGCCCCAGATGAGCGTCGAGGCGGCGAGGAACGCGTACCACCAGCTCACCTTGAGGGTACCCAGGACCACCGTGAACTCGCCCACGAAGCCGCTCGTGCCCGGCAGGCCCGTGTTGGCCATCGCGAAGAGCACGAAGAAGGCCGCGAAGACGGGCATCGTGTTGGCCACGCCGCCATAGTCTGCGATGTTGCGCGAGTGCACGCGGTCGTAGAGCACGCCCACGCATAGGAAGAGCGCGGCGGAGACGAAGCCGTGGGAGACCATCTGCAGGAGCGCGCCCAGCGCACCCTCCCCGTTGAACATGAAGAGCCCGAGCGTGACGAACCCCATGTGCGAGATCGACGAGTACGCGATCAGCTTCTTCATGTCGGACTGGACGAGCGCCACCAGGCCGATGTACACGACGGCGATGAGCGAGAGCGCGATCATGAAGCCCGCGAGCGCGTGCGAGGCGTCGGGGGCGATGGGCAGGTTGAAGCGCGCGAAGCCGTACCCCCCGATCTTCAGCGTGATCGCCGCGAGGATCACCGAGCCGCCCGTGGGCGCCTCCACGTGCGCGTCGGGGAGCCACGTGTGCACCGGCCACATCGGCACCTTCACCGCGAAGGACATGAACATCGCGAGGAAGATCAGCACCTGCGCCGTCATCGGGAGCGGCACCTTCTGGAAGTCGAGGATCTCGAAGCTGCCGTTGGTCTGCTGGTACAGGTAGATGAAGGCCGCGAGCATCAGCAGCGACCCCAGCAGCGTGTACAGGAAGAACTTCACAGCCGCGTAGACGCGGTTGGGCCCGCCCCAGACCCCGATGATGAGGAACATCGGGATCAGCATGGCCTCGAAGAAGACGTAGAAGACGATGGCGTCCAGCGAGGCGAAGACCCCGTTGATGAGCCCCGACATGACGAGGAAGGCGGCGAGGTACTGGCCGACCTTCTGCGTCACCACCTCCCAGTGGGCGATCACCACCAGCACCGTCATGAAGCTGTTCAGCAGGATGAACGGCATCGAGATGCCGTCCACGCCCAGGTGGTAGTTCACGTTGAAGCGCGCGATCCAGGGCGCGTTCTCGGTGAACTGCATGGCGGCCGTGGGCTCGAAGCCCGTCCAGAGCGGGATGCACACCGCAAGCCCGAGGATCGAGCCCGCGAGCGCGGTCCAGCGCGTGGCCCCGGCGCTCCTGTCGCTGCCGACCAGCAGGACCGCGATGCCGAAGGCGATCGGCACCCAGATGGCGAGCGATAGCCAGCCCATCTAGATCGCCCTCATGTAGAAGAGCAGGTACGTGAGGAGCGCGAAGACGCCCAGGATCATCGTGAAGGCGTAGGTGTAGATGAATCCGGTCTGCATCCTGCGGGCGAAGGCGGCGAACGCCCCGATCGCGCGCGCCGTGCCGTTCACCATGATCCCGTCGATGATCGTCTTGTCGCCCCAGGCCCAGAGGCCGGTGCCCACCTTGCGGGCTCCGCCCGCGAAGAACCAGTCGTTGAAGTCGTCGAAGCCGTACTTGCGGTCGAGGATGTTCACGAAGAACTTCATCTTCTCGCGCACCACCGCGGCGAGCTCCGGGCGATGGATGAAGAAGAACCAGGCGGTGGCGACCCCCGCGATGGAAAGCCAGAAGGGCACCGTCGCGAAGGCATGCAGCGTCATCTCGGCCCAGCCGTGGAACTCGCCCGCGAGCTCCTCCATCACCCGCGTCTTCGCGATGGCGCCGTCGAACCAGCCTCCGTAGAGCATCGGCTGGATGGTGAGCGCGCCGATGACCACCGAGGGGATCGCGAGCAGGACGAGCGGCACCGTGACCACCGCGGGTGATTCGTGCGGCTTGCCGTGCATCTCCCCGTGCCCCGGCTCCTCCACGGCATTGCCGTGGCTTTCCCCCTTGCTTTCTGCGTGCTCTCCATGGTTCCCATGGGTTTCAAACCGCTCCTTCCCGTGGAAGGCGAAAAAGACCAGCCGGAACGAATAGAGCCCGGAGACGTAGATGCCCGCCAGGGCGAGCAGGTACGCGAACGTCGCCCCCGGCACGTGCGAAGCGCCAAGCGCCTCGACGATCGAGTCCTTGGAGAAGAACCCCGCGAAGGGCGGGATGCCGGCGTTGGCGAGCGCGCCCACGAGCACCGTCCAGTACGTGATGGGCATGTACTTGCGAAGCCCGCCCATCTTGCGCATGTCCTGCTCGTGGTGGAGCGCGATGATGACCGAGCCCGCGCCGAGGAAGAGCACCGCCTTGAAGAACGCGTGCGTCATCAGGTGGAAGATGGCCACCGAGTAGGCCGAGGCGCCCAGCGCCATCGTCATGTAGCCCAGCTGCGAGAGCGTCGAGTACGCCACCACGCGCTTGATGTCGTACTGGGTGATGGCGATGAGCGCCATGAAGAAGCAGGTGATGGCGCCGATCACCACTACGAACGACAGCGCGGCCTGCGACAGCTCGAAGAGCGGCGACATGCGCGCCACCATGAAGATGCCCGCGGTCACCATCGTCGCCGCGTGGATGAGGGCGGAGATGGGCGTTGGGCCCTCCATCGAATCCGGGAGCCACACGTGCAGCGGGAACTGCGCGCTCTTGCCCATGGCGCCCACGAAAAGGCAGATGCACACCACCGACATGAGCGACCACGGCTCGCCGGGGATGATCTCCACCGTCTTCGCCGCGATGTCGGGCGCCGCGGCGAAGATGGGCGCGTAGTCCAGGCCCTGCGCCGTCGCGCCGAAGACCGCGAAGAGCGTGCCGATGCCCAGCAGGAACCCGAAGTCGCCCACGCGGTTCACCAGGAAGGCCTTCAGGTTCGCGTAGATCGCGGTGGGCCGCGTGAACCAGAAGCCGATCAGCAGGTACGACACCAGGCCGACCGCTTCCCAGCCGAAGAAGAGCTGGACGAAGTTGTTCGCCATCACCAGCATCATCATCGAGAAGGTGAAGAGCGAGATGTAGGAGAAGAAGCGCTGGTAGCCGGGGTCGTCGGCCATGTAGCCGATGGTGTAGACGTGCACCATGAGCGACACGAAGGTCACCACGCACATCATCGTGACCGTGAGGCGGTCGATGAGGAAGCCCACCCGCAGCGACCAGCCGTCTCCCGAGAGCCAGGTGTAGAGCGCGGAATCGAGGTGCGCGCCCTCGGCCACCTGCAGGAAGGCCATCGCCGAGGCGGCGAACGAGATCGCCACCGAGAGGATCGTCACCGAGTGCGCGAACGAGCGGCCGAGCTTCCAGCCGAGCAGCCCCGCGAGGATCGCGCCCACGAGGGGGGCGAACGCCGCGATGCAGGAAAGAGTCATCAGGTCCATTGTTGTTTTTCTCGCGTCTCGCGTCTCGCGTCTCGCGTCTATCCTTTAAGGCTGTCGAGGTCCGCCACGTTGATCGATCGGAGGTTGCGGAAGAGCGCCACGAGGATCGCCAGCCCGATCGCGGATTCCGCCGCGGCCACCGTCAGGATGAAGAACACGAACACCTGGCCCGAGAGGTCGCCCAGCGCGTGCGAGAAGGCGATGAAGTTCATGTTGACGGCGAGCAGCATCAGCTCGATCGCCATCAGCAGGATGATGAGGTTCTTGCGGTTGAGGAAGATGCCGACCACGCTCACCGCGAAGACGAGCGCGGCGAGCACGAGGTAGTGCCCGAGCGGGATCATCGCGCGTCCTTCACGATCTTGAGGCGGTCGGAGGCCTTCACCGCGAGCTGGGTGGCCGGATCCTGGTACTTCGTCTCCTTGCGCGTGCGCAGCGTGATCGCGATCGCCGCCACGATCGCGACCAGCAGGATCACCGCCGCGATCTCGAAGGGGAACACGTAGTCGGTGTAGAGGACGCGGCCCAGCTCCTTGGTGTTCGAGTAGCCGGCGGCCGGCGGCGCGGCCGCCGCCACGACGCCGCGCGAGGCGCGCAGGAGGAGGCCCACCATCTCGCCCGCCATCAGGAGGCCCACCACGAGGGCGACCGGCAGGTGCTTCCAGAAGCCCTCTCGCAGGAGGTCCAGGTTGATGTCGAGCATCATCACCACGAAGAGGAAGAGCACCATCACCGCGCCCACGTAGACCAGCACCAGCGTGATGGCGAGGAATTCCGCGTAGAGCAGCATCCAGAGCGCCGCCGCCGTGAAGAAGGCGAGCACGAGGAAGAGCGCGGCGTGCACGGGGTTGCGGACCACGACCACCAGGAACGAGGCGGCGAGCAGCACCGCGCCGAAGAACCAGAAGAGGACGAGGGCGAAGTCCATCAGCGGAAGGCCGCGTCCTGGGCGCGGGCGGCGGCGAGCATCGGCTCGTACCGGTCGCCCACCGCGAGGAGCATCGGCTTCGTGTAGATGAGGTCGCCGCGGTTCTCGCCGTGGTACTCGAGGATGTGCGTCTCGACGATGGAGTCGACGGGGCAGCTCTCCTCGCAGAAGCCGCAGAAGATGCACTTCACCAGGTCCACGTCGTAGCGGGTGGTGCGCCGCGTGCCGTCCTCGCGCTGCTCGCTCTCGATGGTGATGGCGAGCGCCGGGCACACCGCCTCGCACAGCTTGCACGCGATGCAGCGCTCTTCCCCGTTCGGGTAGCGGCGAAGCGCGTGCAACCCGCGGAAGCGCGGGCTCATCGGCGTCTTCTCCTCGGGGTAGAGGACGGTGATCTTGCGCTTGAAGAGGTGGCGCCCCGTGAGCGAGAGCCCCTTGAAGAGCTCCGCGAGCATGAGGCTGGAGAAGATGTCCTTCACTCGGGCCATGGGCTAGTGTCCGAACCAGATGCTCACGACGGGCCAGGTGCGGACCGGGTCCATCATCAGGACGCCGACCACGGCGATCCAGACGAGCGTGACGGGGATGAAGACCTTCCAGCCCAGCCGCATGATCTGGTCGTAGCGGTAGCGCGGGAAGGATGCGCGGATCCAGAGGAACGCGAACATGAAGAACGAGATCTTCGCGAGCAGCCAGGCGATGCTGGGCGCCGCGAGCCAGGAGAGGGCGGGACCGGCGTTCGCGATCGCCGGGAAGGCGAGCGGCGAGAGCCACCCGCCCCAGAAGATCAGCGCCGAGACGGTCGAGATGAGGATCATGTTCGCGTACTCGGCGAGGAAGAACACGGCGAACATCATGCCGGAGTACTCGACGTGGAAGCCCGCCACGATCTCGCTTTCGCCCTCGGCCACGTCGAAGGGCGCGCGGTTGGTCTCGGCGAGCCCCGCGATGTAGTGGACGAGGAAGAGGGGCAGGAGCGGCAGCCAGAACCAGCCGATGAAGCCCAGGCCCGTGTCCTGCCGCGCGACGATCTCGGTGAGGTTCATGCTCCCACCCGCCATGAGGGCCCCCACGATGGCGAATCCCATGGCGATCTCGTAGGAGACCATCTGCGCGGCCGCGCGCATGGCGCCCAGGAAGGCGTACTTCGAGTTCGAGGCCCAGCCCGCGATGATCACGCCGTAGATGCCCATGGAGGTCATGGCGAGCATGAGCAGGATGGCCGCGTCGGCGTCGGAGATCACCCAGCCCGGCGCGAAGGGCACGATCGACCATGCGGCGAGCGCAGGGGCGACCGAGACGATGGGCGCGAGGAGGAAGAGCGCCTTCGAGGCGCCGCTCGGGATCATCTGCTCCTTCATGAGGAGCTTGATCGCGTCGGCGATGGGCTGCAGGACGCCCTTCCAGCCCACCCGGTTGGGGCCGCGGCGCACCTGGATCCAGCCGATCACCCAGCGCTCCACGAGCTGGTAGTAGAGCACCGTGAGGAGCAGCGGCACGAGCACCGCGACGATGGTCGCGAGCGCCTGGCCGAACGTGTAGACGGGCGGGCCCCACGTCGCGCCGAACACGTCGTTCGCCATGCCCTGGGCCTGGCCCGCGAGGTCGTGGAGCGTCGCGTTCATGCGGTGGCCGCCTGGCGCGCCTTGCGCAGCGTGAGGGCGCCGGCGCCGAGCGCGGCCGTCTCGGCCACGCCGCGCGCGATGCGCACCGTTCCGTCGGGCAGCGCGGCGTCCGCGGCCGCCACGAGCGTGACCGAGCCCTCGCCCTGCGAGACTTCGACCAGGTCGCCCGCCTTCACGTCCAGGCGCGCGAGCGTGGCCGCATTGGCGCGCACGGTGCGCGAGGCCTTGCCGTCGGCCGTCTTCTGGAGCGACGGCGACCGGCGCACGATGGCATCGCTCGCGGTCGCGGGGAATTCGGCGATCCGCTCGAGATCGGCCTTCGAGGCGCGCGGCGCGCCTCCGAAGGCGCCGATCGCGTTGCCCAGGCCCGCCTTGGCCCACGCGGACAGGTCCGGGGCGATCTGCGCGCGGACGGCGTCCAGCGTGTCCGGATGGAAATCCGCGATCTCGAGGAGGGCGCCCAGCATGCGCAGCACCTTCCAGCCCGGGCGCGCGTCGCCCTGCGGCTTCACCGCGGCATTGAACGACTGCACGCGGCCCTCCATGTTCACGAACGTGCCGCCCGTCTCGGTGAACGGCGTGATGGGGAGGACCACGTGGGCGCGGTCCGTGGCCGCGTTGCGGTAGGCCGAGAGCACCACGTTGAAGCCGGACTGCTCCAGGGCACGCAGGGCCGCGGGGCCCATGTCGTGCTCGGGCTCCACGCCCGCCACGAGGTAGGCGCGGCGCGGTGCCGCGACCATGGCGCCGGCATCGAGCCCGTTGCCGCGGGGCGTGGCGCCGGCCAACGCCGCTCCCACCGCGTTGGCGCCATCGGGAAGCACGCCCACGGCCGCGCCGGAAAGCTTGCCGATCTCGAGCGCCGCCGCGAGGATCGCGGCGAAATCCGGGTGCTGCTGCGCGTAGTGGCCGAGCAGGATCGCCGAGGGCGCGGCCTTCAGGAGCTCCGCCAGCGGCTGCTTGCGGGCCGCGAGCTCGCTCGCGAGCTCCGAGGGCCGCACGATCGCCTGGCTCGCGACCGGCATCAGGAGGTCGTCCC
>Ga0070713_100002857_pt1 | contig 11290 bp, 11 predicted proteins | sample LARL82metaG_FD_65465 | JGI IMG/M metagenome (GOLD analysis project Ga0070713, IMG submission 65465) | Corn, switchgrass and miscanthus rhizosphere microbial communities from Kellogg Biological Station, Michigan, USA - LAR L8-2 metaG | ecosystem: Host-associated > Plants > Roots > Rhizosphere ... | reverse complement strand
CGTCCGTGCACGTCGAGCGTGCCCACCACCCAGTCGTTGCGGCCGGGGCCGTCGTCCCGCATCACGCGGCGGAAGTTGATGTCGTCAGTGCCGAAGCGGCCTTGGGCCTGACGCCGCACGGCGTCGCGGCACACCTGTACGGCTTCTTCGGCGGAGAACCGGGGCGGCCGGTCGCGGCCGAACCGGTCGTCGCGATCGCCGTCGCGGAATGGCGGAGGAGGCGGATTCCCGCCGATGTTCCGCCAGATCAAGTCGAAGGTGTATCCCTCGCTGCCGGGTCGCGGGTCTTCAATGCGGACCACGGCAGGGCCCCCGTTTCGCGGGTCGCGGACAAGGTCCTGCCGGCCGCGGCCATCGATCCCTTTAAAACGGAATTCAGCTGGCCGGTCGGGCATCACCTGGTTACACTCGAACCGGCGCCAACTCGGCGGATTCCCGGATAAGTTGCGCAAAAGCGCCTGTTCGCCGCGCACCTCAACCTCGGCCGCGCCATCTACCACGATTTCGATGGTGCACTTCCCTTCCGATCCCCCACCACCTCGCACAGAGGCGCGAAACGGAATCGTCTGGGCACTCGCCACCGCAGTTGCCGCCGCCACGAGAACCAAATATCGGACCATTAGAATCGGCCGTCCTTTCCCCAGCATTGTGGCAGATGCACTGCCGCGAAGGCCGGTTCCGAAGGTTAGCGGATTTTCATGTGAGTTTCGCCCCGCCCGCCTAAGATCTTTTGGCCACTGCTATTGCAGCATTTGAATTGTGTAATACACTCCGGCGAACACCAGCACAGAGACTAGCGCTACCACCATCCGCCGCACCAATCGCTCGGTGCCGCTCACCTGGAGCCGCTCATCCTGCCGCATTTGATCTGCAAGACAATCGAACATGGACTCCTCCTGTGGAGTTGGACGTCTCTCCCCGGCGTTTCCGCCGATATTGGAGTGTTTAAGTCCTTTAACTCCTGAAATAGGGACGATAGCATTCCGGCCGATGTTACAGCTCTTGGGAGAATTATTCCTGGCGCAACGTGCGGGCCGGATAAATGCGCGCCCGCCAGGTACCGAGGCTTTCTTCTACCCGCAGCAGATCCGAGAGCGGCTCAATGTAAGCGGGGATCCCATACCCGTGGAGCGGCCGATGCCGCGACCAAATCGCTGGGGTACCGGTTCTCACTCTGGCAGGAAATTTGCGCTGATTTCGCATCGGCGAAGGTGGAAATCAATGTCAGCTACTACGCGTGCTCGCCAGCCCCAACCTGAGGAAACTTCAACTCACGAGAAAATCCGGCGGCGGGCCCAGGAGATCTACATCGAGCGGGGCTCCCAGCCCGGATTTGAATTGGACGACTGGCTTCGCGCCGAAGCCGAGATCCGGCAGGCGCAAGACCGAGCGGTCGATGAAGCCTCCGAGGAGTCTTTCCCGGCTAGTGATCCGCCGGCGTATTAGAGTTGTGAATTCTTTCGGAGAGCGCTACCGCCACCAGGGACTAACCGGCTGCCCCGGTTCTGGCTTGCGGCGGCGCAGCCCTGGCTTCCGGTTTTCGGCCTTGCGCGCCGCGGCGGCGGCAAGGCCGGCTACATAGGCCGCCAGATCGGCGTTGGTGAGTTCGTGCTCCCCCGCCTGTTGCGCATCCAGATCGGCTTTGAGCTTCTGCGCGCAGAGAGACGGTCCTTCCTGGATATTGACGCGGTTTCGTACGAACAGCCCGAGATCCACGCTCACGATGAAATGCTCGGGAGTGCCCTTTGCTAGAACGCCGTTGAATTTATACAGGCGCTTGGTCGGCGTCTGCTCGAATCCCATGTACCGGAATTCCACGCGCTACTCGTTTCCTACAACTGGTTCGTTTTCAGCCGGGCTGAATTCGGAGGCCACCGAATCGAGATCGGCTTCGCCGGACTGCTTAGGCTCCAATTTGCGCTGCATACGCCGTGCGGCCTTGTCCCGCTGTTTTTCCTTGCGGGCGAGTTCCTTCTGCCGTTTCTGCGTCGAAGTGCGCGTTCGCATATTGGATCCTCCTCAGGTAAATCAAACGGGGGCACAATGCCCCCCAGGGTATCTTGAGAGCTACCAGCGCGGCTCGCGCCGGCGAGGTCCACCGCCACCGCCGCCGCCGTGGGGGCGGCCTCCGCCAAAGCCGCCACGACCGCCGCCACCCTCGGGCTTCGGACGGGCCTCATTGACGTTCAGCGCGCGGCCATTCACCTCCTGGCCGTTCAGGCCGGCAATGGCACGGTCCGCTTCCGCGGAGTCCGTCATTTCGACAAACGCAAAGCCACGCGACCTTCCGGTATCACGGTCGGTGACAACATTGACACGGTCCACGTTGCCATAGGCGGCAAATAGCGTGCGAATGGACGATTCGGTGGCCGCAAAATCCAAATTGCCTACGAAAATGTTTTTCAGATTAAACTCCTCTTCTGTTGCTTATCGGGCGAAGGCAAGGCAGATCGGTATGCCGGCTGTGCGGGAAAAGCTACATATCTATTCTACCGAATCGGACGCACACCTGCACCAAACCCCTGGAAAACGCGATTAAACGACCGTAAGTCGTTCGTGTTACACGCGGAACCACTCTATAGACCGATGTCTTCATTCCAGAGTTGCGGGTGGGCCTGAATGAACTCCATCATCAGCCGGATGCAAACCTCGTCTTGCAAAACCTCGACCGCAATCCCCTGGCTCCTCATGTAATCTTCCGCGCCCAGAAAGGTCTGGTTCTCTCCTACAACGACGCGGGGAATCTTATACAGCACAATCGCGCCGCTGCACATGGGACAGGGAGAAAGTGTCGAGTAGATCACGCTCTTCCGGTAGATGCTGGCAGGCAACCGGCCGGCATTGCGCAGGCAGTTCATTTCACCGTGATCGATTGAACTGCCCGATTGCACCCGGCAGTTGTGCCCGCGGCCGATGATCTTGCCTTCGTGAACCAGCACCGAGCCGATCGGAATCCCGCCTTCGGACAGGCTCTTGCGCGCCTGCTCGATAGCCGCCTCTAAAAACGGGTCCCGCGTCATTGGTCGTCAGGCGCGCGCCGTACTGGTTTCCTTCGCCGCGTCGTTGGCCGCGAATGTACCGCCCTCGGCCGCCAGCCGCTTCAGCAGCGGCGCCGGTTCCCACAATTCGCCGTGCTGCCGGCGGAAATCTTCGATGCGGCTCAACACCTTCCGCAGCCCGACCGTATCCGCGTACCACATCGGCCCACCGCGGTAGCCAGGAAACCCGTAGCCGGTCAGATAGATCACGTCGATATCGGCCGCCCGCAGCGCGTATCCTTCTTCCAGAATCCGCGCGCCTTCATTGATCAGCACGTACAGGCAGCGCTCGAGAATTTCCTCATTCGAGATCTGCCTCCGCGCAAGCCCGGCCTCGCGCGCCGTCTTCTCGATCAACGCCTGCACTTCCGGATCGGGCGATGCCTTGCGATTCTCGTCGTAGCGATACCAGCCCTTGCCGGTCTTCTGCCCGAGCCGCCCCATCTCGTAGAGCTTGTCGTGCACCAGCGGCCGGCGCACCCCGGGCTTCTCCAGGTGCTTGGCTTCCTGCCGAATGCGCCACAGCACGTCAATGCCGCCTAAATCGTCCACAGCCAGAATTCCCATGGCCATGCCCCAGTCATAGAGCGCCTGGTCCACCTGCTGGGGTGTCGCGCCCTCCTCTACCAGGAATTGCGCTTCCCGCATATACCCGAACATCATCCGGTTGCCCACGAAGCCGTGGCAGTTGCCCACCAGCACACCGACTTTCTTCAGCTTTTTCGCCAGTGCCATGGCCGTGGCGATCACCGGCTTGCCGGTCGCTTTCCCACGCACAATCTCCACCAGCCGCATCACGTGCGCCGGGCTGAAGAAATGCAGTCCGATCACCATGTGCGGCCGCTTGGTAGCGCCCGCGATCTGGTCGATATCCAGCGTCGACGTGTTCGATGCCAGAATGGCATCCGGCTTGGCAATCCCGTCCAGTTCCGCGAATACCTGCTTCTTCAGCGCCAGGTTTTCGAACACTGCTTCGATGATGAGATCGGCCTTCTCGAAACTGTCGAAGCCGGTTTGCGGCTGAATCAGCGCCATGCGCTGATCCATTACCGCCTGCGAAAACCTTCCCTTCTTGACCGAGCCCTCGTAGTTCTTCCGGATGCTCGCCATGCCGCGTTCCAGCGATGCGGCATCGGCATCCTTGATCCGCGTGGGGATGCCCGCGTTGGCCAGCGACATCGCAATCCCTTGGCCCATGGTTCCTGCGCCGAGAATTGCCGCGCTGCGGATTTCCGTCACCGGCGTGTCCTTCCCAATGTCGGGGATTTTGGCTACGCCACGCTCGGCGAAAAACGCGTGGATCAAGGCGCGCGCCTGATCCGAAGCCAGGCACTGGGTGATGATCTCGCGCTCCCGGCGCGAGCCGTCGTCGAACGGCAGCGTGGCCGCCGCTTCGATCGCGTCGACGGCCAGCAGCGGTGCCGTCTGGTTGCGGCGCGTCTTGCGCGCCAACTCGCGTCCGGCCGCGAACAGCGGCGCATTTTCGGCGGGCGTCCCGAGTTTGTCGCGCCGCTCTCGCGTTTTCCGGTGCGGCGCGCCCGCCATCTCGCGCGCGAATTCCACGGCCCCCGCCAGGAGATCCCCTTCGATGATTCGATCGATCAGCCCCATTCTGAGGGCTTCCGCGGCGCTCACCGGCTTCCCCGACACGCACATTTCGATCGCCCCCGCCACGCCCACCAGACGCGGCAGCCGCTGCGTTCCCTCGGCGCCCGGGACTATCCCCAGATTCACCTCGGGCTGCCCGGCCTGTGCGTCCGGGCTCATCACCCGGTAGTGCCCAGCCATTGCGGTTTCCAGGCCGCCCCCGAGCGCGGTGCCGTGAATCGCCATGATCACCGGCTTCGTGCAATCTTCGATCTCCGCCAGCATGCCGTGCAGCTTCGGCGCTTCGCCCTGACCGCCCGCCGATTTTTCCAGTTCCTTGATATCCGCGCCGGCGATGAACGTTCGCCCGCCGCCGATCACGACTACGGCGCGCACCGCGGCATCGGCCTCAGCCGCTCGAATGCCCGCGGCTATGCCCTCCGGCACGCCCGGACTCAGCGCATTCACCGGCGGATTTTGAATCGTGATAAGCGCGACGTCACGGTCGCGCGTGAAACTGACCAATTCATTCATGTGAGAAGTTTTCCAGGCCGTACCATCTGATTGTAACCGGCGATTGTAACCGGCGATTGTAACCGGGTGCGGGATGCGACCGTCCGCTTCTGGGACAATGACAGTGTCCTCGAAATGACCGAGCGCCTCTACTATTCAGATTCATATCTGCGGGAGTTTTCCGCCCGCATCACCGATTCCGGAGAGGACGGCAGAGTGGCGTATCTCGATCGCACGGCCTTCTACCCCACTTCCGGAGGCCAGCCGTTCGATACCGGTTCCATCGCGGGCGTGCCCGTCCTGGAGGTGGTCGATGAAGACGATCGCATCGCACATCGGCTGGCCGCGCCGGTTGCCGCCGGCGAGGTGCACTGCGCCGTCGACTGGCAGCGCCGCTTTGACCACATGCAGCAGCACAGCGGCCAGCACCTGCTCTCGGCCGCTTTCGAAGAGCAGTTCCGGCTGCGCACCGTCAGCTTTCACCTCGGGGCGGAAAGCGCGACCATCGATCTCGAAGGCGGCCCCGTCGACAACGCGGTCGTCCGCCAGGCGGAAAGACGCGCCAATGAGCTGATCTGGGAAAACCGGCCGCTCACCGTCGTCTTCGAAGATGCCGATCAGGCGCAGGGTCTTCGAAAAGCCTCCGAACGCGCCGGAACGCTGCGTGTTGTGACGATTGAGGGCCTCGATCGCAGCGCCTGCGGAGGCACCCACGTCCGAGCCACCGGAGAAATCGGCGCTATCCTCATCCGCAAACTCGAAAAAGTGCGCCAGGCCATGCGGGTGGAATTCCTTTGTGGCGGCCGCGCCGTCAGCCGCGCCCGTGCGGATTTCGACGCCCTGACCAACATCGCCCAGCAGTTCTCCGCTCCGCTGCATGAAACTCCAGCCCTGGTCGCCGCCCAGTTGGAATCTGCTCGTGCCGCCGGCAAAGAACGCCGCAAACTCGAACTGGAACTCGCGGCGTATCGAGGCAAAGATCTCTATCAGTCCGCCACGCCCGGCTCCGATGGCATGCGCCGCCATAGCGAGCGCCTCGCCACCGGGTCGATGGAAGACCTCCGCGCCATCGCTCAGAGCTTCACCGCGCAGCCACGCGCCCTGTTTGCCGCCGCGATTGAAAATCCGCCGTCGATTCTGCTGGCCGCTTCGGAAGACTCCGGCGTCGACGCGGGAAAGATTCTCAAGGCTTTGCTCACGGAAGCAGGCGGTCGCGGCGGCGGCGCCACCCGCATGGCGCAAGGCAGCGTTCCCAACCCGGCGCTCCTGGGTGCGCTCGTTGAGAAACTACTCGCCATTCCGTAGCTCTTCCACAAGGCTTGCGGCGGCTAGGTTACTCTAAGTAGATATGCGTATCCTGGTTGCCGCCCTCGTGTTGGCGGCGTGTGCCTGTGGGCCTTCCACCCAGGCCGAAGACGGCATCCCCGTCTACGGCTACCAGGTGGTTCACACCTATCCGCACGATCGTGGCGCTTTCACCGAGGGTCTGTTTTACCAGAACGGGTTCCTCTACGAAAGCACCGGCGTCAATCTCCAGTCATCCCTCCGCAAGGTGAAGCTCGAGACCGGAGAGGTGGTGCAGAAATTCGATTGGCCGGAGGCCTATTTCGGGGAAGGAATCATCCGGTGGCGCGATAAGATTTATCAGCTCACTTACAAGAGCCAAACCGGCTTCATCTTCGATTTCGACACGTTCACCAAAAAGGGCGAATTCCAATATCAGGGGCAAGGCTGGGCCTTCACGACCGACGGCAAGCAGATCTATATGGACGGTTCGCGCGATGTCCAGGCAGAGGCGAGCGACCCCGAGATTCGCGTCCTCGATCCCGAGGCTCTGAAGGAAACCGGCGTCATCAAAGTGACTGCCGACGGAGCGCCCGTTCAAAACATCAATGAGCTGGAGTGGGTGAAAGGCGAGATCTACGCCAACATCTGGCAAACTTTCAGAATCGCGCGCATCGATCCGAGGACGGGCAAGGTAGTCGGCTGGATCGATCTCAGCGGAATTCTGGAACCGCAGGACCAGGCCGGCTCCGACGTACTGAACGGCATCGCCTATGACGCTCAGGGAGACCGATTGTTCGTGACCGGCAAATACTGGCCCAAGCTATTCGAGATCAAGCTCGTAAAAAAGGCGCGCTAGCCTCGACGGCCCACGAAACACCAGGATGCTCCAGACTCCGCTAATCGGCAGAACGCGACCATGACGTTCCGCTCCGATCTTGAGAGACGCGCCGCACGGAAGACTCTGCCGGTATAAAATAACGCCGTATGCGCGCATTCTGCGCGCAATTGGGATGAGGAGGAGGAAAGTTCAATATGTGCGACCAGGATCATTTTGAGAAAGATCGATTGGAAGCCGAAGCTCGCGGCTTGGTGACTCGCAAACAATTCGGCATGATATTGGGAGCGGGCGTAGCGATGATGCTGCCGCGCGTCGCCAACGCGGTGGCCGTAACAGACGCGGAAGTCAATGTGAAGACTCCGGATGGCACGGCTGACAGCTACTTCGTGCATCCGTCGAGCGGTACCGCCCCCGGCGTGCTGATCTGGCCGGACATCTTCGGCCTACGCCCAGCGTTCCGGCAGATGGCGAAGCGGCTGGCGGAATCCGGCTATTCAGTGCTGGTAGTGAACCCGTTCTATCGCACTAAGAAAGCTCCTACCGCGGACGAGGGCGCCAAAACTGCGATCGCGCAACTGAGGCCGCTCGCCGGAAGTCTGAGCGAGACCACCAACATGACGGATGCGAAAGCGTTCATCGCCTGGCTGGATCAGCAGACTTCAGTGGCGAAGAACCGGAAAATCGGCACGCAGGGTTATTGCATGGGAGGTTCCATGGCATTCCGGACAGCGGCCGCCGTGCCCGATCGCGTTGGAGCGGTTGCCTCTTTCCATGGCGGCAACGGACTCGTAACGAAAGAACCGAACAGTCCGCATCTACAGGCGGCGACCAGCCACGCCCAGTTTCTGGTCTGCATCGCGGAAAACGATTACAAACAGGCGCCGGACGAAAAAGACGTCATGAAAGAGACATTCGAAAAGGCGCACCTTTCGGCGGAGGTCGAAGTATACGAAGCCATGCACGGCTGGTGCGCTCCGGATTCGTCAGTCTACAGCGAGCCGCAAGCCGAGAAGGCCTGGGGCCGGCTGCTCGCTCTTTACGGAAAAGCTTTGGCCTGATTCGTCAGCGTACCTTCCGAAACGTCAAATTCAACCGCACATCGCCGGTGAGCGGATGCTCGCCGGCTTTGAGCGGGGCTACGCCGTGATAAACAAAGCGCGCCGGACCTCCCCACACGGCCACGTCTCCGTTCTCCACCCGCAGCCGCCGCAGCGGGTCCGCGCGCCGCTTCCCGCCCCACAAAAACACGGCCGGCAGCCCGAGTGAAACCGAAACAATCGGCGCCCACTGGTCGTCTTCGTCGCGATCCTGGTGCAGCCCCAACTTCGCCCCGGCGCGATACCGGTTAATCAGGCACGCATCGGGATCGTACCCCGGAAATCCGGCCTCCGCGGCGGCGCTCACCGCGAGTTCCAGAAACACCGCCGGAAACTCCGGCCACTGCTTTCCGCTGTCGGGATCCACCGGATCATACCGATATCCGCGGCGGTCCGAAACCCACCCGAGACGACCGCAATTGGTCATTGCCACCGACATGCTGTACCCGCCAGGCGTCACCAGGTGCCGAAACGGCGCCGCTTCCGCCACCCGCCCGATCGCTTCGACCAGCGCGGCCGCAGTCGCGCCGGCGAACCCGCGCAACAACACGGCGCCCTCTTCCAGAGGTTCGCGTGAAGGCTCTACCGGCGTATTGTCGAACAGAGTTGCCATGACGGCCGAGATTGGGCCTTCCTGGTTTCCCGGCGCTCAGCGCTTGTCGCGCCAGGGTGCGGTGAAAATATTGAACTCGTATTGCGTCTTCGCGTCTTTATCCGACGCGAACACGATCGATTTGCCATCCGGCGCAAATTCCGGAAACGCGGTGAACCCGCCAAAGTTCGTGACCTGCTCCAGTCCAGTGCCGTCCACATTGATGATGTAGAGCTCGAATTTCCGGCTGTCGCAGGCCTGCTTGTTCGATGCGAACAGAATCCGCTTATCATCTGGCGTGAACGTCGGCGCGAAGCTGGCGCAGCCGAAATTGGTGATCGTCTTGGCGTTGCTCCCATCGGCATCCGCCACAACGAGTTCCATCTTCATCGGCGCCGTCAGATTTTCGGCCAGCAACGACTTGTACTTATCCAGATCCTGGGGCGTCTTGGGATGATTTGCCCGCCAAACCAGCTTCTTGCCATCGTGCGAAAACACCGGGCCGCCATCGTAGCCGGCCGTTTTAGTGAGCTGCTTCTTGGCCGAACCGTCCGGCTTCATCGTCCACAGATCCAGATCGCCCGACGCCATCGACGTGTACACAATCTGTCCGGATTTGAAATTCACCGTGCCTTCGGCGTCATATCCCGGCGCATCCGTCAGGCGCTTTTCGATTTTGCCGCTATCGGTCGCCAGAAAGATGTCATAGCCGGGAAACACGCCCCACACGTATCCTTTACTGCGATCGGGCGGCGCCGGACACTTGTCACCGGCCAGGTGCGTCGACGCGTAAATGATGTGCTTGTTATCGGGCAGAAAGTACCCGCACGTCGTACGTCCCTTACCCGTCGAGACCAGGTGCTGGTCCGACCCGTCGGCGTTCATGATGAACTCTTGGTCGCATTCATAGGGCGGACGGGTGCTTTGAAAAATGATCCGCTTCCCGTCCGGCGCCCAGTAGGCTTCCGCGTTCTCTCCGCCGTGTGTCAACTGCTTCAGCGTCCCCATATAACCGGGCTGCGCAACAGCCAGCGCGGCTGACGCTAAAATGCCAACTAACGTCTTGTTCATCGCAGATTGAATTTTTTCATCTTGTAGCGCAGCGTGTCGCGCGTGATGCGCAGCAGCCGCGCCGCTTGCGTCTGGTTGCCGTTGGTCTTCTCCAGCGCGCGCGCCAGCAGGTTGCGTTCGTTGTCTTCGAGCGACATTCCGTCGCTCGGCGCCGCCGCCGCCATTTCCATCACCGACACCGCACTTCCCTCGGGATGCGAAACGGCAATCGGCAGACTCGGCGGCGTAATCAGCGCCGATTCTTCCAGAATCATCGCCCGCTCGATGGCGTTCCGCAGTTCGCGCACGTTGCCCGGCCAGGAATGCGACAGCAGCAGCCGCGCCGCGCCGTCGCTTACCCCTTCCACGCTGCGCTTGAATTTTCGGTTGTAGTGCTCGATGAAAAATTTCGTCAGCGGCACAATGTCGTCGGTCCGCTCCCGTAGAGCGGGGATCTGGATTTGAATCACGTTCAGCCGGAAATACAAATCCTGCCGGAACGCGCCCTCTTTCACTGCCTCACGCAGGTTCTTATTCGTCGCCGCGATCACCCGCAGGTCCAGATTGATATCTTTCAATCCGCCCAAACGCCGGAAACTCTGCTCTTCCAGTACCCGCAACAGCTTGGCCTGCAGCATCAGCGGAATCTCGCCGATCTCGTCCAGAAACAGCGTCCCTTTATCGGCCAGCTCGAAAATTCCGCGCTTCTGCGCCCGCGCGTCGGTGAACGCGCCTTTTTCGTAGCCGAATAACTCGCTCTCGAGCAGCGTCTCCGGAATCGCCGCGCAATTAATCGCGATGAACGGCTCGGCCTGCCGCAGACTCTGGTAATGCAGCGTCTTGGCGATCAGGTCCTTGCCCGTACCGTTTTCACCTTCCAGGAGGATCGTGGTCGCTTCGCTGGCCGCCACACGGCGCACGAAGTTCATCAACTCCCGCATCGCCGCCGAATCGCCGATCACTTCCCGCTTCTGCGGCGCGGCTTCTTCGGTGATGTCTTTGATGGTCGCCACCACACCCGACAGATGGCCGTCTTCGTCGAACATCTGCGTCGTCCGCATCACTACCAGGCGCTCCATCCCGTTGCCCGTGTTCAGCCGAACGGTGCCATGTGGCGCGGAAGGAGACTGATTCAGTCCCATCAGCACTCCGCATCCCGGCTCGCATACCGTGCACTTGAAGATTTCCTGGCAGTGCTTGCCGAGCATCTCCTCGGATGACATCCCGAACAGTTTTTCCGCCGATAGATTGACGCCAGTAATTTTGAATTCGGGGTCGTACAAGACCA
>Ga0070713_100002855_pt1 | contig 11294 bp, 7 predicted proteins | sample LARL82metaG_FD_65465 | JGI IMG/M metagenome (GOLD analysis project Ga0070713, IMG submission 65465) | Corn, switchgrass and miscanthus rhizosphere microbial communities from Kellogg Biological Station, Michigan, USA - LAR L8-2 metaG | ecosystem: Host-associated > Plants > Roots > Rhizosphere ... | reverse complement strand
GCGGCAATCTCGCGTAGTTCAGCGCGCGCCTGAAGAACGACCTCGGCCACCTTATCGCGCTTCTTTGCCGTGGTCCCTGCCGGTGCCGAAGCCTGAACCGGTGCCTGGGCAGCAACGGTCGCCTGAGGCTCAGCCCGCTTCGCCTGTCCCAGGGCCTGTCGGGCGCCCGAGAGCGTATAACCCTCGCCGTAGACTAACCGTTTGATCTCGACGGCGATCTCTACATCGCGCTTGCGATACAGCCGCTGGCCGGTGCCGCTTTTGTTCGGCTTCAGTTGCGGAAACTGCGATTCCCAGAAGCGAAGCACATACGGCTCGATCTTGAGAATGCGCGCAACATCTCCGATTTTGAAATAAAGACGGTCGGGGATGGTCGGTGTTTCAACGGCGCGCTTCGGGGATGGGTGCGATGCCATAGCAAATACAGAAGGCCCGCAGGCATTGCGGGATCACTGCTTAGACGCAGTATAGGCCACCTGTTGCACCCGAAGTGAAGCAAAATCCGTGGCTTGAACCTTCTCCTCCGCCGAATCTTGTTGAAAATCAGGCTACAATCGCCGGTTTTCCCGCTACTTTGGCCGCTCCGTCGACTGCCGCGTCGTCGATCCCTGCGGTGCGGCGCGCAAATACTGCACCGGCCAGCTCGCCGTTTCCCCCAGTGCCGCAGCCGCATGCATCGGCCAGTAGGGATCGCGCAGCATCTCCCGCGCCAGCAGCACAATATCCGCTTCGCCATTGGCGACGATGTCATCGGCCTGCTTGGGCTCGGTAATCATGCCCACCGCAGCCGTCGAAATCCCGGCTTCTTTGCGAATCCGCGCCGAAAACGGCACCTGGAATCCTGGACCCACCGGAATCTTTGCATTGGGCACCTGTCCACCCGATGAAACATCCACCAGGTCCACGCCATGCTCACGCAGCCGCCGTGCCAGCTCGACCGATTCGTCGGGTGACCACCCGCCCTCGGCCCAGTCCGTCGCAGAAATACGCACGAACAGCGGCAGCCGATCGGGCCACGCAGCGCGCACCGCGTCCGTCACCTCCAGCAGCAGCCGGATGCGATTGTCGAAGCTGCCCCCATACCCATCAGTGCGCTGGTTGGCAAGCGGCGACAGAAACTCGTGCAGCAGATATCCGTGCGCCGCATGAATCTCCACCACGTCGAACCCGGCCTTATCGACCCGCTTTGCCGCATCGGCAAACGCGCTGACCACCCCGGCGATCTCCGCCTCATCCAGTTCCTTCGGCACTCCATAGCTCGGCGAGAAACCAATCGCGCTCGGCCCCACTGGTTCCCAGCGTCCTTCTTCCGGCGTAAGCAGCCGCTCCCCGCCAAACGGAGCCGTCATGCTGCCCTTGCGCCCCGCGTGGGCAAGCTGAACGCCACAGCGCGCGCCCTGCGAGTGAATGAACTGCGCAATTTGCCGGAGCTTCGTGATGTGCTCGTCCTTCCAGATACCGAGATCGGCAGACGAGATTCGGCCTTCCGGCGTGACAGCGGAAGCCTCCGTCATCACCAGCCCCGCGCCACCCTGCGCACGCGCCCCAAGGTGAACCAGGTGCCAGTCATTGGCGAACCCGTCTTCCGACGAGTACTCGCACATCGGCGAAACGCCAATGCGATTCGGAAACACAACAGACCGCAATTGAAAATGCGAAAAAAGAGGATGACTCATAAGGTAGGTATTATTCCGTTCCAATCAAGAGATGAGTTTGCGACCTGAATCGACGCATAGGTTTCACTGTTAGTCAAAGTGTTGCTGTGATTGCAGCCATTGAGAGATTTCCCGCGCTATACTCCCGAGAGCCTGTGGCGGAGTTCTATCCTGCAGCAACAGGAACGAGGTTCATGGGCACATCGCGCGGGGAGAGATTGATGAAGAAGATCGTATTGTTCGCGTACTTTGTCGCTGCTTTTCTTGGTGTGCTCGGGTCTGCTCAGGCCCAGAACACTAATCGCTCTAAGGGGATATGCCCTTGGCCCGGAGACCTGGATGGCGCGAAAGTAGCTCCTGAAACTCACAAGGTGATCTTTGAGAATGAGCACGTCCGAGTGTTGGAAGTAACAATCCCACCGCACAGCAAAGAGCCGGTCCATACGCATTGTTTGCCCAGCACGCTCTATTTCCAGCAAATTGGCGACATAATCGTCCGAGACCCTGACGGGAAACTTATCTTCGACTCTCGCCAGATGAAGGAAAACGAAAAGCAAAAGGCACCTTTTGTGCTGTGGAACCCTGGGGAGGGGCCGCATTCGGATGAGAACCCAAGTGATCTGGCGATCAAAATAGTCCAGATTGAGAGTAAAGACTGACCGTTGCCCTACGCGCGAATCACTGCCCGGCAAAGGAAGCGTATCTGAGTCTCGACTGCCCGGAGACGTTTCCATTCACGGTTCGCCAATGCCCCTTCACAGGAAAGACGAAAGGATCGCTTCAGAATGCCCACGCGACGCAATGTTCTGTCCCTCGGTTGCGCACTCAGTGCGACAGCTCTGTTAAAGAATGTGGCCTTCGCCGAGGTTCCCACCACACAACAGTCGGATTCAGCCACCGATCCCATGTCATTTGTGAACCCTGAGTTTCGACCAGCGGTAGAGCAATTGGCAAAGGCGGGGCCGGTTCAACCGTTGAATGCTGGGACCCTGAAGGCAGAACGAGAATTTATGAATCAATTGGCTAGTCCGATTCTCCCAAGCCCTCCTGTGACCGAGCGCACGATAGCCGGTTCTCCCGGTGCACCTCCAGTACGTGTGTTTGTCGTCGGAGATTCGCCGGGTAGTTCAAAGCCAGCGGTATTGCATTTTCACCACGGTGCTTATGTGGCGGGGTCAGCGGCGGCCTCGCGACGCGACATACAAGATCTCTCGGTTGCTCACGATTGCGTAGCGGTCTCTGTTGAATATCGCTTGGCCCCGGAGACGACATTTCCAGGCTCGCTGGAAGACAACTATACGGCCCTCCGCTGGATCTTTACAAATGCGAAGCAGCTTGGCATTGATACGAAAAGAATCGCAATCAAAGGCGAGAGCGCAGGCGGAGGACATGCGGCGGCTCTTGCAATCGCAGCACGAGATCGTGGAGAAGTTCCCATCTGTCTGCAAGTTCTCATCTATCCCATGCTGGATGACCGAACCTGCTCGTCCAAAACGATGCCACCATTCCTCGGGCATTACATCTGGACTCCAGAGAGTAATCGCTTCGCATGGGCGTCGTTTCTAGGTGTACCTCCTGGCACAGCCAGGGTGCCGCGCAACTCCGTCCCGGCACGCATTTCAAACCTCAATGGGCTACCGCCTGCTTTCATCGGCGTGGGATCGATCGATCTCTTAGCTCCCGAGAGTATCGATTACGCACAGAGACTCGTTGCGGCTGGCGTCGCGGTGGAGCTAAATGTCGTCCCCGGAGCTTTCCACGCTTTCAATTATATTGCTCCGGATACAAGTCTCTCCCGAGAATTCGAGCACGCGTGGAATGAGGCCCTTCGACGCGCCTTTCTCCAATCCTGACACGATTTTCTTCTGCGGCTACGGCCTGACTCGAGCGAGAAACGAATCCGGACCGCCCGGAGTGTCTCCACTCATTCCGGGAGGATAGCCGTCAACCCTTCAGTAACAAACCAGAAACGATCCTAGGCGCTGTTCAGGCCGTCGGCTACTGCACATACCCACTTCCGCGAAGCACCTTCCCCGGCAGCGCCCCCGTCATCTTCCCATCCGCAATCACAGGCACCCCATTCACCAGCACGTACTCCATCCCCACGGAAAGCTGGTTAGGATCCTCGAACGTAGCCTTGTCCGTGATCTTCTCCGGATCGAAGACCACCACGTCGCCCCACATCCCCTGTTTCAGCACCCCGCGATCCGTCAACCGCATCCGCTGCGCCGGCAGCGCTGAAAACTTACGAATCGCTTCGGCCAGCGTCAGTTCCTTCTCTTCGCGCACATACTTCCGCAGAATCCGCGGAAACGTCCCATATGCCCGCGGATGCGGATGCTCGCTGCCCAGCAATCCCTCCGGCGCAGTCCCCTGCGAGTCGTTGTCAATCGAAACCCAAGGCTGCTTCAGCGCCAGTTTCACATCCGGCTCATCCATGCCGAAAACCGCAACCTCGGTGAATGCCTTGTCCTTGATCAGCAAATCGCACAGCGCATCAATCGCATCCTCATGCCAAAGCGCGGCAACGTCCGACAGCCGCTTCCCTTGCAGCGGCAACAACTCCGGATTCTGCACCACCGCAACCAGGACCGCCTCCGGCCCGGGAACCTCCTGCCACTCGTTGTCCCAATCCTCGCCTGCCGAATCCTTCCCAGTGCTTGTCATGTCCTTGCGAATCCGCGACCGCATCGCAGGATCTTTCAATCTCTCCACCAGCTTCACATCGCCGCCATCATGCGCCCACGGCGGCACAAATGCCGAAAACGTGTTGAACCACGCCGTGTACGCATAGGTATTCGCACTCACGTCCACGCCCGCGGCTCGCGCTGCATCGATGCGCGCGACAATCTGCGGCATCTTGCCCCAGTTCGCTTTTCCCGCCGCCTTCAGGTGCCAGATCTCCACCGGGATCTGCGCCTCGCGTCCGATGCGCGTCGCCTCGTCAATCGACTCCAGCACCGCATCGCCCTCACTGCGCATATGGGTTGCGTAGATACCGCCGAACTTCGAGGCCTCGCGCGCCAGTGCAATCAGCTCTTCCGTCTTCGCATAAGGCGCAGGCGAATACTGCAGTGAAGTCGAAACACCCACCGCCCCATCCCGCATCGCCTCGTCCACGAGCTTCTTCATCTCCTCCAATTGTTCTGGCGTGGGATCCACCTTCGCATCTCCCAGCACCATCCGACGCACTGAGGTCGCGCCCACATACGTCGCGAGATTAATGCCCATGCCCTGCTTCTCAAGCCGCGCAAAATACTCACGCAGCGTGTGCCAGTCCGGCGTGATCCGCAGATGCGCGTAGCCTGAGTGATCCGCCGCCAGCATTGCGTCATTCAGCGGCGCCACAGACCCGCCTTCACCCGTAATCTCCGTCGTAATGCCCTGGTAGATTTTCGAAGGCAGCCGCGGATCGACAAGAATCGTCAGCTCCGACTGCCCCAGCATGTCGATGAATCCTGGCGCAACGATCTTTCCCCGCGCATCGATCTTCTGCTTAGCCGGCGCGCTGCCCAGGTCGCCGATGGCCGCAATACGCCCGTTGCGAATGCCCACATCGCCCGCGTACCAGGGCGATCCGGTGCCATCGAAAATGTGCCCATGCAGAATCACAACGTCGAAAGGCCTGGATTCCTCGGCTTGCTGGGCGCTCAAATTCATCGCCAGCGACGCAATCGCTCCCCACACCACCATGGAAAAACGAGCCAAACCCTGCATGTTTCCGTCCTCACTTTGGGAGTTTTAGGTAAATCGCCCCAATTCACAGGGTTTTCCGCATCCGCCTGTTGTCAGAGATGGCAACCGGAAAACTACGGTAATCTCCACATTCGTGCAACTTTGCCCTGTGGTCTTACAATAACGGCAACCCCCATGCTTGGCTCGACCGAGCAAGGACAGAAATCATATGCGGACGCACGTGCTCACCGTTATCCGGGCGCCCGTCCGGGAATCTTAAGTTTTGGGTCCACATCTGTGGTCCCTGCCTTGGCACCACCTAAGTCCCGTCAGGACAGAAAAGGATTAGTTTTAGCGCTATGTGGAAACCCACCCAACAAGGCCAATCACCCTCCCCGAATCCGACCCCCGAGCCAGCTCGCCCCACGCCGGTGGCACCTACTCTTGAAACGCCGCGCCCGGCTGCATCGTCTGTCGGCGAGCAAGCCAGCATCAGCAAGGGCCTCTCCATCAAGGGCGAGATTACCGGAACCGAGTCCCTGTTCATCGACGGCAAGGTCGAGGGCAGCATCAGCATTCCCGGCAATCGCGTTACGGTGGGCAAGAACGGCAACGTCACGGCCAGCATCAGCGCCCGCGAAATCGTCGTTCTCGGCAAGCTCAAGGGCAACGTCAACGCTACCGACCGCGTGGATATCCGTGCCGAAGGAGCCCTCACCGGCGACGTGGCAGCGGCCCGCATCAGCATTGAAGACGGTGCCTTTTTCAAAGGTGGCATCGACATCCGCAAGCCGGATTCGAAGCCGACCGCTGTGCAGTCCGAGCCCGCCAAAGTCGCAGTGCACTCGTAGCGCTGCCGATCTCTCGGATCACAAGGACCCCTGTCTCGGCAGGGGTCTCGGTGCCTTATTGCCGCGCGCCGTCAAGATCGGAAATGGCCCCGTCCTTTGCGGGAGGCAGCGTCGGGCTTCAGCCCACGAATGACGATCTGAGAATGGGCTTAAGCCCCGTAAGATCCGATCTGCTGCGAGAATCAAGCCAGCCGCAACCGCTTCATCATCACCCGCGGCAACTCCGATCCCGTCTTCTTCAACACAATTATCGAAATCGCCGCCCAAAGCGGGCCGCCCACCATCAGCACCACCAGGTCATTCATGCGGTGGTGGCCCGTCATCTGCATTCTCGCGATCAGCTCTCCCGCCAACCACGAAAACACCATCCATGTGATTGCCCCGCCTGTCAGCGCCGCCGCCAGGCATCGGCCCAATTCGCGATAGTCGAGACTCGCCAGCGAAACCATATGTCGCTGATGCAGCAGAAAAGCGATGGTGAGCGTCTGCAGGCCGATGCCGAGGTCTGACGCGAATGCCAGCCCCATTGCCCCGTAAACCCGGAAAAACACCGCGTACATGGGCAGCGAGATCACTGTAATGATGGTGCCGGCGACCATCGGTGCAAAGGTGTTGCCTGCGGCATAGAAGGCGCGCGAATAGATTGATTGCGCCGACCACAGAAACAGCGAGATTGAAAACACCGCAAAATAGGCCGCGCATTCGCGTGCATCGGTCGTCGAAAAACGCCCTCCTACAAACAGCAAATCAATCGCCGGCTTGCCCAGCGCCACCATCGCCGATGCCGCCAGCAATCCCATGCAGGTCACGCGCGACACTGAATCCGCCACCACGCTTGCGAATTCGAAGCGGTTCTCCTTTGCCCACAAGCTCGCGAAGAACGGCATCGACGCCGCGCCCGCAGCCTGCGCCAGCATCGACATGGGAGCGGTAAACAGCCTCTTGGCATAGGTCATTAGCGCAATCGCGCCGCTCGTATTCGAGGCAAAATGCGCAATGATCCAGTTGTCCGCCGTCACCAGCGATACCCCGATAATCAGCGGCAGCGACAGCCGGACCCATTCGTGCAAACCCTCATCATGCCAGTCGAGGATAGGCCTGTAGCGGACCCCGGCCCTGCGCGCAAAGACCGCATTCAGCAGAAACGGCCCCACCAGCGCGCCCGCCACCGTGCCGATCGCCAGCGAAGAAATCCCCAGCCGCTTCACAAGCAGGATGCCTCCGACAATCGTGCCCAGGTTGTAAATCAGCGGCGTCACCGCTTGGACCGTGAACTGCTTGCGCACCAGCAGCACCGCGCCGAAAACTCCACCCGCAAAAAAACACAATTGCGCCGGAAGCAGGATCCGTGTGAGGCTCACGCACAGCGCTGCTTTCTTAGCATCGAATCCGCTGAACCACCAGTGGACGTACCACGGTGCGAACACTTCCGCCAGGACAATCGCACTGCCCAACACGAGGAACATGGTGGTGAGGATTACGGACAGGGATCGCGTGCCGTCTTCCTCTCTGCCCGAATCGCGATAGCGCGTCAGGATCGTGACAAAGGTGATCGACGCCGCCCCGCCGACCAGGAAATACGAAATCATGTCCGGCAATTGAAATGCCGCCAGGAACGCGTCTGCCTCCATGCCGCGACCGAACACCCAGGCGATATACATGTTCCGGACTAGCCCGAAGACGCTCGACAGAAACGTCGACGCCATCAGCACGATCGTCGCGCTGAAGGCCGAGTGCGCATGCGAAGGCCGCAACGCGCGCATCGCCCGCGAAACTATAGAGAGTCGCGGCTGAGTTGGCAGGGAGTCTTCCACTGCTGTCGATTCTACCGGGGTTGCGGATGGCACGCGCAGCATTGCGCATGCAACCCATGCGCAGTGCCAGCAGCGTCACCTCACTTCACTCCACGGGCTGCGCGGATTCCGTGGCCCACTCGCCCAATTTCGCCGAGTATCCTGTCTGGCAGGGGGTTCTCGATGCGGCGCAGCGCTGCTCTTCTGTTTTTTTCCCTGGTCGTGCTCGATCCAAATGCCTTTTCCCAGTCCATCCACAGCCGCGACGGCATTACGCTCCCCCCGCCTCCCGTCGCCGAAATCAATCCTGTCGTCGACAACTACTCCGGCAATAAGATCACCGACAACTACCGCTGGCTTGAAGACGCCAAAAGCCCTGAAACTCGCGCTTTTATCGACGAAGAGAACGTCTACACCACTCGCTATCTCAAACAGAATCCCACCCGCAACCAGGCCCTTGACGACCTCGATCCGCTCGAACACACTTCCCGCTGGACAATCCCAATGCAGCGCGCCGGCAACTACTACTTCATGAAGCGCCTCGCCGGCGAAGAACAGGCCTCCATCTACGTGCGCCACGGCTGGACAGGCACGGCATCGAAAAGCCAGCCCACAACTCCCAAAGACGAGCGCCTCATCGATCCCGCCGCATTTAGTCGAGATCCAAACACATCCGTGGGCCTTGCCGACGTCTCCCGCGATGGAATGCTCATTGCCTACCAGGTCCGCCAGGGCGGCGCAGACGAGGCCACCATCCGCGTCTTCAGTATTGTCAAAAAGAAGCCGCTCGAAGACGAACTCCCCCTCGGCATCTACTACTCCATTCAATTCACCCCCGACGGCAAAGGCCTCTACTACGCGCGCACTGACCGCAAAGGCACCTTGCTTTACTTGCACGCCATCGGCACCCGCAACGCCGACGACAAGCTCATCTTCGGCCGCGAATTCCATGGCGAATTACTCGGCCCCATCGATCTCTTCAATGTTCGCATCACCGACGACAACCATTACCTCGTTATCACCATCGCCCGCGGCGTGCCCCCAAAGCGTGTCGACATCTGCTTTCGCGATCTCACCAAGCCCGGTTCGCCCTTCGAAGTTCTCGTCTGGGGCCTTGATTCGCGTTTCTCCACGATCTACGACAAGGGTGCTTGGTATGTCCGCACCGACTACAGCTCACCCAATGGCCGCATCCTGCGCGCCGACCCCGGCATCATGCCCGAGGCCTGGAAAACCATCGTTCCCGAAGGCAAAGACGTGATCGAAACCTTCTCTATCGTTGGCGGGAAAATCTACGTCAAGCGCCTGCACGATGTGAAGTCCGAGCTCAGCGCATACACGCTCGATGGAAAGCCGGCGGGAGAGGTCGATCTCGAAGGCATCGGCTCCGCTTCGGGAATTGCCGGTCGCACCACCGATCGTTATGGCTTCTTCAGCTTCGAGTCCTGGATTCAGCCGACCACCATCTACCGCATCGACACGGCGACCGGTAAACGCGAACTCTTTGCCCAGCCCAAGGTCCCCTTCGACACTGCCCAGTACGAACTCAAGCAAGTCTTCTACAAATCAACCGACGGCACCCAGATCCCCATGTTCATTGCCGGAAAAAAGGGCCTGCCGCAGGACGGGTCGGTCCGTTTGCTCATGACCGGTTACGGCGGCTTCAATCTCAGCGAAACGCCGACCTGGAACCCAGCCTGGGCCTGGTGGCTTCAGCAGGGCGGATACTTCGCAGTCCCCAACATGCGCGGCGGCGGCGAATACGGCGAAAGCTGGCACGAACTGGGAATGTTCGAGAAAAAACAGAACGTATTCGACGACTGGTTCAGCGCAGCGCATTACCTCATCGACAACAAGTACACCTCGCCCCAGCACTTCGCCATCACCGGCCGCTCCAACGGAGGCTTGCTCATGGGCGCCTCGTTCACCCAGCATCCTGAGTTGTTCTCTGCCGTCTGGTGCGGCTACCCATTGCTCGACATGCTTCGCTACCACAAATTCGAGCAAGGACCGCACTGGACAACGGAGTACGGTTCTGCCGAGAACGAGAAGCAGTTTCCCTATCTCCTGAAATATTCCCCATACCAGAACGTAAAGCCACGCTCCGACTACCCCGCCATCATGTTCTTCACCGGCGACAGCGACACCCGCGTCGATCCACTGCACGCGCGCAAAATGACTGCCCTGATGCAAGCTGAATCGAAGAGCGGCCGCCCCATCCTGCTCCACTACAGCACCGCCGGCGGCCACTCCGCAGGCGTCAGCGTCGAACAGCAGATTCAGGACGACTCCGACCAACTCTCATTCCTGTGGACAGAGACAGGCGCGCCGGCAAAAACCAAACCGAATCCGGCAAGTGCAAAATAGCCCTTGGAGAAATAGAACTTTGTTTGTATCAGGGCATGACTTCAATCATGCCAAAATCGCGACAAGAAAATGAAGGGCTTTAGCCCCTGAGGTTTGTTGTTTCGTTCTCGTTCGTGTCCGATTTTAGAACTCCAACTGGTCCACCAGCCTTCTACCCCACTGGCGCCGCGCCGCGTCGGCTCAACCTGCCACTTCGAACTCCTCGATTCGCTGACTCGCTCACTTGCTAAGTCGCGAAGCGACGCTAACTCGCTAAGGGACTGAACCAGGATTCTGGCTTCAATACCACCATCTCTTGCCCTTGCTTACTCCACTTCGAGCACAAGGCACTTCAAGTACTCCGTCTCCGGAATATTCAGCACCACCGGATGATCGAGCGCTGCTCCGCGCCGTTCCAGAAGTCGCACGCGCCGGTGGGCGTCAGAAGCGGCCGCAGCGACTGCGCTCACAAGGTCCTTCCATCCCACGTGATGGCTGCACGAGCAGGTCACCAGCAGACCGCCCGGACGCAACATCTTCAGCGCGCGCAGATTCAGTTCCTTGTAACCGCGCAGCGCGCCTTCAACAGCACGTTGTGTCTTTGCAAATGCCGGCGGATCGAGCACGATGGTGTCGAACTCTTCCCGGCCCTCCGACCAGTCGCGCAGAATCTCGAATGCATCGCCGGCAACCCAATCCACATCGGCCTTGAGCTTATCTCGATTCGCTGCCAAATTCCGTTCGGCCACTTCAAGAGATGAACGCGAGGCATCGATTCCGGTCACGCGCTTGCAAACCCGCGCCAGATGAAGGGCAAACCCACCTTGATAGGTGCATACATCGAGTGCGCGACCGCCAGCAGAACGCAGCCCTGCCCAGTTCTGAGCCGCTTGATAGTTCGCGTGCTGGTCGAGAAAAGCACCTGTCTTCTGCCCCGCGTTCGCGTCGTATTGAAACGTCAGCCCGTTCAACCG
>Ga0070713_100002853_pt1 | contig 11302 bp, 9 predicted proteins | sample LARL82metaG_FD_65465 | JGI IMG/M metagenome (GOLD analysis project Ga0070713, IMG submission 65465) | Corn, switchgrass and miscanthus rhizosphere microbial communities from Kellogg Biological Station, Michigan, USA - LAR L8-2 metaG | ecosystem: Host-associated > Plants > Roots > Rhizosphere ... | reverse complement strand
GCCGGCTGTAGGAGTCGAACCGCACCCCGCCGCTCGTCGCGCGGCGCAGCGCCGCCGCCAGTTCCTTGTCATCCCGCGTGGCAGCGGAACCGGGAATGTTAATTCCGTCCTCCCTGGAGATGCTCGGCCTTCAGGTCACATAATAGGACAATGAATCACCGGAGCGGCCGGCATTTTCTCCAGATCCCCGGGCCGACGAATATCCCTGACCGGGTGCTGCGCGCGATGGCGGCACCCACCATCGACCACCGGGGCCCCGAGTTCGCGCGCCTGGCCCGCGAGGCCCTCAGCGGGGTGCGCGGCCTGGCCGGCACGGCGAGACCGGTCGCGCTCTACCCCTCCTCGGGCACGGGCGCGTGGGAGGCCGCACTGGTCAACACGCTTTCTCCGGGCGACAAGGTGCTCGCGTTCGAGACCGGGCACTTCGCCGCGCTGTGGGCTGCCATGGCGGCGAACCTGGGACTTGACGTGGACCTGGTGCCCGGAGACTGGCGCTCCGGCGTGCGGCCGGAGCAGGTGTTCGACCGGCTCTCCGCCGATACCGGGCACGCGGTGAAGGCGGTCACCGTGGTCCACAATGAGACCTCCACGGGCACGGTCAGCGGAATTCAGGAAATCCGCTCGGCAATCGACGCGGCGGCGCATCCGGCATTGCTTATTGTGGATGCGATTTCCTCACTCGGATCCGTTGACTACCGGCACGATGAATGGGGTGTCGATGTCACCGTGTGGTGTTCCCAGAAGGGCATGATGCTGCCCCCGGGCCTGGGCCTCAACGCGGTCAGCGCGAAGGCGCTCGCCGCGTCACGAGATGCGCGCCTGCCGAGGAGTTACTGGGCCTGGCAGCCACTGCTCGACGCCGCGGACACTGGGCTCTTCCCTTACACACCTCCGACCAACCTGCTCTACGGGCTGCGGGAAAGCCTCACCATGTTCGGCGAGGAGGGGCTGCCCGCGGTCTTCGCCCGGCACCAGCGGCACGCCGAGGCCACCCGCCGCGCCGTCCGGGCCTGGGGCCTGGACATCGTGTGCCGCGACCCCGCCGAATGCTCCAGCACGCTCACCGCGGTCCTGCTGCCCGACGGGCAGGACGCCGACCGGGTGCGGGAGATCGTCCTTGACCGGTTCAACGCGTCGCTCGGCGCGGGCCTGGGCAGGCTGGCCGGCCGGGTGTTCCGCATCGGGCACCTCGGCGACCTGGGCGACCTGATGCTGGCGGGCACGTTGTGCGGGGTCGAGATGGGGCTTGCCCTGGCCGGGGTGCCGATCGAGCGCGCGGGCGTCCGAGCGGCGCTTGACTACCTGGAGCCCGCTGCGCCGCGGTCCTAGCGGGCCAGGCACCGCCCCGGTGCCGCGCCGTGGCATCATCGGCGCTCCCGCGGCACCGGCGGCTCCGCGAGGCCGCGGGCCAGGCCGCGGCCGATCAGGTCGGCGGGCCGCAACCGCAGCCGCGCCGCCACCTGGCGCACCGCGCTGGCGGGCAGTTTGAGTATCGAGGTGGCGTACTCCGGCGCGATGACCGCCAGGTAGCCTTCCGGCGCCAGCCACAGGCGGTCCGGGGCGGCCAGTGCGATCGCGCCGCCCGACACCCCCTCCCCGATCACCACGGAGGTGACCGGGACCTTGGCCCCGGCCAGCAGGATCAGCAGTTCAGCCAGGGCGTTGCCCAGGCCGGCCGCCTCGTCGCCCGGTGTGGCGGAGGCGCCGGGGGTGTCGATGAGCGTGAGAACCGGGCGCCGGAACCGGCCTGCCAGCGTCATCAGGCGGGTGGCGGTGCGCAGCCCGGCCGGGGTGATGGGCTGGCCGGTCTGCGCGATGTACCCGGTCGTCACGCCGTCACGGGCGCCGAAGCCGCAGCGCAGCCCGGCATCGACCCCGCCGCAGCGGTCCCCGCGGATCTCGAAGGTGGTCTGGAAGCAGTCAGCCAGCCACCGGTCCGCCGGCGCTCCGTGCCGGTCGCGGGCCGCGCTGATATGGGCCCACGCGTCCGCTCCGGCCGCGCCAGGCCCACCGGGGACGCCGCCGCGGCCCGCAGCGTCCTGCTCGCCGAGGATGCGCGGCTCAGCGAGGGCGCCCGGCCCACCGGAAGCGCCCGCGCCGCCACCCAGGCCGAGCGCCGGGCCGGGGCTGTTGTCGGCGCCGCGCGATCCGGGGGCGAGCAGCCCGAGGATGACCGCGACGCGCTCCCTGAGTTCCGCGGGCTGCACCACGGCATCCAGCAGGCCGTGCTGCCACTGGGCGGCCGCCCCGAACTCCGGCGCGGCGGGATCGGTGCCGTCAGGCCGGGTGCGCGTGCCGGAAAAGCTGATCCTGGCCCCGGTCACCCCGAGCAGCACGTCTGCACCGGCGGCCAGAGACGCCCAGACCCCGCCGGTGGTCGGGTCGCCAGCCACCGCGACATGCGGGACGCCGGCGTCCCATGCCGCGCCGATGGCCCCCGCGATTACCTGCATCTGCATCAGCGCGCTTGTGCCCTCCTGGATCCGCGCGCCACCGGAGGCCGTCACGCTCACCACCGGCAGGCGGCGGGCGGCGGCGGTGCCGAACGCCTGAGCGATCCTGGTTCCCTCGGCCACCCCGAGAGAGCCACCCAGGAAGGCGTATTCAAACCCCACAAGCACGCAGGGGTGCCCGCCCACCCGGGCCAGGCCCGTGGTGACCGCGTGCCGCGCCCCGGTGGCCAGCCGGGCCCGGCGCAGCAGGCTCACATACCCCGGCCAGCCGTTCGGGTTGCCAGCCTCGGCCTCCTCGCCAAAGGGGATCAGGCTGCCCGGGTCCGCCACCTCGCGGTACAGCGGCCCCGGCCGGTCGCCGCATCCCGGCCGGTCGCCGTGTCCCCGCCGTTCGCCGCGTCCCGGCCGGTCAGCGCGCATCGCCCTGCCGGTCGCCGGTCACGGCCTGCCGCACCTCGTCGGTGTGCTCGCCCAGCAGCGGCGGCGGCCGCCCGGGACCCAGCCTGCTGCGGCTGAACTGCAGCGGGCTGGCCGGGAGCCGGATACGGCCGAGGGCCGGGTGATCCACTGCCCAGGCCAACTGGCCGCCGTCGTAGACCTCGTCGAGCGCCTTGACCTGGCCCGCCGGGACCCCCGCGCCCGCCAGCAGGGTGAGCCATTCCGCCACCGGCCGGGCGGCCAGGGCGGTCGCGAGAATCTGGTGCAATTCCGCCAGGTGCCGCAGCCGCAGCGCGTTGGCCGCGAACCGCGGGTCGGCCGGATCGACCTCCACCAGCGGCGCGAACCGCCACCAGATGTCCTCGTTGCCGACCGCGATGACCAGCGGCCCGTCCGCCGCCTCGAACAGCCCGTACGGCGCCACGGTCGGATGGTGGTTGCCCGAGGGGCCGGGGACCTCCCCGCCGACCAGGTACCTGGTGGCCTGGAAGGTGTGAATCCCGGCCTGCGCGGCCAGCAGGGAGGTGCTTACCCGCTGGCCGCGCCCGGTGCGCCCCCGCTCAACCAGGGCGCCCAGCACGCCGATCACCCCGAACAGGCCGGCCGACACGTCGGCGATCGGCACGCCGACCTTCACCACCGGCCCGCCCGGCATCCCGGTCATGCTCATCAGGCCGCCCTCGGCCTGCACGATCTGGTCGTAGCCGACCCGGTCCCGGTTCGCGCCCGCCTCACCGAAGCCGCTGATGGACAGGCACACCAGGCCGGGGTTCAGCTCAGCCAGCCGCTCGTCGCCCAGGCCGAGGCGCTCCATCACGCCGGGCCTGAAGTTCTCCACCAGCACGTCCGCCCACCCGATCAGGTCCGTCACGAAGCCGCGCTCGGCCGGGTCCTTGAGATCGATGGTGATGCTGCGCTTGCCCCGGTTGACCGACAGGAAGTAGGTACTCTGCCGGTCGCCTTCGGGGCCGGCGAACGGCGGGCCCCAGGACCGGGTGTCGTCGCCGGTCTCCGGGCGCTCCACCTTGATCACTTCGGCGCCCAGGTCCGCCAGCAGCATCGCGGCATAGGGCCCGGCCAGCACGCGCGCCAGGTCGAGCACGCGCACGCCGGCCAGGGGCCCGCCGCCACCGGTACTCACTACGGCGTCGCCGCCGCCAGCGCCGCCGCCGACATCACGTAGACCTGCTTCTCGAGGCCCGAGGGGGTGGACTGGAAGGCGCCGTAGGGCCCGAACGTGTTGTTGAAGCTGTTGTAGTCGAGGTTCCCGCTGGCTCCCTGATAGTTGATCTTCGTCCCGGCTTTCAGCAGCCGGAGGCACGACGCGTAGGTGTAGCACGCCGTGCCGGGCGGGTTGGTCACCTTGGTCATGTCATGCGCGACCGTGGTGCCGCTGGTCGTCTTGGCGTAGTCGTCGGCCAGTGCGAGGGAGATGACCGCGTCGTAGGCGTAGTTGGCGTTGGCGAGCGGGCCCGCGGCCTTCTGGCTGGGGTAGAGCTTGTCGAACAGGCCGAGGAACGCGGAGCTCGCGGTACCGGTGATCGAGGTACCGAACACCGAGGTCAGGTGGGCGTGGGCGGTGGAGTAGCCGATCGCCTTGAGGTAGTCGCTGCCGCTGGTGACGTCGGTGCCGATCCAGGGGATGTTCTGCCCGCCGAGCTGCCTGAACTCGCGGAACAGCACCGCCGCGGTCGGCGGGTCCTCCTGGGTGAAGATCACTTGCGGGTGCGTGGCGAGCACCGAACGGACCTGGCTCAGGTAGGAGGTCTGGTCCGGGGTCACGATGACGGTCTTCAGGATCGTCCCGCCGAGCTTGGTGAACGTCGTGGAGACGGGCTTGAGGAACGTCTGCGCCGCGGGGTCGGAGTAGAACAGCATCACGGCCTTGGTGTAGTGATGCAGGTGCGCGTACAGCGCCATGGCCACGCCGAGCTGGGAGTCCGACGGGCTGTCCCGGAAGAAGAACGGGTCGGTCTGGTGGTCGCGGGCGGTGTCGCCGCCCTGGAACTCATCGACGATCTTGTTGGCGTCCAGGATCGGCTCGACTCCGTTGATCTCCTGCGTCTCCGGGCCGATCACCCCGCTGACGTGCTTGGTCAGCATTTGGTTCGTCGCGGTGACCCCGTCCGCCACGTCACAGCCGGTGTCCCCGGTCACCAGGCCGATCTTCTTGCCGAGCACTCCGCCGGCGGCGTTGATCTCGCTCTGCGCCACCTTCGCGCCCTGGATCATCGCCTGCCCGAGGCTGGCCAGCCGTCCGGTGAAGCACGACAGCACGCCATAGGTGACCGGGCCGCCAGACCCGCCTCCCCCGCCGGAACTGCTGCTCGAGGACGCACACGCGGCGAGCAACAGGCCCGCGGCGCAGGCGCCGACTGTCTTACTGATCATGGAGGGTGTCACGTCAGGTTCTCCTTTGCCCAGGGCTGCGGCCCGGCTCAGGGTGGGCGCGGCCCGACCAATGACTCATGCTGGTCAGCTCATCCGGCCGACATAGAGCTCCACGACGGTGTCGTCGTGCAGTAGCTCCTGCGCGGGGCCGTCCAGCCGGTTGCGCCCGAGCACGAGGATGTAGCCCCAGTGCGCGTGTCGCAGCGTCCGCCGGGTGTTCTGCTCCACCACGCAGATCCCGACTCCGGTTTTGGCAATCTTTTCGATCTGCTCCCAGAGGGTGCCCTGGAGCAGGGGAGAGAGCCCGGCGCTCGGCTCGTCGAGCAGCATCACCGCTGGCTCGATCATCAGCGCCCGGGCCATGGCCAGCATGCTGCGCTGGCCTCCGCTCAGCATCGCCGCCCTGCGGCGAATCGACCGGCCAAGATCGGGGAACAACTCGCACAGCTCGTCGATGCGCCGGCTGACCCCGCCGCGGCGGGCGAACCCGCCCATCTCCAGGTTCTCCTTCACCGTGAGGTCGGGAAAGATGTTGGAGACCTGGGGGACGTAGCCGAGCCCGCGCTTGGCCAGCTTCTCCGGTGCCATGCCCGTCGTCTTGGCGCCGCGCACGAAGACCTCACCGCGCGAGGGCCGCAGCACCCCGGCCAGCGCCTTGAGCAGGGTGGACTTCCCGGCCCCGTTCGGGCCGACCACCGCGGCGATCTTCCCGGCGTACACGTTGATCGAGACGTCCTCGATAATCGGCGGCCCTCCGTACCCGGCGGACACCGCCTCGGCCCGCAGCACGGGCGCGGCTGCTGGCTCAGTCATGGCTCAGGTCCATCCCCAGGTAGGCATCGACCACCCTCGGGTTGCCGCGCAGCCCGGCGAACACTCCCTGCGCGATCACCTCGCCGAGGTCCATCACCACCACTTCGTCGCAGGTGTTCTCGATGAACGGCAGGTTGTGCTCGACCACCACCACGGCCTGCCCAGCGGCCGCGAATTGGCGCACCGCGTCGCGGATATGGACGCCGAGCACCGGGTTGACCCCGCCCATCGGCTCATCGAGGATGACCAGCCGCGGATCGGCGGCGGCGATCCTGGCGAACTCAAGCAGCCGTTTCTGGCCGCCGCTCAGCGTGCCCGCGCGCGCGTTCTTCAGCTCGGCGAGCTGGAACCGGTCCATGATGGCGCGAGCCTGCTCGCGGTCGGGCTCCTCCTCGCGGCGCAGCCGCCGGGCCCGGGTCAGGCAGCGCCACAGCGACTCCCGGCCGAACCGGCGGCGTGCCAGCAGCACGTTGTCCATGACGGTCAGCCCGCGCCACTCGCGGGGGTTCTGGAACGTCCTGATGAGGCCGAGCCTGGAGATGACGTCGGGGCGCATGCCGACCAGTTCCTGGCCGGCCAGCCTGATGCTGCCCGCGTCCGGCTGGCCGAACCCGGACACCAGGTCGACCACCGTGCTCTTACCTGCCCCGTTTGGCCCGATGAGGCCGAGCACCTGTCCCTGCCCCACCGCGAACGAGCAGTCGTGCACCGCGCGGATACCGCCGAACGACTTGCTGAGGTTCTCGATCTGGAGGACCGCCGCGCTCATTGCGGGCTCCGGTCCCGGCTCAGCCGCTCCCGGAACAGGCCCTCGGGCCGGAATTTGAGCACGAGAATGATCAGCAGCCCGATCAGGACCTGGCGCAGCGCCGGGCCGAACTCCGGCCGGGCCGCCGGGGAAGGCAGGAACCTGGTCACCTCGATGAAGCCGATGTAGACGGCGAACACGCCCGCCACCACGCCGAACGGGTTTCCCCTGCCGCCGACCAGGATCGCCGCGTAGATCACCAGGAGTTCCTGCGGGGTCCAGGCCGACGGGTTGAACGCGCTGATGAACACGGCGAACAGGCCGCCGGCCAGTCCCGCCAGTGCGGCGCCGAACAGGTAGGCGCGGTACTTGGCGCTAAAAACGCCGCGGCCATATGCAGCGGCGGCGTGCTCGTCTTCCCGGACCGAGCGGAGCATCCGGCCGAAAGGACTTGCCGACAACCGCTGGACCGTGAGGTAGACCAGGGCCAGGAGGACCAGCACCACGCCGAGGAAGACGATCCGGTACCCGTTGTAGGTGAGGTTCAGCGCGGTCTGTCCCGGGTTGATCAGCCCGTACACGCCGTTGTACCCGTCGAACAACGGGGTGTAGTTCTCCACGAACAGGTACAGCGCGCTCACCGCGCTCAGCGTGGTGACGGCGAAGTAGATCTCCCGCAGGTTCCGCAGCGCGATGGCCCCGATCACGGCGGCGAGCGCGATCACGGCGGCCACGGCCAGCAGCAGCGCGAGCGGGTAGGGCAGGCGCCACCCAATGATGTAGGAGACCGGCGGGATCGGCTTGCCGATCGTCAGCACCATCGTCATGTAGCTGCCGAGCGCCAGGTAGCCGTAGAACGCCAGGTCGAAGTCCCCGGCCCAGCCCCAGACCATGTCGAGGCCGAGGGCCAGGATGGCGAAGATCGCCGCCTCGGTGACGACGCTGACCCAGTACATCAGGCTCGCACCGCCGTCGCGCCGCGCTGGACGAACAGCCCGTTCGGCCGGAACAGCATGAGCAGGACAAGCAGCGCGAACGCCCAGACAAGCTGGTAGGCGGAGCTGGTGTAGGTGCCGGCGATCTGGATCACCAGGCCGACCAGCAGGGCGCCGCCCAGCGTTGCGTAGGGCCGCCCGATGCCTCCGGCCACCGTGGCGGTGATCGTGAGCAGCAGGAAGCTGAATCCGAGCCCGGGGCCGAACGTGCCGATCGTGTCGGCGAGGATGAAGCCCGCGAAGCCGGCGATCGCCCCGGCCAGGGCCCAGGTGCCCATCACGACCTGGCGCGCGGGGATGCCGCTCACCTGAGCCAGGGTCCGGTCCTGGGACACCGCCCTGATGGCCTTGCCGAATCGGGTGCGCTGCAGCAGCAGGTAGATGAGCCCGGCGACGGCCAGCGCCGAGATGATCACCTCGATGTTGGAGGTGGTCCACAGGAACGGCCCGACATGGTGCAGGCCGCCCTGAGAGAAGGAGTAGGAAACGTTCGCCGCGCCGTAGATCATTTCGATCAGGTTCTGCAGCACCAGGGATGCGCCCAGGGTGGCGATGAACACCGTGGTGGCGCTGCGCCCGCGGAATTGCTCGATGAGCCCGGCGTTCATGGCCAGCCCGGCCACCAGCCCGGCTGCGGCCGCGATCAGCGCCGCCGCGCCCACGTTCTGGTGGAACAGTCGCTGCCCCGAGTAGGCCGCGTAGGCGCCGATCGTCAGCAGTTCACCGTGTGCGAAGTTGGCGACCCGGCTCACCGCGTACTCGAGCGTGAACGCGACCGCCGAGAGGGCGAGGATCCCAGCCGTCGCCAGCCCGATGCCGACGCTGATCAGGAAGGTGCTCATGGCCTCCCCAGCAGTGCCCTATATAGCTGGTGACAAAGAGAGTCAGTGGCTAGGCCACTGACGATAAATCTTGGCTATCGTGGGTGTCAACGGATTCAGCGGGACCCCGGGAATCGCAGGTAAACCGCGGGTAAAGCCCCGGTAGGCAGTATCTTCGCCTGGGGAGATCACGCGGAGGACCGAGCGCAGTCGAGGCAGATGTGACCGAACGGGGAGCGCGGGCGGGCCAGCGGGCCGCCCGGCCGAGTACCGATTCGCTGCGTGCCCCGGACCGGCGCCGCCTCTACGAGCAGCTGGCCGACAGGCTCCTCGACTTTGTCGAGGTCACCGGGCTGGCCGTAGGCGACCGGCTGCCAGCGGAGCGGGACCTCGCCGATGCGCTCCAGGTGAGCAGGGCGTCGGTCCGCCAGGCCACGGTCGCGCTGGAGGTGCGCGGCATCCTGGAGGTACGCCACGGCGACGGCATCTACCTGCGGTCGATGCCCGACGACCCGGGCCACCTCATGGAGCTGATGACGCGGCGCCACCTGCTGCCGGAGATCCTGGAGGCGCGGGAAGCGCTGGAGACCCAGCTCGCCACGCTGGCCGCAGCGCGCCGGACCGACGCCGACATCGCCGCGATGGCCAAGGCGCTGGACACCATGACCGCCGACATCGCCGCCGGCGGGCTGGGCGAGGAGGGCGACCGGCTGTTCCACGAGGCCGTCACGGCCGCGGCGCGCAGCCCGCTGCTCGCCGATTTCATGGCCGCTCTGGCCGTGCCGATCGCGGAGACCAGGCGAAGCTCGCTGGGCGAGCCGGGGCGGCCGCCCCGGTCACTGCACGCCCACCAGCGCATCCTGGAGGCCATCCAGCGCGGCGACGGGCCGGGCGCCCGGCAGGCCATGCGGCGCCACGTGAAGATGGTGGCCGATGTCGGGCTGCTGCGGTGGTCGGCCAAGGAGCGGCCGGGCGGCTAGAGCGGGACCGGGAGGGTCAGCGCGGACGGGTGGCCCGGGTCGTGGAACACCTGCTGCTGCGCGGGCACCAGAATGATCGCGGTGCCGAGCGGGTCGCCGGTGCCGGGGTTGCGGGCGTACCGGGGGTGGGCACCGCTGGAGACCTGGAGCCGGAGCCGGTGGCCCCTGGCGAAGCGGTGCGCGGCGGGCCAGAGCGTGAACCTGGCGCGGATCGTGCCGTCGGGCTGCCGTTCCGGGTGTCCCGGCGTCAGCCGGAGCAGCGCGTCGCAGATGTTCTCCGACCTGCCTGACGAGCCGACGTCGCACAGCCGGGCGAAGATGTCGGTGTGCTCCCTGCTGGAGGAGACGAACAGGTCGGCCACCACCTCCCCGGCCAGCTCCAGGTCCCCCGCGAGCGGGGCGCTCGTGTAGGTCAGCACGTCGGGCCTGGCTTCGAGGGGGCGGTTGTCCACCCTGGCCCGGCCGGTCAGGCCCGTGGGCCCGGCCAGGCTCGGCGTCGGGTCCGCCGGGTCGTAGGTGAAGCGGTCCGGGTCCGCATCCGGCGGCGCGGCCTGGGCGAGAACCCCGTCGGGGTGCAGGTGCCAGCGGTGCGGCCGGGTTTCCGGTGGCCAGGCGGGCAGGTCGCGCCACTCGTCCGCGCCGGTGACGAAGATACGCACGGGCTGCGGCCGCAAGGCGGTACGGTCCCCCGCCAGGTGCGCGCGCATCCAGGCCAGGGTGTCGGTGAGCCACGCCTGGACGGCCTGCTGGTCCGCGTGCCGCCACGGGCCGATGAGCAGGTACGGGTCCCGGCCCGCGGCGCGCAGCGCCGCATAGTCGCGAAGCTGCAGCGGCAGGAAGAAGTCGTGCCACCCGCCCACCATGCTGACCGGGGCGGCCACCTCGCCGCGGGTCGCGGCGAAGCTCCGGCCCTTCCAGTACTCGTCGCCCGGCGCGTCGTGCGCCAGCCAGTCCTGCCAGTACGGCACGCCATGGCCGGTGGCCAGCCGGTCGAGGTCACGAAGCGGCAGGTGGTTGAACAGGGGGCGCCTGCCCCGTTCGGCAAGCTGGTTCCGCACCGCCGCGAAGGGCCGTTCCTGGCCCGCTACCTGGCAGATCCAGCTCATCGACGTGTCCAGCGAGAACGACCCGCCCGGATAGAACGGTGCGCGGAAGTCGGCGGTGGTCACCTGGGTGGCGACCGCGGCGAGGTCCGCCCCCGCGTCCGCCGCGATGGCCCACTGGGTCATGCCGAGGTAGCTCGGCCCGCAGGTGCCGAAGGAGCCTGGATACCACGGCTGTTTCCGCAGCCAGGCGACCGTGGCGAGGCCATCGTCGTGCTCGTCGGGCCCGAACGGGTCGAACGTGCCGCCCGAGCCGAAGGTGCCGCGGCAGCTCTGGATCACGGCCTGGAAACCCCGCTCGGCGAGCAGGCGGCCGAACAGCAGCCCCCACGACCGGCGCCGCCCGTAGGGCGACCGGACCAGCACCAGGGGCGGCGGCGGCCGCAGCGGCCAGGGCCGGGTGCGAGGCGCGTACCGGTCGGCGAGCAGCACCGCCCCGTCCGGCATGGGAACCCGCAGGTCGCGATCGACGACGATGGTCCTGCTCGTGGCGGTGGGCAGCTTGAGCGCCTGCCCCATCAAACGGCTGGCGAGGGTCATGTCCTGGTGAGTCTCGGTCG
>Ga0070713_100002850_pt1 | contig 11307 bp, 15 predicted proteins | sample LARL82metaG_FD_65465 | JGI IMG/M metagenome (GOLD analysis project Ga0070713, IMG submission 65465) | Corn, switchgrass and miscanthus rhizosphere microbial communities from Kellogg Biological Station, Michigan, USA - LAR L8-2 metaG | ecosystem: Host-associated > Plants > Roots > Rhizosphere ... | reverse complement strand
TTTGTGTTGTATTTGGTTGAATTGTTTGTGTTGTATTTGGTTGAATTGTTTGTGTTGTATTTGGTTGAATTGTTTGTGTTGTATTTGGTTGAATTGTTTGTGTTGTATTTGGTTGTTCAGTAGAAGAGACGTTTTGTGATTGATTCACAGTATTATTTGACAAGCTTGGTATAGTTGGAGACTGTGTTGATGAATATGTTTTAGGAGTTGTAGAAACATTATTTGGTGCACTTGTTGTACTGCCATAAGTTATGTGGAATGTTTCCACTCGGTCGTTGTTCTGATCTACAACGTATAGACTGCCAGAGTTTGCAACTGCAATGCCAATTGGAGTCATAAACTGGCCATCGTCATTGCCATTTGCACCAAACTTGTAAATAAAATGACCAGAAGAATCGAATACTTCTACTCTATTGTTTTGAGTATCTGTAACGAATATGTTTCCAGAGTTATCAATTGCAATTCCATTTGGAGCATTGAATTGACCATCACCTAGTGCAAATGGACCAGAGCCATCAGGATCAATGCATCCAGCAGTACGAAAGAGGTTGCAAAATGTACCCCATTCTTTTATGAAATTACCATTGCTTGAAAATTCTACCACTTGAGAACCTCCATTATCTAGGACGTACAAGTTTCCAGATTTGTCAAGTGCAATACCAGTAGCACCATTAATCTTTCCTGTACCTATTTCATACATGAATTTTCCAGAGGGATCAAATTTTTGAATTGGATGTAGTAAATCAGCAACATAGATGTTTCCGGAGGAATCAACTGCGATACCCTGAAGATCACTAAACTGCCCATCAGCATTACCAGTTGTACCAAACTTTAGTACAAAATTACCAGCAGAATCGAACTTTTCTACTCTGTGATTATCGATATCTGTAACGTATACATTTCCAAAGCTGTCAACTGCAACACCTGTAGGAGATGAAAGCTGTCCATCATTAGAACCGACAGAGCCTATTGTGGACAGATAATTATCAACAGAGTTGAATTTTTCTACTCGGTTATTGACCTGATCTACAACATACAGGTTTCCTGAATCATCAACTGCAATACCCTGAGGATTATGAAACGAACTGGAGTTTGTACCACGAGTGCCAAACGAGGAATCAAACCCTATCGAGAAATTAGCAGTTTGTGCACTTGCAAAAGTCATTGTGCCTAGAAAGGCGACAATTGTTAATATCGAAAATAGCAGAATTTTCATGGTTTATGTACTGGACAGCCATGATTTAAAAAAATAGCGTAGAATTTCAATGCATGATTATTCTATATTGATATATTTTGACTTTTCAGGCTTTAGACTCTTGTGCATTCCAGCAGTTTTTGCACAAATACCCTTTGAGATTCCATCCCTTTTTTGCATAGCGTGGAAAAAAGCCAAGTTTGGTGTTACATACAATACAGTTTTTCTTCAATTCATTATCTGTTTTTTCCCATTCATGAAGACATGGCTCGCAAAGCCATCCTTGTAACTGCCATTCTTTTTTTGGTTTCCATAGGTTTAGTCCACCTGGTTCTGCCCCACATGCAACGCAAACATCAGTACTCTTTTTTTTCGCAACAGGTTTTTTCATATAGTCTACAAAACACTTGGCACAGAGTTGACCTTTGATGTTCCACTCTTTCTTTGGTTTACTGGTACGTGGAGTCCTCTTGTTGCATACCGAGCAATACTCTTCTTTTTTGCCTCCAAATAGTCCCATCACAGATACACTAAACCCATAATAGAAAAGGATTTGACCACAGTATCTAGTCGGTCAAAGGATTGCCATACTAACATCATCCCGCCAGAGTTCTTGTGGTCTACAGTTGGTAATTTCACACAGGATAAATCATTTGCCTTTGACACTTGTCCAGTAGAAATTGCTAAATCTAGTACATTAGACAATGGATTTGTAAATTGAAGATCAATACCATGTTTTCCATATCTTTGGTAATGTTTGGCCTTTCGGCAGCATCATTTCTTTTCATGCGTCTTTATGAATCCCACATGGCAGCATTGTTTGCAGCAGGCTTTGGTTTTGCGGCAATGATTTCCATGATGATTCCAGGATTGCAAAAATTACTCAAGGGCAAGACTGTAAAACCCAAAGCCTAGGGGTTATTTTTTGGCGCAGGCTTTCTGCGAAAGTATATCGTAAATCCTCCACCTACTATAACCAGTACAATAAGTATAATCCAAAATTGAGTTTGGTCTACATAACTCCACATCACAGGATCGTTGCCGGGATCAACTTGGGCTTGAGCATGTTGGATAGCTAGAAAGAACACTAGTGATATGAGAAATATTCCTGTTAGAGTCTTCATCAATATTATGACTTGAAATTGCCTATAAAGAATTATGCATAATATTCATCATTTGTCTATTAATCGTCATCCTCAGAATCTTCATCCTCACCTGCCATTGATTCATAGAAACATACTTTGTGGAATAACACAAATCTTCTAGCAGAGATCACTTGCTATCAAATGTAGTCCAAGACATATGAACTAGAGTCAATGTGAAGATTAATCAGATATTGTTATGTGTTAGTTTAGTACCATCGTGATGGCATTTAGTACATCTGTAAAATCGAATGGTTTTATGATATAGGCCTGGGCTCCTTCTGCAGTACTTTTGTGTATGGTGTTAAAGTTTTCATCTGCAGTTATCATGATGATCTTTGCTTCATGGTCAGATGACATTATTTCATGCAATACTGATACTCCATCTTTTTTTGGCATGGATATGTCAAGCAGTAAGACATCAGGATGTACACTGTTGAATTTTTCTATTGCTTCTGCGCCATCCTTTGCTTCTGCAACTAGTTCATGATGCCCTATGTTAAGCGAGTCTTTCAGAACTAGTCTTGTTGCAGCAGAGTCTTCTGCAATCATAATCCTGGCCATGCTTGGCAAGCCCAACTTTTGTATATAACAACAAAGGTGTCTTAGAATTCAAATACACATATTTCTCATAAAATTGTCTTGTTTATCACATGACGCTTACATAATTGTCAGAAAATGATATTTCTATATTGCGTAGGAATCAGTACAGAGTCTTAAATTCGACTTTCCATACTTTAGACATAAAAGGTGTGATATGTAATCAAACCCCATACTTACAAACTTTCAAAAATTATGCTAGCCTGTATTGCTTCTTATGTACTAATTTCTGGAATCTCACAACAATATGTGGAAGCACAAATCATGCAAACCGGAAAACAATCTGCGTGTAACTGTGTAATATTCAGGCTTGATGATATACACGATAATTGGTTACGTTCAGCACAGATTCAAGTCATGAATCTTTTCTTATCAAAGGACCAAAGTCTTTCAGTTGGAATTGTAATGAATGCAACTGGCAGTGATGGACAGATATTACAGAAAATCAAGGAAGGACAAGGTAAAGGTCTCTTTGAATTGGCAATACATGGATGGAATCACGTAGATTACACCAAGCTCAGCGAGCAGGACCAAGAGAAAACACTTGCCTTGGCTAACAACAAAATGCAAGCCCTGTTTGGGGTTAAATCAAATATCTTTATTCCACCCTATGGCACATTTAACAACTCGACACTAGTTGCCATGTCAAATTTAGGAATTGGGATACTTAGTGCTGGATCAAGTCATACAAATGACAATAGATTCATTTGGAATCCATCTGTTTCTTCAGAGCCATATTCCATACTCCAATTTCCTGACACCACAGGATTTATGGATGAGCGAAATGGTACATGGCAAAATGTATCAAATTCTGTAATTTTAGACTCTGTCAACAATAGCATAGCAAAAAGAGGATACGCTATAGTAGTACTGCATCCACAGAATTTTGTCAAGACGGCAAATGGTCAACTAGTGGATACCATAGACAACAGCCAAGTAAACAATCTTTCAAGCTTGATAGATTCGATTCTTGCCAAAAAAATACGCATAACAACATTTGAAAATATAGCTGTCTCAGATCCACCGCCAAGCCAAGTCCAACCAATAGCCAATGTTGTAAAAGAAAGTGATGTAACCCTCAAAGAAAAAAGAACTGAGATTCAAGACATGATACATGACTGTCATTTAGAGATTAAAAATGCCTCACACAGTCACAAACAAGTTGCGCATGATTGCAAGGCACAGATAAAGAAAGCCAAAGGAGAATACAAGGACTTTCAAAAACAACTAAAATCAGAGTGGAAGCAAGCTAGTGCACATATCAAAAAGTCCAAACATACTGATGAATAATTACAAGTTTTACATTTGAAATGATTTTTTGTCTTAGAGTTATTTTCCTCTAAGGACCAAAATTTGTAGGCGGAAATATGGTGGAATTTATCACTGTAGTAAACAATGAATCTTCTGTAAATGTCATTGCCCATCCAGATGGAGACTGGTATGATGCCATGATTGATTGTAATTTGGAAGTACCATTAGTGTCTGGTTCAAAGTGACACTGGATGCCATCAAAGTGAAGATTATAGGAAGATATCGTTGCTTGACCGATTGAATTTTCTGCTAATGCTTTTGCTTTTGGTATGTAACCCACACAGTCTGGTGCTGGATGATTAAGTAGAGATATTGTTTCATCAAATGGTTGTGATACCGAAAAATGATACATTGCAAAACCTCCTATGCTGACTAGAACTATGCAACTTGGAATGTAAACAAATACATATTTCACGAGATCTTAGAATCATCATTGTTTTAGAGCTTTACGTAGTTTTCCTCTCTTTTTTCTATATACATTCTATTTTTACTCACTGCCAGCAGAAAGAGCATTGGAAAAATTGATCATGTTTGAAGCGATTTAAGATTACTATTATAGGCCTACAGGAGATAACTAATTTATGCGACCACTGTTAGGACTGGTGATTTTAATCGGAGGCCTCTTGATCGGAGTCTACGTAATTGCAGATTATCTCTTTCCAGACGTATTCTGCAAGATGCTTCCTAAGACCAGTGTTGAACCTAATCCAGAGCAACAATACAACTCACAAGTGCTAAGTGACATATGTTCTGGAGCAGTCAAGTCACATACCTGAAATTATATTTTCAAAGGAAATCACAAGGTTATGAGGTAGAGTTCCAGAATAATGGTACTATACGTCCATGATTTCCAAATTTGGAAGACCAATAATAAATACATAAAATTGTTTGACTAGCTATGCTAGAAACAACTGTAAGATTAGGTCATTGCATCATAAGAGATGATGGTTCACATGTTATTGGCCTAGTTAACAGGGATTTTCTCTTGGATGTAATAAACAAGTTTGGAATAAGCAGAGAAGACCTTGGAAAAATCAAGTTTAGCTATTATGATCTGCTTGAGATATACACTGAATTGAAACACTTTGGATTTAGTACAAAATATTATCTGAGACAAAAATCGTTAGTGCATAAAGATTCATTTTAACCGCGCAATTTTTGAGAATGACTCTTATTGTTTTGTAGATTTGATTGATACACAATAACCACGTAAGAGTTTGACGTTACTCAAAGACTTGGTAATCTAAATGCAAACAAAAATAGAATCTCTCAATGAGATGTAAAATCTATAATCGAACAAAACTTTACAGGTATTTTTCTAATCTATAATGCAAATCTTTGTCCAATCTCTTCCAATTACTTTTTATCAAATCTACACACCAACGCCCAGATCTAAATCCATCCCTAATCTGGTCATTATGTAGAAAAATATACGATATTTGGTTTAATTGTTCATCTGAAAAGTCAGTACATTGAGAAAGTATGTCCGAAGTCTTATTTGCTCTATCATACGAGTCAGAATCTCCAAATTCTTCAATTAGTTTATTTATCATTTCAGTACCCTTTTCACTTTTTGAGACCATGGTAAAGAATAATTTTGTAATCTCATCTTTGTCTATTTCCGGAGATATTTTTTTAGCTTGAAATTTTGACATGAATCCATATGGTAGCGTATCATCAAATCGTACAGGAAAGATGAGCTTGTTCAAACCATAAGCTATTCCTACTTCATGGTCAGTATATTGTGCACTGTGAAAATTCTTGGAAAGTAATGTTACAAACAAATCACATTCTTTAATTTTGTTAAACAGTATAGATTCCCATTTATCACCAATCTCGATATCTTCATGAGCTACAAAGATCTTCAATCCATACTGGTTTAATTCATCGGCAAATTTCTTGGCGATTTTCTTATCTTTGTTTGCATGGCTAAGAAATATCTCAATTGAGGCAGTTACCATATTTTTAAAATAAAATCAATGTTAGATTAATTGTGGTTATTATACAATTACCAAATTAGATGTAAAATCCATGTACTCGTAAGAGTTTGATGTTGTAATGATTTGTTTTTCCTTTTATTGTCATATCATATAGAAATATTGCCTATTCTGGAGTGCATACTGAATTACCATCATACAGAGACCCACTGTTTAAAAGAAATTCCACATACCCAAACACAGTAAATCGTATTACATAACCAAATGATCCTTCATTTTGTACAGGTTCTTTGCTATGACACATGATTCCAATTGGTTGGGTAACAGGAATTAGAAAACAAAATGCCAAGAATATTGAAATTCCTATAGCGGTGATGATTACAAACTTCTTTTTCATTTTTGCCACTTTCTTGAAATAATCATTATCACAATGCCACTTGGGAGTAAAATTAACCCATGAATTACATCATGTTCTGGACTTAAAATGTCAGGAACACGACTAATGAAGGGATTACTACCGCCTACTTTTACAGGTGTAGTCTTCATCTTTTGTATGTCGTCTTGATATATTTTATAATAAACTCCACTTAGTACAAAAAATATGCTACCAACTATGATGAGGATAATTCCAACAATTGATAATTTTTTCACAACATCGTTACTTTCGTATTGATCTTAAACTCTTTCCAACAATTCATAACCTTAGATTATGTCTAATTGCGTCGTAAAAACATGAAGAAACGTGGGCTCCAAAGAAAAAGCCTTCAAAGAGCAGGCATGTCAAGATCTAAAGGTTTTGTGTAGGTATACTATGTGATTACAACCGGTATACAGCTAAATCAGTAGTTTGCCACAAATATTGAAAATTATTTACGCATAAAATATGATAAAATCTGAATCTCATGTGATTATTTTTTCTTTTTATGAGGAAATAATTCTCTATCTAATTTTTCTACATCATCTATCAAATCTAATATGTCGTCAAATTCTACTTTTACTTCATAACCTTCGTGCTCTATCTTATTCCTTACCTCTCTAAGCGAAGATGGTTTGTAAAATGAAAGCTTAACCTGTCTTTTTTCTTCTTTTTTTATTTTGTCTGCAAGTAAATCGACAAGGTTGGAAAAGGTATTTTGTTTAAGGAATTTGTTAATATCTGCTTTAGACATGCCTAAATCTATGAGTTTTTTCTTGACTAGATTTTCTTGGGTTGCCAATATCGCAACAGCCAATCCCCAGTTATGATCTGAGTTGAATCTTTCTTTAACTATGTCGCCTAATTTCAACAAAGGCGTAAGTTCCAAAACAATGGATAACGTAAGATAATAAAATTCAAACTTTGAAATAAATTCTGTCAGAAACAATTTTTTGTATTCATCAATTCCTAAATCTACATTTTCTAGTTCATTTTGAATTTTTTCAAGAAATCTGGGTTCGGGTTCTAAAGAGAGTGCCATGCTAAAAATATCTTCATCTTTCACGCCCTCTAGTTTAACTTGTTTCAATTTCTCTGGAATAGTTTTTGCTAAATTCATTAAATTCTCAGATCTTTTGTTTATCGATTCATCAAAAATATCAGAATCAATAATTTTTATCTCATGAAAATAGGCAAGAAGAGCCCTATGATATACATCCGTAAATAATTCACTTTTTGCTCTTACTCCTTTTGTTTCATCATACTTTTTCTGAATTTTTTCTAATTCTTTGCCCACTATGGCAAAAAAAGGGTCAGTTTCAAAAGGATTACTCACACACTTCTACAATTTGTGTATAATAAAACAATATCTTAATTTTTAATCTAGAAATACGCTATAGATTATGGATGATGTGTTTTGTTTGATCCTGAAATTACTATTTTCTCATAAGGCATACGAGTTACAAAATGTTCTTCTTTTTCTGCGTGACCAAAAAGATCAGTACCATTTCGTAATGATATCTTGTTATCTTTTAGAGTGATGGATACGCCATATCCACGAAGCAGTTTTACGTTATAGTGATTTTTTCTTCCATATAATGTCATGAATTAGCTGAGTTTTGGCGTAAAGGCAAGAAAGGTGTAAACAATCAAACATCCAATTCCCATGAGAAATACCCATAGGTAAATTATCCAAAATCTAGTGTATCGACTTCTCATTCCTTTACTCACAGAATATGGTCCACGGCTAACAAGCGAAAGACTCGTACCAAACCACGTCATTATGACACTAAAATATGCGACTAAGATGTAAGCAAATCTACCATTTTCAGGAAATAAAGGAAATGATAATGCTGTTGGAGTTATGAAAAACATGAGAATTTCCATTGACTTTAGTAGTTTATCATCCAGAGAAGGAAATCGTCTAAGAAACATGAATAGTAATCCCAAACCTGAACTTGCTGTTGCAGTGATAAATTCTTCATTACTATATGGCAAATTGAAAAAAGTCTCAGCAGCATGAAATGAGAGCCAAAACCATAAAAATAATGATGCTGTTGCGACCACAGAAATACGCATTACAGTTTTTTGCTTTTTTGAGAATGTTTTTTCAAGCTCTTTTAGTTTACTATCAATCTCGGTAACAGAAGGATTCTGTCCAAATTTTATACATAAAATCTTATTTTCATCGCATCCTATTTTATTTTCATTATCCTCCGTAATCAATACCATGTCTTCCTGTTGCGCAAATTTTATGATCGAATAATCACTTGAAAGTTTGACACCTTCATCTCTTAGTTTTTTTACGCTATACGCTTCATAATTGAGATTTTTTAATTCCTCATCTTTTCCATCGTACATTTCATCAACAAGAGCAACACGTTTCACAATGTTCCAGTACAATTCTAAATCTTTAACCTTTACGAGATGCAGCAGATTTTTACGAGTAAACTGTGGAGATTCTATTTTTACTCGCTGTCGACGTACTCGTCTGGAGTTGGCACTTCTGGTGACAATCCCTTTCTCTTTCTGATGTCAGCAATTACTTTGGTCAAGATAGAGTTTGGTACCGGAGTCCATGCCTTAAAGTGGGTATTCCACATGGCACGTCCTGCAGTCTGGCCTCTCATTATTTCGGACAAGTCAAATGTTTCAGATGCTGGAAGCTCACCGGATATGATGTGTATCACACCTTTTTGTTCCATGTTTAGCACCTTGCCTCTCTTTCCTGATATCACACCGGCAACGTTTCCAATCATTTCTTGTGGTACACGCACCTCAATTCCAAGTGTTGGTTCTAGCAAAACAGGACTAGACAAAAGCATGACACCAGTACAGGCTCTTCTTGCAGCAGGTCCCAACTGGGACAAGCCTCTGTGAGCTGGATCCTCGTGTGGAACGAAATGATGGAATGTAAACTTGCAACCTCTTACCTGTTCTCTTGCAAGCGGACCTTCCTTAACAGAATCTTCAAAGCCAGATAATATGGAATCTGTAGATTCTCCTACAAACTGGACACCCTTGGTACCATCCACCATAACATTACCTCGAATATCAAATCTCATGACACGCTTTGCCTCATCTCCATCCCAGCCTGCATCTTTGAGAATCTTGGCAACTTCCTTCTTGTCCTTGTATTCGTTTAGTGTTCCGTTTCTTATCATCTCAGCAATTTTCTCATCCAATGGCTCAACCTTCATGAATATCTTGTTGTGTCTGTTAGGAGACTTTGACATGATAGGTCCTGCACCGCCTCGAATTGTTTCTCGATAATTGATCAATGGCTGTGATGTGACAATGTCCACCTTGGCATCTGCAATTAATGCAGTTGCAATTTCAAGGTGTAACACACCCATGCCAGCAATTACTGTCTCACCTGATTCTTCGTTGATCTTTACAACCAGGTTAGGGTCTTCTATTGTAATACGGTTTAATGCTTCAACTAGTTTTGGCAAGTCTTTTGGATGTTTTGGCTCTACCGCAATTTGTACCACAGGCTCTGACACATACTGGATTCCTTCAAATGCATTTACAGTAGATACAGAGGACAAGGTCTGACCTGCTCTTGCGTGTTCCAGTCCAAGTAAAGCTGGAATGTTTCCTGCTGCAAGCTCTCCTACCATTTCTCTTTGGTTGCCCATGAAAAAGTTGACAGATTGGACTCTGCCTTCTCGTTTAGAGTCAATCAGGTGTATTCTATCACCGTCTTTTATCTTTCCAGAAAATAATCTTCCAATTGCGACAGGACCAGCTGCAGGATCTACTGTCATGTTTACAATCATCATAACAGCAGGGCCGTTATCATCACAATTCAAAAGTGCTTTACCAATATCGGATTCTAAATCTCCTTTCCAGATCTTTGGAATTCTGTATTTTTGTGCAACATCAGGAGATGGATGATGTTTTACAACCATTCCAAGTACTGCATCATACAATGGAGCTTTTTCTGCAAGTTTCTTGATATCGCCACCCTCAGAATATGCTTCGTAGATATCTTTGAATGAAATTCCTTTTTTCTTCATTACGTCTGCGTTAAATCCCCACTTGTCCTTTGCAGAACCAAATGAGACACTACCGTCCTGGATGCTTACCTTCCACTTTTCCTTGTATTCAGGCTCTGCGTAAATATCGATTAGTCTGTTAAAGTTTGTAATAATTTCAAGTAACCATTCTTGCATCTTCTCTGGAGGCAATCTTAGCTCCTTGATTAGACGATCAATTTTGTTAATGTAAAGAACAGGTCGTACTCTTTCTTCTAATGCTTGGCGTGTTACAGTCTCAGTCTGTGTCATGATACCTTCAACAGAATCTGACACCACAACTGCACCGTCAATTGCTCTAAGACTTCTTGTGACTCTACCTGTAAAGTCAATGTGTCCTGGAGTATCTATCATGTTGATGACATATTCTTCTCCATTTTGTTCATAAAGCAAAGTAACGTTTGCCTGAACGATTGTCATCTGTCTGTCTTGTTCAAGTTTCATGGAATCAAGTGCAAGTGCTTGGCCTGCAACAGATGGACTGATGATACCACTTGATGCCAAAAGACTATCACTCATTGTGGTCTTGCCGTGGTCTACGTGTGCGATGACTCCAAAGTTGCGAATGTTCTTCTTGTTACCAATAATGCTCAGAATCTGATCTGTTGCCTTGAATTTCATGGTTTAGCTAAATCCTTTTCTAGCCGCTATTAAACGTTTAGAAGAA
>Ga0070713_100002846_pt1 | contig 11315 bp, 5 predicted proteins | sample LARL82metaG_FD_65465 | JGI IMG/M metagenome (GOLD analysis project Ga0070713, IMG submission 65465) | Corn, switchgrass and miscanthus rhizosphere microbial communities from Kellogg Biological Station, Michigan, USA - LAR L8-2 metaG | ecosystem: Host-associated > Plants > Roots > Rhizosphere ... | reverse complement strand
CCAGCAGCACCTACGCGTTCGTCAACACGCTCGTCATGCAGTCCGTGGGCTCCGCCGGACTGGGCGCCATGGCGGAGATCAACGACCAAAGCGGCGGGCTTGTTCTGTTCCCGTGGACGCTGGTGCCGTCCTTCGTTCCGATGCTTTTCGGCCTTCACGCGTTCGGCAAGGTCGGCGTCGATCCCCTGATTTCGATCCAGATCGCCGTTGGTTTCGCGTTTCTCGGCTATTTCCTCTGGAGGACCTGGCGAAATCTGAAGCACGGCGGCCCCGCGGGCTACATCAGCGTCGTCATGACCGTGCTCGGCTTCTACCTCTTCTTCAAGGGACAGGACTTCGGCCTGTTCAAGCTGGCGATGTTCGCCCAGCCGGTGATCGCCCTCGCCGTGGCCCAGGGATTCGCCTATTTTCTGTTCGCAGCCCGGCCGGCCGTGCGGCGCCGCGCCCGGATCGCGCTTGTCCTGTTCTTCGCCGGCACGTCGATCTCGCACTTCTATTACACCTACGCCTCGCTCGGCACGTACGGCGGCGGCCTGACCGAAGTCGTCCGCGCCTCCGAACTCGGCGTCCGATTCACGCCGCCCAAGAACCTGAAATACGGGGGGATCGAGAGCGACATCTCCAACGTCGTGACCTCGAAGATGCTCGCCCAGTACACCGAAGGCATCGACACCCGCTTCCTGTCGCGCAGCTACATGGACAATATCGCGAACATCGCGGTCCTGAAGTTCCTGCGGACGCCCGATCCCGACCTGGGTCCCCAGGCGCGCATCATCGAGAAGCTCTCGCTCCTCCGTTTCATGCTGCCGCATGAGCTGATGAAGGACGACGTGCCCGACTACCGGGTGATCACGATCGAGAAGCAGGCGCCTCCCGCCAACAACTGGACCGAGACCAGCTCCCGGCACCTGGACTACGGCGACCGGCTGTTCGTCTCCGTCCGGACCGACCTCGACCATTTCAACAAGCTCAACCCCGGCACGGGATGGACGGTGCAGAACATGTACCAGTACAAGCTCGAGAGCCGGGTGAAGGACCGGCTCGTCTTCATCCATTCCGAACTGAGCCCGCACTATTATTCCTCGGCCCGATTCAAGGCGGCCTTCTTCCAGCGGGAGGGCGAGCCGATCACCAAGGGCAAGTCGTACTTCCATGGCACCGGCCGCTACACCCTCTTCCATGTCATCCACCCCTCGCCGAATCTCCGGATGATCGTCGATTTTTCGCGCACCTCGCTGGGTGAGGGGCGTTCCGAGCTGCCCAAGAAAGCCGTGGTCATCGGCGACGACGACTACAGCCTGCCCTTTGTCGGCCGCGGCTCGGCCCGCATCGTTTCGCCGGTCCTCAAGCCCGAATATTTCGAGGGCGAGGCCTATCTGACGGTGGACTTCGGCGACCAGCCTTATCCGATCAACAAGCCCAAGACGGGACTCATGCGCCTCTACGGGCGAGGGTTCAAGCTGGACGACCGCCGACTGGTCGGCTTCACGCGCGACATCTCCGTGATGACCGACGAGCAATACCGGACGATGCCGCGGCCGACCCGGATCGGCGACTTCCCCTGGGACCTGCTCAAATATCCCGGCCTGGAATACTCCGGCCTCTATGAGGACGGCTGGGTCGCGGAGGACGCGTTCTTCCATCTCGGCGCCTCAAGGGCGGGCCAGGTGCTCTATTTCAAGGGATACATTCCCGACATCCCCCGATTCCGCACCCAGGGGATCGACCTCACGATCTCGATCAACGACCGCCCCACCGAGATCGTGAAACTGAAGGCCGGGGACTTCACGCTCACCCGGCTGATCAGGGAGGCCGCGCCCATCACTTCCATCTCCCTCCATTTCTCGGACGCGCAGGTGTACGACAACGACAAGGACAAGCGCCCCGTTTCCGCCTTCGTCCACGAGATATCGATCGGCGATTTCCCCGATCTGGCGAATTTCCGCAAATTGTCCAACCAGTCTGGAATCCGATTCGACCTGAAGGGGGTTGACGACGACGGCTGGCTCGCCCGGGTCGCCGAATTCCGGTCCCCGGCGTTCGACGATTTCAAAGTTCTCAAGGTCGATCTCGAGATGCCCGGCTGGGCCCCCTTCGCCTCCAATCCGATGAAGGTCTTTGTCGACGGCCGGCTGGTGCAGGCCATCGAGATTCCGCGCCAGACGTACGGAAGCGTGTACATTCCGTTGCCGCCCGGCGATCGCCGCTTGGTGCGTCTCGAGGCCGCCTCCGTCTTTCCGCTGCCGGGCGACGGCCGGGAACGCTCCTTCGCCCTCAAGAACATCTCGTTTGAAAACCTGAGCCCGACGGACTTGTTCGCCCGCGGCTGGCACCGTTCGGGCTACCTCTTCTCGATCCAGGGCGCCGACAACGACGGATGGGTCGACCGCAGGATCGATTTCCGCTTCCCCGCGACAGGCCGTTTCAAGACCGCCATCGTCGAGATGATGCGGTACCCGGCGAAATCGGATCTGCCGCTGGCCCTCACCGTGAACGGCCGAGCCGAGCCGCCGCGCAAACTGGGGCTGGAGCGAACCGAGAGGATCCGGATTCCGCTTTCGGCCGCGGAGGACACGCCCGTGCGCCTCGAGGCCGACCGGACTTTCCCGCTCGCGGCGCCCGACACCCGGGCCCGGTCCTACCGCATCGTGAACATCGACTTCGAGTGAGTTTGCCACCACCCTCCGCCCCATGCTCCTGAGCATCGTCGTCCCCGTATACAAGGAGGAGAAGAACGTCCCCGAGTTTCTCCGGCGGATCGGAGCGATCATGGCCGGCATCACCTCCGAATTTGAGATCATCTTCGCCCTCGATCCGTCTCCGGACCGGACCGAGGACGTGATCCTGGAGCACCGCGCCCGCGACGGGCGGATCAAGCTTCTGAAATTTTCCCGCCGCTTCGGACAGCCGATGGCGACGCTCGCGGGGATGCAGTATTCCTCGGGGGATGCGGTCATCGTGATGGACGTCGATCTCCAGGATCCGCCGGAGCTCCTCAATGAAATGGTCGCCAAATGGAGGGAGGGCTACGATGTCGTCCTGCCCCAGCGGCGGCAGCGGACGGGCGAGCCCTGGGTGAAGCGCGCGGTGGCCGAGGCGGGCTACAAGGTCATCAACAAGATCGCCGACGTCCGGATTCCTCCTAACACCGGCGATTTCCGCCTCATGGGGCGCCGGGTCGTGGACGAGGTCGTCCGGCTCCGGGAGAGCCACGGTTTCCTTCGCGGGATGGTGGCCGTCGTCGGCTTCAGGCAGTGCCTGCTTCCGTTCGACCGGCCGCCCCGTTTTTCCGGGGAGACCCACTACAACCGGTTCCTTGGGTCGCTGCGCATCGGATTCAACGGCATCTTTTGCTTTTCGACCTATGCTCTGACGCTCAGCACCCAGTTCGGCTTCGTGACGGCCGGCACCTCCTTCCTGGTCGCGATGGCCTATCTGGTCATGAAACTGTGCGGCTTTCCCTTCCCCCTGGGCAACCCGACGATGGTCATCCTCTTTCTGTTCCTCGGAGGGATACAGCTGATCAGCGTCGGCATCCTCGGCGAATACATCGGCCGGATCTACGAAGAGGTCCGGGCCCGGCCGCGTTTCATCGTCGACCGCGAGGAGGGCTTTGCCCCCCGGCCGCCCCGTTGACCGCCTCGTCCACGCCGCCCGATCAATCATTAATCTCCCATCCTTTCCAATGCCCGTCGCCAAATGGCCCAAGGTCCTGCCGCCCCTCACGCCCGAACAGCAGCGGATCAGCAATGATTTCATGAAGCACTGGCACGAGGTGCTGCCCAGGAGCTTCGGCATCGTCGAACGGTTCAACCATAATTTTCCCGTGCGGTACTCGAAGCCGGCCTTCAAGACGACCCTGGAGATCGGGGCCGGGCTCGGGGAGCACCTCAACTACGAAAAGCTGACCCCCGTTCAGCTCGAAAATTATTACGCGCTGGAACTGCGCGAAAACATGGCGGCGGAGATCCGCAGGAGCTTTCCAAAGGTTCACGCCATCACCGGCGACTGCCAGGCGCGCCTTCCGCTCGCCGACGGCTTTTTCGACCGCGTGGTCGCCGTCCACGTCCTCGAGCATCTTCCCGACCTCCCGGCCGCGATCCGCGAATCCTGGCGCCTCGTGAACAAGGAGCGCGGCCAGTTCCTCGTCGTCATTCCGACCGAAGGCAGCCCCGCGTACACGCTCGCCCGGAAAATGTCCGCCGAGCGGGTCTACCGGAAGCTCTACCGTTCCGACTATTCCTGGTTCTACAAGCGGGAGCACATCAACCTGCCGCACGAGATTCTCGAGGAGCTCCGCCCCTGGTTCACGATCGAATCCCGAAGCTTTTTCCCCTTCCCCTTCCTGCCGATGACTTTTTGCAACCTCTGCATCGGCTTCTCGCTGCGGCCGCGCCCGCAACAAAAGTTCTTCGCATGAAAAAAGCCTTTGTTTCCGGCGCCGCCGGCTTCATCGGATCGAGTTTGACGGACCGGCTTTTGGCCGACGGCGCCGAGGTCGTCGGCTGGGATAATTTTTCGACGGGCCAGGAGCGGTTCCTCGAGGGGGCCGCGAAAAATCCCCGGTTCAGGCTGGTGCGGGGCGACAACCTCGATTTGCCGGCGCTTACGGCGGCCATGGCGGGATGCGATTTCACCTTTCATTTGGCGGCCAACGCCGACGTTCGGTTCGGCACCGAGAATCCCCGGAGGGACCTCGAGCAGAATACGATCGCGACCTACAATGTGCTCGAGGCGATGCGCGCGAACGGCATCCGACGGATCGCGTTCTCCTCCACCGGCTCGACCTACGGGGAGGCGACGGTGATTCCGACGCCGGAGGATGCCCCCTTCCCGGTCCAGACCTCCCTCTACGGAGCGTCCAAGATCGCCGGCGAGGGCCTGATTTCCGCCTATTGCGAAGGCTTCGGGTTCGAAGGCTACATCTTCCGCTTCGTTTCGATCCTCGGTGAGCGGTACACGCACGGCCATGTCTTCGATTTTTATCAGCAGTTGACCGAACATCCCGACTGGCTGCGGATCCTGGGCGACGGCCGGCAGCGGAAGAGTTACCTCTACATCCAGGATTGCGTGGACGCCATCCTGCACGTGACGCGGGCGGAGACCGCGAAGGGCGCCAAGCACCGGACCCAGATCTACAATCTAGGAACGGCCGAATATGTGCGGGTCGACGACAGCGTGCGCTTCATCTGCGGGGCGCTGGGACTGACACCCGAGCTTCGGCATTCGGGCGGCGACCGCGGCTGGATCGGAGACAATCCTTTCATCTTCCTGGACACCCAAAAAATTTTGTCGACCGGCTGGAAGCCCAAGCTAAGCATCGAGCAGGGTATCGTCCGAACCCTGCGGTGGCTCCAGGCCAACCGCTGGGTTTACGATTCCCGGCGTTAGCGAAAGATACCCCAATCATGTCGACGAAACCCCCTGGATCTTGGAAGCAAGGCGTGTGGGCCGTTCTTTTGGCGGCGGCCGTGGTGGCGTTCAATCTATGGACGGCCCTCAGCGTTCTCCCCTGGCGTACGGCGGACGGATCCGGCCTGGGGGCCCCCTGGGGGGCGGCGCTTCTCGTGAACGGCGCCTTTCTGATTTCGTTGCGCCTATGGTGGCTGCTGCGGGCTCGCTACTTTCCGGATTCGGGCGCGGGCGCCTTGGTGATCGGGATCGTGGCCATCGGCTGCGCCTCGATGACCTATGGAGTCCTGAGGCAGACCGGCGGGGAGCTTTCCGGGGCGGCCGGATACTTTTTCGGGACCTGCGCCTTGATGGGGATCTACCGGGGGCTGCATGCCTCCTCCCGGAGGATCCCATGGTTCCTTGCGGCCGGCCTCGGCCTGGTGCTTGCCGCGGGATGCCAGTTGATCGGAATGCACGGCGCGCCCCTTCGTCATTTCAGCGCGGCCTACGTCCGGCTCAACGCCTACGTGTACTATCTGGCGCCCGCCCAATGGAGCGGCTACTTCCCGTTTGTCGAACCGATCCATGTTCCGCCGGTTCTCCCGGGCCATCGCACCGGCGCATATGTGTTCGGGATCCTGGCCAATGTTCCGTTTGCGTGGATCGCGCTTCTGGCTCCCTTGGCGCTTCTGCGTCGCCCCCCTGAGGAACGCCATCCCCTCGCCGTCTTTCTGGGCGCGGCCGCAGTCCTCCATGTCCTATCCGGGGGCTCTTTGCTCTTCTTCGCCACTTCGGCGGCCCGCTTCCTGGTGCACTTTGCGCCGACTCTCATCTTCCTGGCCTGCGTCGGGCTCCTCACCGTCGAACGGCTCGTAACCGAAAGGGGGACCCGGAATATCCTCCTGGCGGCCTGCGGGGCCGTCGCGTTCGTCTCCGCATGCGTCTGCTCGCTGCTCTATTTTCAGCCGCCGGACCTTCTTCGGCAATCCAGCCCGCGTTTATACCAAAGTCTGGCGCACGCTTTTGACCAGCCGGCTTGGCGGGCGGAGCAGCGAGCCGGAGCCCGGTTCGGTCCGCTGGACATCGTGCTGCGCTTTCCCGAAGGACGGACCGGCCAGGTGGAGCCGCTGGTGACGACCGGCTGGGGATCCGCCTCGGACTGTATTTTGGTCAACTATCTCGACAACCACAGGCTTCGGATCGGCTTTGCCCACGGGGACGACGACGTTTGGTGGGGCAGGCCCCTCTCGCTGGATTACGGGAGCGAGCACCGACTCAACGTGAGCATGGGATCCCTCTTTCCGCCCAAGGGCCATCCTTTCTTCGACACTTGGAACGACCTGCAGTACGGAGCCTTCGGCCGCTGGCTTGAAGTGACCTTCGATGGAGCCCCTGTCTTGAATGGGGGCCAGGACTTTTATGATTCCTCTCCGGAGTCCCTCTGGATAGGCCAGGAGCCGGCGAACGCTCACGGCGGTCATTTCACCGGAAGAATCAGCCGGACGGATCGGCAGAAGGTCTTTGTTTTTTCCCCGCCCACCGAATGTTGCGGACCGACGATGCTCAGGCTCTCGATTCCTCCAAACGCCGCGGATCGACGGGTGCCTCTCGTGACCACGGGGGGGCACGGCCGGGGCGATGCGCTCATCCTGCGGGCGGTCCGGCCCGGCATCATCCGCTTTTACTACGATCACTGGGGCAGCGAGCTTTTGGACAGCGGTGACATCCCGCTGCGGAGCGCGCCCTCCCATGTGATGTTGGTTTCGATGCCCTCGCTCTGGCCGTATTACGAGAGTCCGTCGTCGATCCTCCACAGTTTCCTGTTCCTGATCCTGGACGGACGCAGGCTCGTCCTGCAGAAGGTTCCCCACTTCGAGCCAAAGCCCGGGGAGGTTCGCTTTGGAAGCAACGGCATCGGTTCGGCCTTGTGCGAAGCCGAGTTCCCCTGGGCCATCCGGGAGGTGCGGCCGATCCAGCCCAAGCTCGTCCGCCCTTCGTTGCCCGTAGGAACCGCCGCGTGGGCGCCGCCCGCGGACAAGCAGGCCGTGCTGCGGGATTCGGTGGAGCTCAAATCCGGCGGATAACGCTGGCTCAGGGCCTCGATTTTTCGGTTCGCTCGATGGAGAGCACACGGCCGGTGAAAGCGGGGCCGCATGTCGAGCCGCCGAGCGGGTTCTCGGCGATCCGAATCTGCCCCGGCGCCGAGGGATGGCAGGGTGATCGTCCCTCCAGGACCAACTGTCCGTCCAGCGTCACGCGAACCAGGGCCGAGCCGGTTCCCGGCGAAAAAAGCGAATCCATGAGGACCGCGATCGTGTGCGGCTGGCCGTAATCGATCTCGATCGGCGCTCCGGCGATTCCGCCGATTCCCCAATGGTCGAATCCGAAGGAGAGATGCTCCGGGTCGAGATAGCGGACGTAGATCATGTCCCCGGCCCCCGCGACGCCCGTGACGACGAGCGGTTCCTGGGCGCCGCTTGCGTGAGGGGGGAACTGGACCGTCATGATGATGGGACCGTAGACCCCTTGCCGGTTCAAGGCCGGAAGCCCCTCGAAGCCCACCTGCCGGACTCCGGCCACAAGACCCGTGAACGTCGGCCCCGCGGTCGTTGATCCGCAGGCGTTGCGGCCGATGACGATGCTCTCCGGAGAGCCGGCGTAGAAGACTTGCTCGGTGTTCAGGATCGTTTTCCCGTCCAATATAACCAACAGGCGGTCGGACCAGGGCAACGTCGAGCTTCCGGACTGGGGAACGCCTCGCCCGGCCAGCGATCCCATCCAAATCACCACGGTGTGGAGCCGAAGCGGATCGTAGGGAAGCCATGTGCTGCGGGGGCCGCCCGAACCGAAATGATCGAGCGCAAAGCCGATCCTCCCGTGTCCGTCGAAGGTGCAGGACAGCAGGTCGCTCGCCGCCCCGGCGCCCGTCATCAGCAGCGGATCGGCGGTCGCGGCGTGCATCACCGGAAGGCGAAGCGCCAGTTCGATAGGCCGTCGGTCATGCAAGACCGGCTCGGGCGCCCGGGCGTCCATGAACGGCAATCGCTCCGCGGAAAGGATCCGGCCGGTGAACCGCTCCGCTACACCGTCCCCAGGCCATCGGAGCGCGCCGAGGGTCAGATCCTTGGGAGACGATTCGTAGCAATCCATGACGGCGTGAAGCACGTCGGCCCCGCCGACGCACACCTGGAGATCGCGGCTTGCCGCCTCGAATTCGTCCCGTGTCCATCCCCTGAAGAGCGGAAACCCGAAAGGAGGCAGCAATGAGCCGCAGCGCGTTTCCACGACGATGCGCCGGTTGGCGGGGATTGGAAACTCCCGGCCGCGCAACAGTCCCCAGCCCGCGTGAAAGAAGCCTAATCGGGCGCGGCCCGGAGCGGGGTATTCGATTTGCAGCCAGTCGCGGCGTCCCGATTCAGAGCCCGTCCCGAACAGCGGCTCCGCCCGATCCGCCTCGCCGGGGTGCAATTCCAAATCCAAGCGCAGCGCGCCGAACGCGGCGCCGTGCGACCGCTGCCATGCATAGGCCGGAAAGTTGCCGAGCCGCTCGACCTGCAGCAGCCCGCCTTCGGCCGGCAGGCGGCCGAGAAAGACGGCCAATCCGAAAAAGAGCGATGCGCCCGCCGCCCCGGCCAAGGCCGTGCCGGCCACGATCCGCATCCGCGACGAAGCCGCTCTTTGCGCCAGGGCCAAGGCTCCGACTCCCGCCAGCAGCAGCCAGCTCGCGGCAAAATCGCCGGGATAGCGGTCGGTCGTGCCGAAAAAACAAGCCAGCAGAAGCAGATTGCCCATCGTCGCTCCCATGATCGCCAGGCCGAACGCCGCTCGATCGGACCGATCCCCGGCCTTTTGCCGTCGGGCTGGAACCAGGGCCGCGAGCGCCAACCAGCCCCAGGCCGCGTACCTCAAGAACCCATAGGGCTGTCCCGCTGGAGATCGGAAAAACGGGAAATAGTCCTGCCAGGTCCCCGCCTGAAAGAGGTATTCGCCCAAATGAGCCGGCAGCAGGGCGGGCTGCAAAGGACGGAGATTGAGGAATCCCTCCCCACTCAACTGATACCGCATGCCGAACTCAAAGATGGAGCCGTAGCGCAGCCCATTGTACAGCAAGAGCCCCGCCCCGCAGAGGCCCGCGGGAAAGGCCACCGCAAGCAGCGCCCGGACCGCGGCGCGCGTCCGCCGAGGGCCCCTCTCCTCCCTCAACGCAAGGATCAGGACGACCACCAAAGGAGCGGCGAAACTGAGGATGTAGTTTGGGCGCGCGCCGATGGCCAGGCCGAACAGGAGGCCCGCGCCCGCCAGCCAAGCGGTCCGGTAACTCCCTGCACGCAGCGCGCGATAAAGCGCCGCCAGCATGGCCATCTCAAGGAAGATCGCGCACGAGATCGGCACCTGGTAGAACTGGGGCGCCTCCGCCAGGAGATTCATGGGATTCGCGAACGCGAGGACCAGAGCGGCGGCGGCGAGCACCCAGGTCGGCGCCGCGGGAAACCGGCGCCGCCGGATCGCCAGCAGGAGCGCGATCCCTATCGATGTGGCCGCCGTGCAGAAAAGCGCCACCGCAAAGGGCTCGGTGGGATACCAGCCGGTCAGCGCGGCGACCGGCCAGAACAGGATCAGGACGGGCGTCACCCCGTAATAAAGGTAGTAATGCCCCCGAAAGAGGGTCATGTCGTGGACACGGTACGGCGCGTTGGCCACCGGATCGTACGGATTCGGGAGCGCGAGCAGCGCCGGATGCGGATCGATCGCCGCATAAAGATGGCCCGATCGGAACCCAGCGGCCAAAAGAGGATAATACCCGTCCGGCTGCCGCGTGAACCAAAGGTGAGCCAACTGGTAGGCCGTCCCGAAGTACAAGCAGCCAGCCAGCACCGCGACGACTGTGCAAACGAGGAAGTCTCTCCTTGGCTTCATGCGGCTTCGCGCCGGGCGCTTCAGACGCGTCCGGGCGTCATCCGGCCCGAGCGGTCGGCGGAATCCTGCCCTTCCTCGTGGTACTCGGCGTCGGTGTTGACATTCCACAGGTTGAACGCCCCCTCCCCCAGATTGCGCGCGGCCAGGAGCGCGGTCATCATCGAATGATCCTGGTTATTGTACTTGTGCATGCCGTTGCGGCCGACGACCTGGAAATTGCGGAAGCAGGCAAGCGCCTCTCTCATCGCGGTGACGTTGGCTTGATAGCCCGAATCGTAGACGGGATAGGCCTTTTCCATGCGAACCACGGATCCGTCGGTCACCCGCTCGCGGCGAGCCAGTCCCAGTTCGTCCAACTCGCGGCGGCCTAGCTCCAGCAGATCGGCGTCCGCCATCGACCAGAGCCCGTCGCCGGCGAAGCAAAAATATTCCAGCCCCAGGCAGGTGGTCCCAGGCCGTCCGACCATGGCCTCGCTCCAATTGCCGAAGTTCTGAATCCGGCCCATCCTCACCCCGGGTTCGTGGATGTAGATCCAATTGTCCGGAAAAGGATTTTCTCCTTCCACGATCAGCGCGATCGTCAGGAAATCCCGATAGCCGAGCCGGCGGGCTGCCTCCAGCGCCCGGTCCGGCAGCGGCGGATCGAACGCGAGCGCGGTCTCCTGCAGGGGCATGGACACGATGAATTGATCCGCGGTGAAAACCTGGGAGCCGCCGGCCGCGTCCACGGCCTCGACCTGGAGCACCCGCCCGTCCCGGTGCCGGATCTTCGTCGCGCGAAGTCCCATGGCGATCCGTCCGCCGGCCTGCCGGATGTCCGCCGCGACTTTTTCCCACATCTGTCCCGGGCCGAACCGCGGATAGTCGAAGGTGTCCACCAGGGTCTTGATCACGGCGTTCTCCGATTTGGGCTTCCCTTTGAAAGCGTTCAGAACCGCCGACGTGAGCGAAAGGCCCTTGATCCGCTGGGCCGCCCAGTCGGCGCTCAGTTCGCTCGTTGGAAT
>Ga0070713_100002845_pt1 | contig 11319 bp, 10 predicted proteins | sample LARL82metaG_FD_65465 | JGI IMG/M metagenome (GOLD analysis project Ga0070713, IMG submission 65465) | Corn, switchgrass and miscanthus rhizosphere microbial communities from Kellogg Biological Station, Michigan, USA - LAR L8-2 metaG | ecosystem: Host-associated > Plants > Roots > Rhizosphere ... | reverse complement strand
TTTTCCGGCCCTCCATGGCTTGGACGCCACCCTGGCGGGCCGCTACGAGAAGCTCGGCACCGGGCCGCACGCAAGCGCGCCGAAGTTCGGGCTCGTGTGGCGGCCAATCGACGAGTCGCTCACGATCCGCGGCACGTATTCCAAGGACTTCGTCTCCCCGTCGATGCTCGCGCTTTATGGTCCGGCCCAGGGCAGCGCGCCCGTCGCCACGCTTCCCGCGGGCGATGGCCGCGCAGGATCCGGCGGCGCGCTTCCGGGGGCTCCGGTCACGGGCCAGTTCTTCAGCGCGTCGGAGGTGGGCAATCCCGGTCTGCCGCCTTCCATCTCCGAGACCGCGACGCTGGGCTTCGTCTGTTCGCCGCCCTTCCTCAAGGGCCTGACGGTGAGCGCCGATTATTATCACATCCACCAGGACCGCGTCGGCGGCCCCGACTACACGGGTCTCTTCGCCAGCCTGAACGCGCTGGGCGCGGCCTCGCCGTATGCTTCCGGCTTTCGATTTGCGGACGGTTCCCTGCTCATCGGCAATGCGCCCAACCAGGTCACCTCGACCAACGCGGGCACGCTGACCGTGGCGGACAATCCGAGCGGGACCCGTTGGACGGATGGGCTGGATGTCGACGCCGCCTGGGTTCTTCCGATCGACCTCGGAAAGATCACCGTGGGCGCGAATGCCAATATCTTGTTCCATTTCGAATTCCGGCCCAGCCCGTCCGACCCGTTTCTCGAATACGCCCGCCAGTTCACGAGCGACTTCAATGCGGGCGCCGAATCCGAAGGGCTCCTGCCGGGCTATCAGATCAAGCCTTATGCAAGCTGGGCTCTGCGGCACTGGAAGATCCGGGTCGATGGGACCTATATTCCGACGGTGACCGATTCGGGCACCTTGTTCGGCGATCCCAGGCCCGGCGCCGTCAATTCCGAGACCGCCAACGGCGGCCGATACACGATTCCCTCGTATTGGGTCGCCAATGTCTCCGTGGGCTACGATTTCGGCAAAAATCCGGCGGGCCGCGGCTGGAGTCGCGCGCTCAGGGGAGTGTCGGTCGTCCTGGGGGCCAACGATGTGTTCAACAAGCTTCCGCCTTACGTTCCATCGTCGACCGAAGACAACACCGACAAGATCAATTACAGCATCGTCGGAGCCTTTTATTTCATGCGGGTCTCGAAGACGTTCTGACCGTGGGAGCGAAGGCCAAGGCGATTGAGCCGGTGTTCCGCTCCCAGTCGATTTCAGGGAATCCCTTTCGGGGTGCGGCCGTACCGATTACTTTCCGGCGGGCGGGCGGCCATGCGCGCGGCCGGAGCACGGTCACGCCGTCCGTCAGTTCGACGCCGGCAATCGCGACCTGGCCGAGCCCGCGGATTGCAATGCGCAGGGCCGCGCGCGGATCGTCGATGGGGACGCTGAACTCCCGGCGAAGGGCCGCCGAAGGCCGCGCGGCGGAGGCGCGGAACTCGATCGTGAACCGGCTTTGCGCGACTTCCCAGATCCCGTCCGCGCGCCTGCGTTCGACGAGCACCTTCTGGAGGGCGGGTGCGAAATTCAGCACGGCGAAACGCAGCTGCCAGGCGCCGCAGACGGGCGCCGCCGTCCGGACGAGCGCGGGGCGGCCCGAGGCGCTCCGGATCCATTGGCACAAGGCCCGAAGACGGGTCTGGTCCTGATCGAGGATCCGGTCGTTCGGTCCGCGGACGCGGCGGTCCCGGCTGAGCGACCACATCGCCCGGGCCGCCCGGCGCCCCGCCGCGAGCGCGGACGCGAAGCGCTGCGCATCGGCGCGAAGGACGGCCAGGCCGCGACGGACTTCCGGCTCGCCGTCCTCGCCCTTGGAAAGGCGGCGCCGCAGCGCAAAGACGGCGCGGGCGCTCCGGCGCACGAAGACGTCGCGCTCCGCGAGGTAGCGCCGGAATTCGACGCTGGCCGCGAGCGGAGCCGGCATCGCCGGCGCGCGGCGGGCCAGGCGCGCGAAGAACGCGAGCTCGGATTCATACCGCGCCGTCCCTTCGCTGGTCGCGCAGGCGTCCCAGCGCTCCTCGATCTCCCAGCGCGCATTTCCCGCGAAGGCGCGGTCGTCGCAGGCGAGGGCCTCGCGCGCGAGCTGGCGGGCGTTGCATGGGCCGAACACCCGCTCGAATCCGCGCGCGAGCATGCCCGACGCATCCTCGATTTCCGGATCGAGCCACAGGCAGGCGGCCGCCGCGTCGACGGCGACCGTCGTCCCGGCCGCCAGCCGGCCGGGCTCCCACGAGGTGACGAGGAAGCCGCCGGCGCCGACGTCGGCGCAGCGCTTCCACCAGGAACGCAGGTTGGCCAGCCTCTCGCCGAACACGGGCATCGGCTCGAATCGGAACGCTCCGTTCATCGGACAGCCCCAATATTCGATCCCCCGGGCCCGGAGCGGCGCGGCCAGGTCGTACTCCGCAAAATTATAGAGCTCGAAGCGGGGAAGCCGCCGGAACGGATAGTAGTACCAGTCGTACGCCGCGACGTCCGGCGGCAGAAGGGGGATCGCCTCGGGGAGCAGGGCGAGCATGTCCGCCCACAGGCCGAGCCGCAAACCCGAGCCATGCGCCAGATCGCGCAGCCGGTGGACGTAGCGGCTGAAATGCGCGGCCAGGCCGACCTCCGCGATTTCGGCCCGGCTGAGCGGGTGCCGGCCCAGGTGGAAGGACTCGTCGAGCCCGACGTGCACCTTGCCCGCGGTGCAGAATGGCGCCACGTCGCGGATCAGCCGGGCGGCGACCTCCAGGGTGCGCGGATGCAGCGGGCAGATCTGGCCGCGCTCGAGCGGCCCCCTGTCCGGTCCGCGAAGCTCGTTCAAGTCCCGGAGTTCCGGAACCTTGATCAGATATTGCGTGTGTCCCAGCAGGTTGACGATCGGGACGACCTTGATCCCGGCGAGGCCGGCCGCGTCGACGAGCTTCGCGAACTCCCGGTAGGTGTATGCGTCGGCCCGGGCCACGCCGGGCAGGCTGGGATATTCGACCGCATCCTCGAGGTGAAGATGGAGCTCCTGATAGCCCCAATCCGCATACCGGGGGAGCTGCGCGACCAGCCAGTCGAGCCGCTCCACCTGGCGGGCGAGGTCCCACTGGAAGGAGCGGATCATCGGAGGAAGGCCTTCACCCAGGCGATCCCGCCCTCCTCGTCGGCGAACGCGCCGTCGAGCTGCGCCTCGAAGGCGGCGTCGAGGATGCGCTTGAATTCCGGGCCGGGCGCGTGGCCGAGCCCGATGAGGTGCCGTCCAAGGACGAGCGGCCGGGGGGCCGTGGTTTCAAGGGCGAGAGCGGCCGCCTTGGCTTGCAGGCGCTCGATGAGTGCGCGCGTTTCGAGCGGAGACTTGGGCGGCCTGCCGAGCGCATCGGCGGTCATGACGAGCGCGAGATCGTCGATCGTCGCCGGCGCGAGCTTGCGCGCGAGCCGGCGGACCTGCGCATCGGAAAAGGTGCCGGGGCTGCCGTGGTGATGGGCGAGATGGTGGACAACGAGCGCATGGACGGGCGCATCCAGCTCGAGGGGCGCCCCGATCCGCCGGAGAAAACCGTCGGCGAGCGGCCCTCCGGCCGCCTCGTGGCCGGGGCTGACCCAGCGCAGCGCCCCGCGCCGCTCGGCCCGCTCCGTCGTCGCCGGCTTGCCGAAATCGTGCGCGAGCACCGCGAAGGCGAGCCGCCGCCGCCGTTCCGGCCCGGACGAACGCCAGCCCTCGAGCCCGACCAGCGCATCGAGGCAGATCTGCGTGTGGGTGAAGACATCCCCTTCCGGATGCCACTCGGGCTCCTGGGGCGTGCCGCGCAGCGCCGCGATCTCGGGGAAGTGGCGCAGCCACCCGGTTTCCTCGAGAATCGTCAGGCCGCGCGAAGGCTTGGCCGACTTCACGGCCCACTTGTCCCATTCGCCCCAGACCCGTTCGACGGGAAGCTCGGCGAAGGCTCCGGCCATGCCGCGGCAGACGGCGGCCGTCGCCGGATCCAGCGTGAAGTCGAAGCGCGCGGCCAATTGGACCGCGCGGAGGACCCGGAGCGGATCCTCGGCGAAGGCGTCGCTCGTGCGGCGCAGCAGCCGAGCGCGGAGATCGTCCCGGCCTCCGAACGGATCGATCACCGCTCCCGTGAACGGATCCAGCGCGATCGCGTTCACCGTGAAATCGCGGCGCGCGGCCGACTCCCGGTCGCCCAGGGCGGGGTCGGGCTCGACGGCGAACCCGCGGTGGCCGGCCCCCGTCTTCGATTCGCGGCGCGGCAGGCTGAAGTCGTACTCCGAACCCCCGCCGGCGCCGCGGACCTTGATCACGCCGAAGCTCCGGCCGACGACGTCGGTCGCCCCGAAAGAGGCCAGGGCCCTCCGGAGCGTTTCGAAATCCACGCCCGCCACCTCGACATCGAAGTCCTTTGGTTCGAGCCCGAGGAGCCAATCGCGCACGCCGCCGCCGACCAGCCGGGGCCGTCCGACGCCGCGCACGGCGTCGAGCATGGCCCGCAGGTCGTCGGGCAGGGCGAGGGGAGGGAGGCCGTCCATGACCGGCTTCAGGGCCCGTTTCAGCCGGCGGCGGAAGCCGCCGCCATCACCCATCCGGCGATCAGCGCCGCTCCGCCCGCCGGAGTCACCGGCCCCAGCCACTTGGGGCCTCCCAGCGCCAAGAGGTAGAGGGAACCCGAAAAGAGAACCGTCCCAACCGTCCACAAGCGCACCGCCCAGGCCGCCCTCCGGAGACCCTGCTCGACGGCTCCGCGCATCCATCCCGCCAGCCCCACGAGGGCCACCGCGTGGATCAACTGGTAATGCACCGCCGTCTCCCATACATCCGCAACCCCCGCCGACAGAAGATAAGGCCGCATCATGTGCGCGCCGAAGGCCCCCAGGACCACGCCGGTCCCCCCCAATATCCCCGCCGAACCGAGTGCATCTTTTGCCTGCATCACTTCCATGTTTGCACAATCTCTCCCCGAAACAAGGCCTTCCCGACTGTCCGCGGAATTCGGGGAAGAGGCGCTGCAAGACACCTGCCAGGCTGCGCTAACCCGTCTTCGTGAAATCGACAAGATGGAGACGGGGCACGCGCGCAAAGCCGCGATCGGCGCTCACCAGCGTAAAGCCGTGTGCCAAAGCGGTCGCGGCGAGCCAGGCATCGTTCTCGCCAAGGCCCTGGTTAAGCCTGCTCTGCAGCTCGGCGCCCTTGCGCGCAATTGCGAGACTGAGCCCGATCAATGTATGGCGGCGCAAGAAATGCAGGGCCGCATTCAGATCGTCTGCGGCCTCCAGAAATTCTCCGGCGGCGACAAGGCTGACGACCGTTCGGCGGCCCGGATTTGCGCGCAGAAAAGCGACGGCGGATCCGGCGCGGGATTGCTCTTCCTCCCGGGAAAGGGCGATTAGGAAACTCGCGTCAAGCAGCAGCATGGCGCCTGCGCGGCTTTGAATGCAATGCCGGCACTTCGCTCTGTTCCCAGGCGCGGAGGAGGTCGTCGGTGGTTTGGATCCGCTCGGCGAGGAGAGACCGGACATAGGCGCTCTTCGTCTGGCCGCGCAAGCGTGCGTCAAGGTTCAACCGGCGGGCCTCGACGGGCGAAATCTTAAGCGTGAGCGTTGGCATGGTAATACCAAGTAATACTCATGATTCCGAAGTCAACTTCGACTTGCCAGTTTGGGCGCCCAGGCTAACATGCACTCATGCCAACCGTGGCCGAAATCGAGGCTACCATCGAACGGTTCGCCCCCCCGCAAGTCCGGGAGCTGGCTGATTGGCTGACCGACCGCCTGATCCTCGGTGAGACGCCTGCCATGCTGGCGGCGCTCGACGTTGGGATTAAATCATTGGAAAACGAGCCGACCGTCCCCGCCGAAGACGTACGCAAGAAAATCAAGGCATGGAGTACCGGATAACGTTCGCTGCACAAGCGGACCGTGCCTGGAGGAAAGCCTGCGCTTCTTGGAGTTCCTTTTTCGTTCGGTCCGGCCTTTTTGCACTAGGTAAGCCGAAGACACGCCTTAGGCCCAAAACGGGCAAAAGGGGTTCAGAAATCCAAAATCTAGAAAAAACAAGCCCATGGCCCATCGGTCACGTTGAGGCCTTGTGGCATGTCAATAAACCGGAGACCTGCAGAATGACCTCAAACGTGACCGATGGGCCATGCTTGTTTTTTCTAGATTTTGGATTTCCGGACCCCTTTTGCCCGTTTTGGGCCGTTAAAACGAAGGTTGACACCCCTTTCCCAAATCCTAGGACTTAACCCCTTTTCCCATGAGAACCTTTCTAGCCAAGAAGGAGACGGTGCAACCCAAGTGGCATCTGATCGATGCCGAAGGGCAAGTGCTGGGCCGTCTCGCCGTGAAGGCCGCCAACATCATCCGGGGCCGCCACAAGGCGTCCTACACCCCCCATGTCGACACGGGCGACTACGTGGTCGTGATCAACGCGGAGAAGGTCATCCTCACCGGCCGCAAGGAGGAGAAGAACGAGTACATGTTCTTTTCGGGCTTCGTCGGCGGCGAGAAGTACCGGAGCCTGCAGCTCACGCGGCAGAAGCACCCGGAATTCATCATCGAGCACGCGGTCAAGGGCATGCTGCCGAAGAACCGCCTGGCGGCCCAGATGCTGACCAAGCTCCGCGTCTTCGCGGGTCCGAAGCACACGCACGAGGCCCAGAATCCCGTCAAGGTCGCCGTCTGATCATCATGAGCACTCCTGCCAACGTTTTTATCGGGACCGGTCGCCGCAAGACCTCCACCGCCCGCGTGCGTCTCACCGACGGCAGCGGCAAGCTGACCGTGAACGGCCGCGGATTCGACACCTACTTCTCCCATGAGAATTTCGCCAAGCAGGCTTACGCGCCCCTCGTGGTCGCGGAGCTGCGCGAAAAGGTCGACGTCAGCGTCAATGTCAGCGGCGGCGGCGTGGCCGGCCAGGCCGGAGCGGTGGCCCACGGCATCGCCCGGGCCCTGCAGAAGATGAACGGCGAACTTCGTCCGGCCCTCAAGAAAGCCGGCCATATCCGGCGCGATCCGCGTGAGAAAGAGCGCAAGAAGGCCGGTCAGCCCGGCGCCCGCAAGCGCTTCCAGTTCTCGAAGCGCTGAGGCCGCGCCGCGGGAATCGCCCGCGCGTCTCCTTTCAGCCCTGCATCGCGGCGGCCTTGCCCTGTTGGCGATCGCCGCCGTTTCCGCTCCGAGAGCGCTCGGCCAGTCCGAGGCTCCGACTGTCACCGTCACGCCGTCCTTTGTGTCGCAGTATATGTGGCGCGGGCAGCGCCTGGGCGGTCTCTCCTTGCAGACCTCCGTCGAGGCGGACGACCGGGGCTTCGGCCTCGGCGTTTGGGCGAACCAGCCGATGGCCGACAAGGTCCCCAACCAATCCAGCCCGGAGGTCGATCCCTACGGCTACTGGCGGCTGCCGGTCGCCGACCGCGTTGCGGTGATTCCCGGATTCCAAATCTACACGTACCCCGGCGCCGACGCGGAGAAGGTCGTCGCGGGCTATTTTCGGACCCGCTGCGAGCTCAACGCAGGGCTCGAATTCCGGTGCGGCGGCGTCACCCTGATGCCGAAGGCCGCCTATGATTTCCAGCTCAGGGGCGGCGACCTCGAGCTCAACGGATTTTATGCCGTGCCGCTCGCCTCCATCGGAAGCGAACTGGACTTCAAGGCGACGGCGGGCGCTTTCGACTACGAGAACGCGTTTGGCGGTGCCACGCCGAGCGCGGGAGAGTCCGGCGGCTACGCCCTGGCCGGCGCCACCCTGCCTTTTCGGATCTCTCGGTCCGCGAAGGTGTCGCTCGGCTGGGCCTACACCGAGGGTTTCGACGACCGCTTCAGGGTGGACGGCTTTCCGAACGACCATAATCGTCTGGCGGGCGGGCGAAACGTGGTTAGCATTTCCTTCGCCTGGACTTTTTGACCGCGGCCTCCCGGCCCTCAGCGGGGAATCCGCGGTCTTCGAAGTCCCGGTCCCATCCCATCCTCCATGAAAGTCGGAATCATCGGCGCGTCCGGTTACGGGGGCGAAACCCTGGTCAAGCTGCTCCTCAGGCATCCTGAAGCGGAGCTGGCCGCCGTCACGTCGCGCACGCACGCGGGCAAGCCGCTGGCCCAGCTCATTCCTTCGGTGCGCGGACGGGACCGGGGAATCACCTTCATCGAATCGGACCCCGTCGCGCTGGCTGCGAGCGACATCCCGCTGTTCTTCCTCGCGCTTCCCCACGGGGCGTCCGCGGAATTCGCAAGGACGCTCGTCCCCGCCGGCAAGCGGGTCATCGACCTGAGCGCCGATTTCCGGATCGCCGACCTGGCGACCTACGAGCGGTACTACGGGAAGCATCATGCTCCCGAACTGCTGCCGTGCGCCCGGTACGTCCTGCCCGAAATCACCCCTCCTTCCTGGAAAACCGAAGCGAAAATCGTCGCGTCGCCGGGCTGCTACCCGACCAGCATCCTGATGCCGCTCGTCCCCGTTCTGAAGGACGGGATCGTGACTCGGGAGCACATCGTCGTCAACAGCCTGAGCGGAGTCAGCGGCGCGGGCCGGAAGGTCGAGGAGATCTACCTGTACGTCGAGCGGGCGGAGAGCGCCAAGGCCTACAGGCTCGTCAAGCATCAGCACCTGGCCGAGGTCGAGGAGCAGCTCGCGCTTCGGACCGGCGCGAAGACCATCCTCCAGTTCAATCCGCACCTGGCGCCCATGCGGGTGGGCATCGCGACGACCATCACGGTCCCCGCCGTCCCCGGCGCCACGATCGAGATGCTTTACGCCTCCTGGCGGAAGGCGTACGGGAAGGCTCCGTTCGTCCAGATCCTTCCCAGCGGCGAGACGCCCGACACCGCGCACGTCGTCGGGACGAACCGGATCGACATGTCCGCGGTCCACGATCCGAGGACGGGCAATTTCATCCTCACCTCCGCCGAGGACAATCTCGTCAAGGGCGCCGCCGGCCAGGCGGTCCAGGCGATGAACCTGTGGCACGGCTGGGATGAAACGGCGGGATTGTCGTAACGCGTTCGTCACCGGCGACAAAATTCCTTGTCAGCCGGGCGATTCGAACCCAGCAATTCTCGGACACATGGTCGATTATTCCAAAAAAATCCTCTTCGTCGGATACGGCGCCGTCGCCGAATGCACGCTGCCCATTCTGCTGAAGCACATCAAGGTGCCGGCCAAAAACATCACGGTCATGGATTTCGAGGACCGTTCGGCCAAGCTCAAGCCGTGGACCCGCCTCGGCGTGCGGTTCGTCCGCGACCGGGTGACCGAAGACAATCTCGGGAGGATTCTCGGCAAGCACCTTTCGGCCGGCGACCTGCTGATCGACCTGGCGTGGAACATCGACGCCTGCGAGGTGCTGCAATGGTGCCATGACCACGGCGTGCTCTACATCAACACGTCCACCGAGCTGTGGGATCCCTACGCCGGCGGCCCGAACACGCATCCGACGAAGCGCACGCTCTACTGGCGCCACATGAACCTGCGCCGGATGACGGCAAAATGGAAGACGCCCGGCCCGACCGCCGTCGTCGAGCACGGCGCGAATCCCGGGCTCATCTCGCACTTCACCAAGCAGGGCCTGATCGACATCGGCCATCAGTCCATCGCCGACAAGAAGGTCCGCGGGAAGGCGGCGGAGGAAATCGGCGGCCTGATCGCCGCCGGGGAGTTCAACCGCCTGGCGCAGCGCCTCGGCGTCAAGGTGATCCATTGCAGCGAACGCGACACCCAGATCAGCGACCGGCCCAAGCAGGTGGACGAATTCGTCAACACCTGGAGCATCGAGGGATTCCGCGAGGAGGGCACGACCACCGCCGAAATGGGCTGGGGCACCCACGAGAAAAAGCTTCCGCAGTTCGCCTACCAGCACGCGACCGGGCCCCGCAACCAGATCTGTCTCGCGCGCATGGGCATCAACACCTGGGTCCGGTCCTGGGTGCCGAATTACACCATCCTCGGGATGGTCGTCCGCCACGGGGAAGCCTTCACGATCTCGGACAAGCTGACGGTGTGGGAAAAGGGGCGGGCCGTCTACCGGCCCACGGTCCACTACGCCTACTGCCCGTGCGACACCGCCATCGCCTCGCTCAACGAGCTGCGCGGCTACGACTACCGCCTGGTGGAGAACCAGCGGATCATGAACGACGAGATCACGGGCGGCGCCGACATCCTGGGCGCCCTCCTGATGGGCCACTCCTATAACTCCTGGTGGATCGGCAGCGACCTCAGCATCGCGCAGTCCCGGCGGCTGGTCCCGCACCAGAACGCGACGACCATGCAGGTCGCCATCTCGGTCGTGGCGGCCTCGATGTGGATGATCGAGAACCCGGCGGCGGGCCTCCGCGTGCCGGACGATCTCCCGCACGACTACATCCTGCGCATCTCCAAGCCGTATCTCGGGACGTTCATCTCCAAGCCGTCGGACTGGACGCCGCTCAAGGCGCGCGGAAACGCGTTCAAGGGCTACAATCGGGCGGACGTCGATCCGAAGGATCCCTGGCAGTTCCAGAACTTCCTGGTCACCGACAGCGACTAGTCTTCCTTCCGTGCTCACCCAGACCCGGCTGCAGCGGCTTGCGAAGGAACACGGCACGCCGCTGTTCGTGATCGACCACGACGAGCTGCGGAAAAACTACCGCCAGTTCCGGCGCCACCTTCCGCGGGTCCAGGCCTACTACGCCGTGAAGGCCAATCCCGATCCGGCGATCGTCCGCACCCTCTACCGCGAGGGCGCCAGCTTCGACGTCGCCTCGATGCCGGAATTCAGGATCGTCCACGAGAACATCCGGCATCTGTCCGCCAAGAAGCGGCAGGACTGGATCTGGGACAAGATCATCTACGCGAATCCCACCAAGCCCACGGAAACGCTGGAGGAGCTGAACCGCTACAAGCCGCTCGTCACGTTCGACAACCTCGAGGAGATCCGGAAAATCAAGCGTCACGCGCCGAACGCCGGGCTCGCCCTGCGGCTGAAGGTGCCGAACACGGGCGCCATGGTGGAGCTCTCGTCCAAGTTCGGCGCCGCCCCCGGCGAGGCGGTCGACCTGATCCTCGCGGCGGACCGGGCCGGCCTGGGGGTCGAGGGCATCAGCTTCCACGTCGGGAGCCAGACGACCAATTTCGACAACTACGTCCAGGCCCTCAACCTTGCGGCCAGCGTGTTCCAGGAAGCCCGGGACCGCGGGTACACGAAGATGAACCTGATCGACATCGGCGGGGGATTTCCCGCGCCGTACGACGCGACGGTGAAGCCTTTCCCGGAGCTCGCGAAGGTGATCAACACGGAGCTCGACCGCTTGTTCCCGCGCGACATCCAGATCCTCGCCGAGCCCGGCCGTTTCCTCGT
>Ga0070713_100002844_pt1 | contig 11319 bp, 11 predicted proteins | sample LARL82metaG_FD_65465 | JGI IMG/M metagenome (GOLD analysis project Ga0070713, IMG submission 65465) | Corn, switchgrass and miscanthus rhizosphere microbial communities from Kellogg Biological Station, Michigan, USA - LAR L8-2 metaG | ecosystem: Host-associated > Plants > Roots > Rhizosphere ... | reverse complement strand
TCTCATGTGGACTGAGGGCGGCCGAGGTCGAGCTCGCGCAGGAGGTTCTCGGCTGCGCCGGCGATCCTGGGCTGCACTCCGAGCTCCCGCAGTTGCTCGGCGGCGGCAGCCATCTCGCCCACGCGGCGGTGGGCGTGCTTGCGGCTGCCGGTGACCAGGCGGTCAAGCGTCCGCTCGTCGAAGCCGGCCATCTCGCCGGCGATGTTCTGGCGGAGCCAGTCCGCGCAGCCGGCGACCTCGGCGCCGGCGAGCGCCTCCACGACCGCCGCGGCGAGTCCCTTGTAGAAGACGCTGCGCAGCAGCTTCCGCGAGATCGCCGTACCCACCGGGCCTCCGACAACGTCGACCGACGCGCCCAGCGGGCCCAGCATCGCGGCGAAGCGGGCGGCGGCCGGCCCGGCGACCTCCATCGGCGTCGCGAGTCCCCTGCCGAGCACGGTCGCCATCAGCGCCACGTCGACGACCTCGACCGCGTGCGCCGACGCGACCTCGGCGAGCTCCCGCTTGAGCCCCGGCGAGGTCGTGTTCATCTCCGCCCAGACCGTTCCCGGTCGGAGCGCGGGCAGCGCGCCGTCGAGGGCCTCGCGGGCGTCGTGGGCGCTGTTGAGGCTCAGGACGAGGTCGGCGTCCCGGGCGGCGTCGGCGTCGTCGGTACGGGCGGCCACGCCCGCCGGCGGCGGGACAAGGGGGTCGAAGCCGCGCACGTCAGCGCCGGCGGCGACGAGGTCGGCGGCGATGGCGGATCCCGCCTCGCCGAGGCCGAGGATCGCGATCGCGATCATGAGCCGGCCGGCGGCACCAGCGGCGTGCCGTGGGTGTGGAAGGTCTCGATCGTCTTGAGGCCCCAGGCCTGGCCCTTCGCCCGCTCCTCCCGGCTCCAGCTGATCGTCTCCCAGTCCGGCGCCAGGATCATCCGGGCCCCGGCATTGCACAGCTCGATGCGGTTGCCGCCCGGCTCCCAGACGTACAGGAAGAACGTCTGCTGGATCGCATGCTTGTGCGGTCCGGTTTCGATGTGGATCCCGGCGTCCAGGAAGACGTCCGCCGCCCGGAGGATCTCCTCCCGGGTGTCGGTGGCGAACGCGACGTGGTGCAGCCGGCCGCGGCTTCCCGTCCAGTCCTCGGTGCAGACCAGGTCGTAGGTCTTGTTGCCCACCGAGTACCAGACCGCGTAGGGCTCTCCCTCGTCGGTGACGATCTGCTCGGTGCAGCGCGCACCGAGGACGTCGCCGAGGAAGCCGGCGATCGGTGGGATGTCGGCGGCCAGATAGTTGACGTGGTCGATCCGCCGGACGTTCGCGCCCCGGCCGGGGTAGGCGGCGGCCTGGTTCTTCAGCGCCGGCCGGTCCAGGTCGTCGGACCGGTACCGCTCGACGTCCCAGTAGATCCCGAACGAGTGGCCGTCGGGGTCGTCGAACGCCACCACGTCACCGAGCCCGCGGACGCCGGAGTCGACGCCATGGGCGATTCCGGCCGCGTCGAGCGTCCCGGTCAGCCGCCCGACGGCCTGAGGGCTCGCGGCACGCAGGTAGGTCCGGCCGACGCCGGCTGCCTCCCGCCGCACCAGCCGTACGGTCCAGGACTGGTAGTCGTCCCAGGTGTGCAGGTAGAGGGAGTCCTCGTCGCGATGCACCTCGCGCAGGGCCATGAGCCGGACGAAGAACTCCCGGGACTCCTCCAGCACCGGGGTGTAGAGCTCGACCGGCCCGACGTGGGCGATGTCCCGGCGCCGGTCCGGGTCGTGCGTGAGCCGGGGCTGAGGTGCTGAGCTCATCCGGTTGCCTTCCCACTGCGGCGGACGAGCCCATCGAACAACGTCCGGGCGGTCAGCACCACCGGCCGGAGCGCCGGGCGCGCGGCCCGGCGCTCCGGCCGGCGCGGAGCTAAGGCTTGTCTCTGGATTCGCGGTGGATGCGGCCCGCGCCGCCGGTGAGTTCAGAGACACGTCCTAGGAGATCGTCGCGATGACGGTTCCCTGCCGGACGACGTCGTCCTCCTTGACCTTCAGGTGGATCACGCCGGGGACCGGTGCGTTGACCTCGCTGGTGACCTTGCCGACCATCACCTCGGCGATCAGCTTCCCGCCGGCGACGGTCGCCCCGTCATCCACGAACCAGGTGGCCAGGACGCCCTCCCCGTCCGGGTCCTGATCCGACAACTGCGGGAACAACACGTCCGTCATGCGCGGACCAGGTGGTGCACAGCCTCGCGGATCCGGTCCCGCGTCGGCAGCACCGCGTACTCCAGTGGATGCGCGTACGGGATCGGCACGTCGGGAACGGCCACCCGCCGCATCGGCGAGCGGAGCAGCCCGGGATCGGTCTCCGCCACGGTCGCCGCAATCTCGCCGGACAGGCCGTAGGACAGGTAGTCCTCGTCGACGACGAGCAGCCGGCCGGTCTTGGCCACCGACGCGAGCACGGTCTCCCGGTCCAGCGGCTTGAGCGAGCGCAGGTCGACGACCTCGAGGTCGATGCCGTCGGCGGCGAGCTCCTCGGCGACGTCGAGCGCGTGGTGGACCGACAGCGAGACGGTCACCACGGTGGCGTCGCGGCCTTCGCGGACCACCGCGGCCCGCCCGATCGGCACCTCGTACGGCTCCTCCGGGACCGGTCCGGTCGCGCGGGGGTTCTTCGCCATCCACGGCAGCCCCATGACTCCCTTGTGGAACATGTACACGACGGGGTTGTCGTCCCGGATTGCCGCGGTCATCAGGCCCTTGGCGTCGTACGGCGTCGACGGCACGACGATCTTCATTCCGGGCAGGTGGGCGAAGGTGCCCCACAGGCACTGGGAGTGCTGCGCGCCGTCCGAGTAGCCGCCGCCGACCGCCGTGGTGACCACCATCGGCACCCGGACGTTCCCGCCCGACTCGTAGTGGATCTTCGCCATGTGGTTGTACAGCTGGTCCATGCACACGCCGAAGAAGTCGACGAACATCAGCTCCGCGATCGGCCGCATCCCCTCGACGGCGGCGCCGATCGCCAGGCCGAGGAACGCGCTCTCGGAGATCGGCGTGTCCAGAACCCGCTCCGGGCCGAACCGCTCCAGCAGTCCGGTCGTCGAGGAGAAGATCCCGCCGTACGCCCCGACGTCCTCGCCGAGGTAGAACACCGACGGGTCGCGCTCCATCTCCTGGGCGATGCCCTCCACCATGGCCTTCGCCGTGGTCAGCCGGCGAGCGGACGTCGCCGGCGCGGTCGCGGTCGTCGCCGGGGTCTCTGTGGTCGTCATCGAACCTGCCTCCTCACGCGAACACGTAGTCGGTGGCCGTCTCCGGCGCCGGCGCCGGGCTGTTCTTGGCGAAGGCGATCGCCGCCTCGACGCGGCCGACCGCGTCCTCGTTGACGGTCTTGACCTGGCCGTCGTCCAGCAGGCCGGCCGACCGCAGGGCCTGCTCGTAGGTCGCGATCGGGTCCCGCCCCGGCACTCCCTCCAGGTCCGTGCGGTACGCCTGCGCGTCGCCCTCGAAGTGCCCCCACATCCGCAGGGTGTGCACTTCGATGAGAGACGGTCCCTCGCCGGCGCGGGCCCGGGCGACGGCCCGCCCGGCGGCCTCGTACACGGCCTCGACGGAGTTGTCCTCGACCCGCTCGCCGGGCATGTCGTATCCGGCGGCGCGGACCGCGTTGGAGGTCACGCAGGTCGATGCGCTGCGGGGGACCGAGATGCCCCAGTCGTTGTCCTCGACCACGAACACGACCGGCAGCCGCCAGAGTGCGGCCAGGTTGAGCGACTCGTGGAACGCGCCCTGGTTCGCGGCGCCCTCTCCGGTCACGGCCACGGCGATACGGTCGGTGCCGCGGCGGCGGAATGCGAATGCCTGCCCCAGCGCCGGTGGGTAGCCCTCGGCGATGATGCCGGAGCACGAGAAGTGCGTCTGCGGGTCGAACAGATGCATGTGCCCGCCGCGGCCCCGGCCAAGGCCCGTCTCCCGGCCGAAGATCTCGGCCGCCAGCTTCTCCAGGTCGACCCCGTGGGCGATCGCGAGATGGTGCGGGCGGTGGGTGGCGGTGACCGCGTCATCGGCGGTCAGGTGCGCGCAGACGCCGGCCGCCACCGGCTCCTGCCCGGCGGACAGATGCATCTCCCCGGGCACCAGACCGGCCCCGATGTCGAACGCCGGCCGCTTGTCCGCGTGGTAGTCGCGGAGGATCGCCTCCTCGAAGACGCGGATCAACACCATCGTGCGATAGAGGTTCATGCGCACGCTGTCGTCCATGCTTCCTCCTTCGTGGGACCGGTGGGAGAAGGTCGGCCGCCGGTCAGGTGCCACCCGACGTCGCGGTACCGGCTGGCCAGCAGCTGTTCGTGCGCCGACCGCTCGGCCGGCGCAGGCGCCCGCGCCAGGACGTCCTCGCCGGCCAGGGTGGGCAGGATCGAGGCCAGCTCCGGGACGGTGACGTCGACACCGAGGTGGCGCAGCGACGTGACCGGTGCCCGGTGCGAGTCGAGCGGGCGCGGGTCGGCGGGCGCCGGCGCGAGGTACCGGACGACCGCGGCCGGATCGGTGGCGACCAGGACCGAGGCGTGGGCCAGCGTGCCCTGGCGGGTCTGCAGGGCCGCGAAGCCGGCCAGCTTGACCGGTCCCAGGAACAGCCCGCGGCTGCGCCGCTCGATCGGGAGCCCGAGCCCGTGCAGCACCCGCAGCAGCAGGGCGGCCAACTGATCGACCGCGTCGGTGCGCAGGCCGGGCAGCACGAGTGCGACGTTGAGGGTGCCGAGGTCGTGGTAGACCGTCCCGCCGCCGGAGGCACGCCGCAGCACCGGCACCCCGTCGTCGGCGCAGGCCCGCAGCGCCACTTCGCGGCCGACGTCCTGGTAGCGGCCGACGACGACGGCCGGGGGGTTGACCCAGGGCCGCAGGATCGGGCGGGTGGGGGCCGCCCGGACCAGCGCCTCGTCCAGCGCCAGCAGCGCCGGCCCGTCGCGCTCGAGCCCGTCGAGCAGAAGGTCCACCGCACCTCCCACGCAGGCAGGCCCGTCCGCCGCCGACGCGTCCTGCCCGACACCGGACATCGTGACCCAAGCATCCTCCCTCCGGGGGGCCCTTGGTACGTACGGCGAAAACGTGCGCCGGCCGGCGGGGTCAGCCGAGGGCCAGGGCGGCGTAGCCGACCACGCGGGTCCGGTCGCCGGTGGCGTCGGCCGAGGTGCGGTAGGACAGCAGCGTCGGGTTGCGGCCCGTTCGGTCGGCCCAGGCCAGCAGGCCGCGCAGCGCGTCGGCCCCGCAGGCCGCGCCGGGGCCGATGCGGTCGGGGTCGAGCGCCAGCACGGCGTCGAGGGTGCGGCGGTCCCGGCGGCGGGTCTCCTCATCCGGGAGGTAGTGGGACAGGTCCGTGCTGGCGACGACCAGCGTGTCCGGCCCTGCGGCCGCGTCCAGCAGGTCGGCCACGTCGTCCGGTGCGGCCGCGGTGACCACGGGCAGCACGGGCAGCCGCGGATCGAGCGACCGCTGCAGGAACGGCAGCTGCACCTCGAGCGAGTGCTCGGGCGCGTGCGGCCGGTCCGCCGCGTGCACCCCGCGGACGGCCAGCGCTCGCTTCCGGGCCGCGTGGTCCACCGGCATGGGGCCGAGAGGCGTCGACCAGACCGCGGCGCGCGGCACCGCGGATCCGGTCAGCGGGACGGCGTGGGCCGGGCCGAGCAGGACCGCGCGGGCCGGCGCCCACTTGCGGGCCAGCGCGTACGCCACCGCGGCCACCGGGCCCGAGTAGCGGTAGCCGGCGTGCGGGACGACCAGGGCCGGCATCCGCCCGGCCGGGACGGGCTCCGGCGCGGCGATGGACAGCAGCGCGTCAACCTCGGCCGCCAGCCGTGCCGGCACGGCGGGGTAGAACGTCCCGGCCACCGCGGGCCGACGGTGGCCGCCGGAGCGTCCGATGTGGACGGTGTCGGAGCTCACCGGCGGGCCAGCGAGATCGGCAGCCGGCGTGCCCCCCAGCTCCCGCACGGTCCACTGTAGACACCGGCCACGCGGTCGCCGCACGAGCCGCACCGGCCGTCGTCGGTGAGCCGGTAGCCGCGGATGGCATACCAGTCCCGCACCACCACCGCCGTCCGGCAGGACGGGCAGCGTGTGGTGCCGCCCTGCTCGTCGTGGACGTTGCCGGTGTAGACGTACCGCAGGCCGTTGCCGAGCCCGATCCGCCTGGCCCGGCTCAGCGTCGCCGGTGGCGTCGGCGGGACGTCGCGCATCTTGTAGTCCGGGTGGAACGCGGTGAAGTGCAGCGGCACGTCCGGGCCGAGGTGCTCGGCGATCCACCGGGTCTCGGCGTCGATCTCCGCGTCGGAGTCGTTGCGACCGGGGATGAGCAGCGTGGTGATCTCGACCCACACGCCGGTCTCGTGCACCAGGTATTCCAGGGTCTCCAGCACGGGTGCGAGCCTGGCGGCGCAGACCCGGTGGTAGAAGTCGTCGGTGAACGCCTTGAGGTCGATGTTCGCGGCGTCGAGGTGACCGTAGAGCTCCCGCCGTGGCTCCGGGCAGATGTAGCCGGCCGAGACCGCGATCGACCGGATGCCCCGCTCGCGGCAGGCGTCGGCGGCGTCCGCGGCGTACTCCAGGAAGATCGTCGGGTCGTTGTAGGTGAAGGCGACGCTGCGTGCGCCGCTCGCCTCGGCCGCCAGCGCGAGCGCCTCCGGGTCAGCGGCGTCGGCGAGCGTGTCGATCTCCCGGGACTTGCTGATGTCCCAGTTCTGGCAGAACTTGCAGGCCAGATTGCAGCCCGCGGTGCCGAAGGAGAGCACGGCGGACCCGGGCAGGAAGTGGTTGAGCGGCTTCTTCTCCACCGGGTCGACGCAGAACCCGCTCGACCGCCCGTACGAGGTGAGCACGATCTGGTCGTCCGTCCGGGCCCGGACGAAGCAGAGCCCGCGTTGTCCCTCGTGCAGCCGGCAGGCTCGGGGGCACACGTCGCATTGCACCCGACCGTCGTCGAGCGGGTGCCAGAACCGGGTCGGCACCGTGTGCGGGTCGGCCAGCGATACGCCCTCGATCATCGAAGCCCCTCGGACGTCACCGTACGCGCGGAAGCCGGGTGATCACAGCGCCTCCCGCCGTCCGGAGCCGGGCTGCGAGATGATGCGGTCGCACGTCGGTTCTGGCGCCTTGGACTCCTGGGAGCAGCCCATGCAGGTCACCGTGGTCGGTTCAGGGAACGGCGGCATGGCCGTCGGCTTCGAGTGGGCTCAGCACGGCCATCGGGTCGCCCTTTACGGCGACCCGGCACACCCGGACAACCTCGACGCCGTCCGGGCCGACGGCGGCATCACCAGCCACGGGCGACTGGAGGGCTTCGCGCCGGTCGCCAGCTCCGGGACCGACCTGGCCGCGGCGATGGACGGCGCCGAGGTCGTCTTCGTGGTCGGGCCCGCCTTCGCGACCGAGGACTTCGGTCGCGCCCTGGCGCCGCACCTACGCGCCGGGATGACGGTCGTGATCTGTCCCGGTTCCTGCGCCGGTGCGCTCGCCTTCCGGAACGCGGCGGGCCTGGCACTGGACGGCGGCGGCGTCGTCGTCGGCGAGACGAGCACCCTTCCGTACGCGGCCCGCGCGGACGGGAAGGGCACCGTGCACGTGTTCCACCGGTTCGACGCCGGCCTGTTCGCCGCGGCCGTCCCGCGGTCCGGCACCGCGCAACTGGTGGAGATCCTGCGGCAGGTCTATTCCTCGATCGCAGCGGCGGCGACGGTCTTCCAGACGTCGCTGCAGAACGGCAACCCGGTCATCCACCCCGCGGTGACCTTGCTGAATGCCGCCCTCCTGGAGCGCACCGGCGGCGACTTCCGGTTCTACGAGGAAGGCGTGACCGCGAGCGTTGGCCGGCTGATGAAGGCCGTGGACGACGAGCGGCTCGCCATCGCCGCGGCCCTGGGCGTGACGATCCGCTCGGAGCCCGAAATCGGTGTCGCGCAGGGGTACATGACCGAGAGCAACTACACGACGGGGTACTCACGTGCGCCCGGGTTTCTCGGGATCAAGGCCCCGGCGACACTCGACTCGCGGTACCTGACCGAAGACGTCGGCTACAGCCTCGTGTTCTTCACCGACCTCGCGCGGCGGCTCGGAGTGCCCACTCCCACGATGGAGGCGATCATCGACATCACCTCTGTTGTGCTCGCCCGCGACCTGCGCGCCGAGAGTGCCCGCACGTTGCGGTCGCTCGGTCTCGACCAGCTGAGCACCGAGCAGCTCCTGAGCCTCTGAGACCCACGGCGCCGAGCCGGCGTACGCACACCTCGGCGGCCGAGCCCTCGCGGGTGGCGCGCGGGGCGGGTTCGGAATGCCGGACCATGAGCCGGCTCCGGGCGGGGTCGCGGCCGCCGCTGGGCGACGACCTCATCCTGGCCGCGGCCGGCGGGCTCGCGTCCTTGGCGGTGAACCCGGCGTTTTCCGCCCGTTCACCCGGGGCCAGCGTCCGGCTGTTCGTTCACTCCTCGGGGATGAGGTGAGCCCGCCCGGGCCGGCGCACGCTCGCTGCGGACGGGCCGCCGGAGCAGGCCCCGGGAAAGGCGGTGGTCGCCGATGGCGGGTGACGCGGAGGCGAGACGGCTCGACGAAGCGGACGAGTTGGGGATCCCTTGGCGTCGGTGGGGGCCGTACCTCAGCGAGCGGCAGTGGGGCACCGTCCGGGAGGACTACAGCCAGACCGGGGACGCCTGGTCGTTCTTCCCGCACGACCACGCCCGGTCCCGGGCCTACCGGTGGGGCGAGGACGGCATCGCCGGGATCAGCGACGACAAGCAGCGGCTGTGCTTCTCGCTGGCGATGTGGAACGGCCGCGACCCGATCCTCAAGGAGCGGATGTTCGGTCTCACCAACTCCGAGGGCAACCACGGCGAGGACGTCAAGGAGTACTACTTCTACCTGGACAGCACGCCGACCCACTCGTACATGAGCTTCCTGTACAAGTACCCGCAGGCCGAGTACCCGTACGGCGATCTCCTGGCGACGAACCGGGCCAGGAGCAGGACCGACTTCGAGTACGAGCTGCTCGACACCGGGGTCTTCGAGGACGACCGCTACTTCGACGTGGCGGTCGAGTACGCGAAGGCGTCGGCCGAGGACCTGCTGATCCGGGTCACCGTCCACAATCGAGGGTCGGATCCGGCGACGCTGCACCTGCTGCCGACGCTGCTGTTCCGCAACACCTGGTCCTGGGGGCTCGACGGCGCGAAGCCCCTCATGCAGGCGCTCGCCGACCGGCCCGGCATCACCGCCGAGCACCCGGGCCTCGGCACCCGCCGGCTCTACTGCGACGCCGACGTCCCGCTGCTGTTCACCGAGAACGACACCAACACCGAACGGATCTACGGCAGCCCGAACGCCTCGCCGTTCGTCAAGGACGGGATCGACCGGTACGTCGTCGGCGGCGAGACCGGCGCCGTGAACCCGGACCGGTTCGGCACCAAGGGCGCTGCCCACTACGTCCTCGACGTCCCAGCCGGCGGCAGCGCGACCGTACGGCTCCGGCTGACCGACGGCGAGCAGGCCGTCGACGCCGGGTTCGACGAGCTGGTCGACCGCCGCAAGGCCGAGGCCGACGAGTTCTACGCCGGGCTGGCCGCGCCGGGGATGAGCGAGGAGGAACGCAGGGTCGTCCGGCAGGCGCTGGCCGGGATGCTGTGGACCAAGCAGTACTACGCGTACGACGTGGAGCGCTGGCTGATCGAGCACGGCCGCGACCCGATGGACCCCGAGCCGGGCGTCCGCAATGCCGACTGGTTCCACCTCGTCGCCGACGACGTGCTGTCCATGCCGGACAAGTGGGAGTACCCCTGGTTCGCCGCCTGGGACCTCGCCTTCCACACGATCCCGCTCGCGCTGGTCGACATCGGCTTCGCCAAGCAGCAGATCGACGTGCTGCTGCGCCGGCTCTACCAGCATCCGAACGGGCAGCTGCCCGCGTACGAGTGGAACTTCACCGACGTCAACCCGCCGGTGCACGCGTGGGCGACGTACTTCGTCTACCAGCTGGAGAAGGGCCACACCGGCCAGGGCGACCTGGACTGGCTGGAGGCCGCGTTCCAGAAGCTGGTGAAGAACTTCACCTGGTGGGTCAACCGCAAGGACCCCGAGGGACGCAACGTGTTCGAGGGCGGCTTCCTCGGCCTGGACAACATCGGCGTGTTCGACCGGAGCGCGCCGCTGCCCACCGGCGGCCACCTCGACCAGGCCGACGGGACCGCCTGGATGGCCCTCTACGCCCAGGTGATGCTCACGATCGCGATCGAGCTGTCCACCCGAGACTCGGTGTACCTCGAGCAGGCCGAGACCTTCTTCGAGCACTTCGCCTGGATCGCCGCGGCGATGAACCGCCACGACTCGCCCCGGGCCGGGCTGTGGGACGAGGAGGACGGCTTCTTCTACGACGTGCTGCGGCTCCCGGACGGCGCGGCGGTTCCGCTGCGGGTCCGGTCGATGGTCGGTCTGCTGCCGCTCGCGGCCGCCACGGTGATCTCCGAGGACGTGGACGAGCGGTTCCCCAGCCTGATCGCGAGCGCACAGGAGTTCGTCGCCCGCCACCCGGGCGCCTTCGCCGCGCTCTCCGGCGCCCGGCTGCAGGGCCGGCAGGGCCGGCGGCTGTTCGCGCTGTTCGGGGAGGAACGGCTGCGGCGGGTGCTGGCCCGGATGCTCGACGAGGCGGAGTTCCTCGGCCCGCACGGCATCCGGTCGGTGTCCCGCTACCACGCCGACCACCCGTACACGTTCGGCGTCGGCGGTCAGGACTACCAGGTGTCCTACCTGCCGGCGGAGTCGGACACCGGCATGTTCGGCGGGAACTCGAACTGGCGCGGGCCGGTGTGGTTCCCGGTGAACGCCCTGCTGATCCGGGCCCTGCTCAACCTGTACGTCTTCTACGGCGACGAGTTCACGGTGGAGTGCCCGACCGGGTCCGGCCGGCAGATGACGCTCTACCAGGTCGCTGAGGAGATCGCGAACCGGCTGACCAGCACCTTCCTGCCGGGCGCCGACGGCAGGCGCCCGGTCTACGGCGGGATGGAGAAGTTCCAGCGCGACCCGCACTGGCACGACCTGCTGCTGTTCCACGAGTACTTCCACGGCGACAACGGGGCCGGGATCGGTGCCAGCCACCAGACCGGCTGGACCGGGCTGGTCGCCCTCACCGCCACGCTCGTGCACAGCATGGCCGCCGAGGGCCTGCTCGCCGACGGCCTTGAGGCGGCGTTCCGCCGCGGACCTCGGGCGAGGGTGCCGTCGTGACCGGGTGGCCCGCCCAGCCGGTCATCCACGAGGTCGACACCTGGGTCTGGCTGGCCGAGCTCGGGCCGGACCTGACCCTCGGCACCGTCCCG
>Ga0070713_100002843_pt1 | contig 11320 bp, 12 predicted proteins | sample LARL82metaG_FD_65465 | JGI IMG/M metagenome (GOLD analysis project Ga0070713, IMG submission 65465) | Corn, switchgrass and miscanthus rhizosphere microbial communities from Kellogg Biological Station, Michigan, USA - LAR L8-2 metaG | ecosystem: Host-associated > Plants > Roots > Rhizosphere ... | reverse complement strand
ACCGGTCCGGCAGATCTGGCGTTGTTTTCCGGTACCCGTGGTACAGACCGGAACAAATCCCAGTAGTGACGTGTCCGACCCCGTGCTACAATCTCTTTCAACGCGGTTTTAGCGTATCCGGAGGATCATGACCAGATTGAAAATGATTGGGTTTACTGCTTTGCTTGCGCTTTGTGCACTTGCTCCAGCCTCTGCCGCCCAGATTGGACAAATTTTCGTGTGCTATGCATGTCAGAACACGGGTGACACGGCGATTGACGCAGCACTGACAGCAAATCCTAGTGTCGCTTTTGATGGCATTTTGTTTGCGTTTAAGAACACTAGTAGTTCTGCCATCACGGGAGGTACGTTTGCTCTAAGTGGAACCTCACCTGCCGACTCATTCGCGATTCCGAATATAGCTGCTGGAGGCGAGTTTATCCTGATGCCCGGTATAACTTCCGATGCTGCCTCTCATCCATCCGGTAGTTTTTTTGCGACCGGAGCAACCAAGGATACCAGCGAGGGAGATGGCGGAGTAAACGATAGCTCAATCTTCCGCTTTACCGGATTGTCGAACTCGGCAGCGGTGACCTCCAAGACCGCCGGAACCAATACTCCGGACGGTACTTTCACGCCCGGCGATCCCGGTCTGATCACGCCCTTTCGCGACGCTCCTAACGGAAGCAGCAGAATAAGTTTCGTAGGCGACGGTCCCAGCGGCGACGGTGGATGCAACAATTGCTATTTCGGTTTGGTTGCCACTTTGGAGGCAACACCTGTCACCGGCGTTCCCGAGCCATCCACTCTATTACTGATGGGCTCGGCTCTGTTGTTCATCGGCGCGGCTCGTAAAGTAAAACGATCCCGCTAAACTGTTCCGATTTGCGGGCACCGTGCCGAGTCTGAGGCGCCTCGACCGGATACCTGTGATAACCTGAAAATGTTATGGCAATTCCCAATGTCAAAAGGTTCCGGCCGTTCTGCCCTGAGTGCAAAGAGCCCTTTACGGTAATGGTAGTTCTGCCCAAGGGCACCGATGTGGATAAGTATCTGCACGATGTCGTGGCGCGCCACGATCACAAGGCGTTCCAGGAAGCCAAGCTGCAGCACTTCAAGATCCGCGTCGGACAACAGAAGCAGCGCAAGGCGAAGTAGGTTCACCGGCGTCACGCCGCTTTTTCCCGCTAAAATGGGCGAATGCCCACACCTAAGCTGACGGTCTGGATCGGCACGCACAAGGGTGCGTTCTCTTTTTCCACTCGCAATCGCAAGACCTGGAGCATCGACGGCCCACATTTTCGCGGCTGGGAGGTGAATCACGTCTCGCAGGATCCGCGCGAGCCTAAACGTATGTATGCGGCTGTCAACAGCGCTTGGTTCGGACCACACATCCATGCCAGCACCAACGGCGGCAAGAGTTGGAAGCTGTCCGATCAAGGGCTGGAGTTGAAGTCGGTCCCGAACGAGTCCGTTAAGCGGGTCTGGAACATCCGAGCGGGCGCCGCGGATGAACCTGGAGTTGTTTACGCCGGAGCCGACCCGGGCGCGCTCTTTCGCAGTGGCGATTGGGGCCAGACTTGGGAAGAGGTGCGGTCGCTCAACAATCACTCCACGCGGGAGAAGTGGACACCGGGAGCCGGGGGCATGTGCCTGCACTCGATTCAGTGTCTCGGTCAAGGAAGAATGGTGGTGGCGATTTCGGCGGCCGGGGCCTTTCGCACCCTCGACGGGTTGAAAACCTGGACGCCCTTCAACGGCAACGTCCGCGCCGACTTTCGGCCGGACAAATTTCCAGAGGTGGGGCAATGCGTGCATAAGCTGCTGGCGCATCCGCACGATCCCGAGTCGCTATACCAGCAGAATCATTGCGGAATTTATCGCGCCAAACTTACCGGGGATCGATGGACAGATATCTCGCGCGGAGTGCCGAGCCGCTTTGGGTTTGGGCTGGCCGTTCCGGCTTCGGAATCAAATACGTTGTTCACGGTACCGATCGAAGGGGCGGAGTATCGATGTAATCCGGATGGCAAGTTTCGAGTAGCCCGCAGCCGCGATGGGGGCAAGAACTGGAAGCTTCTAACACGCGGGTTGCCCCAGCGAGATGCCCATCTATTGGTGCTGCGCGAAGCCATGACGTCGGACGATCTGGATCCAGCCGGTGTTTACGTCGGCACGACATCGGGGCAGGTCTTCTATACTCGTGACGGCGGGGAAAAATGGCAGATTCTGGCCGAGAATCTGCCAGCGGTTTATTCCCTTTCCGTAGCTTCGGCGTAGCGCTGAATCTTTCGCTGGCGGTTAGTCATCCAAAGAATCTAGCGTTGGTGTGTGACTTGAACGCAGAAAGTTGAAACGCCGATGCTATCCTGAAAAAAATGGCATACGATCTGATCGTCATCGGAAGCGGTCCGGGCGGTTACTCCGCGGCGGTCCGAGCTGGCCAGTATGGCCTGAAAACCGCGATCATCGAAAAGGATCCCAAGTTGGGAGGCACCTGCCTGCACGTCGGGTGCATTCCCACCAAGTCGCTGCTTCACACAGCCGACGTGTGGGAGCACTTCCTGCATTCCAGCGAGGAAGGCATCCACTGCGAAAATCCGAAGATCGAATACGCCAAGGTCCTCGACCGCAAGAACAAAATCGTCGCCAAGCATGCCAAGGGCGTCGAGTTCCTGATGAAGAAAAACAAGGTCGATTGGATCAAGGGCTACGCCAAGCTCAAGCCGCGCGGGGCGAATGGCATGGCGCAGGTGGAAATAAAAGCCGACGGAGGGATGCAGACCCTCGAATCCAAGAACGTCATCGTTGCCACCGGATCGGAAGCGCGCATGCTGCCTGGTTTGAAGGCGGACCAGCGGACGATCCTCACCAACATCGAGATTCTCGACCTGCCGGCGATTCCGAAAACGATGATTATTATCGGAGCGGGCGCGGTGGGCGTGGAGTTCGCCTCGATCTTCAATCGGTTCGGAACGAAGGTTACGGTGCTGGAGATGTTGCCGCGGATCGTGCCAGTCGAAGACGAAGACGTTTCGAAAGAGCTAGAGCGCTATTTCAAGAAGACCGGCATCCGCTGCGAAACCGGCGCGAAAGCCGAGAACATCACTAAGACTGACCAAGGGGTTCGCATGTGCGTAGCGCTTCCCAACGGCAAGCGCGAGGATATGGAAGCCGAGACGCTGCTGGTGGCGGTGGGCCGCAAACCGAACACGCAGAACATCGGTCTGGAAGGCTCGAAAGTGGTGCTCGATCGCGAATTCATCAAGGTGGATGAATTCCAACGTACCGGCGAGCCAGGTGTTTACGCGATCGGCGATGTTGTCGCTGGAACGCCGCAGCTCGCTCATGTCGCCACGATGGAGGGTATGGTCGCGGTGGCCCACATGGCCGGCAAGCCTGCGAAACCGATCAATCGCAACCGGATCCCGGGATGCACGTACACCGAGCCGGGCATCGGGAGCGTCGGACTGACTGAAGCGCAGGCGCGCGCGCAAGGGCATGCAGTGAAAATTGGAAAGTTTCCCTTTGCGGCCAACAGCAAGGCGAGTATTTTAGGGAGTCACGAAGGCTTCGTAAAAGTTGTGGCCGACGAGAAATTCGGAGAGATCCTGGGCGTCCATATTATTGGGCCGGAGGCGTACGAGCTCATCGCAGAAGCGGTGACGGCTATGGAAGCCGAAGCAACGGTCGAGACCATGATGAGCACGATTCACGCCCACCCGACGCTGTATGAAGCCATGGGCGAAGCCTTCAACAATGTCTATGGCCTCACGATCAATGCGTGAGTTGCGCATCTGCGAACTTCGCGATCTGGGCCGCGCCCGTTACGGCGAAGCGCTCGCTATTCAGAAAGACCTGGTGGAGCAGCGCAAGCAGGGCCTGATCCGCGATCAGCTACTGATCGTCGAACATCCGCACGTCATTACGCTGGGCCGCAATGGTCACACCGAGAATCTGCTGGCGAACGAAGATGTGCTGCGGCGCGCGGGCATCGAGTTTCATCCCAGTGATCGCGGCGGCGACATTACGTACCATGGTCCCGGCCAGATTGTGGGCTACCCGATCTTCGATTTGCGAAAATGGAAGCGCGACGTGGTCGCATATGTGCGAGCCATCGAGCTCGTGATCATGGACGCGTTGGCCGAGTTTGGTATTCAGGCTGGGCGCCTGGAAGGCTGCACCGGTGTATGGGTGAATGGCCGGAAAGTGGCCGCGATCGGCATTCATATCAGCCGCTGGGTCACGTCCCACGGCTTTGCTTTGAATCACACGACGGACTTGAAGTATTTCCAATACATCGTGCCGTGCGGGCTCACCAAGCCGGTTACTTCCATGGAGGAGCTGGGGTCGATGGCCAACCGCGACGAAGTGGTTGCGGCGCTGGGACGCCAGTTCGCGAAACATTTCGAGTTCGAGCTACTGAGCCGCGATCGTGAGGAAGCGGTTTCCAGTATTCCGCTTGCTAACGCGCAAGGCTCGGAAACACCGGTACCACCGGTCCTAACATTGACGGAGACAATCTCATGACTGATGTCGTAATGCCCCAGATGGGCGAAAGTATCGTTGAAGGTACGCTCACAAAGTGGTTGAAGAAGCCCGGCGAACATGTCGAGCGCGACGAGCCGCTGTTTGAGATTTCAACCGACAAGGTAGACACCGAGATCCCGTCGCCGGCAGCCGGGGTGTTGAAAGAAGTTTTGGTGGAAGAGGGCAAGACGGTCGCGATCAGTACCGTGGTCGGCCGGATCGAGGAAGGCGCAGGCAACGGCGCTTCCGCTCCTGCAGCAGCTGCCGCCAAACAAGCGCCTGCCGTTCCACCGCCCGCGGCTACCCCAGCTCCTAAGGCGCCCGAGCCCGCTTCCCAGCCAGTAGCGCAGGCAGCGCCGGAACCACAGCCGGCCGCGCAATCGGACGCGGATCTCCAGACCGGCGCTCTTTCGCCGCTGGTTCGCAAAATGGCGCGCGAGTACGGAATCGATCTTCGGCAGGTGAAGGGTACCGGAGGCGGCGGTCGAATCACCAAACAGGATCTGGAAGCGTACATGTCTGCGCAGGGTGCCCGCACGATGGCGCAAGCCGGAGCACCGGCGCCGCCCGCACCCACTGCTCCTGCGCCGGCAGCAGCCCCTACCCGCCCGGCCGCGCCCGCAGCCCCAATGCCGAGAGCGGAAGCGCCGCGAGCTCGGGTCGAGGCCATGAGCACGATGCGCGCCAAGATCGCCGAGCACATGATCATGAGTAAGCGCACTTCGGCTCATGTCACCACGGTCCACAAGACCGATATGACCAAGATCGCCAAGATGCGCGAGCGGCACAAGGCGGAATTCCAGCAGCGCTACGGCTATTCGCTGACGTACCTGCCCTTCGTGATCGCAGCGGCCGTCGAGGCTATTCGTGCCTTTCCCATCGTGAATGCATCCATCGAGGGCAACAACATCATCTACCACAACGAAATCAATGTCGGGATCGCAGTGGCGCTAGAGAACGGATTGATTGTGCCTGTAATTCGCAACGCCGACGAGAAGAACGTCACCGGATTGCAGCGCGCCATCGTGGATCTGTCCACGCGCGCCCGTTCGCGCCAGTTGAAGCCTGATGAAGTACAGGGCGGGACGTTCTCGATCACCAACTTCGGCAGCTTCGGGAGCGTCTTCGCAACGCCTGTGATCAACCAGCCGCAGGTTGCGATCCTGGGCGTCGGCGCTGTTGAAAAGACTCCGGTGATTGTGGATGACGCCATCGCGATTCGTTCGGTGGCCTACCTGGCGCTAACGTTCGATCATCGTCTGATCGACGGCGCGGTGGCCGATCAATATACCGGAAAGGTCAAATCGATCCTCGAGAATTGGGCCGAGGAGGTCTTGTGATCGACAAAGAGTTCCTTCGAATATCGATTGAAAAGTTGCGACGGTCTGGCAGCCGTATCGAAGATTGCGTCGGTCGGCTCAATCACGAACAGATCTGGACGCGCAACGCCGACAACGTGAACTCTATCGGCAACCTTGTTTTGCACCTGTGCGGGAACGTTCGCCAATGGATCGGGTTTGGCATCGGCGATCTAGCAGACCAGCGGAATCGCGACAGCGAGTTTGCGGCGCGGGGCGGCCTGGAACCAAAGGACCTAATTGAGCGTGCGCGAAAGACTGTTTCTGACGCGATCGATATCCTTGGAAACTTCGATGCCGCACGGCTGATGGACAAGGTGACGATCCAGAACATGGAGGTCACCAAGATGGAAGCGATCTATCAGGTGGTCGAGCATTTTGCGCAGCACACCGGCCAGATCATATTCGTCACGAAAATGCTGACCGGCGAAGACCTAAGCTATTTCAAGCACCTGAATCCGGGAGCAGCAGCGCACGCTCCTTAAGCTGTACGCCCGAGAGTTTCAGACGTCGCGATTCGTTCATTAAGTAAAGTAATTTGTGGGCTGCGATCTCGTAACTGAGCCCTTCGGCCCGGATATTGGAGATGCAGTTTCGTTCCGCATCGGTGCGGCCCGGGCGCGGCTGCCACGTGAGGTAAATGCCCAGGCTGTCGGGGGAACTTAGGCCTGGCCGCTCGCCGATGAGAACGACCGTTAGCTTCACACCCAACAGTCCACCGATTTCGTCTCCGATGGCCACGCGGGCTTGGTCGACGATGGTCACTGGCGCGATGTTCCAATCGAGACTCGCGAGAATCAATTCCAGCATCGTCAGGGCATGACGATGGACCGCCAGCGCCGAGAGTCCGTCGGCAATGACGAAAGCGGCGTCGTAGTCGAGCTTCAGCGGCGCCAACACTTCCCGCGACACGGTGTTCAAGCGGCGCCCCAGGTCAGGACGGCGAAGATAGGTGGGACGATCATGAGCTTCGCTAGTGAGCGTCAGGCATGGTATGTTTGCCTGCCTAAGCTCGAGCACCAACGAATTTACATCCAGTGGCAAGTGGACCGCATCGCGCGCTCGGGCATGTGCCAGCTGGAAATCGAGCAGCTCCGAAGTTGGCAGGCTGTGGCCCGTGCGGCCGAGATCGACACGTGCGGGAGTGAAGTCGCGGAGGGATCTCATGAATCGAGAAAACCGGCACAGGCGGAAATGCCTTTTCCGAACCAGGCCTCGAACTCGGGCGCGGGCCGCAACCCGAAGATGCTGCGCAGATAAAGCGCATCGTGAAACGAAGTGCTCTGGTAGTTGAGCATGATGTCGTCTGCGCCGGGAACGCCCATGATGTAGTTGACGCCGGCCGCTCCCAGCATGGTAAGGAGTGTGTCCATGTCGTCTTGATCTGCTTCGGCGTGGTTGGTATAGCAGATGTCGCAGCCCATGGGAAGGCCGAGAAGTTTGCCGCAGAAGTGATCCTCCAAACCAGCGCGCAGAATCTGTTTGCCGTCGTAAAGGTATTCCGGGCCGATGAAGCCCACCACCGTATTCACCAGCATGGGCCGGAAGTGACGGGCCAAGCCGTAAGCACGAGCCTCGCAGGTCTGCTGATCGACGCCCTGGTGGGCATTGGCCGATAGCGCGCTTCCCTGCCCGGTTTCGAAGTACATGACGTTGTGGCCCACTGTGCCGCGTTTGAGCTCGACCGCCTGATCGCGGGCTTCTTCGAGCATTGCGATGTTGACGCCGAACGCGGAGTTGGCGGCCTGAGTTCCGGCGATGGATTGAAAGACCAGGTCGACCGGCGCGCCGCGCTGCATCGCTTCCATTTGGGTGGTGACATGCGCGAGCACGCAGCTTTGGACAGGAATCTGATACGACTCGCGCAGACGATCGAGCATTCGCAGCAGGGTCTCGACGGTTTGCAGATTGTCCGACACTGGATTGATACCTATCACAGCGTCGCCCGAACCATACATCAGCCCATCGATGATGCTGGCGGCGATTCCTTTCGGATCATCGGTAGGATGATTGGGCTGCAGCCGTGTCGCCAGCCGGCCCGGCAGGCCGATGGTGTTCCGAAAGCGCGTGATGACGCGAATTTTCGCGGCCACGGTGACAAGATCCTGGAGCCGCATGATCTTGGAAACGGCGGCGGCCATCTCCGGTGTCAGGCCCGGCGCAAGCGCCTCGAGAACGTCGCCAGTGGCCTGATCGCTCAACAGCCAATTCCGAAAATCGCCTACGGTGAGATGGGAGAAAGGGGCGAATGCCGGCGCGCCGTGCTCATCCAGAATGAGCCGCGTCACTTCGTCGGATTCGTACGGGATGAGCGGCTCCCTGAGAAATGTCGCGAGCGGCAGTTCAGCTAATGCCATCTGGGCGGCGACGCGCTCCTCGGCGGTCGATGCCGAAAGACCCGCCAGATCGTCTCCGGAACGCGCGGGAGTGGCCTTCGCTAGCAGCGTTTTCAAATCGTCGAACTGGTGAACGGTGCTGCTAACCGTATGCGAATATCCACTCACACGGCTGCTCCCTGCTTTTGCCGTTCGTTTTGGGCCAGTGCGAACTCTTCTTCGGGCGAAAGTATGAGCCGATGGCGAGCATAAAATGCAAAATACGCGATTCCGCAGATAAACCAGATGGCCGCGCCGATCACACCGAGATTGTAGTCGCGATTCAGAAACAAGATGACCAGTGTCACGGCGGCAATGATCATTGCAATCGCGGCACCAACCACGCCCACCGGGCTGACGTAGGGCCTAGACATCCGTGGAAACTTTCGGCGCAGGAGTATGAACGACAGCATCTGCAAGATGTATGCCAGCACCGCTCCAAACACCGCCATGTTGAGCAACACCGCGCCCACCGGACTGTTCTGACCGGCGAGCTGGATCGTGAGGGCTGCCGCAAAGCCGAGCGCGGACCCTACGATCAGCGCTCGATGCGGCGTCTTGCGACCCCCGTGCGTGACCGAAAGCCAACTGGGAAAGTAGCCCGCGCGCGACAGCGAATAAATCTGACGGCCATAGGCATAGATGATGGTATGGAAGCTGGCGAGCAGTCCGGTGCACGCAAACAGAGCCAAAAGCTTGGAGCGCATACCCGGTCCGAAAATGGCGCGGAAGCCCAGGAACAGAGGTTCGGTGGACGTTGTGATCTGGCTCGCCCCAGGCGGGATGCCGGCGTTGAGGATTACGGTGAGGAAGGAGCAAAGGATCAACGTTACGAGACCCAGCAGAATTCCCTTGGGCATATCGCGCGCCGGATCATGTGCTTCCTCGGCCGCCAGCGGCAGTTGCTCGATGCCGAGATAGACCCATAGCGCGAAGGGCAGCGCGGTGAGGATTCCAAACCAGCCTTTGGGAAGCCACGGCCCGCCTTCGAGCGCCCAACGATCCAGATTGAAGAGCGGCGCTGCGCCAATGTAGAAGACCAGCAGAATCGCGAGTGCGCAAATGGTAATGATGACGGAAACGCGGAAGGACATCGCGACTCCGCCGATATTGAAGGCGACAAAGATGGCGTAACAGGCCAGCCACCACAGCGGGGCGTAGCTGGGAGGTGTTCCGAAGATGGCGCCTAGATATCCGCCCACTCCAACCACGATAACGGCCGGCGTTAGAATGTACTCCATGTTCTCGGCCAGGCCCGTGATATAGCCGCCCCAAGGGCCCATGGCGGTTCGGGCAAACGAGTATGCTCCGCCGGCGTGCGGCAAGGCTGGCGACATTTCCGCAATGCTGAAGCAGAGCCCGACGTAGAGCAGCGTCATAATGACCAGGGCGCCCAGCATTCCGCCGAAGCCACTGGCGAGGCCGAAGTTCCAGCCGAAGAAATCGCCCGAGATCACAGCGCCGACGCCCAGCGCCCACAGGTGCAGGACGCGAGCATGGCGCCGTAACGCGCGCTTTTCCAGATACCCGGCGTCCGGCGTGGTGTAGGCGAGCTTATCCACTGCACACTTTGTAGCACAGGAGGAGATGCTTTCCTGGCGGTCTTACCAGGTACCGATTCTGGAACTCGTTCCAGTTTTTCCTTGGCTGAATCGATGATAGGCTTCAACCACGCATGGTGGAATGCCCAAGGTGCCGATCGGGAAAAGTTCGACGATGCCGAATTCATCGGCCGCCGGACATTCTCCTGAGCCCGTTTTCACTCCGTCCGTTTCGGTGCAGTCACTGCGGCCATCGGTTCCTCGGGTTTCCGAACGCGCGCAGCGTCTCAACTTTCATTACCACACTCTTCATAATTTCGGCGCTGCTGCTGGGCGTCTGGTTCTTTGCGCTGCGATCGTTGTGGCAGGGTCCAATGTCGCCACCAGTCGCCGCGCAAGATCCGCCCAAACCGTTCGAAACTTTGGTTCAGCAGAGACTAAGGGAAGCGATAGGCCGACCGGTCCTGACGGAGGGTCCCTCGCGCTAATGAAGAGGGCAAACGTATATGTAAGGCAAGATACTATTTCCGCCCATTTTGTAACCGTTAACTCACTTGCTTTTGCTTGAATGGCCGGTCACAATGGAACACTCAATCCAAGTTTTGTATCGGCCTTTCATATGAGCCGGGTTCACAACGCTTTACGTCGACTCGAGCACACGGGGGCGTTCTCGCTCTCCAGCGCTGGGGTGGACCCGGAGCACTGGCTGCTCGCGTTCATGGAAGATTTATTGACGCAATTTCGCGCTTCCGATGACATCAGTTTCGAAGCCACGCAGCGATTACTGCAGCGGCATGAACAGGCCTTTCTGAAGGACCTGGACACAGCTCGCCGCATGTACCGCACCTATCCGCACTTGTTTCCAGGAGAAGGCTCACAGCAGATGGCCTGGTCCAAAGCTGCCCAAGCGTAATTGGATCCCCGAAACCGGGAAGAATTGGAACGCCATGTTCGTCTAAAGTAGTGGATTCGGCATGGTGCTGGACGCGAACGATCGGGAAGTGATCGAGGCCTGCCAACGAGGCGACTGGGACGCCTTTCGTGTGCTGTTTGAAGCCCATAAAGACCGGGTGTATTCAATCGCGCTGCGCTATTGCGGTGACGAATCCGCCGCGATGGACATCGCGCAGGAAACTTTTCTCAAGCTGTTCTCGTCCATCCAGGATTTTCGGGGCCATGCGAGTTTTGAGTCGTGGCTCTACCGGATCGTAGTGAATCGCTGTCTGGATCACCAGCGGCGAGGCCGGCGGCTGATGCCCTTCTTGAATGGGCTGCTCGATATCGTCAGTGCCCCTGCGGCAAGTGTGCTGCAAGAGTTGTTGCGTGCGGAGATGACCAAGGACGTCCAGAGGATCGTGGGGACGTTGCCGCCCGAGCAGCGCATCGTGGTGGTGTTGCGCTACACCGAAGGTCTTGGGTACGACCAGATTGCGGAAATTCTGGGATGTTCGCCGGGGACGGTGGCGTCGCGGCTGAATCGAGCGCATAAAGTACTGGAGCGGCGGTTGTCGCATCTTCGAGTGCGGGGAGGTTAGGG
>Ga0070713_100002842_pt1 | contig 11322 bp, 5 predicted proteins | sample LARL82metaG_FD_65465 | JGI IMG/M metagenome (GOLD analysis project Ga0070713, IMG submission 65465) | Corn, switchgrass and miscanthus rhizosphere microbial communities from Kellogg Biological Station, Michigan, USA - LAR L8-2 metaG | ecosystem: Host-associated > Plants > Roots > Rhizosphere ... | reverse complement strand
CGTACTGAGTAGCAGATGTCCGAGTTCGTGTGCTATGACAGCTCCGAGAATGGTTGGGGTCTGCGACTCGGCGTGTTCCCTCTGAGCGCGACGTAAGGCATGTTCGTAATAGACACTTGCGAAAATCGGGTGAATGGTAAAGCCGAAAACTGTCGGGTGGAAAGAATTCTCGATAGCTGCCGAGAGCACTCGCAGCCTGAGGTCAGTAGCTTCGAGCGATTCTTTACACCGTCCTTTCGGGGTGATGGTGATTGGCCCCACCAGGCACTCTAACCAGACCGTGCGCAAGCCAGCCTGACCCAGAATTAGGCCGGCTTCACGTTCGGCCCGAGTCAGTAAGGCTGGGGATGCATTGGAGTAGTTGTAAACCTGAATCGTGATCGCGGGGAAGGGATCGCTCTCAGCGGCAAAAGTAGAGCCTGAAAAAGCGAATCCCATTAGGGCGCTTAAGCCCGCTGCAGCGAAGGTTATGCCGGACAAAGGTCGCCTGCGCCGCCGGGCTTCGCCGGCACTTGGATGCAAGAGCCTGATGGATGTTGTCATGTCGTCCCCACTCCGCGCGGGGTGCGCGGTGAGGGCGACAATGGCCTATGGGTACCGCTACCTCAATACATGGGACCTCTATTGCATGTCAGAGGAGAGTCGAAAGAAAATCTAACGCTAACTCGCTTGAACGAATGCGGTTGCACGATCGGATCAATCGGAAAGCAAGCATCATGGCAGCTTGTTTAATTACCGTTCGGTGCTAGACTGGTGAAACTTGAGGGGAATTCTGTGGAAGAAGCTGTCTATTCCACTCGCTTAGTCCGGTTCGGAAGCTTCGAGGTAGACCTTGCAGCGAGAGAGCTGCGCCGGGACGGCGTGAAGCTGAAACTCACGGGCCAGCCCTTTCAGGTCCTCACCATCCTGTTGGAGCACCCTGGCGAAATCGTGACGCGGGAGGAGTTGCAGAAGCGTTTGTGGCCGGACACCTTTGTCGATGTCGACCACAACCTGAATACAGCCATCAACAAGATTCGTGAGGTGCTGGGCGACTCTGCGGAAAACCCGCGCTTTGTCGAGACACTGCCGCGGCGGGGCTATCGATTTGTTGGTAAGTTGGAGCTGTCAGCACCGTCGGCTGCCAAGCCAGTTGTCACGGTTGAACCGGATCGAGCGTTGCGCTCTCGTCAAAATTGGTGGAATATCGCCGCTGGCGTTCTCGCCATCGCGCTTGTTACCCTTGCCACCGTAGTTGCGTATCGATTGCATCGGCCGCGGCGTCCCCAGGGGCAGGAGGCTTTGACTGCCGTTCCGTTTACGGCTCTGCTCGGACAGGAAACTGCCCCGGCCTTCTCTCCCGATGGCTCCCGAATCGCTTTCGCGTGGAACGGTGATCCCGGACCCGGGACCAAAGGCTTCGACCTGTACGTGAAGGCAATGGGGAGCGAAACCCTTCTCCGCCTGACGCAGCATCCCTCGGAATGGATTAGTCCCGTATGGTCTCCCGACGGCACGCAGATCGCGTTTCACCGCGTAGCCGGGGCTGACACGGGGATCTATGTTGTGCCCGCGCTTGGCGGCCCTGAACGAAAATTAGTTTCCACCCGAATGCCTGGGACTTGGGAAACGATCTCTCTTATCAGTTGGTCGCCGAACGGCAAGTGGATCGCCTTCAGCAATGTGCCAAGAGATGAACATGCGATGGTGTCTCTCCTCTCTACGGAAACATTGGAAACCAAGCGGATTCGGAACGGTGCCGGTTGCCTTGAAGCAGGTCAGCCCGCGTTCTCCCACAGCGGCGACCACCTCGCATACTGGTGTTATCGAACCGAGTACGAGGGCGATGCAGGGCTATATTCCTTACGCCTTCCGGACGGAAAGCCGAAGATGATTGGGCTATTCTGGGATTATCCACACGGGTTGACGTGGTCGGCTGACGACGAGAAACTCATCTATTCCCTTTGGAATATGAGGTCATTCCAACTCGGCGAAGTTACCGTCGCGAATGGTTCGGTGAAACGCCTAGCATTCGAGGGCGCAGAGCTGCCGACTGTTTCTTCCAAAGACGACAAACTTGCCTATAGCTCTATCTCCGTGCGCTTCAACCTCTGCCGCAGGGACCTGTCTAACGCGGAAGCTCCGGCGGCAGAACTCCTTCCTTCTTCGCAGGCACAGTTCGATGCCCAATACTCTCCGGACGGAAAGCGCATTGCCTTCGTGTCCAAAAGATCGGGCCGGTCGGGTGTATGGATCAGCAGCAACGATGGGAACAACCTGGTCCAGATTTCAAACCCCCATGATGTGAGTGGCAGTCCGCAGTGGTCGCCGGATGGAAAGAAGATAGCCTTCGACTCGCACCCCCGGGACCACTGGGAAATTTACGTAGCCGACGTGGCCGAAGGGAAGCCCAGAAAACTGGTCACAAATATCTCCGGCGTAATTCAACCTTACTGGTCCCGCGATGGAAAGTGGATCTATTTCCGATCCAATGCAACTGACAGGATGGGAATCTATCGCTGTCCCGCCTCCGGCGGAGACGCCATTGCACTCTCTAAAGATATCAATGCAATCAGTCCGCAGGAGGCCTTTGACGGAAAGACAATATATTTTGCAAGCCACGGAGACAATTCGACGTTAAAAAAAACGGCCCTGTCGGGGCAGCCCGGAACGGAATCAGAAGTGGATGGATTGCCTCCGCTGCGCAATTCCAAGGTTTGGACCCTTTCTTCGGGTGGCGTCTATTTTGTTCCAGCGGAGGCGCCCAGATCTGTCCGCTATTTCGATTTCGCCAGCAAGCATATACGCCCAATCTTTGAAGTGGACAGGGATTTCGGTGACGGCCTATCCGTCTCTCCCGATGGCCGATGGATCATCTATTCACAAGTTGCCGATGTGAACAGCGATATCATGCTCGTCGATCACTTTCGATAGCATTCCTGCAGGCGGTCGCTCACGGAAGACTCGCGGTACGTGGCCTTGATACAGCCACGCTTCTTGCCCGACGAACGTTATGTCGGTTTTTGCTTCCAACTTTCTGTGGGTTTCGATGTGCGAGGGTCACTAGATCGCGGTTCTCCGCATCCGGTACCCAGATCCGCGGGAAGCGGTCTTCCATCAGCAGTCGCAACAACAGCTGTGCGTCCTCACGATCCGTCTTCTGCTTTCGCACCCGCTTGGCGCGAATCTCGGCGGGAATCCCACTCGTCCAGAAACTCGGCTAGCAGAAATCGGTGATGCTCTCGGGTCGCTTTTGAAGCCATCGCCATCCTTCTCTGTACCATGTTGAGATACGACCGCGCGTCCAAGGATGCCGCGAAATAAATCCGTTCTCTGTACAAGATGGTTACGTGCCGGACAAGCCGATATCCTAACGGATCAGCCGCGAAGGCGAAAAGCTGCGCGAGAGCGCGATAAATCAATTAGTGCTTGACAGCGAAAAATAGGAATGCTACCTTTCCAGCAACTTGGGGTGTTATGGTGGTAACGAAGTCATTATTCTGCCGTTCCGTACTTTCCAGTGTCTTGCTCTGTATCGTCTTAGTGCAGGTATTACCGCAGATTGACCTTCCAGATACTGCCTTTCATCGTGGTACAGCGCCCCTTGTTGCTAGGTCCCGGTTTGCACCCCGCACTCCAGTCGTGCTGAGAATTGCAAGGCTGGCGAGTTCCGACGCAACGATGCGCCCGGCAGAAGGTGCTCGCCAACAATTGCAAGTGCATCCTCTGCGTCTGGTCAGGTTCCTTCCGACCCTTCTATGTTCGCTTCTGTGCTAGCCCGATCTACCCAATGCTAACTTGAGTTTGCTCCGTGAATAGATGGAGCACTATGGGCAGGGCACAGAGACCCGACTTCGGGGGGGAAGGGCCGGGTACTCTTTACTGTGCCCTGCCCCATTTTCGTACCTTCATTCGAGTGAGGTTTTATTAGAAGCTTTTAGGAATAAGTCTATGTTCATCCACCTTGCGAGGGAATCTCGACTCGTGACCGCTTACCTTCTGTGGCTGATCGCATGCCTGATCGCACTAGTGCTGATGCCGAAGGCAGATATTTCAGAAACACCGTTCGACGAAGCCAACACTCCAATAAATGAGATCGTAGTCGAGAAGGCTGCTTCTTCATGGGAACATCGACAGTCGGTCACCGCGTTTGTGCCAAGAATATTTGCGCAGCCTCGAAGGGCCAGTGTCAGCAGAATTTGGCCGGTCCACGGAGCGCGGTTGACTGACTCTCGCACGTTTCGGGAACTCTTCTGTTCTCTCCTCTGCTAGTCCCAACCTCGCGACACACTACAGCTTTGTGTCTTGAGTTGTCTTGCGGCCCGTTAGAGGCAGCTCCGAGACTTCTTGGGCCGTACCAGATTACGCAACCTAAGTTTCAAAAATGGCCCCATTGAGGGTCGAGAGCTGAGGAGGATTGTCATGTTTGGAAGCGAGAGGACAAACAAAATCGAGACGCCGGGGATGACGGATTCGTCGTCTGACCGGCGAAAGAACGCAGCGGAAAATGAGCAACGCGGAGAGCATGGAGAAATGTCTCGGCGCTTTTTGCTGAAGGGTGGCGGTGCCTTGGCGGCGGGGCTGACGGTGATGCGTGTGGCAGGCCCGGCGCACGCCTTTCCCCATCATGTCGGCGATGTGGACGGGCATTACGACCAGCGTGACCCGGCGCAAGCCTTGGGAGAGCCTGGCGAGGAGGTCATCCCGTGGCTCGACCAACCGCCCGAGAGCCCCTTCCCCGATAACGTGGGCAACCTGCTCAAGTGGGAGGAACTAGACTCCTGGCTGATACCCACGGAGAACTTCTTCTTTGTCAACCACTACGGGCAACCAGAGGGCCTTAATGAGGCGACGTGGCGAGTCGGCATCGCAGGTCTGGTCGCCCGTCCCCAATCCCTGACGCTGGCCGACCTTAAAGCCCGCCCGCGCCGCGAGGTGGACTTCACACTGGAGTGTTCGGGCAACACTGGCACCGGACTGGACTTCTTCCTCGGCGGCATCGGCAATGCCCGCTGGGCGGGCACGCGACTGGCCCCGCTGTTGGAGGAAGCGGGTGTCCTGGAGCAGGGCACCGAAGTGGTCTTCTGGGGGGCCGATCGCGGCATCGTGACAATCCGCGACAACTCGGGGATCGTGAGTGGTGGCCAGACGGGAGCAGTCGAACCGGATGCCGAAGGCGGATTTGATTTGACGATCACTGAACAGTTCGCCCGCAGCATGTCTCTCGAGGAAGCGCTCAACCGCGACAACCTGCTGTGCTACGAAATGAACGGTGAGCCTCTGCCCCCGGCGAACGGCTTCCCCGTGCGCCTGATCGCACCGGGCTGGTACGGCGTAGCCAATGTCAAGTGGTTGACGCGCATAGAGGTGATAGACCACCGCTACGCGGGTCGATTCATGGCGCGGGACTATGTCAGCGTCCGCGAGCAGCAGCGCGATGGCGAGACTGTCTGGACGTTCACTACCGTGAGCCACGACCGCCTCAAATCGGCACCAGCTAAAGTTACACGTCGTGACTCCCGCCATGCAATCAAGGGAGCCGCCTGGGGCGCGCCGATCGCGGCGGTGGAGGTCCAAATCGACCACGGGCCTTGGAGCGCGGCGAAGCTCTATGGTCCTCCGCCACGCAGGATAAGATCGCGCGGCGACGCCTGGAGGTTCTGGACGTTCGACTGGGGAACACCAGCCCCTGGTGAGCATGAGATCACGTCGCGGGCATTCGATGTAGACGGCAACATCCAGCCCGCGCCGAACGATTCCTTCCTCGCCAGCAAGAGGACCTACTGGGAAAGCAACGGGCATATTACCCGTCGAGTCCTCATTACCTGATGGCCCGCAACCAAGCCGATAACACGGAAAGAGGAATCAGGAGCACAAAAGGACTCGTCAAGTTTGCGTGGGCTGCTATGGCCAATTCGCGTTAGTCGGTACTGGGCCCTGTGGCTGCAGTGACCAAGGTTCTACCTGTCCAAGGCGATTACGCTCAAAACACCTCTGGACTAAAGCGCTGAGCATTGCCCACAGGGGTCGTGCGACGTGCGGTAAGGAAGCTCTCTCGTCAGAAGCGGAGCCGAGAGCGCCCGGAACGACTCCGCGTCCAAAAAAGTAAGCCCGCTCTCTCGCTGAGGGCGGGCTTCTTCCTTCATTTCGGCTCTGATTCTTACTCGCCCTCACTTTCGCCCAGCGCGCTCTTTGCGCTGCCGCTATTCGTGCCTGTGCTGCGACGGATAGATTTCTCCCGCCCGTCCGTTTAGAGCCCGCGCCATTCAGTGCCGCCAACGCCGTGTGCAGGCGTTCTTCTTCTTTGCCGCTCGATCTCATGAAATGAATGGTGAATGGGAGGTTACACTCATAGCATCATGAGAATGGGACGTTCAGACGCAATTGATCGTTTTCCGTAAATGGTCAGACGAGCAGCCCCCGATACGCTGGCAGGGCAGCTTTGGCAATTTCGCATTCGGCTCTTGGGGATATGTTCTATCGCCCCCAAGTGAGCACGAAATACAAGTCACATCGCAGGACAGAAGTCAGAAGTCGTGATCCGACTCGCCTCAGTGATCGAATATGATTATGCTGATTCGTGAAGTGTCATAGGGGAGGAGAAGAAGTTTAAAGAATGCCCCGTTTTGGCGATAAAAATCCCGCAAGAGGGTGATCCTCATACTATTGCTCTTGCCGCACTAGATGTGGACGCAGTCAAACAGAAGTGACTGCGGGGATACTCAGCGTGTCTTTGTCGCCTGGATCAGTCCGGCAATTCGATGCGGTCAGGGTGTTTCTTGTCGCGCTCGTGCTCTTCAGCAAGAACCTTTTCGAGCCAATATGTTTGACGGTCAGCCAGCGACTTATCCGCGGACTCGGGCGCATGACAGATGACGAAGTCTTCCAGGCATGTGTCGCACCACAGGGTCCCCACCGCTTGAAAATCAGCGGTCGTCTTGTCTCGCGTGTGTCTTTCTTTATCGCCACTGACTTCATCTACTCAACGTCCCCAGCGGGACTCCTCGACTAAGGGTAATCACTGCCCAGGTAGTTTTTCCAACTGCGAGCTGAGGTTCACACTGCTGCCGCCACTACCCTTGAGTTTCCGCTCCCAGTCCTTAAACCCGGCCTTCTTCTCCGCCTGGCTCACCTTTTCGACCCGGTACTGCCCGTACAAACCTCACTAGTAACTGCCGCTCTGGATTCACTCGGAGAAAACAGCACGCTCGCGGAGGCACTGGTCTCATTCCGCTTGCTCCACCATCCTCATGACGGACAAGACCTAAAAACGTGGGAGGAGACAGCTAACAACCTGTCCTCAATCTCTCCCGACGTAAGCGTCGATTGCAGAGAAGAAGACTACAACTCATCTCATAAATGGCAGGCACACTAGGCGCAAATGTATCATTGAGCATCACCCAGAGCTTCGTACTCGTGAAGGGCACCTTTGGCGAATCCTGAACATCTTGCGACCCTTAAGGAAGGAGTCGAGCCGTGGGGTCGGTGGAGGAGCAAGACTTCGATTTGGCCTGATCTGAGCGGGGCGGACCTCTACGGGGGAATCCTCATGGAGGCGAACCTCAGCTGGGCGGACCTCAGCTCGTCGAATCTCAGCTCGTCGAATCTCAGCTCGGCGGACCTCAGCTCGGCGGACCTCTTCGAGGCGGACCTCAGCCATGCGGGCCTCCGCGGTGCCATCCTCGAAGGGGCAAACCTCATCCAGGCGACTTTGGTCGGCACTAATCTCGAAAGAGCACATCTGACGGCTTGTTGGGTGTATGGAATCTCGGCTTGGAACGTAAGGCTCGAAGGAGCAATCCAATCGAACTTGGTGATCACGCCCCCGGATGAGTCCCCGATCCAAGTCGACAATCTCGAAGTGGCCCAGTTCATCTACCTGCTTCTGAACAACGAGAAAATCCGGGATGTGATCGACACAATAGGCAAGAAGGCTGTCCTCATCCTTGGTCGCTTCACTCCGGAAAGGAAGGCTGTTCTGGATGCCATTCGGGAGGCTCTGCGGCACTACGGCTACTTACCGATATTGTTTGATTTCGAGAAACCCAGCACACGTGACACCCAAGAAACGATCACCACTCTCGCTGGCATGGTTCGATTCGTCATTGCGGACATCACCGACCCAAAGAGCATCCCCCAAGAACTGGCGTCAATCGTTCCCGACTTTCCCTCCGTGCCCGTGCAACCATTGCTACAAACGGGGTATAAGCCCTGGGGGATGTATGACCACATAAAACGGTACCCCTGGGTCTTACCGCTAGTTCTCTACGAGAACGAAGAGTCACTCTTGACGGAGATAGAGCCGAAGGTGTTTGCTCCTGCCGAAGCGAAGGCGAAGGAGCAGACGGGGAGGTAAATAAAAAGCATTAGGTGCCTCCCTTGACATTCCAGGTTGGGGGATTCGATTTATGAGATGAGTAGTAGGTCCCATCTAGCTTCACGTTTCCTTTACTTCAGGTGCTCCCCCAGGAATAGGTCGGACAAGTTGCGGGTGTAACCAAAAACATAGTGAGCCTCGTCGGCGGAAATGAGAGGACAAGCGGATCCAACGACACCGGCTAAGTCGGACACACTGAATGTTTTCCAGAGGGTCCTGACGCCAGTCTGGACATCGAGACGCGACACCGGACAGGAAGTTTCCCCACGGGATCCCACCAACAATGTCGACCCATCCTTTGCCCAACGCAAAGGCAGGTCGCCGGGCTGCGAGCCGCGCAACGGCTCCGGTTCGCTCCCTTCGAGCGACATCAAGGCAATTCCGTCGCTCCCCAGAACGGCAATGCGTTTGCCGTCAGCAGATAACCCATGGCCTCGCAGGCCGAATCCTTCGGGCGTTATGGCGCGAGGTTGCCCTCCGTCCAGATTCATGAGGTAGACGCGCGCACCGTGACCTGCTTGGTGACCAGAAAATACAATACTTTTGCCATCGGGCAGGAACTGACCAAAGCTGGGGATCACGTTGCCGGTAGGCACCGCCCGCTGCTGCCCCACGCCGGTGGGTAGCAGGACGAAATCAGGAGGCGAGAGGTTCTGCCTCAGCACCAGAGCCCACTGGCCATCGGGCGAAAGAGCACGCGCGCTTCCCTGGCCCAGACGCACGGCAGAATTGCTATTGGTCTCGCGAGTGAATACGGCGTAATCGCCGCCACCGGCTTCCCCCGCCTCAATGAAGAGCAGGAGTTTGCCATCCTCGGAGAGGGCTCCGGGCACAGTCCAATCCTGCCAGCTCAAATCGCGCTCTTTGTTTTCGCCTGGGATTAGGCCGACCGCCCCAGCCCGCAGTGCATCACGCGAAATCAGCGCGCGACCTCCCGCACCAGTGTCATGCAGAGTAAGCGTTCCCGGTGCAGTGAGCAATTCGCGGAGTTTGCCCGACAAGTTGACGCCGCGCAGTGAACGGCTGAACCCGGAAGCAGTGGCCGTGAACCAAATCTCGTCCCCTGAAGGCGCCCAGGCTAAACCAAGCGCACTGGCCCAACGCTCGGTCAAGTCCGTCTTCTTCCCACTGAAATCGATGACACTTATGGTCCCGCCATCATCCCCCAGTAACGGATGGTCAATGAAGGCAAGGCGGTCACCTCTAGCCGAAAAACGGAGATCGCCGAGCCAGCCAGCGGTCTCATACAAAACCTTGCCAATCGGATACTCGACGCGGCTCTTGCCGCCGACTTCGTGTACGACCGCCAGCGCGCTGCCATCAGGGTTCCAGTCGGCGTCCTGAACATTGTCCAGCAGATCGCGGGGAGCATCCGCCCCGATGGAAAGCTGAGCCAAGGTTCCGATATATGCGAAAACATTGTCGGCGACTCGGAAGTGGCGTAACACAGCCATTTGCCCGCCCGAAGAGACAGCGAGGACTTTCGTCTGTACGAGGCCGAGATCGCGGGATTCGGTGGAGTTGGGGGAACTGATAAACACTGCCTGAGGATTGCCGTCCCAAGAGGCGCTGTAGATGGCTGAGCGCGGGTCCGGAGCAAATCGTGCGGAAGTTAGAGCGCCGCGGCGAAAGGTCAGTTCATGAAAAGTAGGTACCGGTTGAGTGGAGGCTCGCCCCCCGATCAGGAAGCCGCCGAGCGCGGCCAGGAGCGCGAGAAGGACAGCACCGCCGATCAGAGGAAGGCGGTTTCGTTTCGACCGACTCAACACGGCAGACTCTGAGCTCTCGATAGCGGTGGCCCCCGATACGCCAGAGTCCGTTACCTCGACCGACTGCCGCGAGGAGGATTGGCGATCCCGCTGCAGGCGTCTGAGATCCGCCCGCATTTCGGCCGCGGTCTGATAGCGTAGGTCATGGTCCTTTTCCAGCGCCTTGTTGACGATGCGCTCCAGTTCCAATGGCAGCTTGGGGTTCAACCGAACTGGCGCGGTTGGCGCTTTGTTGAGGATGGCATTGAAAATTGCGGCTGACGTGCTTCCTTCAAACGGAAGGCGGCCGGTAGACATTTCGTACAGGACTACTCCGAAAGAGAACAGATCGGTGCGTGCATCCAGTTCTTCGCCCAGCGTCTGCTCTGGGCTCATATACGCAACCGTGCCCAGTGCAGAGCCCGGCGAAGTCAAGTCGTTAACGCTGACTCCGATCGTGGGACCGGCAGTGGCCCCCGCTGCATCCAGTACCTTGCCACGGTCGGAGATGACTTTCGCGAGTCCAAAATCCAGGATCTTGGCGTGGCCGCGCTCGGTAACGAACATATTTGCCGGTTTAATGTCGCGGTGAACGATCCCTTTGGAGTGGGCGGCGTCCAGTGCATCGGCAATCTCAATGGCAAGCGTGAGGAGCAGGCCGATCTCGAGCGGGCGGGCGGTAATCCGGTGCTTCAGCGTGCTCCCGTCCAGAAACTCCATGGCGATGAACGCCTGACCGTCCTGCTCGCCGATGTCGTGAATCGTGCAGATGTTGGGGTGATTCAGGCCGGATGCGGCTTGGGCTTCACGTTGAAAACGGGCGAGTGCCTGCGAGTCCCTAGCTACTTCATCGGGAAGGAACTTCAACGCGACGAAGCGATGTAACCTGGTGTCCTCAGCCTTGTACACAACACCCATGCCGCCGCCGCCGAGCTTCTCTACGATGCGGTAGTGCGAGATGGTTTGTCCAATCATGCGGCAGAATGTCTGCTTGCGGGTCGCTTCATCTTACGGACGCGGCATAGGCTAGTCAACGAATAGCGGTTCGGGCCCGAGCCGCCGAGAACGCCAACAGCCAACAGCCCTCCAACAAGCCCTCCTCCGCGCAAATTCTGATTCGCTAGCGCATAATGTGTGTATGTCAGAGAAACGAACAAAAGCCGATAAAGCACAGCGAGAAGCTGATCTACTCGACAAGAAGTCGTCCCACCGTCCACC
>Ga0070713_100002841_pt1 | contig 11326 bp, 7 predicted proteins | sample LARL82metaG_FD_65465 | JGI IMG/M metagenome (GOLD analysis project Ga0070713, IMG submission 65465) | Corn, switchgrass and miscanthus rhizosphere microbial communities from Kellogg Biological Station, Michigan, USA - LAR L8-2 metaG | ecosystem: Host-associated > Plants > Roots > Rhizosphere ... | reverse complement strand
CTCCTTCTGATGCTTGAGGCCGCATATGCGGACCTCGTTTCACCATCAGCCTGAAGCGCAGCACCCTATTTTTCAGCTATCTACAAGCTGGCAGGCCGATTACCCCATCTTTCGGGCAAAAGCGGACAGATATGTTCTCGTGGCTTCGACCGCATCGGTCGTGAATGACCCAACTGAGACATTGGTGGCCTGAATTGCTGTGATGCACAAGAAGTGTCGCCACAAGCGTGATAGTCTCAGCTTCAGCGCGCCTGTAGTCTCGGTTCAAAACAGGACAGGTATTTCATCAATTCGGAGCCATCGCGAGAATTCCCGGCACAATCGGAGGACGCAAATGGCGACAACACGGCGTGAACTTCTTGGTGCCGGCGCCTCGGCAGCATTTGGTCTGTTTCCCTTGAGTGGTGTGAGCGGAGCGGTTGCCCAGGTCGTACAGGGGGGACCAGGTTTAACTCAGCATTCTTGGGATGCCGGCGAGCTCGTCCACGTCCTTCCGACAAGCAGTCACGACCGAATCCTTCTAAAGACGTCGTTCAAGGGACGATTGGAGGCGCCTCCAAACCTTCAAATTGGCGATCAACGCGTAATCGGACAGCGTACCGATACCGGTGGCTCGTTCTGGCAATTCCACGCTGCGGATTTGAAGGCTGGGACGACTTACAGGCTTTCGCTTGCTTCCTCTGACGGCCGTAGTTTGTGCGAACCATGGACCTTGTCCACAATGCCGGCTCCGGACGAACTGCCGTCCCGGCTGCGATTGCTGGTTTACTCCTGCGCTGGTGGACACGACATTTTTCGCTCGGCTCACACTGGCTTCGAGTTCTTGACGACTGCGGTTCGGCAAAGATTGCTTCAGCGAGGACTCTCCTTCTCACCCGACGCACTCATTGCAAACGGGGACCACGTCTATTGGGATCTTCTTGCACCGAGGGCAGCGCCCAGACTTGGCGGATCCAAAGCAGCCTTGGAATATGCCCGCTTTGACCGCGCTGCACCGATTTTGGGTAGCGCCAACGAGAATGCCCTGCTTCGGGCAGCGGGGGAGCAAATTAGTCCGCTCTATGGCACACTTTGCCGATCGACTCCGGTCTTTTTCTTGCAGGACGACCACGATCATTTCGATAACGACGAAGCCACCGACGAGGCCGTCACGTTTCCGCCAGACAATTTCATGCTGCAGGCGGCCCGCGCCACGCAACTCCTCTGGTATCCTGAATTCTTGCCTGATCCGAATCGCTCGCCAGGTCTTCCCGGATCGGATTACCCTGGACAGCCTAATTCGCGGCCTTCGGGTCTTTCCGAGAGCTTTGGCACACTACGTTATGGGAAGCTCGCTGAGGTGCTTCTTTACGACGTGCGGCGAACCGTTACTCTTGCGGGACCGACGGGAGTTTTCGTTGCGCCTGACGTCGAGGCGTGGCTGAAGGCTCGCGCCGCGGCAACGGACGTGATTCATCTGGTGAATATTCCGTCAAATCCCCCGGGATGGAGCGCCGGTAAGTGGGGAGAATGGTATCCCGATCTCCTCGGTGAGGACGGTAAGCTCTCGATAGCTCGCCCAAAGCCATATTGGCAACGAGGCTGGCTCGCCCAGCATGACCGGATAATGCAATCTCTTTCGGAGATGCCCGGTCGTATTCCGCTTGTTGTAAGTGGCGATCTGCACGCGATCGGCGAGGGCCGAATGTTGCGAAGCGGTGAACTGAACTTCTCACGCAACCCCGTTATTGCTGTCCTGCCGGGACCATTGGGTACGAGCACCGGCGGTTGGGCTTCTGAATTTCGCGGAGTGGGTCCGCTACCACCGAAGCATCTTGACATGCAAGAAACTGTAAAGCCGATCGAAGAGAACGGCTTTCTGCTGATGGATTTTACGCCTGAGACAATAATACTGCGCTATTTCAAATGGAATCAGAAGTCGCAGTCTATCACCGATATCGATAGGCTTGAGCCGTTCCACACAACTGAGCTGAAGCGCGCGTAAGTTCAGCGGGTCAGCTGAGCCTCATTGACTGGCGCGTGTGACCCATCTGCGACATGGGCCGAGTCGAAATCCTGCAGTGCAGCGGTATATTGTTTCGAAGGGGAACGATACGGACTCGCAACGAGGTGGATTCAGTGACTGATCCGCTGGACAGCGTGCTGGTCGAGCTCGAGCAGTTCGGGAAGGTGAATGATGCTTCGGCGGCCGAGCGTACGCGACGCATGCTCAACATCACCCGCGACACCGGCGAGTTCCTTGCCGTGTTGGTCAGAGCGACGCTGGCGCGGCGGGTGCTCGAGATTGGTACGTCGAACGGCTATTCGACACTTTGGCTCGCGAACGCCGCCCGCGCGATCGGTGGGTCTGTGACGACCGTTGAGCTGGCCGATTTTAAGATCGGCCTCGCGGCGGCGAATTTCGCACGCGCCGGTCTCGCTCGCTACATCTCGATCGTACACGACGACGCGGGCCATGTGCTCGAGAGCTCGGCCGATGCCTCCTACGATCTCGTCTTTCTTGATTCCGAGCGGCCAGAATATCCCGGGTGGTGGCCGAACCTCAGGCGCGTACTGCGGCCTGGGGGATTGCTGGTGGTCGACAACGCGACATCCCATCCGGAGCAGATGGCGCCGTTCGTGGCGCTGGTCAGTGCCGATGCTGAGTTCTCCACTAGTCTCGTCCCGGTCGGCAACGGCGAGTTTCTCGCTGTACGAAGCCTTGAGTGAGGCGGGATACCTGCGAGTGAAGTGGCACTTTATCTCGGTCCGGACTGCCGAAGTTCAGAGCAGAACAGCAGTCTCCTGCCGTACTAAGGTGTGCTATCCTTCTTTCGGAAGCGCGGGAGGTATTGGGTAGTGAAACGGCGCAAGTTCATCATGCTCATCGGCGGCGCGGCAGTCGCGTGGTGGTCGAGACTTGGGCTACCGCCGCGAAGCGCTCACGCGACTTGGGTGCCACTCCAGGACTACGCAGCGAAGTGCAATCTGGTATATCATTGATCAACACGGCCAGCTTAAGCCCAGGCATTGCAGGGAGGGCAAGATGAGTTTGCGGTACGTTTTGTTTTCGACTGTTGGCGCAATCGGTATCGCCGCGATGGTGATTGCACTGCCGGCTCCGGCCAGTGCACAGCAAGCGGCAGTCCAGATCGACAACGACGACATCGGCGGCGTGGTCACCGGCGCGAATGGGCCGGAGGCCGGCGTCTGGGTCATCGCGGAGACCACCGAACTGCCGACCAAATATGCCAAGATCGTCGTCACCGACGATCAGGGCCGCTTCGTCATCCCGGACCTGCCGAATGCAAACTACCAAGTCTGGATCCGCGGCTATGGGCTGGTGGACTCGCCGAAGGTGCGCGCCAAGCCCGGCCAGCAGCTCAATCTCACAGCAGTGCCGGCGCCCAATGAACGCACGGCAGCGCAGTATTATCCGGCGATCTACTGGTACGCGATGATGAAAATTCCGCCGGAGAAGGATTTCGGCGGCTCGACCGATATTCCGAAGAACATCACGCGCGAGACCTGGCGCCAGCGCATGGGTAATGTCGACTGCATTGGCTGCCATCAGCTCGGCCAGGAATCGACACGCACCGTGCCGGCGCAGTTTGGCGAGTTCAAGACCGGCGCGGAGGCATGGATGCGCCGCGTTGGGTCCGGACACACCGGCGAGTTCATGGTGAACCGGCTTGCCGGACAGCTAAATGGGGTGCCGTTCCAGTATTTCGGCGATTGGACTGACCGCGTCGCCAAGGGCGAGCTGCCGAAGAGTAAGCCGCCACGGCCGCAGGGTGTCGAGCGCAACGTCATCGTGACGTCGTGGGAGTGGGGCACAGAAAAGACCTTTATCCATGACCTGATCTCCTCCGACCGGCGCAATCCAACGGTCAATGCCTACGGTCCTCTCTACAGTTCGAATGAATACTCGAGCGACGACATGTCGATCCTCGACCCGAAGACGCACAAGGTGACGTTCTTCAAGATGCCGGTCGCGGACCCGAACGCACCCGAATCGTTCGGCCCGCCCTTCCATGCCTCTGCTATGCCGAAACCGTTGCAGCCCTCGGCCTATTGGGGGGACGAAAAAATCTGGAGCCAGCGCGCCAACAATCACAATGGTATGTTCGACAAGAACGGCCGGGTATGGTTTGCTGCAGCCGTGCGCGGAATCGACAATCCGGCATTTTGCAAGAAGGGTTCGGACCATCCCTCGGCCAAAGTGTTCACGCTCGAGCAGTCGGGGCGCCAGGTGGCGATGCTCGATCCCAAGACGATGAAGTACAGCTTCATCGATACTTGCTTCGGGACGCATCATCCGCAGTTCAGCTACGACGCCGACAACACGCTGTGGCTCTCCGGGACCGGAGTGGTCGCCGGCTGGGTTAACACCAAGGTGTGGGACGAGACCGGCGACGCCGCCAAGGCGCAGGGCTGGGCGCCGTTCGTGCTCGACACCAACGGCAACGGCAAGGTCGACGAGTGGACCGAGCCACGCCAGCCGGCAGACGCGAGCAAGGACATGCGGATCGCGGGTTCAGGCCCATACGCCGTGATGCCGCACCCGACCGACGGCTCGGTCTGGTACACCCTCAACATCTTCGCGGGCACGCCGGGGTTCTTGCGCTTCGATCCGAAGACCAACCTTAGCGAGTTCTACGCCATTCCCAAGGAAGGCATCGGCGTGCGCGGCGGCGATATCGACAAGAACGGCGTAGTTTGGGGCTCGGGCTCAAACGGCACGCTCATCAGCTTCGACCGGCGCAAATGCAAGGGTCCGATCAACGGGCCCAGCGCGACCGGCAACCACTGTCCCGAAGGCTTTGCCTCCTACAAATACCCAGGACCGGCCTTCGAGGGGTTTGAGAACGGGAGCGCCGAGGCGAGCTACTACACCTGGGTGGACCAACACAACACGGTGGGGCTTGGCGAGGACGTCCCGATCTCGACGGCCAACCTCAATGACGGATTCGTTGCGCTCAAGGACGGCCAGATGATCATGCTGCGCATCCCCTACCCACTGAGCTTTTTTGCCAAGGGGTTGGACGGGCGCATCGATGACCCGAATGCCGGCTGGAAGGGCCGCGGGTTGTGGAGTACGAACGGGGACCGCACGCCATGGCTTAAGGAAGGCGGAAAGGGCTCCAAGCCGCGCGCCGTACACATCCAGGTGCGGCCGGATCCGCTCGCGCACTGAGCGGACGCGCATACGGACTATTAGGTTATGAGGTTCTACCAGACGGCCGTAAGGATCCGTCTTCAAACGTGATGGCAAGCAGATTATCGTCAGCACCGAACTACGTGCGGAACCACTGATGTTGCGGGCGAAGAAATAGAGTGGTGCTGGCGAGATAATATCCACCGTTTCGGTGGCGGTGTGTGACGGCATGAGCGCAGTGAGTTTGATGACGGGACCCGCGTACCTTAGGTTCATCCATCCCGAAGTGACGGTGTGCAACCGTTTTGTGCTTTCCGGAGCTGTCCTGGCAGCGCTGGCTTGGCTTCCGGGTTCACCGATCGGCGATGAGCTTTCCTTCCTGTTTGAGCCGCTCTGCGCGGCTGCCGTTACGCCAGCGGACGCTGCCCGGCCGATCGGGATTTCTGTGCCGATCTCGTCCGAAACTTTGCCGAATGTTCCCGGCAAGCGGGTGACCATCGTCCGAGTCACCTATGCGCCCGGCGGATACACGCCGTCGCACCGTCATGCCGGGTCGGTCATTGCCTACGTCACCACCGGGACGATTCGCTCGCAGCTCGCCGGTGGTCCGGTCGAGACCTTCAAAGTAGGTGAAAGCTTCTTCGAACCTCCCGGCGCGATTCATCTCGTTTCCGAGAATGCAAGCTCAACCGAACCGGCCGAACTTCTTGCCGTCTTCGTGGCCGACGAGGGCGCCACGCTCACGACCTATATCGAATGATGAGACGGCACGATTTCATCATGCTGCTCGGCAGCGCGGCGGTTTGGCCGGTTGCGGCGCGAGCGCAGCGTTGGCCTGCAGATCGGCAGGAAGTTGCATGAAAGGCATGGCCGAATGGCTAGCATCGATCGGCCTCAGTGAGTATGTCCAACGCTTCGCTGACAACGCCATTGATCTCTCGGTCATCTGCGATTTGACAGAGCAAGATCTAAAGGACCTCGGCGTTCTGCTGGGGCATCGCCGCAAGATTTTGCGCGCGATCGCGAAGCTTGATGGGGTCGCTCCTGCCCCGACTGAAACAAGGGACGAGCTGGCGCAGCGTGACGAAGCCGAGCGCCGTCACCTCACCGTGATGATCTGCGATCTGGTGGGCTCGACTGCATTGTCGGCCCGACTCGATCCGGAAGACCTGCGCGTCGTGATTGATGCCTACCACGCCGCCTGCGCCCGTATCACGCGAACCTATGACGGCTTCCTCGCTGAATTTCGGGGCGACGGGATATTGGCTTATTTCGGTTATCCAGTCGCGCACGAAGACGATGCCGAGCGGACCGTGCGGGCGGGACTCGATATCATTGCTGCTGTTGGCCGACTTGAAACCCGCGCCGCGGAGCCGCTCGCGGTTCGCATCGGCATCGCTACCGGCGTTGTGGTGATCGGTGAGCTCAGCCGTGAGGGTGCGTTGCGCGAACACGCGGTGGTCGGGGAGACGCCGAACCTTGCGGCCCGCCTACAGACCTTGGCCGAGCCTGGGACAATCGTCGTTGCCGCCTCCACGCGCCGGCTGCTCGGCGATCTGTTCCGTCTGCGTGACCTCGGCCGGCACGAAGTTAAGGGTATTGCCGAGCCGTTGGTAGCGTGGGTAATTGAGGGTCTATCCGATTCCGAAAGCCGCTTCGAGGCCGTTCGCCCGGCAGGTCTGACCGATCTCATCGGCCGCGAGAACGAGCTCGACTTCCTGCTAGAGCGCCAACGCCTCGCCTGGAAGGGTGAAGGGCAGATTGTACTGATCTCGGGGGAGCCCGGAATCGGCAAGTCCCGGCTTGCGGCGGCTCTCGCCGAGCGCATTGCCGGCGAGCCGCATACACGCTTGCGCTACCAATGCTCGCCTTACCACACCAACAGCGCGCTTCGTCCGTTCATCGCCCAATTGGAGCGAGCGGCGGGATTCAAGGCAGAAGATACGTCCGAGCAACGGCTCGACAAGCTGGAAGCGCTCCTCGGCATGGGTGCATCGCGGATTGAAGGTGTAGCACCGCTTTTTGCCGCGCTACTGTCCATCCCGTTCGGCGAGCGGTATCCGCCGCTGGCGCTCAGCCCCACGCAGCAGCGCCGCCGGACGCTCGCTGCACTGCTCGATCAACTCGAGCGTCTCGCCCGCCGGCAACCGGTCCTGCTCTCGTTCGAGGACGCGCATTGGGCGGATGCCACCTCGCTCGAGCTGCTCGATCTGACGCTTGAGCGGGTGCGCCGACTCCCGGTCCTAGCGCTTTTCACCTTCCGAGCGGAGTTCGAGCCTCCCTGGACTGGGCTTCCCAATGTCAGCACCTTGACGCTCGGTCGGCTCGACCGGGACGACGTTGAAAGCATGGTCGCGCGGGTAGCCGGCGGACGCTTGCTGCCCGACGAAGTGATGAACCAGATTGTCGCCAAGACCGACGGAAACCCGCTGTTCGTCGAGGAACTCACCAAAACGGTTCTGGAAGGGAGCATCCTGGTCGGGGACGCCGAGGGTTATCGGCTCGAAGGACCACTGCCGCCGCTCGCCATCCCAGCAACCCTTCACGACTCCTTGATGGCGCGGCTCGACCGCTTGGCGCCGGTGAAGGAGATCGGGCAAATCGGCGCCGCCATCGGGCGCGACTTCTCGTATTCCCTGCTGCGCGCAGTCGCGGGACGCGACGAGATCGCATTGAAGCATGCACTCGCTCAACTTGAACAGGCAGAGCTCGTGTTCCGCCGTGGCGAACCGCCGGAAGCGGTCTACAGCTTCAAGCACGTGTTGGTGCGGGATGCGGCCTACGAAAGCCTGCTCAGGAGTCGCCGGCAACAATTGCATGGTCAGATTGCGCGCACACTTGAGGACAAATTTTCCGCCATCGTGGCGAGCCAACCGGAAATCGCGGCACACCACTTCACAGAAGCTGGCCTTGTTGAGCCCGCCATCGATTACTGGCTCAAGGCTGGGCAGCATGCAGCCCGTCGCTCGGCCAATACCGAGGCACTAAACCACTTCGCTCGTGGTTTGGACCTCCTTCCTAAAATCGACGACCCAATGCTGCGCAACAAGTCGGAGTTGCTGCTTCAAACGTCGTTAGGCCACTCCCTTCGGTCGATTAAGGGCTGGAGCATTGACAGCGTAAAGCATGCGTATACGCGAGCACTGCAGCTGTGCAAAGAGAGCGGGTTTGACGAACATACCTTGCCCGCGGTGTTTGGTTTGTGGACCTGGAATTTCCTTCGTGCAGCTCTGGGTGAAGCCCAAACTCTTGCCGAACATTTGATGAATACAGCCGAGGACGTAAATGACTCGGTTTTCAAGGTTCTTGCCCAACAAGCTCTAGGGTTTACCTTGTTTGCTCGCGGGCAATTTGCTGCTGCCCACGTGGCGTTAGAACGCAGCATTAGCATGTGTGAAGAGAACAAGGCCGCCGCGTATCTTGACCTGTCAGCGCAAGACCCGCGAGTTCACGTAAGGCTATACGACGGCATGGCACTCTGGTTTCTAGGCTATCCTGATCAAGCGTTGCGGATTTGCGCTGAGGCGCGCCGTTACGCAGACACGTCTCAACATCCGTTCACCGAGGCAATGGCACGAACGATAAGCCTCCGACTGCATCAGTTTCGCGGTGAGGCTGCTGTTGTTGCTCGCCAGGCTGACGCTGCAATCGCACTGTGCGAAGAGCGTGGGTTCGTACACTATCTGGCCATGGCTTTGATTTTGCGGGGATGGGCAAGTGCCCAGCAAAGCGAATTCGAGAAAGGTATTGCCGAAATTCAGGCAGGTTTAGAAAAACAACGGGCCACCGACGCTTTATTGTTCGAGTCGTATACACTTGGATTGCTGGCGGATGCATGCATAAAGAATGAACGGTACGGGCAAGCGTTCGAATTTTTGAACCAGGCGGAATTCAGGCTCGATGACGAGAACACCGAACGCTTTTATGCGGCTGAAATATACCGCTTGCTCGGAGAAACACATCTGCGATCACGCCGAGACCTGGATCAGGCGGACCGTTGTTTCTGTAAAGGACTTAAGGTCGCGCGCGAACAGAAAGCCAGATCTCTCGAACTTAGACTTTGCGCGAGCCTTTATGACCTGTACGAACTGAAACAAAGCGGCGATCAATATCGCCGGCAACTCGGCGAGATCTATGCCTCTTTTACCGAAGGTTTTGACACTAAGGATTTAGTCACAGCTAAACGAAGGTTACGTCGCTCGCCAACGAAGTGATCTGATGAAGCGTCCCACCTGCCGCCGAGCTGATTGGCCGCGCCGACGAGGTGGTAGGTATGCTTTGCTGCAACGCATATGTCGCCCTTTGGCACAAAGCGTCATTTCGCCGCCGCGCATCAATTCGGTCGCTTTCGGAGCGAAGCAGACATGGACTGAGTTGCATCCTAGGAGATTCGCCCGTTGTTGCCCTATCGTTGCCCGCAGAGACTCATGGCCTGCGTCGGGTCACTCGGTATTTTAACCGGACGAACAGTCTTTTATTTTAAGGAGCGTTTGTGTCGCTGCAGCTCAGCCAAACTGGCGAGGCCGTACCCACTGCGTCCGTCCTGATTGTGGGGACCGGTCCGGCCGGATTATTCGCCGCCTGCGAACTTGTTCGGCATGGCGTCAAGCCGCGCGTCGTCGAGCGCAGACTGGCACCGCATCACGAGGCCCGCGGGACTGCTCTGCAGCCAGCGACGCTGGACATCATCGACCGGGCTGGCCTGATCGAGCCATTTCTTCGGGCGGGCGTGCGCATTCGGCAAGTCCAGTTGCTCGGACCGGGTTTGCAGGAAATCTCGACCACGAAATTCGCTGGTATCGGGTGTAAGTATGAATTTCAGTGCAGCCTGCCGCAATGGCAGACCGAAACCATTCTGCGCGATCATTTGCAGAGTCAGGGCATCAAGATTGAGTACGGCACCGAGGTAAAGTCGATCGAAGATCGTCCGGGCGGCCTACGTGTGACGCTCGAAAGGGGCGGCCGAACTGAGAGCTTCATGGCGGCTTACGTGCTCGGCGCGGGCGGTGCTCATAGCGTAACGCGCCACTCGATGCAGGAGCATCTTGATGGCGAGACTTACCACGGCCGATTTATTGTTGCCGACGCGAAAGTCCATCTTCCATGTCCGCCCGAATGCGGCCGTGTCATTGTGGGGCCGACCGGGTTCGGGTTGTTCTCGCCGCTCCCGGGCGGCCATTGGCTTATCTTTGTCAACCGCGACGAGACCGATACGCGGTCCGAACTTCCGACCGCGAACGAGCTAGCGGCGTTGCTCAACGCCCGCGTCGACATCGACCTCGGTCTGCACGATCTGCGATGGGTTTCATATTTTAAGATGCACAGGCGGGCCGCCGAGCGAATAACCGATGGGCGGCGATTTTTGTTGGGTGACGCCGCTCACTTGTCGAGTCCGCTCGGTGGCGAGGGGTTGAATGCGGCGTTTATGGACGCGACCGATATCGCTTGGAAACTCGCTTTGGTCATTCGCAGCGAAGCGAAGGCGTCATTGCTCGACAGCTTCGCGGCCGAACGCGGGATAGCCGATCACCATGTGCTCGAAGTGTCGGACGAGGTTCATAGCTTCGTGATCAACCTCATTGCCACGTGCAATGGCGGCGGTACGCCCGCCGTACCACCGCCGGATCCGGTCGAGGACATGGCATCAGCGCGCCGGCGGTCGATGCTCGACATTTCATATGCGGGAAGCGCGCTGGTCGGGCAGGCCGGCCGAGTCGTCGACGGAGTAACGCCGGGAACGCGCTTTGTCGCTTGCCACTTCCTGAGCGGCACGCGCCACCATCTGATCGCGTTTGGCAAGGTACCGCGTTTGGATTATTTCCGTACGCGTTGGGACAAGCTTGTTTCGATTGTCGATGCGTCAACCGCGCCATTCGATGCCGCCCTAGCCGGCATCTCCAACGGCGGAGCGATCCTTGTGCGGCCGGACGGCTTCGTCGGTTTCCGTGTTGATCCCGCCGACGACAAGACGATGGGCGCGCTTGATGCCCACCTTGCGACTTATTTGATACCGAGTGTCGGCGCGAGTTAGGCCGCTTGAGCGCGGCTGACGTACCCAAGCATCTATTCATTTGTCCGCTTCTCTAATCGGCCGTCTGGGTCAAGCACTTTCAGACTAACCACCACTCCAGTGTCGATGTCGCTCACGGGCTCGCGCTTCTCTTCGGACTCGGCACCAAGGCCCTTCCA
>Ga0070713_100002839_pt1 | contig 11334 bp, 6 predicted proteins | sample LARL82metaG_FD_65465 | JGI IMG/M metagenome (GOLD analysis project Ga0070713, IMG submission 65465) | Corn, switchgrass and miscanthus rhizosphere microbial communities from Kellogg Biological Station, Michigan, USA - LAR L8-2 metaG | ecosystem: Host-associated > Plants > Roots > Rhizosphere ... | reverse complement strand
CCAGCGGAAGTTGGCCTCGCCTTCCGGACGGATATCGGAAAAATGCCGCCATTCGTAGCCGAAGCTGCGCATGGTGCGCAACTTCGCATTACGTCGCCTGTCATGTCCGTGCTCAGGATACGGGGTAGATTGATTTTCAATGGCCCGCTCGAACACATTTCGCGCGAGTCGCGCATTGCCAAACCTCTTGTCTCGATTCTCGTATGCTGATCGGAAAAACGCTGCCGAAGATTCGACCGAAGCGGGCCGAGCAGCATGCGGCGTGGTACTCCCGGATAATGGGAAATTTTCGCGACACTTGGTTAACCTCAACCAGCCGCTCATGATCTCTTGCCAATGATGCGCGTCCTTCGCTTTGAAGGGCTCGCGTTAACGGCAAGTCCCCGCCGCACGGGCACACTAAGTCTTGAACCCATAACTGCAAAACTGGCGGATGAAGTTGAACTCCAATACTATCGACTGGAGCGCATTCATACCGGCCCAATCGATCTCAGGCAAGGCGATGTTCAGGCCATCAAGAGTCCGACGGATGTCGGTACGAGCAGAACAAAAGACGAGAAGGCACCTTTATCGGAGATCATCCAGGTCCTGAATGAACGCTTCGGTACGCAGTTCACCGAAGAAGATCGGTTGTTCTTACCATTGATGGCCTCGCCAGGACTAACGTTTGACGGCAAGGGCAATCTGACCCAACTCGACGCGGTTGCCGTTAACGGTAATGTTGCGCCAGGATGGGCGTCTAACACAGGCACCTACTCGGTGAACCCGGACTGCACCGGAACCTTTACCGTTACCAACGGTAGTCAGCCGCCCGTGCACCTGCAGATGATCGTTGCCCAATCGGGGAACACAATCCACGATATGGTGATCGACCCGGGGTTCGCGACTACGGCCGAAGCAGATCGCATCCGCGTTCCCCGCGACTAGGGACTACAGGTTTCACGCGATGCATCGCTCTGGGACAGGGCGGGGTGCCCGTACCTCGCCCCGTCCAGCATTATTCAAGGTTTCCGCGGCGAAACGACCCTCATTTTCCGGAGACCAAGCGGTTTTTGCATTCCCAAATGAGTTCCTGGCTACGCAAACATAGGGTCAAGGTTTTCAGCTGATCGATCGAGTGAAGTACGAGCGGCGACTTCCGGGCGGTTTGTCGGCAACTCTTACCTTATCGCGATTATCCGCGTTGCAAACCCTTGCCCGGCTCGAGAATGAGCGGCTAGTTGTGTATTCGAAAGGGTTTTGAGCGTTATCGGGATGTTTCAACAGTTGGCCAAGGCCCAGCACTCCTAGATTGCAGTACGCGGTGACCGCGGTCACAGACACCGCCGAACTTCAAGCCGAAAATTCCCGCGTATTACTCTCCTCCCCGAGAGCACGCCCCGCAACGGGATGCAACACCCCTTGAGGCGAACCAACTTCGTTCAAGCATCTTCAGTACAGGCGATGTGTGTAGCGCGGCAGAGACCTGAAGTTGGAGGAATGACATGGCTGACAACGCTTACTCTGCATGACACTGGTGCGGGAGGTCGCGCGCTGATTTCGCGTGTGTTCTTTGTCGCGGCCAGTGTGGGCGTTGGGTTTTGTGCACGACGCGGTGGAGTGCGGCCGAACCATCCGTGTGCTGAGCGTGGTGGATGCTTACACACGAGAGTGTCTGGCGTTGGAAGTCGACACCAGTTTCGCCAGCCGGAGAGTGACGCGAGTGCTGGAAGCAATTGTGGCCGAACGCAGGATCGACTCGAAATGCGGAGATGCTGGAAATGGTAGTCGCCATCACTCACACCGTAGAAACGCAAATTGTGCGAGTTTCCGTACAGCAGACCAATCCCGACCACGCTCAGAAATTCGTGGGCAGGCTTCCCTGGGCGTTCTTGCGATTTCGAACTCGGGTGAAGCATTGCGGCCTTCCGTTGTGGGGCGTCCGGCGGTGATTAGTTCCTTTCTCCGGTCCTCAGCGGACTGCCCAATCTGAGTGCGCGCCGATATCAGAAGGTAAACTTCAGCGCAAATTGAACGATTCGGGGACTGGAGCTGAAGCTCAGCACTTTACCGAAATCGGCCGTGCTGATGTCGCTGACTGGGTTGTCCCGATTCGGATGGTTCAATAGGTTGAAGAAGTCGGCGTGGAACTCGACGACCTTCGATTCAGCCAGCGGGAATCGCTTCCCCACAGAAAAATCCAAATTGCTCTGACCGGGTCCGCGCAGAACATTGCGGCCCACGTTGCCGATGTCGGTACCAGCTTCGGCAGCCGGGTCAACGACCGCCGTGGGATCATGCCCGCTCGGAATCGGCTGCCCTGGCTGCACCATCGCCTGCGTAAAAGCTGAGGGATTGAAGTAGTAGCCGGCGGGGACACTGTTCTTCGCAATTTTCGCCTTTGCTCCTGGAGCCCAGTTCGGACGCGCGCCAAACAATCCGTAAAGGAGACCGCCGGTTGGGTCAAAGATATCCACTGGCAGACCTGACATTGCGGTTACGATGCCTAACACCTGCCAATTCGAAAACAGGAGTCGTGTCGCGCCATGAGCAAACGCTGGCCCGGGCAAGTTCCAAGCGAAGCTAGATACGAAGTAGTGAGTGCGATCGAAGTCAGAGACTCCACGATTTGCATGTGGATCCAACTGATTACCCCAGACGTTCGCGGTGTCCAATCCGCCGCTACGATCCAGCGAGCCGCTCGAATTTGCCCCTCCACCGGGGTTCGAAGCATTGTCGATGGACTTGGAGAATGTATAAGACGCGGAGAATTGTAGCCCGCGGAAAAATCGCCGGTTAACGCTTGTCTGCAGGGAATGATAGGTGGATTGCGCAGTGGACTCATTCATCAGGAAGAAAGCGGAACTCACTCCCTGCAACGGGGACCGTAGCGATGCATTTTCAATTGAATTGTCCGTGATTACTTGGCCGGTTACGGCATTCGTAATCGGATGATTTGGGCTCGCGATCTTCGCTTGATTTACAGCCACCCCGCGAAACAATTTCACCCCATGCGAGCCGGCGTAAGCGAGCTGCAATGTTGTGTTGCTCGGCAACTCGTATTGCACGCTCGTATTGAATTGCTGGGTGTAGGGAGTGCGCGCGTTTCGATCAATCACGGTGGCAGCAACCGGACTACCGGGTTGAATCAGAGGAAAGTTCGTTGCCGGCGGTGCGCTAGCAAACGGATTACTGAATGGTTGTCCTGAAGTATCTGAATCAAGGAAGAACGGTGGCGCAAAATATCCGAGAGCTAGGTAGAAGAACGACGGCCTCGAATAAAAAACACCATAACCAGCGCGGATCGCCAGTCGTCCAGAATTCAGTGGCGACCATGCCAGCCCGACCCGGGGCCCAAAGTTGTTTGGGTCAATGCTGTTCACCACACGTTTGCCAACTCTGGTCACGCCGGGCAAGCTGTACTGACACAGTGCATTACCCGCTTCAATAATGCCAGCCGCAGGAGGCCCTACCGGAAATCCATTGCTATCCACTGCCTTCTCGGGTCGGTAGAGCGCAGGGTCGAAGCCTCCAATGCGGCCTTGAGCATCGTATGGCGGAGGATCCAGTTCGTATCGCAATCCCAAGTTTAGAGTGAGTTTTGAAGAGACTTTCCAATTATCTTGAGCAAACAAGTGATAGTCAGTCGTGATGAAATCACGATCTGTTAGCCCGGTGCCGAGGTGCGCAAACCCGAAGCTCCCACCGGGAAATTGTGAGCCAGCAGTGTTTCCAATAAGAAAGTCGTTGAAAGTAGGGAAATCAATCTCTCCGTACGAAAACACGGCCGCGTGTGTCTGCCATTCGGAGTGCAGGATCTCGCCGCCGAAGCGGAGACTCTGTTTTCCTCTCTGGAGGGAGAGAATGTCGCCAATGGATACCGATGGCGTGCGACCGCGATAGGTAATATCAGAGGTTCCAATGGAAGCACCACCCTGGTCGCGGGCTAGCAGAATCAGTGGCAAACCGGGATACTGACTTGCGGTCGAGCGCTGAATCCCAAGAGAACTGTCTTTCACCGATTCCTGCGGCAGTTCGTCGTGACGGATGAAACTATGGCCGAATCGGACTTCGTTTACGGTGGTTGGAGTGAAGGTATGGATCTCCTCGAAAAAGAGCACGCGGTTATCAACCGTTATCTGAGTGCCGTACCCGGGTAAACTGGCGGATGTGCCGAAGTTCGATCCAGCGAGCGCGCTGAACAGCGGAGCATGTACGAAGAAGAATTTGCCAATCAGGGAATCTCGCGTGCCCGCGCGGTAGTCGAGGTTAGTATTGAACTGATTTTCATGGTAGGTGGACAGAGATGTTCCCGTGACTCTGCCGTCAGAATTCTGGGGCGTGGGAATCAGGAACTGTCCATTCGGGAATTTCAGGTTAAGTAGTCGCAGCGAAATGGGGTCGATTGAGGGCACTCCGAATGTATTCGTCAGAGTTGCTGTTGAGCGGTCACTAGTGAGTCCGGGCGCGATCAGAACACTCTTATATAGGCTCTGATCGGTCCCGCCATTGGCTTCTCGCGTGCCTTGATAAGAGACAAAGAAGAAAATCTTATTCTTTCGCAACGGCCCGCCGAGCGCAGCTCCGTACACATTGCGCCGCATCTTCGGTCGACCCTCCCCGACTGCTTTCAGGTTGGCATCGTCGGCGTTGAACACCTCATTGCGAAAGTATTCGTAGGCGCTTCCGTGGAGGAAGTTGCTGCCACTCTTGGTCACTACCTGCACGCTGGCCCCCGCACCCGCGACCGACGAATCATACAGCGAGGTTTGGACGTTGACTTCGCTAACCGTCTCTGGGGCGGGAACCGCAACGTCTGCCAAGTCGTGCAGGGATATATCGTTGGCGTCAACCCCATTGATCTGATAGCTGTTCTGCGTTATGCGCGAGCCGTTTACGGAGACGTTCGGCGAATTGCGGCCGATGGCGCTATTGTTCGTGAGCGGAGCGGTCACACCCGGCGCAAGCGTCAGCAACTGCAAAAAATTCCGCGTCGGAAGCGGAAGTGTCTCCAGGGTGCGCGCATCAATAGTGGTTTCCAGCTCCGCCCCGTCGCTGTGCATGGGGGGCGGTGTGTCGTTTACAGTGATTTCGATATTGCTCTGCGCAATCGGTAATGTCACGTTGATGACAGTGGTCTGGCCGAGGCCTACTGCAACAGCATGGAATGCCGCCGGGGTAAAACCATGCGCACGGATCGTAACATCGTAGGAACCTGGGGAAAGCTGGAGGAAGGAGTAACTCCCGGATGTGTCGGTTGCTACCGAACGCTTCTCGGCTGTCGCGGGATTTTCAATTGATACTTCTGCGCTAGCGATGAGTGAGCCTTGCGCATCTTTCACCGTTCCGCCTATGCTTCCATTCTGAGTCTGCGCGACGCCCGAGATGGCACAGCTCAGACAGAAGTATGTGGCCAGCGCACGCACTAATCTCTTGATCGCGCGCATGACGACCCGCCCTTACTGCGGGAGCCCCATGCGGCGGACCAACTCCGCGAATCTCGGGTCCGAGCGCAAATTGTCGCTCCAAAAAGGGTCGACCTTTAAAAACTGCAAACTGCCGTCGTTCTGTTCATAACACTTCTGCAACCAGGCAAACGCCTGGTCTTTGTCATCAAGCTCGCCATAGAAATGCGCAATCATCCAGGGAGCAAAATAAGCTCGGCGGGCGTGCTTCTCCATGGCTTGTACAAGTTGCTGGAGAGCGGGCTTGTAACCGGAATTGGAATATCCGCGCGCCAGCACCATGGCAAGATCGTCATATCCGTACTCTCTTGCGACATCTTCCCACTCAGCAACTGCTTCTTGGTACATTCCCAGGCGCTCATATTCCACGGCCCGGTACCAGTCTCTGGTGTTTGCGCCGTTTGCACCTCCCTGTTCGACGGTCAAGTCTCGCCCAAGATCCCATTTCCGACGGAAATAGAGTTCTCCCCCGATGTGATCTTTGATCGGGTCAAGCTCTTGAGCCTTCTGATGCTCCGCCATGGCCTCATCCAACCGTCCCATCTCGTCAAAGAAATACCCGTACCTATCGTGCGCCAAAGCTGAGCTCGGATTCAGTTCAACTGCACGTTGGTATTCTTTCTCCGCCCCAGCCCAATCCCAGGCGTGTTCTCGAAGCATAGCCAGAGTAATGTGCGCTGCCACCAGTGAGTCATCCAGTTCGAGAGCCTTAGCGACGGCGGCCTTTGCCTCTCGCACACTATCGGAAGTCAATTCGTATGAAGAAACTAGCGAATCTGCAATTCCAAGATAGGCAGGCGCATACGTGGGGTCGAGCTTGATCGCCTCTTCAAAGGATTGCATGGCTTTTGTTTGTTCATTCCTTGCGCGTTTTTCCATTCCTCGTTTGAAAAACAAAATGCTCATCTGCTCCAAGTGAAATCTTCCACTGAGATAAGCATCGAGCGCCTTGGGTTTTATGGCTTTGACACTTGCCAAGCGAAGCTTGTACTGCGGCGTTAGAGTAACGTTGATTTCCTCCGCTATGGCACTCGCTACCGCACTTTGCAATGTGAGCACGTCACGTAAATCTCTGTCGTAGGTCCGCGCCCATATGTTGCTATCGGTATGAGCGTAGATCAATTGTGCAGTAATGCGTACCCTGTCGCCGGAGCGCAACACCGAACCCTCAACGATTCCGTCCACGTTCAGGTCGCCCGCTATATCGGGAAGCGATTTCTTCGTATTCTTGTAGCGCATCACTGACGTGCGGGAAATCACCTTCAATGTGCTGATTCCAGAAAGTTCGGTTATCAGCTCCTCAGTCATCGCATCGGCGAAGTAATCCTGTCCGGGTTCGCCGGAGAGATTCTGCAGCGGCAGGACGGCCACAGAGCGAATCAGCGGCACGGCACCATTGCCGAATACCCGCTCTCGGGTTCCACCAACATTGAACGCAAGAAGCAATCCGCATACAGCCACGACAAAACCCATTCCAGGGAGGCCCATCTTCCATTTTCGAGTGGCTCGTGGTTTCGACGGCCGTTCTGGTTCAGCCGCCTGCGATGGTACGAGATAGGCTGGGTCATGCCCCCCCTTAGCCGGGTTCACGTTTGGAACCAGCCGGTACCCCTTCTTAGGAATCGTCTCAATGATCCGCGATTCGTGGGCGTCGTCACCTAATACGCGGCGGAGCTCGGACACGGAGCGCTTAAGAACGTCGTCGGAGACGAAGGTATCCGGCCAGACAGCCTCAAGGAGTTTTTCTTTGGGGACGACCTCACCTGTGTGTTCGGCCAGGCACACCAAAACCGCCATCATCTTCGGCTCAACACGATTCGAGGTACCGTTTTGGGAGATGGTGTTCAGGCTGGGCCGAACCAGCCAGGGCCCCACTCGGAAGTCGTTGTGCACGACCTACTCCAGTACAGCTAAGTAGCGGCATTATATATGGGAACCGATCAAAGGCCACGGAATTTCAAATAGCACCCTCGCCGCAACCTCACCTAAACCTCACTCTGGCCTCATTACTTCTGTGAGAGCGGCAGGTACAAATTGAACCTTGAGGGCCATAGGCAACGGCGCCCTAGGAGAAAATCATGAAATCCGCAAAAACCTTCGCAGCGATCAGCTTCTTCCTGCTCCTTGCGACATGCCTGCATGCCGCCTGCACGGGCGCCACTTCCGCCGGCACTTTCGGCTTCACAACCACTGGAACCCTAATCCTGCCTACCGGTCCAGTACCCGTCGCCGCCGTGGGTTTGATCACCTTTGACCTGAATGGCAACGCTACCGGGAGCCAGGACCGAAGTGTGGGTGGAGCTTTTGCCCACGAAACGATCACCGGCACCTTCACCGTCAAGCGTGATTGCACGATCATTGTGGTCGCAAATGTCTACGACAGCTCCGGCAACCTGGTGCGCACGTCGACAATCCCCGGCGTGCTGGCCGATAACGGAAACCATATCAGGGGGATCTTTGAGACTGTCGTGCTGCCCAACGGACTAAATCTCCTTTCGATCCTGACGATCGAAGCTAACCGAATTCAAGGACACGCAGAGATGTAAGTACCCGGGAGTGGATGGCAGCATGATTGCGTGGGTTTCGGGCTAATGCTGGGGCGCCTACTTCCTTCTTCTTGAGGGCATCCCCTAAGACTGCAGGCATTGGAAATGGGGGCTTCTATGTCGTCGGAAAGCTACGCTCGGCTTCTTGGAGTGTTCTCGACAGGTATGTTACTCGCGGCCAATTTGGGATGTGGAGGGGCATCTGCGACGCCGCTGCCGATCAGTCTTTCACTCGATAATGCCAGCGCGACGTTAGAGGAAGGCACGGCCATGCCGTTTACCGCGACAGTGGTGAATGACGTCAATGCGAGCGGAGTGAAGTGGACGGTTTCGTGCTCGGGTAATTCTTGCGGATCGGCTTCGCCAAGTTCAACCAGCAGCGGAGTGGCGACGACCTATACAGCTCCAGGGCCGCCAGCGAGCGATTTGATGGTGATCCTGAAGGCCACGTCGGTGGCTGACTCAACAAAGTCTGTGAGTGCAACGATTACGGTTCCTGCGCTCTCCGTTTCGCTTTCTACCAATTCGGCTACTGTTCAAGTAGGGGCGGCGTTGATGATCAATGGAACGGTAAACAACGATCCAAGCGGCGGCAACGTGAACTGGATCTTACTGCGGGATGGTTCCGCATGTTCGCCGGCGTGTGGGACTATTGACACGGCCAGTGGGACAGCCACTACCTACACGGCGCCGGCTACGCCTCCCGCAAGCGATATGACACTGACGGTGACGGGTACGTCGGCGACAGATACGACGAAGTCTGCCTCGGCAAGCCTTCTGGTGCCGTCAGTCGCGATCACAGTGGCCCCGCCCAACCCTATCGTCGTGGGCACCAAGAGCATGGGGCTTACAGCAACGTTGGTGAATGACCCCAGCAACGCGGGTGTTACCTGGACAGTCTCATGTCCAGCCACTCCTTGTGGCGAAATCTCTCAGTCGCAGACATTGAGTGGGATTGCTACGACTTATACGGCACCTGCGCCCCCCGCGAGCGATGAGCAAGTCACAGTTACAGCAACCTCGGTTGCCAATCACAACGCGATGGCTAGCGCGGTGGTTACGGTTCCTGCGATCGTCGTCGACGTCGAGCCACAGACGAATCCCAAGGTCATTGCGACCACGACACAGCAGTTAATCTTCACCGTCACGAACGATCCTGCCAATGCGGGCGTTACCTGGACTGTCCAGTGTTCGGCGACTGAGTGTGGCAATGTCTCCCCAACCAGTTCCACCGGAAACACTGGATCGGTCACCTATACTGCACCATCGCTCCCTGCGAGCGATTTGACAGTGGATGTGACGGCGACTTCGATTACTAATCCAGCCGATTCTCTTGCCCTCAGCTTGACCGTGCCCGCAATCGCAGTCTCTGGCGTGAACCCCGCAAGCGGAATCATACCCATCAGTGGGACGCCACAGTTCACTGCGACTGTCTCTTACGACCCCGCCAATCAGGGGATGAATTGGACCCTGACGCAAAACGGAGCCGACTGCACGCCAGCATGTGGGACGATCACTACCCCATCGGCCACTTCAGGAACGTCGACGTTTCACGGTCCCGCGACATTGCCAGCCAATCCAAGTGTGAGCGTCAATGCGATTTCCATTTCCGATCAGACTAAATCCAGCAGCTCATCCATCACACTGACGAATGGCAGCGCGCAAGTGATTCCAGCAGACCTGTCATTTAGCTGCAAGTTGACCAGCAACGCGTTCAATACGTGTCCGCCGCCTTCCCAGAATGTGATATTGACTAACACGGGGGCTACAGCTCTCTCCATTACAGGCATCAGCGCGACTGCACCATTCAAACAAACCAACAATTGTGGGGGCAGCCTGGCGGCGGCGGGAATGTGCACAATCCCTGTCATTTTCAAGCCGACCGTTGTAGGAACATTCAACGCCTCGTTGAAATTCACCGACAATAGCTCAGACAGTCCTCAACAAGTGGCGCTCACGGGCGTGGCCAAGCCCCCAAAATTGGGGCATGAAGCCACGGCACGTGCTGAGCTAGCGGCGACCAGCTCCGCTACCGTACCAGCGCCAACCGGTAAAAGCGTTGTGGGCACGCGAGTGCTAAGGTTGTTGGATTCGGGGCGACAAGATCCATATGCCGCTGACGGAAGAAGGCGAGAGCTGGCCGTGCGGCTGTGGTACCCGGTTTCGAGCCTCTCTAATGAGCCGTGCAAGGCTGCGGAGTACACATCACCTCGAGTCTGGAACTATTTCGCGCAGCTAGTCGGCGTGCCGGCTTTTCCGGTCGCCACCAACAGTTGTCAGGAGGCTGAGGTTGCAGCCGGGCCGCATCCGCTGGTTTTGTTTACGCCGGGATACACAGGCACATCATCCGACTACTCGTTCCTTACGGAGGACCTCGCAAGCCGCGGTTATGTGGTGGCTGTCATCGACCACACCTACGAAGCCACTGCGGTGGAATTCCCGGGTGAGCGGATTGTGCGCTCCCGAGTAGGAAGTCACCTTGGCGATACGTTGCTGCGCGACCGTCATTCGCTCAACTTCGCGCTGGACGCGCGCAACAAGGATTTGACGTTTGTGCTTGCGGAGTTAGCGCGCCTAAATTCGCAACGCGGGAGTCTGTTCGCAGGCAAACTGGACTTGGCGAAGATTGCCCTGGCCGGTCACTCGTTAGGCGGCCTCACTGCGCTGGTAAGTGGCGTATCGGATCCACATATCAAAGCGATGATCCTGATGGATCCCATGTTGCCGGATGTACTGCCAGGGCGAACCACCAAACCTGTTCTGCTTCTGGCCGCGGACCGGAAGCAGTGGGAGGCCAACGAGTGCGGACTCTGGAGTAATCTGCAAGGCCCGCGGCTTGCAGTCAGCTTGCAGGGGGCCGAACACGTCGCCTTTTCGGACTGGATCTGGCTTACGAAAGGTGCAGTGCAAACCGGGCCGATGGGTCCTCAGAAGACGATGTCTGCTATCCGTGACTACATAGCAGGATTCCTGGACACGAATCTCCGTGGAGAACCGCCTAATCCGTTGTTGGGGGGGCCATCGATCGAGTATCCGGACGCCCTGATTGGGGCGCCGCAACAACAACTGCTCTGCGGGAAGCAGTAAGACAGGACGGGACCGCTCTGCCGGTCAACGATTAGAGTGAGGGAAACCCGTAATGCGAGGACATTGCGTCCCGCTAGGAACACCGATGTTTCGCAGAACCGCGCGTCGACGGCCCCATTCTTGTGCCCTAATGGCTGGTGTTTTGCACCCAAGTCGTTGCCAGCATGCCCCCAAAGACGACGTAGACGATCATCCGGATGCCAAGAACCACGCCTCCGCGTCAGCCTGCCAAGCCTGAGTCCTTTCGGTTCAGGTTC
>Ga0070713_100002833_pt1 | contig 11349 bp, 7 predicted proteins | sample LARL82metaG_FD_65465 | JGI IMG/M metagenome (GOLD analysis project Ga0070713, IMG submission 65465) | Corn, switchgrass and miscanthus rhizosphere microbial communities from Kellogg Biological Station, Michigan, USA - LAR L8-2 metaG | ecosystem: Host-associated > Plants > Roots > Rhizosphere ... | reverse complement strand
CCCGGACCGGCTTGCTCACGCCCGCGAACGACGTGGATTCCTCGGCAACCATCAGCACGCCCGGATAATAGCGGTGCACGAGTTCGTTGGTCTCCTTCAGGAAGGCGATCGCCTCGAGGTTTTCGCGGCCTCCGTACCGGTTCGGGATCCACTCGCCCTCCTTGCGCGAGTAATCGAGGTACAGCATCGAGGCCACGGCGTCGACGCGCAGCCCGTCGATGTGGTAGCGGTCGCACCAGGCCAGGGCGTTGGCGACCAGGAAGCAGCGCACCTCGTTGCGGCCGTAGTTGAAGATGAGGGTGCCCCAGTCCATGTGCGCCCCCTGCCGCGGATCCGCGTGCTCGTAAAGATGAGTCCCGTCGAACTCGGCCAGGGCGAAGGCGTCGCGCGGGAAGTGCGCCGGCACCCAGTCGAGGATCACGCCGAGGCCTCGCTGATGAAGCTGATCGACGAAAAACGCGAAATCCTCCGGAGGCCCGAACCGGTGGGTCGGCGCGTAGAAGCCCGTGACCTGGTAGCCCCAGGAACCGTCGAACGGATGCTCGGCGATGGGCATGATCTCCACGTGCGTGAAGCCGAGCTCGATCGCGTAGTCGGCGAGCGGCGCGGCCATCTCGCGGTAGCTGAGCGGCCGGTTCTTCTCCTCGAGGACCCGGCGCCAGGAGGCCAGGTGCATCTCGTAGATCGAGATCGGGCGGTCGAGGCGGCCGGCTGAGGACCGGCGCCGCTCAAGCCACGCCTCGTCGCCCCACCGATACCGGCGCGGATCGTGGACGATCGAAGCGTTGTTGGGGGGCGCCTCGAAACGGCAGCCGTAAGGGTCGACCTTGAGCCGGATGCCGCCGCCCTGGTCGCGGATTTCGAATTTGTACAGCTCGCCCTCGCCCAGGCCGGGGATGAACAGCTCCCAGACGCCGGAGGCCCCGAGCGTGCGCAGGGGATGGTACCGGCCGTCCCACCCGTTGAAATTACCCACGACCGAAACGCGCGCCGCATTGGGCGCCCACACCGCAAAGGCGACTCCGGACACGCCGTCGATCTCGCGGGGGTGGGCGCCGAGCTTTTCATAGATCCGGTGCTCGTTGCCCTCGTTGAAAAGAAAAAGATCCTGGTCGCCGAGGGTCGGCAGGAACGAATAGGGATCGGCAAACTGCCGGACCTCTCCACCTTGCGCCGTCGCGCACAACCGATAGGCAAAGACCTTCGTCCGGTTCGGCACAATCCCCTCAAAGAAGCCTTCGGGGGCGATCCGTTCCATCGGCCATCTCTCGCCGCCGGCCAAATCGACCACGGCGCACTCCACGGCGTCCCGGAGGAAAGCGCGCACCACCACCCCTTTTATCCCGGCGCTCGAATACACATGCATTCCGAGCCGGTCATGCGGGGTCGCGTGCTTCGCGGCCAGAAATCGGCGGAGCTCTGTCTTGGGCAGGATCACGGGAGAGGAGCGACCATGACGATGCTCAGGGGAGGCAGCGTCAACACGATCGACCGAGGCTGGCCATGGACCGGGACCGTCTCAGCCGGGAGGCGGTCCGCGTTTCGCACACCGCCACCTCCATAGGCTGCGGCATCGCTGCTGAAAATTTCGCCGTAGGCGCCGTCCACCGGCACTCCGAGGCGGCGGCCTTTGCGGGCAACCGGGGTGAAATTCACCGCGATCACGATAAAATCTTCCGGGCGCTTCCCGCGCCGCAGGAAGGAAACGACGCTGTTCTCGGAGTCATCGCAATCGATCCATTGGAACCCGTCCCATCCGAAGTCCGCCTCGTGCAGGGCGGGGTGCGACGCGTAAAGCCGGTTCAGGTCCTTCACGTAGGCCTGCAATCGACGATGGGGATCGCGCCCGAGCAACGACCAATCCAGCTCCCCGTCGTGGTTCCATTCGGTGCGCTGCCCAAACTCGGCGCCCATGAAGTGCAGCTTCTTCCCGGGATGGGCGTACATGTAGCCGTAAAGCGCCCTCAAATTGGCGAACTGGCTCTTTTCGTCGCCCGGCATCTTGGCGAGCAGCGATTTTTTGCCGTGCACGACTTCGTCGTGTGAAAAGGGCAGCAGGAAGTTTTCGTTGAATGCGTAGACCAAGGAGAAGGTGAGATCGTTGTGATGGAAGCGACGGTGGATCGGGTCGCGCTGGAGGTACCCCAGGGTGTCGTGCATCCAGCCGAGGTTCCACTTCAGATCGAAGCCCAGGCTGTCGTCGGGCGCCCGGCCCGTCACGCGCGGCCAGGCCGTGGATTCCTCCGCGATCATGAGCACGCCCGGATGATCGCGGTGAACCTGCGCGTTGAGGCGCCGAAGGAACGCCGCCGCGGCGAGGTTCTCGCGCCCGCCCAACTCGTTCGGCACCCAATGCTGCCGGGAATAATCCAGGTAGATCAGGGAGGACACCGCGTCCGCACGCAGCCCGTCGATGTGGTAGCGCTCCAGCCAGAACAACGCGTTGGAAAGGAGGAAGGCGCAAACCTCGGGGCGTTCGAGATCGAACGACGACGTGCCCCATTCCCGATTCTCGCTCCGGCGCGGATCGGAATGCTCGTACAGGCAGGTGCCGTCAAAGAGCGCCAGGCCGTGCTCGTCCTTCGGAAAGTGACCCGGCACCCAGTCCAGGATGACGCCCAGGCCGGCCTGATGGGCGGCATCCACAAAATATCTAAAATCGTCGGGCGTGCCGTAGCGGGATGTGGGGGCGAAAAAACCCGTCACCTGATACCCCCAGGATCCGTCGAAGGGATGCTCCGCCACCGGCAGGGGTTCGATGTGCGTGTACCCCATTTCCTTGACGTACGGGATGAGCTGCTCTGCCAACTCCCGGTAGTTCAGCCATGCCGAGCCGCCGCTCCCCTCCGTACCGGGCGGACGGCGCCACGATCCGAGGTGCACCTCGTAGATGGCGATCGGGGAATCCAAGGCCTGCCTCCGGCCGCGTTCCGCAAGCCAGGCCGCATCCTGCCATTCGTAACAGTCGGGATCCCCTACGATCGACGCGGTTCCGGGCCGTTTTTCGGCGGCAAAGGCATAGGGATCGGCCTTGTCGATCTCGCGGCCCCCAGCCTTCGGCTGGATTCGGTACTTGTACCGGGCGCCCGCTTCGAGGCCTGGAATGAAGAGTTCCCAAAACCCGCGGGCGCCGACCGGACGCATGGGATGGCGGCGCCCATCCCATGCGTTGAAATCGCCGACCAGGCTGACGCCCTCGGCATTCGGAGCCCAGACCGCAAAGGCCACTCCGGCCAGGCCCTCGTGGACGACCGCATGCGCACCCAGTTTTTTGTCCCAACCCTCGAAGGAAGCTCCTTCCGCCGTGCTCGGCAGATCTTCCTCCCGGAGAAAGGGCGGCAGTCCATACGGATCGGGCACGAACCGGGTTTCCCCATCGGGCGACGGGATCGCAAGCCGGTAGAAAAAGGGCTCCGTTTCGCCTGGGAACAGCGCTTCAAACACGCCCGCCCGATGAACCCGTGTCATCGGATGGATCGCATGCGTGGCGTTTCCGTCGCTCGCAGGCCCTCCGATCCGCTGAATCGAGAGCTGGCCGGCTCCCGGCTGGTAGGCGCGCACCGCGATCGCCGGGCGCCGCGTGCCGGCGGGATCCGGAATGAGCACCTTGTGCGACCCATGGAGATCCAGGGGCGCATATCGCTCGATCGGCGACGCCTCGCGGAGCGCCTCGGCAGCGTAACGCAGCGCCGCCTGGACCGCCTCGGGAGGAACACCGGGGTGGGCCGCAGCACCGAATGATGGTTCCACGGCGGCGCCTTCGGCCAGCCGGTCCAGCAGCTCGTCCACGGCGATGCGCGTGCCCGCGACGACGGGACGGCCCATCAGGATGGCGGGGTCGCTCACGATGGGCTTTTCTCTCATCGGCCGTGCGCTCTCAAGTCGGCATCATGCCATTCGCAGGTCAAGATTGGACCGATGAAAGACATGAGGCCGGCCATGTCCGGATCAGGAACCCCTGGTCTCGGAAATCCAGAGGGCGCAGCCCAACCCGGGGAGCCGGAGATCGGATTCCACCAAGTGCGCGGCGGACCGGCTGTCCGGCGGGAAGAAACGGTCGCGGTCGGCCAGCGGCCGCCAGGGGCCGGCGGCGACGTCGCCGCCGACGCCGATCACGGCCTCGCTCGTCGTCGGGTTGACCGCGAACAACAGCCGCTCCGATCCCTGCGAGAAATCGGCGTTGAAAAGCACCGCCAGCGGCGGCGCTTCGCCGCTGCGGAAGAAACGGAAGAAACCCTCGGTCGGCCTGCTGAAGTGCCTCAGCAGCCGGCCCCGCGCGCTGAGCCGGAACGCGATCCAGTCGGCGAAATAGGCATGCGTGCCGAGATGGTCGTACATCCTCCGGTAATCGAGGGCGTTCAAGTCGCCGCGCTGGTAGGAGTTGCTCACGCCGCGCTTGGAGCGCAGGAAGTCCTGGCCCGCCGCCAGCATGGGGATGCCGACCGAAACAAGGAGCACCGCCGCCATGAGGTGGGTGCGGCGGATGTCGTTCGCGGTCGGATTGAAGCCGTCGAAACCCGGATTTTCCGTGATCGCGTCGATGAACGTCCGGTCGTCGTGGGACTCGGTGTAGTTGACGGTCTGCGCCGGCCATTTGGCGAAGTACCACGGCGAACCGCGGATGAAATACTCCATCCGCCCGGCCGGCACCTCGCCGCGGACGTAGCCGCGCAGCGTGTCCCGGTAGCCGTCGTTCCATGAAGCGTATCCGGTGCCGCGGAGGGCTCCCGCGATGTGGCCGCGGAAGCTCCAGGGCTCGGCGATCAGGACGACGTCGGGCTTGACCCGCTTCAAGGCGGACTCGACGGCGCGGAGCACTTCGATCCCGAGCAGTTCCGCGAGATCGAAGCGGAAACCGTCCACGCCGTAGACTTCGATCAGATGGATGAGGCTGTCGATGATCAGCCGCCTGGACATCGCCGAACTCGCCCGGACGTCGTTCCCGCATCCGCTCCAATTGGCGAGTTTGCCGGCGGCGTCCTGCTCGAAATAATAGACCCGGTCGATGAACATCAGGTGGGCCGGCTCGCCGACGTGGTTGTACACGACATCGAGGATGACCGCGATGCCGCGCCGGTGAAACGCGGCGACCAGATCCTGCAGCTCACGAACGCCGGACGCCCGCGCCGGATCGAGCGAATAGCTGCTTTCCGGCGCGAAATAATTGTTCGTCATGTAGCCCCAGTGGTATTCCTCCACCGTCCGATTATCGAATTCCTGGACGGGCTGCAGTTCGACGCAGTTCACCCCCAGGTGGTGCAGATAGAACTCCGGGCTTTCGACCCAGCGGCGCAGGCCCGTGAATCCGCGCCGCTCCTCGGGTGTCGCGCGAACGGGCGCTTGCGCCGTCAGATCGCGCAGGTGCGCCTCGGCGATGACCAGATCCTGCCATGCGGGCGTGGCAAAGGACGCATCGCCCCGAGCCACCTGCCTGGAGTCGAGAATGATTCCGGGGCCCCCGCGGTCCACGGTCGCCGACGCATAGGGATCGAGGACCTCGACCGTCGGATCGAATTTTCCCGGCCCGTCGCGCACCCCGTCGATCGAATACCAATAGTACCACCCGTGGAGGTTGCGATCGACCGTCAGTTCCCAGACGCCGGCTGGTCCATGTTCGTCCTTGCGCCGCGCAAGCGGGAAGGAGGAGGCCTTCGGCTTTGCGGCCAGATCGTCGCAAGCGAACACGGTGACCGAACTCGCCCGGGGCGCGAACAGGCGAAAGGTGGTCGTTTCATCCGCCACCCGGGCCCCCAGCGGCAAATCCGTGCCGAGGTTGTAGAAGAAATTTCCAGGCGTGATGGCCAGCGCGGGCCCGCCGGCTTCCGCGCCGGCGGCGATCGTCCACGCACCCGCGAGATCGACGGCCGCAGCCAGCGTGAAGCGCCAAAGATGAAGACCCGTCCGCTCCGGCTGGAAGAGCCGGTTGACGGCCCCGTGTTCGTCGCGATCGGAATTGACGGCGTCGTCGGGCACGCCGAGCCAGATGTTTTCGCCCGTGACGAACTTGAAGCGCTGCGGCCCGCGGCCCAGCACCCGGTCCGCCGGCCCCGTCCAGAGCATCACGGGTTCGCCGTCGAGTTCGTCGGGCCGCAGGACCCATTCGGCAAGGCCCACGGCCGCCTGCCATCCGTTGAAATCGCCGGCGATGAAGACCTGGTCGCGATCCGGCTCGACCGGGCAGCCGGGCCCGAGCGGGAGGACGAACGACAGGATCCCGGGCGGATGGACGACGTACCCCAGGCTCCGCCCGCACGCGATGGCGGGAGCCGGGCGAAAATCGGAGACCGCGGGCGAACCCCCGCTCAAGGTGAGGATGGGCGGAGATCCCTGGTTCCAATTCCGCTCAAACTCGACGATCCCGGACGACAGCGTGTCGAACCAGGCTCGGACGAGGCGGGGGGCGGACGGGTTTGGCTCGGCCATCTCGGTTGCGATTTGAGCGATGATGATGTCCTTGTCTCCACAGCCCCCGCAAGCGTGCAATCCGGAGGGTCCTGTCCCGATCGGGCGGAGACGGGAAATTGCTCCGAAAGAATCCGGACGACACGCGCGCCGGTCTTTGCTAACGTACGATCCTCGGCCCCATGAAAATGACCCAAGCCCACATGTACGCCCGCTTTCTTGCGAGCGATTCTTCCTGGGACGGGCGCTTCTTCGCGGGCGTCATGACGACGGGCATCTACTGCCTCCCCTCGTGCAAGGCGCGGAAGCCGAAGCCCGGCAATGTGCGTTTCTTTCCGGACTGCATTTCGGCCCGCGCGGCCGGCTTGCGACCCTGCCTTAAATGCCATCCGGACGATTTTGCCCGCGGAGCTGATCCGGTGCTGGAATCGATCGAGACCCTCGTGGGGGAAATCCGCGCCGCGCCCGGACGCTTCCCCGACGCCCGGGCCATCGTCAAACGATCGGGCTTTGGCACCACACGGGTGTTCGAGCTTTTCCGGCAACACTACCAGACGACGCCGGCCGACCTGCTGTTGAAGGCCCGGCTGGATGCCGCCAAGGCATCTCTCGTTGGAGGAAAAGGCTCCCTGGCCGCGATCGCAGGAGAGGCCGGCTTCGAATCGCTCTCGGTCTTCCATGAACATTTCCGGCTTCGGAACGGCCTGACCCCGTCGGCGTACCGCAATCTGGGCACGGCCACCGCCTTCACCCTCGCCCTTCCGCCGGGCTATCCCCTGCCCCATCTCCGCCGGGCGCTGGGCCGCGACCCCCACAGCGTGACCGAACGCCTGGCCGGCGACGTGTATCGGACTGCCGTCGACCTCGACGGGCGGCCGGCCCTGCTGGAGTTCAGACTCTCATCCGATGCCGTGGCGGCCTCGCTGGAAACCCTGGGGGAGCCGGACGATTCCGCGCCGCCGCCGGGAGCCGCCCGGCGGCCGCCGTTGCTTGCGGTTCATGACTACGCGGTCGGCCTGCTGGGCCTCGGCCAGGATGCCGCCCCCTTCGCCCGGCTGGCGCGCCGGCTCGGCCTGGGCCGCCTCGTGGCGGGCCGGCCGGAGCTGCGCCTGAGCCAGGTTCCCTCCGTCTTCGACGGACTCCTATGGGCGATCATCGGCCAGCAGATCAATTTCCCGTTCGCCTGCACGCTCAAGCGGCGACTCATGGAGCGGACAGGCCGCCCCCTGGGCGACGGATTTTTCGCGCCGCCCTCCCCGGCGGCCGTGGCTCGGCTGGAGCCGGACGACCTGCGCCCGCTGCAGTACTCGCGGCAGAAGGCGGAGTACCTCGTGACGACGGCCCGGCTGGTCGCACGGGGCGACCTCGATCTGGGCGCCCTGCCCGGCATGTCGGCGACGCGCGCCGAACGCACCCTCCTCGCCGTCCGCGGCCTCGGTCCATGGTCGGTGAACTACCTCATGATGCGGGCGCTCGGCTTCCCGGACTGCATTCCCCTCGGCGACACCGGCGTCACCAGTGGATTGCAAACCCTGTTCCGGCTCGAGGAGCGCCCCGACACCGACGCAACGCGCCGCCTGATGGCCGTCTTTTCTCCCTACCGCAGCCTCGCGACGGCGCACCTTTGGCAGATCGGCCGCCCGGCTCCTCCCGCCGAGGCCCCTTCTCTCGCTGAGGCCACCTCCCTCTGAGAAAATTCATCCCGAATATCCATGACCTATCTTTATTCCACCTTCCCAACACCGTTCGGAAAATTTTCCGTGGCCGTCGACGCCGCCGGGGCCGTCGTGCACACCACCTTTGGGGGAATCGAGGCGCTGCGCCACGGCAGCCGGGCGGAGTGGGCGCGCGACGACGCCCGCACGGCCGCGGCCCGCGGCCAGCTCGAAAGCTATTTCCAAGGCCGTCTCCGGACGTTCAGCCTTGCGCTGGCCCCGGCCGGCTCGCCGTTCCAGCATCGCGTATGGGAGCTCCTGCGCGGCATCCCCTACGGCGAGACCCGAAGCTACGGTCAGATCGCGAAGCAGCTCGGAAGCGCGGCCCGGGCCGTGGGACGGGCGAGCGGTTCCAACCCGATCTGCCCGATCGTGCCCTGTCATCGGGTTCTCGGCGCGGACGGCTCCCTGACGGGCTTCGCCTTCGGCGAGGATCTCAAGCGCCGGCTCCTGGTGCTCGAAGGGGCGCTGATCGCCTGAGCCATCAGCCGAGGCGGCATCAACGGGAACGCTCTGCACCCACAGCGGCTTCGCGAAGCGCGGCCACGAAAGCCTTCAGCTTTGCGTGGTCCTTGACGCCCGGACCCGATTCGATGCCGCTGTTGACATCCACGAAGCGGGCCCTCGTTTCAAACAAAGCGTCGCCGATGCAGTCGGGGTCGAGCCCGCCTGCGAGGATCCATGTTTTTTCGGGATGCGCCCGCCGGTGGCGCGCGAATTTGCCCCAATCCCCCGTCTGACCGGAGCCGCCGAAGCCGTCGGGCCGAAACGTGTCCAGCATGAAGGTCGGCGCCAGGGGCAGCCACGCCTCCGCCACGTCCACCGCCGGCGGAAGTTTCGGGGCGAGCCAGAGCCTTTGATCGCCGACTGCGCGGGACCAGGCCTCGATCTGCGCAAGCGGGAAATCGTGCCGGAAATGGATCTGGAAGCGATCGAAGCCGGCATCTTTGGCCGCGGCCAAGGCCTCGGGAGCAGGCTCGACCATGATGGCCACCTTGTGGCGGCCGGGGAGCCGCGGAGCCATCGAGCGGAACTGCTTCAGCGTGATGTGGCGCGGCGAAGCCGGATGGAGGATGAACCCCAGGAAATCGGCCCCGGAACGGTCGGCCACGTCCGCGTCGACAGGCGACGTGAGTCCGCAAACTTTAAGCTGGATTCCACCGATCATGAACGAAAGATACGGCCCAATTTCTTCCGGTCAAACCGCAAGCTTCGCCACCAAGGCCTCGATCAACTCGTCCAAGCCCGGTTGCGCGGCCTCGAAGTCGACCTTGATTCCGCATCCGCGCATCGCCTCGCTCGTCTGCGGCCCGATGCTGCCAAAAAGGGGCCGCTTGGCGCCCGGCGCCAACGCAAGCACGGCGCCCTGCTCGGCAAAAGACTGCGCCGAGGAGGAGCTGGCGAAAAGCACCGCATCCGCGCCCCGCGCGCGGAAATCGGCTGCGACGGGGTCGGCCGTGAGTTCCACGCTTTCCGTCTTGTAGACCTGCAGCCGGTCGACGATGGCACGGGCCTCCTCCAGCTTGTGCACAAGCGTGTCGCGATTGAGGTTGCCGGTGATGAGCAGGATCCGGGCGCTGTCGAGGCTGCCGGTCGCGATGAGCGCGATGGCCAGAGCCTCGGCCGTGGCCGTCTTGGGCTGGCATTCGATCCGGAGATGAAGCGCGGCCACCGCCTTCGCGGTGGCGTCGCCCACGCACGCGATCCGCATCAGGCCCAGCGCGCGGATATCGTCGAAAAGGCGGAAGAACTCGTCGAAGAAATGGCGGACGCCGTTGGCGCTCGTGAACACGAGCCAGTCGTAGCCGCCGAGTTCCAGCATCACGTCGGCGAGCGCCTCCAGCCGGATCTCCTTCGAGATGCGGATCACCGGCAGCTCGATCGCCTCGGCGCCCAAGGCGGACAGACGGGCGGCGAGTTCCGAGGCCTGGTCCCGCGTGCGGGTGACGACGATGCGGCGGCCGCTGAGGGGTTGCTTCTTCATGCGAGTCCCAGCCCGCCCAGGATCCGCGCCGCAGCCGCCTCCGGGTCGGTGAAATCCCGGTCGTCGATCGGCAGGGTCTTCCGCCCCACCGCCTCGTGGAACAGGTGAAGGGCCCCGGGTTCCGCATGCGCGGCGAACGCCGTGTGACAGCCGCCGCCGAGCGCGGTCTGAAAGGCCCTCTCCAGCCGGACCGTCCGACCGGTGCCGGCGTCGAAAATCCCGGCGAAGAGGCCGGCATCCGCCGTGCGGCACTGCACGGCGATCGCCCCCTGCCCCACGGCCGGGACCATGCTCTCCAGGCCCAACGCGTGCAGTTCCAGGCCCGGCCAGTTGGCGATGCCGAGGCGTTTGAGTCCGGCGGCGGCCAGGATCGTGCCGTCGGCGACCCGCAAGTCGGCGATTTTCTTCAGCCGGGTATCCACGTTGCCGCGGATTTCGCAGAACCGGACGTCCGGGAAAAGGAGCGTGGCCTGGAGCCGGCGGCGCGGGCTGCCGGTGGCCAGCGTTTGGGGTGCGGCGATGCCCGCCCGCAGAACCAGGAGGTCACGGGGATCTTCGCGCGGCAGGTAGCCGGCAATCTCGAGCCCGGGAGACATGGCTCCCGGAAGATCCTTCGTGCTGTGGATGGCGACGTCGGCCTCGCCCCGGAGGAGCGCCGCCTCCAGCTCGTGGGTGAAGAGACCTTTGCCTCCCTTCTGTTCAAGCGACCATTCGGCCTGCTGATCGCCGGTGGTGACCAGCTTCAGCAATTCGCACTCGATCCCCATCCGCTCCGCGAGGAACGAGGCCACCTGCCCCGTTTGCGCGAGGGCAAGGGGGCTCTTGCGGGTGGCGAGGACGAGTTTCTTCAATCGCTCAATATGAGGCTTGGACGCCTTTGAGATTCTTCTTTGTCATCCAGGGCATCATGGAGCGGAGCCGCAGGCCCGTCTTCTCGATGGCGTGGGATTCTCCCTTGCGAAGCAGCCGGTTGTAATTTTTCAGGCCGCCCTTGTATTCGGCGACCCATTGGCGGGTGAACTGCCCGCTCTGGATTTCCTTCAGGATCTTCTTCATCTCCTTCTTCACCCGGGCGTCGACGATCCGCGGGCCCCGCGTGATGTCGCCATATTTGGCCGTCTCGGAGATCGAGAAGCGCATGCCGGCGATCCCGCTCTCGTACATCAGGTCGCAGATCAGCTTCAGCTCGTGGAGGCACTCGAAGTAGGCCATCTCGGGCTGGTAGCCCGCCTCGACCAGGGTCTCGAA
>Ga0070713_100002830_pt1 | contig 11352 bp, 8 predicted proteins | sample LARL82metaG_FD_65465 | JGI IMG/M metagenome (GOLD analysis project Ga0070713, IMG submission 65465) | Corn, switchgrass and miscanthus rhizosphere microbial communities from Kellogg Biological Station, Michigan, USA - LAR L8-2 metaG | ecosystem: Host-associated > Plants > Roots > Rhizosphere ... | reverse complement strand
TCGAGTCGCGAGGCATAGTGACATGCAGAGTGAAAACCTCCCCACCGCACTCAGGCGCAGTTCCCGCGTGCCTGCTGAATTGCCTATCAAGGTCACCACATTGGCTGGCGCACCTTTTTCCGAAGTCTGCAAGACTCTGGTAGTGAACGCGCATGGGTGCGCGTTGCAGAGCCCGGTGAAGTTTGACGCTGGCATCCCTCTTCGATTTCATAGCAACGACGGGCGCGAAACCACAGCGCAGGTGGTGACGTGTCACCCAATCGGGCCGGACAATCGCACATGGATACTCGGCGCCAAGCTCGACCGTCCGGAAAATTTCTGGCGCTTGAGTCATTGCCCGGAAGACTGGGTGGTGCCCGCCGCGGTGGGAGTTCACCAAGTCGATCTGCGCACGAATAACTTGACCGCCCAGTCATTCGAAACCAAGCTCGACCTGGTCGCCCAGCGATTGGAAGCACCGCTAAAGCGGCTGATCGCCGAATCACTGGGCCCGATCGAAGCTCAGGTTTCAGTGCTCCAGGAAACTATTGCGAGGCGAGAGGCGAATCCCAGCAAATTCGACGTATCACTTTCCAGCATCCCTCCCCAACTCGAGCAGCAACTCGAGGAACGCCTGCGCAAAGAGCTCGGGCCGAAGGTGCTGCAAGAGTCGCGCCAGCAGTACGCTGACCTGCTTCAGGCTGCAAAGACGACCATCGATAAACGAACGGCCGAGGGCTACGACACATTCGTTCACAAAATCTCGGAACAGCTCAAAGTTGTGGAGAAGCGCGCGCAGGAGGCTTCGACCAACATCGCTGTCAAGAGCGACGAACACTTGCGGCGAGGCCTGGGAGAGTTTCAGCAGAAGCTACTCGACGGAGGGAACTCCCTCAAGCGATTGAGCGATGAGCTTCTTGAATTCCTGCAGAGCAATCTCACTGCCGAATTCAACCAGCGGCGCGAAGAACTGGAAGGGCTGCAGGAGTCGGTCGCCGCCGAATCGTCGCGACTGCGCAAAGAGGTGGAAGGCCTGGAACATCGCATCGCAAAACTGGACGAATCCGTACGCTCACTGGAATCGGGCCTCGACCAGCGATTGAGTCAGATGGCCGGCAACTTCATACGAGACACGCGCAGCCAACTGGAGAGCATCGCAACAGAAGTACTGGATCAATTGACTGCAAACAGCGTCAAGAATCTGGAAAATCAATTGAGCGACGCCACCGAGAAAATGGCTAGCGGTCAGAAAGCCGCACTGATCTCCTGTGGGGAGTCACTCAATAGCCAAGTAGCAAACGCTTTGCGATCTTTCGAGCACTCCACGGATGAAATGGCTAGACATTCCGTTGAACAATGGCGTCTCAAGCTGGCCGGCAACTTGAAAGATCTAGCAAAGAACCTCGGTGACTCGCTTAACCAGCCGAGTTAAATAGGTCTCAAACCGCTCTCGAGTGCAGCGCAATGGGAGTGGGTACGCAGCGCTCACAGCGCAGGCACCCACTCCCGCCCCCGTTTCTTCTCCGGACGCACCGCAACTCCCGCGGGCACCCAAACGCGATCGAGTTGCTCTGGCGACGACGCGGTCAGGATTGCCTGGTCATGATCCCGATCGCTGCTGCGCGTGAGGAACAGCAAACGCACAAATTGTTTGTCGTTTGAGGAATTGAACAATTGAACGAGTGGATGCGAAGTCTTGTCCCGCGAACCGTCATTCCGTCGCACCTCGCCAAAACGAAATCTTATCTTGAGTAGGCCGTCGGTGGGGCGAGCCTCATAATAGTCGGTGTCGTAACCTTCGAAGTCCTTGCCAGCTTTTAATACCATCGTTCCGCTGTGATTCTCTGTGGCTCCAAGCTGCATATTGTAACCGCCAGATTTCAGCAGCGGTGCGACCACCAGAATTCTCCAGCCCGGCTGAACGTCGATGTATGTGAGATTGCTGATTGTTGCGGGCCCTGGGGAGCGCTGATGGTTTACACAACCGTTCAGCACACCACAAGCAATTGCGGCGAGCGCCGGCAGACGAAGTCGCAACCACATACGCAAACAGGTTAGATGCGAACGGGCGAGAGCCAAAGACCAAGCCTTGATCAGTTCATCTGGCGGACGCCATCATACTCGCGCCGCGAGAGTAAGCCCTGGTAGGTTTGTTGAACGTAGGCCACAGCGACCTGCTGCGGCCCACTCGAAGAGTCACGATTCGAAGATCGTCGTGCGACGTCAGTTGCCCTGGCCAGAGGCGGCCAGCCGAGTTGCTGCATGGATGACACAACCGGTGGAGATCAGGTTCCCATTTGCGTCAAAATCCTGGATGGTTCCTACAGCTGTGAAATGGTTCCCATCGTCAGATAGCTTTTCGCTATTAAGCGCGTAGGCAAACGAGGCGAAGGCTCCGGTCGGGGTGTAGCGGAAGAACCAATAGGTGGCACTGTAGTTCTCTCCACCGTTGTGGTTCCAGGTGCCAACACTGCTTCCGCGCAGATAGGTACTGGCGGTTTCGCTGAACGAGCCGTCGTGGGAGAACCCCTGAATGGCGCGAACGTTCCGAATAACGGCACCCGTTTGGCAATTTGTGACTGTAACTGCGACGTCCCAAACTCCCTCAATGCTATTGCTGTTTTGAGCGGAAGCTACATGCGTAGCAGCTAAGGCCAGCGCGATGGTGCAAATGCGAAGAATATACGTCCTCATGTTCAATCTCCTCCGAAGTGGTAGGCGGGCCGGTACCCGGGAGCCTCCGGACTGTCGAACTGACCGCCTTCACTCCTTAAGGCGCGGAATGTCAGCGAAAACTGGCATGGGAGGAAAAGTTTTCTTGGAAGGAGAGAAGAGAAGCTTCAGCCACCACTGAGTTCTGACTGCAGCCAGGACCGGGCAAAGCTCCAGTCACGCATGACGGTTTCCGGAGAGACTGCCAGCACCTCGGCTGCTTCCTGCACGCTGAGTCCGCCGAAGAAGCGTAGTTCGACAACGCGGGCTTTGCGGGCATCGATTCCGGCCAAGGTGTTGAGGGCGTCATCCAGGGCCACGAGCTCTGTGGCACGGCGGCTGCCCAGGTCAGGAAGGTCGTCAAGATTCACGTGTTCGGCGCTACCGCCTCGCTTAGTCGTCAACTTTCGGCGCGCACGGTCGAGCAGGATGTGACGCATGATCTGGGCCGATACTGCAAAGAAATGGGCGCGATGCTGCCAATCGACGTTCTTGATGTCGATCAGCTCCAGGTAGGCTTCGTGGACCAGGGCGGTTGCTTGCAGGGTTTGACCCGCTCGCTCGTTCGCCATCTGGTGCCCGGCGATGCGCTTCAGCGTGCGATAAACGCGCGGTGTCAATTCCCCCAGGGCAGCCTGGTCGCCACCGGCCCAAGCGCGCAGAAGCTGCGTCGTTTCTGACGATTCGTCGCCCATAACGCTTGGAGCGATTGTACAACCGAGCCTGGCAAATCGCGGTACCAGCGGGGCTTCTGCCTTGCACGACCCTCGGCTCCGCAATATCATTGGGAACCCTTTTGTTGAGGCTGCATGAGTCCCCAGCGTTGGCGGGAAATTGAGCAGTTGTATCACTCCGCGCGGGAGAGCGGCGAGGCCGTTCTGGCCGGCGTCGATCCTGAGCTCCGCGAGCAAGTTCGCAAGCTCCTGGCGCAGGATGCCGAAAGCAGCAGCAAGCTTCTCGATCAGCGTGCCGAAGACCTGATCCCTCACCTCGACAATCCCGCCATTGATGTCACGCAGGTGGCGACCGGCTCGCAGCTCGGGCCATACACGGTCAAGGGCTCACTGGGGCAAGGCGGCATGGGGAAGGTATACCGCGCCACAGACTCGCGGCTGGGGCGCAGCGTGGCCATCAAGATCTCGGACGGGCGGTTCAGCCATCGTTTCGAACACGAGGCGCGAGCGATTGCCGCGCTGAATCACCCCAACATTTGTACGTTGCATGACGTCGGTCCCAACTATCTCGTAATGGAGTTGGTCGAAGGCGAAACGCTTGCCGACCGTCTGAAGAAGGGCAAGCTGCCGCTGGAGCAGGTGGTTCGGTTCGGATCGCAAATCGCAGAAGCGCTGGCTGCGGCCCAAGCCAAAGGCATTGTCCATGGCGACCTGAAGCCCGCGAACATCATGCTGACAAAGTCGGGAGTCAAAGTTCTGGACTTCGGGCTGGCGAAGTCCACGGCCGATCCGGCCAACACCGCGCCCAGCGTGATCATGGGCACTCCCGCGTATATGGCGCCGGAACAACTGGAAGGCAAAGCAGTCGATGCACGTACCGACATTTACGCGCTGGGCCTGGTGCTCGCGGAGATGGTCACGGGCAAACGCCCGCAAGATGCTGAAAACCTGCCCGCGGCGTTGGAACCAATAGTGAAGAGGTGCCTGGCCAAGGATCCCGACGACCGCTGGCAATCGGCGCGAGACTTGAAATGGGCGCTGGAGTCGGCTCTGACAGCATTACCCGCCGCACCGGCTCGTTTGCGCTACAGCCCGCTTATCTGGACCTCGGCGCTGGCATTGCTCATCCTGGGTGGAGCGATCGCGTTGGTGTCTTTCCGTCATCTGCCTTCACCGACAGAGCCGGCACGCATGAGCGTGCTGCTGCCGGAAAAATCGCGCCCGATGTCGCTGGCTGTTTCTCCTGATGGGCGCACGATCGCCATAGTTCTTGCCAAAGATGGAAGACAGCAGATCTGGGTCCGGGCGCTAGACAGCCTTGACCTGACCCCGTTAGACGGAACCGATGGCGCCATCAATCCGTTCTGGTCGCCAGATAGCCGATGGATTGCATTCTTCGCGGATGCGAGGCTCAAAAAGATCGACCGTTCGGGCGGTCCGGTACAAACAGTCTGCGATGCACTGGCGGCACTTGGCGGCACATGGAACCAGAACGGCGACATCGTGTTTGGGGGATTAGCTACGTTGCAGCGAGTGTCGGCAAACGGCGGAGCGGTTTCAGAGGTCCACAAACAACCAACTCCGACTGAAACCTATCCGTTCTTTTTGCCAGATGGAGAACATTACCTGGCGACTCGGGATGACGGCATTTGGGTCGGTTCGATATACGGATCGGATTTCCGGCGAATCGTTCCAGATGCGTCCAACGCCCAATTCCTAGCGCCGTTACCAGGAGAGCGCCCGGGTGCAGTCGTCTTCACCCGCGGGAACACACTCATGGCGTTGCCGTTCGACGCCAAGCGGCTCGACGTCTTAGGCGATGCATTCGCCATTGCTCAAGAGATTGCGGGGGATGGCTCGTACCGTTTGGTTGCAGCTTCGAACGCAGGAGTGCTTGCGTATGTATCGGGGCAGCGCGGCGGCTGGCAATACATCTGGCGGGACCACCAGGGTAAGAAATTGGGTGCCTACCCCGGCGCGGGCGGTGTCGCCATGATTTCCCCGGACGGAAAACGCCTGGTCGGCGACCGTGCAGGGGAAACGTGGGTGATGGAATTAACGACCGGCGCAGCAACCCAATTAACGTTTGGGAATCCAGGGAACTTCAATCCAATCTGGTCGCCCGACGGACGCTATATTGCGTACGACAAAATCAATGTGGGCATTTATCGAAAGTTAGCCACTGGTGCCAGCTCAGAAGAACTTCTGGCGCCATCGAAAGGCTTGGCCGTTCCAAAAAGCTGGTCACCTGACGGCAAGTTCATTGTTTACGCGCAGATCAACCAGGGAACCGGAGCGGATTTGATGGCTATTCCGGTGGACGGTGACCGTAAGCCATTTCCAATCGTGCAGACAAAGGCAACCGAAGATCAAGGGCAGTTCTCTCCCGATGGTCACTGGCTCGCCTACACCTCAAACGAGTCCGGACAAGGCGAAATCTATGTGATTCCATTCCCGCCGTCCGCAAATAGCGGAAAATGGCTCGTGTCCCGCGGAGGCGGCGTGCAGCCGCGATGGCGCCGCGACGGTAAAGAACTGTTCTACATTTCGCCAGATTCAAAAATGATGGCGGTCCCGGTCAGCACCAAGCCGGTGTTTCAGTCCGGCACTCCGCTAGCATTGTTCGACAGCGAGATCGTGGACACCGGAATTCGCACCGGGCCGATGAGTTGGGACCTCGCACCCGACGGGAAACGGTTCCTGATCATCACCCCCAGTTCCACAGACACGTCGTCTTTAACAGTGGCACTGAACTGGCGCAATCCAACACAGAAGTGAACAACCAGCCATTCCCACAAGCTCAACTGAGGTCAATCGAATGGAATCGCTTGCTATACTCCCTCCATGCTGAAGGAGACGCTCGAAGAAGGGCGCACAATCACCGATGCGGCCCTGGAGCGACTGCTCCCCGGGCCCAACGTGCGTCCGGCGTCGATCCATCGCGCGATGCGGCACAGTGTTTTTGCCGGGGGCAAGCGAATTCGCCCCATCCTGTGCATGGAGGCGGGCCGCGTAGTCGCCGGTTCCCTTCCGAAAGGGATCGAAGAAGTAGGTGCGGCTCTGGAGATGCTGCACACTTACTCCTTGATCCACGACGATCTCCCGGCGCTCGACAATGACGATTTGCGTCGTGGGCGTCCGACATGCCACAAAGCGTTTGGCGAAGCTACAGCGATCTTGGCCGGTGACGCCCTGCAAACGCAGGCCTACGAGGTTCTCGCGAAAGTTCAGTGCCCTGCCGAGGCCCGCGTCAAAATTATCGAGGAGATTGCCCGCGGCACCGGCACCATTAACGGAATGATTGGCGGACAAGTGGTCGACCTCGAGTCCGAGCACAAGAAGCCGGACCAGGAGACGCTGCAATACATCCATCTCTCCAAGACGGCCGCGCTGATTACCGCCAGCGTTGTCAGCGGTGGGCTGTATGCGAGCGGATCTGAGGAACAGATCAAGCAGTTGCGCTGCTACGGGCAGTCCATCGGGTTGGCATTCCAGATCGTCGATGACATCCTAGACGTGACTCAGACATCGGAACAACTGGGCAAGACCGCCGGCAAGGATCTGACGTCCGAAAAAGCAACTTATCCTGCGCTCTTCGGACTCGAAGAGTCTCGCAAGCGCGCGGCTGAACTTCTGACCTCGGCCTGCGACGCGCTGAAAGGTTTTGGCTCCCGTGCGGAAATATTAGAAACCATCGCGCGCTTTCTAATCGAAAGAAAGAACTGAACCTGAAACGGTGCAACTTTGGAACTTTGGGAACCTCCCCTGACTCATTTTCCACAGGGATTTAGCACTGAAACGTTATACTTACCTCAGCGTAGTTCCTCGGAAGCGCGCCTGCAGGACCACACGCCATTGGGCATGCACTCATAATGAAAAAACAAACCTCCCCCCGCGTCGCGTATTTCTCGATGGAGATCGCCCTCGAGCCGGACATTCCCACGTACAGCGGCGGCTTGGGCATCCTTGCCGGAGATACTCTCCGCTCCGCCGCCGATCTCGGCGTGCCACTTTGTGCCGTAACCCTTTGCTACCGCAAGGGCTATTTCCGCCAGATTCTGGACGCTTCCGGCAACCAGTTCGAAAAGCCGCAAGATTGGGCGCCCGAGCAGCAACTCAGCGAAGTAAAGCAAAGAGTTAATGTAGAGGTTGAAGGTCGCCAGGTGGCGATCCGCGCGTGGAAGTACACCATCACCGGCGTCAACGGGGACATTATTCCGGTTTACCTGCTCGACACCGACCTTCCTGAAAATTCCGAGCAGGATCGAGCACTCACCGATTCGCTCTACGGTGGCGACCAGCGCTACCGCTTGTCGCAGGAAATTGTACTGGGCTTCGGCGGCTTCCGCTTGCTGGAGAAACTCTACGCGGGGCATCTCGAGGCGTATCACATGAACGAGGGCCATTCGGCCCTGCTTTCTCTCGGGCTCCTGGAGCGCCGACTCGATCAGAGTTTCGCTGGGCGACTGAAGCAACTGGACATCGATGGAGTTCGTGAGATGTGCGTCTTCACCACGCACACGCCAGTTCCAGCAGGACACGACCAGTTTCCGCGCAGCCTTGCGGTACAAATTCTCGCGCATGACCACGTGGCGCTGCTCGATGAGGCCGAGGCCTGGGAAGGCGATGCCCTCAATATGACCTACCTGGCGCTCCGCTTCTCCGGATACGTGAACGGCGTGGCCATGCGACACGGCGAAGTATCGCGCGGGATGTTTCCCACCTATGAGATCAGCGCGATTACGAATGGCGTTCACGCGATTACGTGGACTTCACCGGCATTCGCTGAATTGTTCGATTCATTCATCCCCGGATGGCGAACCGATAACAACTACTTGCGGTACGCGATCAGCATTCCCATTCCCAGCATTCGCCAGGCCCACGCGGAAGCGAAAACAGAATTGTTCGAAGCCATCGCGCAGTCCTTCGGGGTGCAACTCGATCCCAAGGTACTGACCCTCGGCTTTGCTCGCCGTGCCAGCACCTACAAACGTGCGGACCTTCTGTTCCACGATCCAGAGCGGTTGCGAAAGATCACTCGGGAGGTCGGTCCGATCCAGTTGGTCTATGGCGGCAAGGCGCACCCGAACGATGAAGGCGGCAAGAATCTCATTCGCCGAGTAGTTGGTGGTGCGAGTTCGCTGTCCGATGTCATCAAGACCGTCTACGTCGAAAACTACGACATGCGTTGGGGACGCCTGATCACCTCGGGCGTGGATCTCTGGCTCAACAATCCCATGCGACCGCAGGAAGCTTCCGGCACCAGCGGCATGAAAGCAGCGCTGAACGGCGTGCCCAGCTTCAGCGTGGTCGACGGCTGGTGGGCCGAAGGACACATCGAGGGTGTCACCGGATGGGCGATTGGGAGCAGCGAAGTTGCGGAAGACCCGTCGGCTGAAATCGCCAACCTATATGACAAATTGGAGCGGGACATCGTACCAATGTTCTATGGACGGCCCAACCGCTATCTTGAAGTGATGCGCTATGCAATCGCGCTAAATGGTTCATTCTTCAACACTCAGCGCATGGTGCTGCAATATGTTGCAAACGCCTACCGGATGCAGCGCGAGGTGGCGGTAGCGGTATAAGTGCGTGCCGAAGCGGCTTTTTCCGTCGCCAAAAATAGACGCCTCTTGCCAGAAAGCATCTAAGTACCTACTATGTTCTGGCGGCGCAGGAAGCTCCCAGAGGACGAGCCGTTGGTTCCGCATGGCCTGATCTCGCAAGCCATGGAGGAAGAGGGTTCGCCAGAGCTGCCGCCGGATATGTTGGACTCCCCCGAGGATGTAAAGCAGTCTCCAGCCGAGCCGGTCGAGATGCGTCTACGCGTTTCGGCACCGGTTCAAAGTAGCCAAGCCGAACCTCTTCCAGAGCAGGGCAGGATATCTCCGCCTTTGAAATGGCCGCGCGCCGATGAAGCCGAAATCGCGCGCCGCGCGCAGGGAATCGACACAGCTGTTTCCTTCCCGTACCGCAAGCCGATTGTCGCTGCCGCGGTTCCAGATCTGGACGAGTTTGAGCCTGAGCCAGAAATTGCAGAGCCTGCGAAACTGGAGCTTGTACAGACCTCACCCGCCACCGAGCCTGTTCCCGCAGTATCAATCCCTCCGGCACGATCTGAAAAATTCAGCAATCTGCTTTCACGAGTGCGCGATTTACGTCTGCCGACCTTCGAACCTCTGCAGCAGAAAATGCGTTCCGCATTCTCGCAAGCGAGATCGAGTGCCAGTGTCCGATTTCAGTCGGCTACAGATCAATTACAGGAAGTCCGCTTGAAATCTGGTGTGGCGCTTGGCGCGGCGAAGATACGACTTGTGGATCGCTCCAACTCTGCCGTCGCTCAGTCCCGCTCTGGACTGCAACACCTACGCGAGAACATCCGCGGCACGGATTGGAGCGGTGCGAACCGCGCATGGAACCGAGTACGCTCGTGGCAAGTCACTGTTCGAATTCCCGCCTCCAATAGACGATTCATTTCGTCCGCGCTGGAAAGTGCAAAGTCCTCAGGCATGCTGGTTCGGCAAATGGCCCAGCGCGATTCGCGCCTGTGGGCATCGATGGGCATGGCAGCGCTATCGGCGTTGCTGGCCCTGGCATTTGTTTCTGCGGTGCGTCACTACGGGCCAGACCGGGTTGAAGCGCAACCCACAGTGACAATCCCACCTGCTTCGGCTGCGGCTGTGCAATCGAATTCGGTGGTCTCGTCAAAGCCAAACACCACCGCGAAATCGATTGATCCGAAACCCACTCCGATTGCGCAGAGGCAAGCTATCAGGCAAGTCACAAGTCCGGCGGCGGCAGTTCCCCAGCAGAAGGAATTGGCTGCACTCAGCACGCCGAACCACAGGGTGCGCCGCAACTCAGAAGAAGATGATTACGTTGCGAAGGACACCTACGTTTTCTACGGCAGCTCCGGCAAGCCCTCGCGCTGAAGCTATTTCAGCGTGACCAACCGCTCGACTACGTCTGAGTAATCCTTCTTTTCCAGGCCATGAACGGTGCGGTTGTACTCGTCCACCTTGTTCGAATAATTCATCGAGCAGAACTTGGGGCCGCACATCGAGCAGAACGCCGCTTCCTTGTAGTAGTCGTCGGGAAGGGTTTCGTCGTGCATGGAGCGCGCCGTCTCGGGATCGAGCGAGAGCGCGAACTGCTTCTCCCAATCGAACTTGTATCGGGCGAAGCTGAGAGCGTTGTCGCGGTCTTGCGCGCCGGGGCGATGGCGTGCGATATCGGCCGCATGCGCCGCGATCTTGTAGGCGATGATTCCGTCCTTCACGTCCTTCTCGTTTGGAAGCCCGAGGTGCTCTTTCGGCGTGACGTAGCAAAGCATTGCCGCGCCGTGCCAGCCAATCATGGCCGCGCCGATGGCGGAGGTAATGTGGTCATAGCCGGGTGCGATGTCGGTGACCAGCGGGCCGAGCGTGTAGAACGGAGCTTCGTAGCAGAGCTCGTTCTCCTTCTCCACTTGCTCCTTGATCTTGTCGAGCGGAATGTGTCCGGGGCCTTCGATCATGACCTGGACGTCGTACTCCCACGCTTTCTTGGTCAATTCGCCAAGCGTTTTCAATTCGGAAAACTGTGCCTCATCGCTGGCATCGGCAATGCAGCCGGGCCGCAACCCGTCGCCTAGCGAGAAAGAAACGTCATACTTTGCGAAAATCTTGCAGATGTCCTCGAAGCACTCGTAGAGGAAATTCTGCTTGTGATGGTGCGCCATCCACTGCGCCAGGATCGCGCCCCCGCGACTCACAATTCCAGTGATGCGGTTTGCAACCATGGGGAGGTACTGAAGGAGAACTCCGGCGTGTATGGTCATGTAATCCACGCCCTGCGCCGCCTGTTCTTCAATGACTTCCAGCATCAGGCTGGCGGTGAGGTCTTCGATCCTGCGCACCCGGGAGATGGCTTCATAGATCGGAACGGTTCCAATGGGCACCGGGGAGTGCCGCAAAATCGCCTCGCGAATATCGTGTATATCTCCCCC
>Ga0070713_100002822_pt1 | contig 11371 bp, 11 predicted proteins | sample LARL82metaG_FD_65465 | JGI IMG/M metagenome (GOLD analysis project Ga0070713, IMG submission 65465) | Corn, switchgrass and miscanthus rhizosphere microbial communities from Kellogg Biological Station, Michigan, USA - LAR L8-2 metaG | ecosystem: Host-associated > Plants > Roots > Rhizosphere ... | reverse complement strand
CGACGATCTCGCCGCCATTGTAATTCGCCGTCTACTGGAAAAATATCCCGCGGTTGCACGCGACGAAATCGACGACGTGATCCTCGGCTGCGCCAATCCCGAAGGCGAATCCGGTATGAACATGGCGCGCGTCGCCGCTCTGCGTGCCGGTCTTCCCGATGCCGTTCCCGGCGTTACGATTAATCGCTTCTGTTCTTCCGGCCTACAAGCTATCGCCATGGCAGCCGACCGCATCCGTTCCGGCGGTGCGCAAATCATCATCGCCGGTGGCGCCGAATCGATGAGCATGATTCCGATGGCCGGTTACAAATTCGCACCCAATCCGTGGATGGTCGATCATCTTCCCCAAATTTACATGGGGATGGGCCTCACCGCCGAAGAGGTCCAGCGCAGATACGGCATCAGTCGGGAAGAAGCCGACCAATTCGCCTATCGAAGCCACCAGAACGCATTGCGCGCGCAGGCTGAGGGCAAGTTCGACGAAGAGCTCGTGCCGGTCGAGATCGAAACCACGATACTCGACAACGGCTCGCCCAAGACTCGCAAAACTACATTCCAAAAAGACGAGGGACCGCGGGCCGACACTTCGGTTGAAGCGCTCGCTAAACTCAAACCCGTCTTCCAATCCGACGGAGCCGTCACAGCCGGGAACTCTTCGCAAACCAGCGATGGCGCGGCGGCTGCTCTCGTCATGTCCGAGCGAAAAGCGAAAGAACTCGGACTCAAGCCCATGGCCCGCTTCGTCAGTTTCGCTGTGGCGGGCGTGCCGCCCGAGATCATGGGCATCGGCCCCGTCGTGGCTATTCCCAAAGCGCTGGCGTTAGCGGGCTTGAAAAAGGAAGACATCGGTGTCATCGAACTGAACGAAGCTTTCGGGGTCCAGGCGTTGGCCGTGATCCAAAGAACCGGACTTGACCCGGTTCGCGTCAACCCCAACGGCGGAGCTATCGCGCTTGGCCATCCACTGGGATGCACGGGCGCAAAACTAACGGCAACGATCCTACGCGAAATGAAGCGGCGGGATTCGCGCTACGGAATGGTAACAATGTGTATCGGCGGTGGCCAGGGAGCCGCCGGGATTTTCGAAAACATGAACTAACCGGGAACTAGAAACCAGAAACGAGAAACTCTTATGGCATCTTCCACTCTCTCCCCTACCAAGCACCAAGGCGGCTCATTTCTCCTCGCGGCGTCTACTCCCGAAGAGATCTTTTCACCGGAAGATTTCACCGAAGAACATCGCGCTATCGGGCGCACCACTGAAGAATTCTGGAACAAGGAAGTCGCGCCCAACGTGGACGGGATCCAGCACCAGGAGCCGGGCCTGGCCATCTCCATCCTCCGCAAATCCGGGCAGCTTGGTCTGACGGGCGTGATCCTGCCCGAGAAATTCGGCGGTATGGAAATGGATTTGACCTCCGCCATGATCGTCGCTGAGGGCGTCTCCAAAGACGGCTCCTACTCCGGCTGGCATGGCGCACATACCGGCATCGGCACACTACCGCTTTTGCTTTTCGGAACCGAAGAGCAGAAACAGCGCTACCTCCCGAAGCTCGCCACTGCTGAAATGGTCGCGGCCTATTGTCTCAGCGAGCCGCAGGCCGGCTCCGACGCCTTGGCTGCGAAGACGCGCGCCGATCTGAGCCCCGACGGGAAACACTACATCCTCAATGGCCAGAAGATGTGGATCACCAACGGCGGCGGCGCCGACTTGTATACCATATTCGCCAAAGTCGGCGGCGAGAAATTCACGGCTTTCCTCGTCGAGCGTAAGTATCCCGGCGTCCAGCCCGGCGCTGAAGAAAAGAAGATGGGCATTAAGGGCAGCTCCACTACGGCGATCTATCTCGACAACGTCCATGTGCCCGTTGAAAATGTGCTCGGTGAAATCGGCCGCGGCCACATCATCGCATTCAATATTCTCAACCTCGGCCGCTTGAAGCTCGGCCCCTTCGCGATCGGCGGCTCTAAGGAAGTGCTCCGCGCGTCGCTCAAATACGCCAAAGAACGGAAAGCTTTCGGAAAATCGATCGCCGAGTTCGGCATGATCCAGCACAAGCTGGCCGAGATGGCGATTCGTATCTATGCCACCGAAAGCACCAGCTATCGCGTGGTGGGCCTCATCGAAAACCAGATGGAAGGCTTCTCGTGGGACCAGCCCAATGCCAGCCAGACCATGCTGAAGGCCGTGGAAGAATTCGCGGCCGAATGCTCCTACATCAAGATCTTTGCCTCGGAGATGCTCGACTACGTCGTCGACGAAGGGGTCCAGATCCATGGAGGCTACGGCTATTCGCAAGAGTACGCCGTGGAACGCGCCTACCGCGATTCGCGCATCAATCGCATTTTCGAAGGCACCAACGAAATCAATCGCCTCCTCGCCACAGGGATGTTGCTGAAGCGCGCACAACGCGGGCAATTGCCGTTGGTCGAGGCCGTGAAAAAGCTGCAAGCCGAAATTCTCGGCGGCCCGTCGCTCGCGGAGGGTGATGAAGATTCCCGGCTAGTCGCCAATGCCAAGAAGGTGTCGCTGTTCGCTCTCGGCGTGGCTTTTCAGAAGTACATGGCGGCGCTCGAAGAACAGCAGGAGGTCCTGGCCGGCATCACAGACATTGCCATGAACGCGTTCGCCATGGAATCCACGCTGCTGCGCACGCAGAAGCTCGCCAAGCTCCACAAAGGCGAACTCGCCGGCGAAATGTGCCCGGTTTTTCTCCGCGAAGCCATGGAGACCATCGAAAGCGCCGCGCGGAACGTGCTGGCGGCATCTTCAGACGGGGACGCCCTGCGCACTAATCTCGCGGTCCTCAAGCGATTCACCAAATTCGAGCCGGTAAATGCCATCGCTGCTCGTCGCCGGATCGCCGCGCGACTGCTCGAAGCCGACCGCTACACCGTGTAAGTGGGGCGGACCCCCGGTCCGCGGCCGACACGCTCTTGTCGGCCCTATATGAAATTGTCTAGTGGGGCGGACCCCAGGTCCGCGGCCGACGCCCTCGTCGGCCCTATATGAAGCTCATCATCACCGTCGGCCTCCCCGGCTCTGGCAAGTCAACCTATCTCGCTCGCCTCGGCGTCAACGCTATTTCGTCAGATGAAATCCGTCGCCTGATCGCCGACGACCCGCGCGACCAATCCATGCACGCCCGCGTCTTCGCCACCATCAGGTACTTGGTCCGGCAGCGCATCGCCGCCGGCCGCCCTGAAACCTACGTCGACGCTACGCACCTCACCCGCTGGGAAAGGCTGCCTTATATCCGGCTCGCCCAGCGCCATGGCTGCCAAATCGAAGCTCTGTTCTTCGACGTGCCCGCCGAGGTTTGCATCCAGCGCAACCAGCATCGCGACCGCATCGTCCCCGATCAGGCCATTATCGATATGGCCCGCGGCCTTCAGCCACCCACCGAAGCCGAAGGCTTCACGCGCGTAACCAGAATCTCGGAGTCCCCCCTTTCTTTTTGATTTTCCTACCTCCTACAACCCACCCCCCACAACCTGCCCTGCCGTATACTGTGCCTTGGCCATGTCATCCAACCCGCAGTTTCGAAGCGCCCTGCTCCTGGTCGCGCTCACGCTCCTCTCCTGCCAGCAACGCACTAAGAAGCTAATCGCCGTCGTACCCAAGGCAACTTCGCATCTGTTTTTTGTCTCCGTCCACGCCGGAGTCCTTGCGGCCGAGCGCGAGTTCGGGGTCGAGGTGTTGTGGAACGGCCCTAGAGACGAAACTGATTATTCGCGTCAGATCGAGATCGTCGACTCCATGGTCACCCGTCACGTCGATGCCATGGCCATCTCGGCCACTGATCGCACTGCTTTGGTCGCGCCCGTCAGGCGTGCGATGCAGGCGGGAATTCCAGTCACGGTCTTTGACTCCGGCCTGGACGTGAAGGGCTACGTCACCTTCGTTGCCACCGACAATTATGGCGCGGGCCAGACCGCGGCGCGCAAACTCGCCGAATTAATCCACGGCAAAGGAAAGGTCGCTGAGCTCATGCAGAAGCCGGGCGGCAGTTCCACCGGCGATCGCGAGCGCGGCTTCGATGACACCATGGCGAAGGAGTTCCCCGCTATCAGCATCGTCGCCAAACAATATGGCATGGGCGACCCCGCAAAATCACGCAACGCAGCCGAGGACATTCTCACCGCGCATCCGGACCTGGATGGAATGTTTTGCTCCGCCGAAGCCAATTCCATCGGCGCCGTTCAGGCTCTCAAATCGCGCAACCTCGGGGGTAAAATCAAGCTCATTACGTTCGATTCCAGCGACATTCATATCGCTGCGCTCAAAGACGGGATCATCGATGTGATGCTGGTTCAAGACGCTTACCGCATCGGATACGAAGCCGTCCGCAGCCTGGTGATGAAGCTGAACGGTCAGACACCGCCCCAGCAAATGGATCTCAGCGTTCACGTGATTCGCAAACAGGACCTCGGCCAACCGGACGTGCAGGCGCTCCTGTTCCCGAAGCATGTTCAGGAGTGACGCGCGACAACGAGTGACGTTACTCCACGAACTCCACCTGGTATTCCTCGATCACCGGATTCGCCAGCACATCATGCGCAATCTGATTGATCTCGGTGCCGGCCTTCTCGCGATCCGTTCCGGGCTCGAGCGTAATCTCGAAGAACTTACCCTGCCGCACTCCCGCAATCGAAGTATGGCCAAGGCCGACTAACGCCGACCGGATGGTCTGCCCCTGCGGATCAAGAACAGTAGGTTTCATAGACACATAGACGCGGGCTCTCATGGAATTCATTGTAACGAGTGTTACTTATTCTGCGGGAAGCGTCTAACAGCTGGTATGACTCCTAGGCTGCCCCTCGCGTCATTGTTAACTTTCGGATTGCTTGCCTTTCCGCAATCGCCAACCATTGACCCGCCTGTGGTTTCCAATCCATATGCCCGCGTAGCGTGGCTCTCTCTCAACCAGGGTTTTGCCGAAGGTGACGCCAACCATCGCAAACAGGCCATCGAAGCTGCCGGATCAGTAGGCGCGGTGCCAGAGGCAGTGCGGCTGGTCGCCAAAGGCTTGGAAGACAAAGAGGTCTTCAATCGTCAGACTGCCGCAGCCACGCTCGGGCAAATGGGTTCGCAGGATGCCATCCCTTATCTCAAGAATGCTCTCGAGGACAAACCCGAAGTTGCTTTCACCGCCGCTAGAGCACTATGGAACCTCGGCGACACCACCGGTCGAACGATCTTTCAAGAGGTCCTCGAAGGCGAGCGCCCGGATGGCCCGACGAAGATGCAGAAGATGATGAAAGATGCCAAGAAGAGATTGAAGCCCGATCAACTCGCGCTAATGGGCGTCTCAGAAGTTTCAGGCATATTGGGCCCCGCAGGAATCGCAGTCCAGGCCGCCACTGAAGCGATGAAAGAGGCGAAGGGCGCCTCCGGCGGTATTCCAGGCCGTGCCCTAGCCGCGGAAGTTCTCGGGAAAGATTCCGATCCATACGCTCTGACACTGCTTGAATGGGCGCTCGGCGATAATAACTGGGCTGTCCGTGTGGCGGTCTGCAAGGCGCTCGGTGAACGCGGCAATGACGGCACCATTGCGAAACTGCAGCCTATGCTCAATGACGATCATCACGCCGTTCGCTACATGGCCGCCGCCTCGATGGTAAAGCTGAGCCTCAAGGGTCCCTCCACCGCGTCCAGATAGCATCACTCGGCGCACGCTCGGGGTTCCGTGGGTACCAGTACGCACAACCACTGTCGCCCGAATTGTCGCTTGCGAGTGGAAGCCACGCGCGTGTATACTCGCCAATTCAGGCAATATAAGAAAATCTCGAGCGAAAGGCCTAACCTATCGTGAAGACTCCATTGCTGCAGTTGGCAGGGCTCGGTTCATTACTGTTTATCGCGGTTGCCGGGTTTGCGCAAAGCGGCCCGTCCCTCAACGGTACGTATGCATTTCTTGGGAGCGCCAAGCAATACGATTCCTTTGGAGAAACCGGCGGTGCGATTATCGCGGTTCTGAACTTTGATGGCGCCGGAAATATTTCCGGAACCGCCGTCTTGAAAGGTCGCACAGGCGAACCCCAGGACGGCGACACCGGTTCCGGGGCAGTCCAAGGAACTTACACTACCAACCCCGATGGCAGCGGCACCGCCACACTCAATTTCACCGATTTCCAGTTCTCCGTCAAACTCGCCATGGTGATCACCGACGGCGGCAAGAGTATCCAGTTCGCCGATGGACCCGGCAGCACCGGTCCCGCTTCGTTGAATCCTGGCCTCCCGGGCTCACCCGACAGGGTGGCCGGAGTAGTGCCTGGCGGCTTCTTCCTGCAGGGTTTTCGTCCCGGAGCGCAGGCTTCCGGCACGATTCCCTTGACTCTGAATCGTACCTACAACGACGGCGTTGCCGTTTATTCCCTCGCGGGACCCGCCACCGGCAGCGGCACGGTCACCTGCCCCGACGGAACTTCCAGCAACTGGTCTGCGACGATCCCCTCTGTAACAGCCGTCATGAAGAACGCGTCCGGCAACTTCATCATGCCGGTCCTGACGTCGGCCTGCGGGGGCGGCAACGCTACGAACTACTCCGGTCTCGCCAATCTAAATTTCACGCCGAACGGTATCAGCCTGGTGCTCCACTTAACTGGCTACTTCATCACTGCATCCGCAAGACTCATCACCGGCGGCTCTCCCAACGGTACCTACGGAATTCAACTCATCGGCGAGCCGTTCCCCAACGCAGGCGTCGAGATCGTGACGTTCGATGGCTCGGGTGGGATCAAGACATCTTTCCTCGGACCGTCCGGGACGACAACCTTCACCGGAACCTACACCACCAATTCCGACGGGAGTGGCAGCATCACGCTGAGCCCGGACGCCAACCCCTCCGCGGCCCCGGTGACCTTTGCGTACGTCGCTGCCGACGCCTCCACCATCTACCTGCTCCGTACCAGCGGCGGAGGCTCTGGTGGCGATGTGATCACCGGCGTCGGCCATTTACAATAGCTCACTGCTCGAACGATTACGACCCGTGGCCACTAGACACCGGACGAGCCTCTGTCTTACCCTACAACTTAAAGGGACGGGAGGCGCGCTATCGTCAAAGTTTGTGTGCTCGCGAGCAGCAGTTCGGGGAACTCGACTTTCATCCGCACTGAACGCACGCGCCTGCTCGTCGATGCCGGCCTGAGCAAGCGCGATATCGTGGCGCGGATGGCCGCGATTGGCGAGTTGCCTGAATGCCTGGATGCTATCCTCGTCACTCACGAGCATTCCGACCACGTTAGCGGCCTGGTAGCGTTGGCCCGATCCCTCGAGGTCCCCATTTTCATCACCCGGCTCACGGCTCCCGCAATTCCCTGGGACGAGTACACACCGCGGCTCGATTGTTTTCAGGCCGGCGCCACTTTTTCCGTTGGTGATATCGATATCGACAGCTTTACTGTTCCTCACGACGCGATCGATCCGGTGGGTTTCTGCTTCCGCACGCAAGGCATCAAGATCGGCGTGGTCACCGACCTCGGCTATGTCCCGGACTCGGTGAAGTTCCATCTGCGCGGCGCCGATCTGCTGGTGCTCGAATCGAACCACGATCTCGAGATGCTCAAGGTTGGCCCCTATCCGTGGTCGGTGAAGCAGAGAGTGATGGGACGAAGAGGGCACTTGTCCAACGACGTCGTTTCGGATTTCATCCGCTACGATCTCGACTCCTCCATCAGTACACTGGTATTGGGGCATTTGAGCGAGCACAATAATCATCCGGAGATCGTGCGTGCGACAGCTGGCCGCGCCCTCGACGGTACCGGTCGCGCGCTCTTCACGCGCCTGGTGGTGGCCGAGCCGAAACAGCAATCCGAGGTCTTTGCGTACTGAATGCTCGAGGCCTGCTAAATGATCGAGCGTTATACCCGGCCCGAGATGGGCCGCATCTGGAGCGAAGAGAACAAGTATCGCCAGTGGCTCGAAGTAGAGCTGGCCACCGCCGAAGCCTTAGCCGAGACCGGCGAAGTACCCAAAGAAGATGCCGCGCGGCTGCGCAAGCATGCCACTTTCAGCGTAGCCCGCATCCAGGAGATCGAGCGCGAAGTTCGCCACGACGTTATCGCGTTCACGACGGCCGTCGCCGAGAGCATGGCGGCCGCCGGCCACCCGGAGGCGTCGCGATGGCTGCATTACGGCCTAACTTCTAATGATGTAGTAGATACCGCCCAGGCGCTGATGATCCGTAGCGCTTCTGAGATCATCTCCAAGGGAATCAACGTCTTATCGGAGCGATTGAAGGCCCGGGCTTTCGAGTTCAAGCACACGGTCCAGATTGGAAGGACCCACGGAATCCATGCAGAACCCATCACTTTTGGGTTGAAATTGGCACTTTGGTACGACGAAATGCGTCGAAATCTGACCCGTTTCTGTGCTGCTGGTGAAGAACTGCGCGTCGGAAAAATCTCGGGTGCGGTCGGAACTTTCGGCCACATTGGCCCGGAGGCCGAAGAGCGCATCTGCCGGCGCCTGGGATTGCGTCCGGTGCCTGTTGCTTCGCAAGTGGTCTCGCGCGACCGCCACGCCAACTATCTGGCCGCACTGGCGCTGATCGCCGCCACGCTTGAGAAGATCGCACTCGAAATCCGCCACTTGCAAAGAACCGAGGTGCGCGAGGCCGAAGAGCCGTTTTCGCCTGGTCAGAAGGGCTCTTCCGCGATGCCTCACAAGCGGAATCCGGTGACCTGCGAGCAGATCTGCGGCTTAGCGCGTGTGGTCCGCGCGAATGCCCAGGCCGGATTTGAGAACGTCGCGCTGTGGCACGAGCGGGATATTTCCCATTCCTCGGTGGAGCGCATCATCCTTCCGGACTCGACCAGCCTGGTCGACTATATGCTGTCCAAGACCGACTGGCTTATCGGCGGCCTTCGAGTAAGCCCGTTCCGCATGAACAAGAATCTGGAGCTGACCAAAGGATTGATATTCTCGGGGCAACTCCTTCTGGATCTTACAGCTGCGGGGATGCTCCGTGAGGAAGCCTACAAAATTGTCCAGAGCCACGCCATGCTGGCATGGGAGGAGGATGGCGACTTCCGCGCCGCGATTGAGGCCGATCCTCAAATAGCCAAATATCTAACGGGCCCGCAGCTTATCGAAAGTTTCTCTGTTTTCAGACAGTTAACAAACATTGATCAGATTTTTGACCGCGTATTCCAGCCAGCCTAGCTACAAACTACTATTGTAGTTATTAACCTGGGCGAAATCTCTACTTCCATTTCCCAGGTATTCGTTTAAACTATACCTAGGAGACGGGCGGCTCCGGACAAAAACATGAGCTCCTCAGATCGTTTTATGGACATCGAGCTTGCTCGAGTCCTACTGGTGGACGACGATCCTACCTCCCGTTTAACGTTACAAACCGTATTGGAAGCTGGTGGTTACAGGGTGGATGCGGCTGCTTCGGCGGCCGAAGCGGTCGGCAAGCTGGATGAGCAAGAGTACGAATTAGTACTAAGCGATCTCCAGATGGAATCCCCCAGAGCAGGCCTGCAGGTTCTGGCGCACGCCCGAATGATGGATTACAAGCCGGCCACGGCGATCGTGACCACCTATCAGAACGCTAAGCCGCAGATCACGAAGCCTCAGAAGTCACGGATGCTGATCAAGCCCGAAGATGTCCCTGGGCTGCTATCGAAGGTGGCCAACCTTATCAGTGAGCGGGCCGCGCGGCGTCTTGAGCGGGAACTGCGTCACGCTACCTAGCTAGATTTGGCAGGTCAGAGACCTGCCCCAACCGGAACACTGCTTCTTCGAATTCGTCCAGCGCACCTGTGAAGAAGTGGTCGCGCGCTTCGATCCAGATCAGTTCCTTAGGGCCAGTCAAGCTTGCAAAGTACTTTTCCATCGTGTTCATGGGGCAGAACTCGTCGTGTGTGCTCAGGATAAACACGCGGGGAATAGCGCAGCGGCCGAGTTCCGTGCTGTCCTGATAGCTGGCGGGAAAGCCCACGGCGACCAGGCGCGTTGCGCCCACGATTTCACAACCCAGCTTCAGAATGATTCGCGACCCGAACGAAAACCCGGCCAATGAGAACGGCAGGTCCGGATACCTGGCGCGAAGAAACTGGAGCGCCGCACGAGCATCTTCCAACTCGCCGATGCCTTCATCGTATTTGCCTTCACTGCGATTCACGCCGCGATAATTAAAGCGCAGCACCACGGCCCCGGCACGCCGCATACCTCGCGCAATCCGGTACACCACTTTGTTGTGCATGGTGCCGCCGTGCAAGGGATGCGGGTGACAAACCAGCACGGCCACGTTGGGCGCCTGGTCCTCAGGCTCTTCGAGCAAGGCCTCGAGCTTTCCGGCGGGGCCGTCGATCAAAAGCGATTCTATCCGGCGCGGCATCAGTTGGTGCGGTAGTTGGTGAACTGCATGTCGATGCCGAAGTCCTGGCCGCGCAGGAGCGCAATCACTTCCTGGAGCGAATCGCGGTCACGCCCGGAGACTCGCACCAGGTCGCCCTGGATGGAGGCCTGCACCTTCTTCTTGCTGTCCTTGATGGTTTTCACGATTTCACGGGCCTTTTCGATGGGGATGCCCTGCTGAAGCGAGATCTCCTGCCGCATCCTGGATCCGCCCGCCTGAGTCGGAGCTCCAAAGGTTAATCCTTTTAGCGGAACTTTGCGCTTCACCAGCTTCTGCTCGAAAACGTCGGCCACGGCTTTCAGCTTGAACTCATCCTGGCTCTCCAGGAGAATTTTGTGGTCCTTTTCATTGAGCAGGATTTCGGATTTGGAGTCTTTGAGATCGTAGCGGGTGACCACTTCCTTGAGGGCTTGCTGGATGGCGTTGTTCACCTCCGCCAGATCGATCTTGGAGACGATGTCGAATGTATTGTCAGGCATGGGTCAATGACCCAATGCTATCAAGACGCGCTCGGTAATTTCATGGATCATGGCCGGCAGGGCGGCGTCGAGGGCCAGGGTGATGGCGGCGCGGACGCGCTCGGGGTCGATCTCAGGTGTCGCGGCCGGAGGTGGATTGGGGGGAATCTGGCTGGGTGCCGAGGCCGCCGCGGAAGCCAAGGCTTCGGCAAAGAGGCCGCGAGCCAATTGCGCCTCTTTCACCAGCGGATTTATCGTCTCCATCACTTTGGAGGCTTCGAACGGCTTCTTCAGAATAGCGTCACAACCGGCGCGAGTGGCTTCGGATTCATCGAACGGTTCCAGCAGACCGGCAGTCAGGACCACTCGGACATGCCTCAGGTTTGGATCGCCCTTCACGTGACGGCACAGATCGAAGCCGGATTTCCCGGGTAGAAATACATCGGCCAGAATGAGATCGGGATCGACGTCAGCCAAGCGCATCAGAGCCGCGTCGCCATCAGTTAGGCTCACTACTTCGAAGCCTTCTTCCCGCAGGATCCG
>Ga0070713_100002821_pt1 | contig 11371 bp, 17 predicted proteins | sample LARL82metaG_FD_65465 | JGI IMG/M metagenome (GOLD analysis project Ga0070713, IMG submission 65465) | Corn, switchgrass and miscanthus rhizosphere microbial communities from Kellogg Biological Station, Michigan, USA - LAR L8-2 metaG | ecosystem: Host-associated > Plants > Roots > Rhizosphere ... | reverse complement strand
AACTTTTCAACAATAAATCCGTGTAACCTGGTCCCACCAATCCAGAAGCTTCAGTTAACGCTCCGGCTGTTTCTCTGCCTGCATCCGAGTTCTTTAGGTTTGAAAAAGCCTGTTTGAATACTCCACCAGAAAGTAAACCTTCTGCCCAACCTCTTACATTATTGGGCATTCCTTGCGCTAAATCGGTTCCCAAAGCAGAAGCCAATCCAAGTTTTCCTAAAGCTTCGGTAGCCGATATGGTACTGTAATCATGATTAAAAGACGTCATGATTGTATCTGGCATGTATATAGCAATCGATTCTTGTATTCTTGTTATTTTGGGTTTGAAGCTAATTGTATCCGTTAGTTGAGATACGACAGCTCCTTCAACAGCAGTCTTAGCAGCTGTTCCGGCTGCATTACCTAATGAATCAACAAATCCATTTCCTGGTTGACTGAATTGTTGAATAGCTGCTTGCGCTCCAGTTATGGTCGCCGCAGTAGCTACTCCACTTGCCGTTATGTTGGCATTCTGTTGCTTTCCACCAGGAGACGACAAATAATCTATATTTTTCTGGCTCTTACTCTGAACGTCCGATGTGCCAACACTCTTATTCTTTAGGTAAGGATCGTTATTTGGTAAATAGATGTTGAACACAACATAATGCGGAACGTCGGATGAACCAACATTATCCGGATACTTCAATACGTTCAAATTATATGATGAAGATCCACTTGTTAAGGCAGAAAGTGGACCTTGACCTTTGGGATTTTGACCTTGGGAGATCAAAGGATCCAACATTGAACCTATAGAAAAAATACTCGCCATTAGTGTCTCTTAATTGGCTGTTTACGTTTGGTATTTAGGGTACCAAATCCCAAATCATTTTCTGTTAAAACCTTGAAATCCCAACCACGTTCCTCACAGAATTCATTTGCCGCGCGCCATTTAGCCATATTAACAGCATACGTTTGTATTTCCTGCATGAATCGTTTTGTGGCTTTCTTGGTTTTAGGATTCTTTGGTTGTATAGTTTGTTTATGAGGTTTAATTTCAACCAGATGTGTCTTACCATCAGCTGTTTTGAAATGAAAATCTACAAAGTATCTATGAAATTCTCCATCCACAGGAGATACATATGGAATAATGGTTTCTTCGGAGGACCATTCAATTATATTTGGATCCTTATCCAAACGACACATAAAAGCCATCTCCCAGCTAGAACGATAGATAATATTGGTTATATTACCACGATATTTTTGGGGATGAATTGGCCTAAACAATCCTTGAAGATACTTCGGCATAATAGATAAATATTGGTAAGACTTGATATAGTATTTATCCATGATCAATGATGTTAAAAAATTTGGTACTACAGCACGTTATCCAACAATTGGAGTTCTTACCCATTTTGTTTATGACGCTAAGTTGAAGGAAATATTACCAACATGGGACAAGTTTCCATTATGTCTACCAATTCATCCTTATAAGGATGGATTTCTTGGCCTTAATCTTCACTACGTCCCACAGAGAACCAGAAAAATTCTATTGGATCAACTTCTAAAACATCAGGTTACATATAAGAGAAATCCTCGTCTTAGAATTATGGTTGATTATATGTTCCTTAAAGCCGCATCCAATTTTGAAGACGTTAAACCCTGTATCAAGCGTTACCTTAAAACCCATGTAGAAAGTGTATACATTAATATTGACCCAAGTCATTACAACAAAATAATCAAAATGCCCACAGCCAAGTGGATGGGCAAGAGACCTTACTAGCATGGCATTCGATATCAATAATTTCAGATCTAATTTAGCCGGATACAGCGAAAGAGTATCTGCAGATAAATTTGATGTATTAATAACCCTACCCCAACAATTGGTTCAACCAAGTCCCATAGTTCAAACTTTATTAGGATTTGTTGATCCAGCTCAATTATTACAACCAATCGTAAATAAGATCAGCGGTTTGGTTGGTGGTCCATACGGATCATTCGGGGCAAAGGAACTTTCTTTGCAGTGCGAAGCTTCTGAATTACCTGGTATTGAAATTGTACCAATAGAATATCGTCACTACGGTTTTACCAGACGCATACCTCACCATTTCAATTTCACTCCATTGACTTTAACATTTTTCTGTAATGGACAAATGATGGAGAAGAAGTTATTTGATAATTGGATGAATCTTTGTATTGGTCTTGATGGTAACAACGCCGGTCTCATATCATATAGACAGGATAGTCAAGGCAATTCCCAATACGAAGGAACTATACAGATACGTCAATACAATCAGGAAGGTTACTTGGTTTATGTAGCAAAGGCTCTGGAATGTATGCCTGTATCTATTAGTCCATTAACAACAAATTGGTCCGATAATAACACGCATAGACTTACGGTTACATTCCTATATACCAAGTGGTTATCACAAAGCATCCCTGTTCCATTCTTTGATCAAGCAGTTAACAATTTTACCAATCAACTAGGACTAGGAACGAATTTTGGCGTTGGAGTAAATAACATCACCAATCAAATTTTCGGACCAAGTACACTTTCTACACTATTCTGAGGATTCATTATGGCTTTACCAAAAATTGATTTGCCTATCTACAACACCAACATTTCATCCAGTTCCAAGCCTGTTCAATTCACTCCATTCACAGTAAAGGAAGGTACCATATTGATGATGGCCAAGGAAAGCGGCGAATTGCAAACCATGGTAGAGGCTCTAAAGCAAATTCTATCAAATTGCTTGGTAGATAAGTCAATTGACGTCAGCAAGCTTCCTATGATTGATTTGGAGTGGTTATTCATTCAGATTCAATCCAAATCATCCGGAGAGAATATTCCACTACATTTCAAGTGTAAAAATCCTGTTGTATTGGCTAGTCAAACTATAGATTGTGGTATGATTATAGAATGTTCAGTGGATCTCAGACAAATTCAATTACCAATAGTGGAGAAGGATTCTTGTAAGATACAACTCAATGACAAGGTGGGAATTGTAATGCGCCTTCCAACGTTCGAAGCAACTCAGAAGGCTTTGACAGTTAAACAAACGCTTCAGGATCATATGTTGGCAGCTATGTGTCTTGATTACATCTATGACGAATCGTCTGTAATAAAAGCTGATGATGCTGAACCAGAAGAACTTTTTGACTTCGTGCAAGGTATACAGCAATCAATATTCGAAGAGAAAATTTTGAAATTCATTGACAATATACCATCTATAACACATACAATTAATACGGTATGTCCAAAGTGCGATTACAAACATGAAATTAAATTGGAAGGATTAGCTGATTTTTTCGTATAGTGCTGCCTGAAAATGCACTCAGGCAGCACTTCGAAACTAACTTTAACCTCCTTTATCACCATAAACTAGACACCAGAATATTTGATCAAATGGTGCCTTGGGAACGAGACATATATTTGGCTATGATGGTAAAGGCTATCGAAGAAGAGAATTTGAAATTGAAATTACAGGAATCATCAAGAAGGGCTGCTTCCAAGAAAGGAAATAGACCACCAAAAATTAAAAGAGATTGATAAATGGCTAATCGTAAGAAAACACCTGCTGGAATAACATTGGATGAACTTCTAAAGTCATTCAAGGACCAAAATTTGGATATTCCTCCTAGTGTTAAGGAGTTAATGAACGCTGGTAAACCAGAGCCAAAGACTGAACCAAAGAAACAAACAGAAAAGAAACCAGAAGATAAATCCAAGAAAGAAAAAACAAAGGTAAAGTCTGCTTCGAGAGAAACCAAAAATAAGGACTTGTCTGAAGATGAATTATACGATAAAGCTGTAGCCTTGATACAAAAGGAAGGAAAGATGGATGAGAGAATTCTCGCGTTTCGTCTTTCCATCAGTCGTGCTCTTGCTAAAAAGCTTCTAGATAGAATGTCCGAAGAAGGATTGATTGATAGACCTAAGTCTAAAGCAGAAACCACTGTTCAAAATCTCGTTGGTAAGAATGTCGCGGCAAAGCTTGTAAAGAAGCAACCAGAATTTGAAGAACCAAAGCCTACAGTTCCATATGTTGCTCCAAAGTCTGTACAACGTCCTGCTGTAGCCAAAATCACCAACAATGAAGATCTGAAGATTATAAGAGCTAGTCTGGATGAAATACATCAATTTCTTCTTGGACAGAAAAAGCCTCTTGGTCCGGCTATGCCGAGAACCAATAAGAGTTCTTCGTTTTTCAAATCATTCCTTGGTGGATTAACTAACAAAGGATTTGCTGAGAAAGTATTCTCGATTGGGAAAGGTAATCCAAGCCATGAAAGAGTATCCAAACCAGAAAAAACATCTCTTTCCGGAGTGCAGAGAATACCAACTGAAAATGTTCCTTCAGAAATATCCAAATTACAAACCAATCTATCTCAGGATCAACAAACTGCTCAACACACAAAGGAATTCGTCCAACAAGAGGACGATGCCAAATCCAATAGAGAAAAATTAGACAAGATTCAGGCTTCATTGGATGAAATGAAAAAGAAATTGGATACTTTATTGGGAAGAAGATCCTCCAATGGAGGGTTATTGGGTACACTAGCCAATTTATGGAATCTCCTTAAGATGGCTTGGGGAGCAATAAAACTTATTGGTAAAAATATCGCAAGAGTATTCCGAGAGATTGGAAAAGTAACTGCTTGGATAGCTAGCAGAACCTGGGGATTGATCAAGAAGGGAGTCGAGAAGTTAATTCCATTGCTAGAAAGATTCGGACCAGCTTTGGCAGAATTTCTTGTAACCAAGATAGGACCTGTTGCCGCTACAGCTGGTATCGCTTATGCTACAGATAGAATTGCCAAATATGAATACGACCGTGGTATGGCTCCATTCAAGCAATTAGAACAGGATTATGGTCTAAAGGCTCTTGGTAATGGTAATTTTGAATTGAATGGTAAGAAATATCACAATTATGGTGATAGTGAAGTTCATGGTCCAGACGATCTACCAGAACAATATAAAACTCTGATTGAAGCTAAAACGGGTGATACACGAGGTGGAACATCCAAACGTGCCCAGAAATATATTTCGGAACATCAATCGGAATTTGATAGTTTGAAAGCAAAGCCTACGCAGCCCCAAAAATCGCTACTAACGGCGTTCACTCAGGCTACCAAAGACAATATTGATTTAGAAGATGAACAGGATTCCAGCCCTCAGGTAATAGTGGTCAAAGGCGGTAATAAGACGACAGTTGTACCAGCTCCCTCTCCTAATCCAATAGGCGTTATAGTAAGTCCAAGAAATCCAGATACATCTGCAGACGCTTTGAATGGCGATCTATTCGACGCGCCCCAAGGATATGGAGCTTTAGGTAGGATGTAATGGGAATGGGCTATCCCCAGACTCGGACATTAGGGAATAGCCCATTTCAGTTTCTATCAATTATTTCCCGCCTTGGGACTTCTACGCTTTGTACATACTCATAGTTGATCAGGCTATTTTCTGGAGGCTCCATCCGATTTTAATAAGTTTCTATGAGTGACCCATTAAAATCCAGCGGCATTATCTATATTTAATCTAATTTAATTTATCTACAAGACTTTATTAACGCTTCATACAACTATCCTCGGATTTTATTATCACGTCGGTTTATCTACTCAGCGGAATTTATTCTACGCGTCTATTTCGTAAAAGTAAAGCTAAATTTTAAAAGAAAGGCCAAGCGATTTCTCGCCTGGCCTTATTGGGGACAACCAGTTACGGTTGAGCCTTCCACCAGCTGACTTAATCGGCGTCAGCGAGCCTTGCAAAAGAAGAGTATGGATCACCTTCTTCGCTTGGAGTAGCCTTAGTTGCCTCGGCAATTTCCTGTTCCATCTCTTCTTTGGAAGGTGGAGCATCTTCTTCCAATTTAGCCTGTCCCGCGCGGGCAGGAGCTGGACCAGAAGAAGTACCAAGAACTTTGTCCAAACGCTTCTTAAGCTCATCATAGCTCTTGAACTTATCTGGAGCAACTTCAGCATTAAGGCTATAAAGACTCTTCCAAAGCTCTTCAATCTTCTTATCATCACCATTAAATAAAGCCGATGGTGATGCAAATTCAGACTTATCATAATTTGGGAAGTCAGCAACTTTACGTATCTTGAGCTTGAAATCGGCTCCTTCCCAGAAGTTGAATGGATTGAACTTCACTTCGTCCGGATCAACATAAGCACCTTCCTCTCGGCTCACTTCCATTCCAAGCTTGTCCTTGATCTTTTCCATGATCTTGACACCATACTTGTAAAGGAAAACTTTCCCTTCGGCTGATGTATTAGCTGGATCCTTCACAACCAAAATATTGCTGATATTATTCAACTTACGCTTCTGGACTCGCGCGCGATCTTTATTGGCTTCAACTCCAGTATCCCAAAGAGCCTTATTAAGCTCCGCAACTGGATCTGGAAGGTTAAGGGTGGTCAAGGAATTCTCGATATACCATCCACCTGGGCCTTTGAATGCATTGGTCCAAATAGTAACGAATGGAACACCATCATCGCCATCAACAAATGGCGAATCCATGAAACGGATTACTGCGAATCCATTACCGGCCTTATCCAATGTTGGAGACCAATAACGTTCGTCCTTAGAAAATTTCTTGTTTTGAGATTCGAGAGCCTTGGTTAATCTCTCGGTGGAGTTTCCTTTGCGGAGTTTAGCAAAATCTACCATATGTAATATCCTCTGTCTTATCTATGCGTACTATGTGTAACTTATGTGTAAATTCAATCCGGATTTGCTCCGGTTCATGATGTACGCTCTATTTAGCTCAATTCTTCGAAGAATCTCTCAAAACTTCGAAATATTTTTCGTCCATACATTTAACGCCCACAATTGGACCTTTATTTGGCAATTCTTCGTTTACAAAAACATTAAACGTATACACTCCTCCATGATCCAAACAGGAATTAGTTGCGTTCAACATCTCGTTGGTTAATCTGGTTCTTGGATACTCCAATCCAGCACTACAGCCAGACAATACTAAGCAAACCATTAAAATTAATTGTTTCATATGAACCCTATTGATGGTGTATCCGGAGTGCTCTCGGATGTTTGTTTATTTTGTTGCAATTTCTTGAGACGTTCTATGGTTTCTTCGAAACCTGAACCAAGACATTCAACAGCCACTACAACTTCCTTGAGAAATGCAATCGAGAATCCTTCTGTAACATTGACCCAATTCTCCAATTCCTCTTTATTATCAAGGAGTCTTGGATTCTTCCTTTGAAAATATAACCTACGAGATTCTTTGCTTGGCATTCCAATATAAACTACATCATCAAAACGGGATGGACGCTTTGAAAGCCTCTTATCCAATTTTTCCGGATAATTTGTTGTGGCTATAAACACAACATTATCAATTTGTAATTCTCCATCCAATAGAGCTAATATGGAATGCTCGCCTTGATTCTCTACAACGGAATCAATATCCTCAATAATCACAAGAACTGGTCTTTCTGGTTCAATTCTTCTGAAGATTCTTAACACTTCCGCTGTAACGTCGGGATTGATGCAGTATAGAGATACACCACCCATAGCTATGACTTCCAAAGAAACCTGTTGGAGACAGGATGTCTTTCCTGACCCAGGAGGACCCCAAAGCAATATTCCTCTTTTCCATAGAAATTTGAATTTGGTAAATATTTCCTTTTTAGTCCAGAACTCCTTAATTGATCTGATCACTCCGTCTGATTTACAATCAGGCAAATTGAACAGTTCATCCAAATCGATTTCCTTGCGAACCAAGAAAGGACCACGCTGATCGCTAATTGTTGGTATGTACTGACCTGGAGGAACGCATTCAACAGTTTTCTCGCAAGGAAAATAATAATCACCAGAAACAGACCACATCTTGTGTCGTCCATTATTAACTTCGTCGCTTATTTCCTGGTGATTGAAGTCTTTATGGCCACTATAAGATGAGGTTCCATACACAGAACGAGATTGTTTAATCAACATTTATCTTTAATCCTTCTCACCATGTAAAAACCAGTCTTATCATTAGTTTTATGAACTACTGTAGCATCCATATGATAAATTTTGGTAACGTTTGCGACGTTTTGTAGATGAATTACAATAACTATATGATATTTGGCTCCAGTTTTACAACCATATCCTTTGGTATTCAAAGAAATTCCATTGGGAGACAAATTCTCTATTTTAGATTTCAGTCTTTTGGTTTGGTTACCTTGCTTGTAATAAATGTATGCGAAGGTATTATCAGGAACAGCCGCTCTTACATATTGTCTTCTATCTTTGACTGGTTCTTCCACCATTACTCTCCAAATGGTAACTTAGAATCTTTTCCTCCAGGCAGGTAATGAAGTGCCTGGGCATCAACCTTCAATTTAGCTTTGAGAGATGGTGTTATAAGCTTTTTAACTACTTCACTTTCCACATCATTCTCTTCACAATACTGAACCAAAGCCTCAAGATGAGTAATATTCTGATTATTAGCCAGCGACTCTACGGCTTGGGAGAATTTGATTTTATCTTCAGTCTTTGAAGTCATGTTCAACACTCGAAATATTCAAATCACTATTACCAGATAGAATCGATCCGTCACCAAATTCGTTACGGAAATTTGCACTCCATTTGGCATTATAAACCGACCAACAACCATCGCATTTCTTGGGTGGTTTAAGAGCTTTATAGTTGGGATGATCTTTACAATATACAATGATCGCAATTGCCATAATGTATCCTTTGGAATTAATGGTGGGTGATTGGTTGATAAGGACACCCACCGAAACCCCAGATTGGTTAAGCAGCCAAAGCTAACTCAACTTCCTCGAATGCACTTACGTTTGCATTTATACGTTTGCGGCATTTAAGGACATTTCGCTTGTCCGGTAGCAGATGGTTTATTACTTGCCCAATCGAAGCTAGTCAGGCCCATCAAAAACGCTTAGAACACAAATCCTATACCCGACATTAGATTTTGTTTCTGGCTACGACCAGCTAAGCGCTTTTGGTGGACCTGGCGGGAATCGCACCCGCGTCTTGAACACCTTTAGTCAGCTGTTTACTACCATTCTAACAATTATATAGGCGATTTCCTTAATCAACAACTCTATTAAAGCGAAGAAGCTTATATTGCAACAAATCCCCACGTTCTCGAATGGGTATTGGATACGTGGCAATTGCTGTTGGCTCGTTAATATCTGGTTCATGGAACCATTCCCAAGAAATATGGCGTTTATTCAGATGATTTGCTACGTTACGTAGTGCATCCAAATCCTTTACGCCAATAACTGTAAAATACAATTCACTTGGATTTGATCCCATATCCTCATTTCTTATAAACCAACCGATTTTTAATGCTACATGAGCTGCTTGAACTAATTGATATTCTGGAAAAATATCCTGACGAACGAAAATATAGACATAATGTCTGTTGTAATATTCGTCTATTCTATGGGCACTAAACGTCCGAAGAAATTTCAAATATTTCGCTTCCTTGAAATCTCCTAATTTGTTGATCGATACTCCAAGAACTTGTTGCATCAATCCTGAATCAATCAAAGCATCTTTTAGAGCCTGATGTATTGCTTGTAATGATCCATAGCCATTATCACGAGCATTCTTATTAGTTCTTGGAGCAAAGGATTTTATCAAATCTCGGAAAATGATATCAATAGCTTTGTTTGCGTCGTCAGTCTTCTCCATAGCTCGAAGAACGGCGCGTTGTATTACGTGTTTAGATTGAAGAGTTTTCGTATTGTGGAGATATTTCCACTGTTTGTTTATATTCAACATATCGTTACCTTTAAAATTGTTGCAATTTAAGAACCTTGACAACAATTTCAAAGGGCGGACCACGAATTTCATAATGTATTTCCTAGTGATTAGATCCCATTTGATATTTGAATACCGGAACAGATTTACGCTTTCTCCAAGCTTCTGTATTTGAAGTTTCTAGATTGAGTCTGTAACCCAAGCGACTATTCATATTGATGATGGTATAGAAGATTTTTGGAATACGACCGTGTCTGTATGGATTTGTAATTCCTCTAAACAAACCCTGACGCCAACGTAATTTATGAATCCATCTCATTTTATTGCCAGGGATAACAAAAAACAACCAACAAGCCAAATAACTCCGGCAACACCAGAACCTATTGCATGATCAGAAGAAAATCTTAGTGTATGTGGATAATAAAATGCTGATGCGCATCCAACTCCTCCCATTAACATTAAAATTAATACAGTTAATTTTGGATCCATTAATGGAATCTCCAACCAAGCAACAAAAGATCACGTCCAGCATTAGGACTACAGGAACCGCCACATGAAAAGTGGGTATATGTTAATGTAACTGGAACTTTATAAAATTCATAAGCCAATTGGAGGTTTGCATTTACATTCCCTCCATTGTATGGGAGATAATTGGTCATATATGAAATACCAATCCCGGCTCGTACCGCTCCAAATCTATTACCAAATACGGTATCCTCAAATATAGCGCGCCAAATAAGATTTGATTCACACTGAGGATTACCAAGACCATCTACTGGGCAATTTTTCCACGTAGAACGACCCACAGCAAACATACCAACAACGATATCCGAACCCTTTACAAGATTGGTTGGTTCCACAAGATCAATACCAAATACGGGAGTCTGTCCACGGACAACAGCAGAACCCAAATTAAATTGAACGTAAGGAGTCTCATCAAATACAGGAGCGCTATGAGCCTTTCTTCCATAAAAGAGACCAACAAGAATTAGAACAATCAAGAACAATACTGCCGCAATGGCACCTGGAGCCAGATTGAACGGAGCATGAGAAACAACCCAAGATTTAAATTTCGACCACATAAATTACTCCTTACGAAATGGGGATCCATGATTTTCCATAGCACGAACACAAATACCAGCGCATTTACGGAGAATATCTGTGGTCACTTCTACTTCAACGTTGCGTTTGGCATTTGTCCATGCCGTACGCGCACGTGAAACGTAATCTTCCAACATCAATAGCTCTTCTGCTACGGTTCTCACTGGTTCTGTTTCAGAAAGTCCGGCATTTTCGCGCCATACTTTTGTTTGATACGCACGTTCGCTATCAATAGCTTTATACACCACTTCTCTTGGTGTTGGTTTAGTTGCACCTTTATTCATAATACCTCAATCATTAAATTGGAGCGCACGATGGTTTGAGTCACCACATCTCGCCGATTTAGAGTCAGCTGCTCTTCGCATTTGAGCTACGTGCGCATTCTTCTGGTAAAATAAACGAACCACATTTTGGACATTCCATATCACCAAACATTGGATTGAATTCCATTAAACGTTTACATGGTAAACAAGTATATGCTATGGGTGTAATATCCAATTGTAATTGTTCATTCATACTTATATGGTTTAATTTCTACATTGATTCCAAGTCTTT
>Ga0070713_100002820_pt1 | contig 11372 bp, 9 predicted proteins | sample LARL82metaG_FD_65465 | JGI IMG/M metagenome (GOLD analysis project Ga0070713, IMG submission 65465) | Corn, switchgrass and miscanthus rhizosphere microbial communities from Kellogg Biological Station, Michigan, USA - LAR L8-2 metaG | ecosystem: Host-associated > Plants > Roots > Rhizosphere ... | reverse complement strand
TTTCCCGCGTGCCAACCGCTCGAACCGCCCGCCGCGCCAATATAATCGAACCGGATTCCAATCCCACTTAAGGACGACACAATGATCTCAGAAGCACACCAAACCGCCAACGCGGCCAATGCTTGTCTCAGCACCGGCCCCCGGACCAACGAAGGCAAGGCCCGCTCTTCACAAAATGCCCGCACTCACGGACTCACCGCCGCCCAGCTCGTGATCGCCGCTGAGGACAGCGAAGAATTCGATGACCTGCACGCCCAGCTCCAAGCCGACATCCGCCCACAAGGCGCCTTACAACAAATTTTGTTCGACCAGCTCGTCGCCTCCGCCTGGAATCTCCGCCGCATCCGTCGCATGGAAACGGAACTGACCGCGTCCGCCCAAACCTACCTCGACATCCTCGACAACCCCGACCTGACCGCCAAGCTCGATCGTCTCGCCCGCCACCAAACCCGCATCGAGCGCACCTTCCATCGGTCGCTTCGTGAACTCAAGTCTTTGCAAACAGACGCTGCGCTCGCAGCCACGCTTCCCCCGGAATTCATGCGGCGAGCCCAACCGTTGGCGTCGAAAACACAGCTTGCAAAACGAACCCAAGCCCTGGCCACCGCCGACCGCCTGAACGGCCCCGAAGAAGAATATTGGTCTGGAGCCGACGCGGAAGTGGCAGCATTACGGTCCGCTCTGGAGAACTACGAACGGCCGCAAACAGTAAGCGCCGGATCTTGATCGCCCCATCGACTGCGAAGAGAGAATTTCTGTGCGTTAATGGTCAACGGGTTCACAACGAATCAAGGAAAGGCGGCGTCACCTGCCGAATCTCAAGGTCATAATTACCGGCGCAACTGGGATGGTTGGAGAAGGCGTGCTGCTCGAATGCCTGGAGCATCCGGCCATCGAGCAAGTGCTCCTGGTCAATCGCAGGCCTTATGACGCCAAGCATCCGAAGCTGAGGCAGTGCATCGTCCCGGACTTCATGAACCTGGACGGCTTCACCAATCAGTTGACCGGCTATGATGCCTGCTTTTATTGCGCCGGAGTTAGTTCTGCGGGAATGAGCGAGAAAGATTACAGCCACATTATCTACGACATCACGACGCACTTTGCCCAAACGCTGGCCAGCCTGAATCCTCAGATGACTTTCATCTATGTTTCCGGCAGCCTCACCGATAGCTCCGAAAAAGGAAGGGTGATGTGGGCTCGCGTGAAGGGAAAAACCGAGAATGCCCTCATGAGACTCGGTTTTCAGAAGGTGTACAACTTTCGCCCCGGCTTCATGCGGCCGACACCTGGACAGCGCAACATCAAATGGTATTACACGGTCATCGGTTGGATGTATCCGCTACTGCGCGTGCTGCTCCCTAACCAGGTAAGCACGCTGAGCGACGTCGGGCTGGCGATGATCAACAGTGTGCTGAAAGGCTATTCTAAGCAGGTACTGGAGATAAAAGACATTAATTCTTTAGCGCGGGCCGATAGAGGTCCGACTATACTCAAGCCTTGACCGAACATGAGACCCATCTCCTCCGCCAAGCGTTGGATCACCATGGCGAAGGACGACTGGCCGAAGCGAGCGGGCTTTACCATCAGATTCTCGAAGCCTCGCCGGACAACGCCGACGTCTGGTATCTGCTCGGCGTAATCGCTCATCAGACCGGTCAACCTCTTCAAGCTGTTGACCTGCTTCGCCGGGCCTTGGCGTTAGCGCCGGATCAGGCGAGATGTTACAAAATCCTGGGACTTAGCCTGATGGCGCTGGGGCGGGCCGATGAAGCGGAAACCAGCTTGCGCCGGGCGATCGCACTGGATAGTTCCGCCGAGTCTTACAACAACCTGGGCGTTTTCTGCGAAAACCAGGGACGCCTCGATGACGCGATCGCCGCCTACCAGCAAGCCCTGTTGCGAGCACCCGGCTACGCCGCTTCGCACTACAATCTCGGCGATGCCTACCGGACCAAAGGAGATATGGAGGCAGCCGCGGACAGCTTTCGCCGGGCTGTTGATAGCGACCCGGAGCACGTGCACGCCCTGGCCGCCCTTGGTCAAGTGCTGAAGACGTTGGCGCGAGCCGACCAGAGCATCCCCTTTTTGAAACGGGCTATCGATTTGATGCCCGATGACGCGGAGCTGCACTACGAGTTGGGTGACGCGCTACAAACCAGTGGTCAGCTTCCGGGTGCTATCGCAGCGTATCGGCGATCGCTCCAACTGAACCCGGCCATGCCTCGCGCGTGGTACTCGGCCGGTTGCGCAGAAAGTTCGCGGAAGGAGCACGCAGCCGCCATGGCCTGCTTCCGAAAAGCTTTGGAGATTCAAGCGGACTGGCCAGAGGCACAACACAATCTCGGGCGCGCCCTTTTCAAGCTGGGGCAGGTGGATGAAGCGCTGGATCTGTTTCGTCAGGCTGCCGCCCGGGGAAGCCCGGCATTGCCGGAAGCAGCCATCGCCTTGATCATCCCGGGGAGCCCGGCCAGCGACAACCAAGCCGTGCTCGATGCGCGGCGCAACTGGGCGGAGCACCAGCGCTTCCCAACGCGAACTACTGCCCGCTCGTTGCGCCCGGCGCCGGGCAATCGTCTGTTGCGTATTGGCTATGTCTCGGCCTTTTTTCAGGATCACAACTGGATGAAGCCGGTCTGGGGCTTGATCAATCATCACGATCGGACGCATTTCGAGGTTCACCTGTTCTCGGATGCGCCGGCAGCCCGGATTCGGCATGGGTATCGCGCTCACCCCCAGGACCAGTTCCATGAAACGACTAGTCTCTCTAATGAGGCGCTCTGCCAACGGATCGAGCAGGCGGAGATCGACTTGCTCGTCGACCTGAATGGCTACAGCACAATGGAGCGGCTACCGCTATTTTCATTGCGGCCGGCCCAGGTCGCCGTGGGATGGTTCAACATGTATGCCACCACCGGCATTTCGAGCTACGACTATCTGATCGGCGACGACATTGTGATTCCACGCGAAGAAGAACGGTTCTATTGTGAAAAAATCGCGCGCGTCCCGGGTTCCTACCTGACTTTCGAAGTGACGTATCCGGTCCCAGATGTGAAAGACCCGCCTTGCCTGACTAACAGAGCGATTACTTTCGGGAGCTTGGCGTCGCAATACAAGATCACCAATGAAGTGATCCGGGCCTGGAGCAGGATTCTGAAACAGGTTCCCAGTAGTTCGTTGCTCTTAAAGAACGGGGCGCTTGGGTCGGCCGGCACGCGGGAGTTCGTGCAGGACCTCTTCGAGCGGCAGGGTGTTCGTCGCGAAAGAGTCCGCTTAGAGGGGCCGTCGGATCATTATCAATTTCTTGAAACATACGGCGGGATCGATATCGCGCTGGACACCTTTCCTTACAATGGCGGCACAACTACTACGGAGGCGATCTGGCAGGGTATACCGGTTGTCACTTTCTCGGGAGATCGCTGGGCGTCGCGAACCAGTGCTTCGATCCTCGAGTCGGCCGGCCTCGGTGAGCTGGTTGGTCATTCGCTCGAAGACTACATATCGATGGCGATCGGGCTGGCGAATTCTCCAGATCGCCTGGTGGATCTTCGCCGCAACATGCGAACGCGGCTTTTTCACGCTCCGGTCTGCGACACGGAGAGCTTCGCTCGGAACATGGAACAGCTCTACACCGAAATGCTTACGGACGGCCCGCAACATTGAGGCCACCATTGACGGTCGTCATCATAGTTGTTGTTCAATGGATGCAAGACCGATGACCGCATCCACCGACACCTCGCCTGCCATCGAAGTGCGCGACTTGGTTAAGCGCTACCAGAAGTCGAAGGCCAATGCCGTCGATGGTGTCTCGTTCCAGGTGCGGCGCGGCGAAATCTTCGGATTGCTCGGACCCAACGGCGCCGGCAAAACGACGACCATCGGCGTGCTGATTACCAGTGTGGTGCCCACCAGCGGGGCCTGCTCGGTGATGGGCATCGACGTGGGTGCCGATCCGATAGGCGTCAAGCAGCGCATCGCGGTGGTGCCGCAGCAAAGCAATCTGGACCGCAGCCTGCAAGTGCGGGAAATTCTGACGTTCCATGCCGCGTATCACAGTGTGGGACGGAAGGAGCGCGAAGAGCGGGCCGACAGGCTGCTCAATGAGCTTGGACTGGCGGACCGTAAGAAGGATAAAGTCAACCGGTTTTCCGGAGGAATGTCCCAGCGGCTGATGATCGCCCGGGCGCTAATGCATTCACCGGATGTTCTGTTCCTCGATGAGCCGACCAATAATCTCGATCCCCAATCCCGGCTGTTCCTGTGGGACCGGATTCGTGAGCTGAATCAGCAAGGCCTGACGATCCTGTTGACCACGCACGACATGGACGAAGCAGATAAGCTGTGCGAGCGAATCGCAATCATGGATTACGGGAAGATCCTGGTCGACAACACCTCGGCGGAATTGAAGAAGATGATTCCCGGCGGCAATGCCCTGGAAATTCATGTTCGGATTCCGGAATCGGGAGATCCGGCGAGGAATACCGGTTTGAAGCAGGCGCTGGAGACGCTGCCCGGAGTGACGAAAGCAGAAATGGAAGTGGGGCAGCCGCCCGCGGTGACGTATCGTCTGTATTCGGAAGAGGCTCGGTCGCTAGTCGGGTCGGCTGCACAGGCCGTGCTTGCAACTGGAGCCGAAGTGCACGACCTGCATTTGAAGCAGGCTTCGCTCGAAGAGGTTTTCATCTATCTCACCGGGAGGCACCTGCGCTGATGCAAGACCGATCCCGCGTTTCACTCGGCATTACTGCCTTCTTGGCGATGCTGCACCGCGACCTGGTTGTGACCGGCCGCGAGTTCATCGCTTTTTTGCTGCAAGCTCTCATGCAGCCGCTATTCTTTCTTTTCATTTTCGGCAAGGTGCTGCCGGGCATCGGGTTGGCGGCGGGCGGATTTGTGGCTCTCATGTTGCCAGGCATTGTGGCGCTGACGACGCTGGTCGCATCCATGCAAGGCGTCACGCTGCCGTTGGTGCTGGACTTAGGATTTGCGCGTGAGATCGATGACCGGCTGCTGGCGCCGCTTCCGATTGGATTCGTGGCTATCGAGAAGGTACTTTTCGCCGCGCTGAGAGGTGTGATTGCGGGAGCGGTGATCTTTCCGCTGGCCTGGTGGATACTGGGCGCGCGTTTCGCCGTTAGATCCGATCACATCGCTCTGGTGGCGGGCATGATCGTCCTCACGGCTTGCATGGGTGCCAGCTTTGGACTGGTGATGGGCACCGTCATCAAGCCGGAACAGATCAGCATGATGTTCACGCTCATCTTCACGCCCTTGCTGTTTACAGGCTGCACTTATTATCCGTGGGCAGCGCTCGACAACATCCGCTGGTTCCAGGTGTTCACGCTGTTCAACCCGCTGACTTATGCCGCGGAAGGTTTGCGGTACGCGATGGTGCCGCCGATCAACGGACGTAACATTCCGACGCTGCACATCGGCTGGGTCCTCGCGGCGCTAGTTGCCAGTGTGGTGGGTTCGGTTATTTTGGGAAGCCGGACATTTCGTGGGCGAGTAGTGAGTTAGTCGCGGCTACTCATAACGCAGCGCATCTAATGGGTCGCACCGAGCGGCCCGGCGCGCCGGAATATAGCTTGCCACCAGGGCGACGGTCACGAACAGGATCGCGCAGGATGCATAAGTCCAAATATCAGTCGCGCTCACTTCAAACAGCAGGCTCTTCAGGAAGGCCGTCAGGAAATAAGATCCGGCCAGTCCGACCGCAATTCCCAGAATCGCCAGCAGGAAGCCTTGCCGCATCACCAGACGTCGAATATCACCCGGCATGGCTCCCAGAGCCAACCGGATTCCCATTTCCTGCGTACGCTGGGCCACCGAATACGAAATGAGACCGTAGAGGCCGACCGTCGCGACCACCAGGGCGATGGTCGAAAAGACGACCAGCAAGATGGTGGTCCAACGATCCGGCGCGATAGAGTCGGCCAGGTGTTGCTCCATGGTACGCACGTAGGTGGCCGGCTGCTCTTTGTCGATAGTCAGAATCTCGGATCGAACGAGAGCTACAAGCGCGCGCGGATCGCCTTGGCAGCGTACCAGCAGATTCATGGACTGCGCGGGACGCTGCGCTAATGGATAGAACAGTTGCGGTACGCTCTGCACCGCCAGCCGGATGTTCTTCACGTTGCCGACAACGCCCACTACGATAGTGGGTTCCTTCATAGTGCCAATGAGGATGCGCTTGCCGAGAGCATTCTGGTTCGGCCAGGAACGATTCACAAAAGCTTCGTTGACGATTCCGACCAGGGGTGCACCGTCCCGATCGCGGTCGGTAAACGCGCGGCCACGCAAAAGAGGAATGCCCATGGTTTCAAAAAATGCGGGACTGATGGCCTCTATCGAGTGTTGCGGGCGCTGCCCCATGGGAACTTCCGGGGAACCCTCGGGCAATAGCGGCGAATACCGCGCCGGACGAAGCGGTAAACCAGCCGAGACCGCCACCGAGCGTACGCCTGCCAAGCCTGCCACCTGCTTGGTCAAGCGATCGAAGAAGCGGCCCGTTTGGGCGGGAGTCGCGTAGCGGGAGGGCGACAGAGCGATGTTCATCACCAGAAGATTATGTGGATTGAATCCGACATTCACGCTGCGGAGCGTTAGAAAACTACGCATCAGCAAGCCGGCCCCAATCAGCAGGATCAAAGAAAGCGCCACCTGTGAAATAACCAAGAGGCTGCGCAGCAGATTGCGCCGCTTCCCGCCTGCGGCGCCTCGGCCTTCCTCCCGAAGAACGCTCTGCACGTCGGGTTTTGAAAGCTGCAACGCGGGCATGAGACCGAACAGGATTCCAGTCAGAAGGGACACGGCCACGGTAAAGGCGAGCACTTGACCATCGATCTGAACTCGATTGATGCGGGGCAGGGCATTGGTGGGAAGTGCGGACATAGCGCGAGCGGTCCAATAGCTCAATGCAATGCCGATGGCCCCGCTGGCAGCGGCCAGTAGAGCGTTTTCAGTAAGCAATTGGCGAATAACTCCGCCCCGGCTGGCACCCAGCGCCGTCCGAACCGCGATTTCCTTACGCCGCGCCAAGGCCCGGGAGAGAAGTAAGCTGGCGACGTTGGCGCAAGCGATCAGCAATACGAACCCGACCGCCGCGAACAGAACCAGCACGGCACTCCGGACGTTGGCGACCATCAGGGTCTGCACCTGATTAAGGCCGGTGCTAAAGCGAGGATCGGCATCGACCATGTTCGGGTGCTCGCGGCGATATTGACTGTCGAGCACAAGCATCTCGGCTTGCGCCTGGTCGAGGGACGTATCGCGGCGGATCCTCGCCACAGCGATCAGGTAGTTGATCCCGCCCTGGACCTGTTCCGGTGTTAGATTATTGGCCTCAAAAGTTCGGGTGGACCAGATGTCGATGCTGCGGCCGAGTGGCGCAAATTCGAAGTCCATCGGCATGACACCGATGATGGTGGTGTCCACCGAGTCCAGTATGATGGACTGCCCGAGCACGCCAGAGTCGCCACCGAAGCGCCGCTTCCAAAGCGAATCGCTGATCAAGACCGCGGGGTGGCCAGCGGGGCGATCCTCTTCCGAACGGAACGAACGTCCGAGCGCGGGTCCGACGCCTAGTACTTGAAAAAAATTCCAGCCCACGCGCACTGCTGGAAGCTGCTCAGGATCGCCGCGCCCGGTCATGTTGAAGTTCTCAGCCACGAACGGCACAAAACCCTCGAACGAGCGGCTATGCTCCTGAAGGAACGTTGCCCGGAGATAAGAGAACGCACGGCGATTGGGTCCCATGGCGTTGGTGACGATAACCAGGCGGTCCGGGTCCTGGTAGGGCAGTGGGCGGATCAAAAGCGCATCGGCGACGCTAAAGATGGCGGTGTTCGCTCCGATTCCAAGCGCAAGAGTCAAGACCGCGACGACGGTGAAGCCCGGCGACTTGGCGAGCATCCGGACTCCGTAGCGCAGATCTTGGAGCAGTTGGCCCATTCGAAATCACCAGAGATGGTAATAACCGTCGCGCCGAGCCAGCTCCACGGGAAGCCCAAAGAGCTGGGTGAGCCGCTCGGCAGTCAAAAGTTGCTGCTTATTTCCATCGGCGAAAATGCGCCCCTTTTGTAGGAGGATCACGCGATCGATCTCTGGAATGATGTCGGGAAGATGGTGTGTCACGAGCAGAATGCCGGTGCCGGCTTGAGCCAGCTTCCGCACAAATTCGCGCAGTTCGAGCGTGGCATGCAGATCCAGACTATTGCTCGGCTCATCGAGCAAAAGCGCCAGAGGATCGTGCACCAGGGCGCGGCCAATCAGGATACGGCGCGCTTCGCCGGAAGAGATCTCGTCCATGAATCGATCGGCCAGGTGAGGAACTTCGAGAATACCCAGCACTTCCTCGGCTTTCTTTCGCATGGCCGGCGTGACATGGTGATAAGGCTGAATGCCGATGCTGCTGAAAAATCCGGACAGCACCGCTTCGAGACCGGTGATATCGCGCGTGCAGGTGCTCATCAAATCATTCGAGACGACGCCCAGAAGGGGACGGAGCTCGAAGACGTTCCAGGAATCCCGGCCGAGGATGGTCAGCGAGGAGTCGCGGCGCGCTAGCGGATAGCACTCGCGTGTGATCACTTTGATCAGCGTCGACTTGCCGGAGCCGTTGGGCCCGAGGATCGCGACGTGCTCGCCGGCTTGGATGCGCAGCGTGATGTCGTCGAGCACGGTCTTTTGTCCGCGCATGACGGAGATGTGTTGAAAATCAAGCAGGGCGGGCTGATCAGGCATGAATGGAGAGTATACTGCACTTATGGTAAAACGCTTGCCCTTTTTCTTGCTAATTTTGCCGGTTCCCGCGGCATTCGCCCAGCTCGATTCGAACTCGGTAACGGTTACGGCGACGCGCAGCATGAGCCAGCAACCCGATCAGGTAATGTTCGCCGTGAGCGTCCAGTCGGGGCTGAACACCAGCCTGGATGACGTGGTGGCGGCGCTGCAGGGGTCGGGGATTACGGCGGCGAATTTTGTCGGGCTGAGCTTGTCGCCAAGCTTGCTATACGTTGGAATGCCGGTCATACCGTCAACCATCGTGGCTCCTCCAATGCAATGGGTTTTTTCGCTGCCGGCGCCGCTGACAAAGATAAAGGATACGATCGCGATGTTGACGGCGCTGCAGCAGAGTATCGCGAAACAGAACACCGGGCTGATGCTGTCGTTCAACGTTCAAGGGACTCAGGTCTCGACACAAGCGCAGCAATCGCACGTCTGCCCGACCTCCGACCTGCTAGCCGATGCAACCACCCAGGCGCAAAAGCTTGCCTCCGCCGCAGGGCTCAGTCTGGGTTCCGTGCTGGCGATGGCCGGCGGAACCTCGGTTTCAGGCAGTGTCGGTACGTCCGTCTCGATTGCAGCCGTGCTTTCGTTCGCGCCTCCGGTTCTACCATCAGTCTGCTCGATGACAGTAAAGTTCGCACTCTTGCGGTATTGAAAAGGAGCAGCCTTATGAATTTCCGCTTGTCGCTCATTGTTTCGCTCATGGCTCCGATCGCATTCGGCGCGAGTTGCGAGGGACTAGCCAGCCTCGCGCTGCCGAACACAACTATCACGCTGGCGAAGTCTGTTTCAGCGGGAACGTTCACGCCGCCCAACGGACGTGCGATCGAGGATCTGCCGGCATTCTGCGAGGTGCATGGCATCCTGAAGCCGACGGATGTCTCTCGAATCCACTTCGAGGTCTGGCTGCCGGCGTCGAATTGGAACGGGCGTTTGGAAGGCGTCGGCAACGGCGGACTGGCAGGGACGATCAGCTTCGCGCCCATGGCGGCAGGTCTCAAGAATGGATTCGCCACTGCCAGTACCGATACGGGTCACACGGCCCAGGAGCCGCGTGCGTGGCTCCAAGACCAGGAGCGGCTCATCGATTACAGTTACCGTAGTTTGCACCTGACCACGGTGGCCGCGAAGGCGATTATTCAAGCGTATTATGCAAAGCCGCCTGAATATTCCTATTATCTCGGCTGTTCTACGGGAGGGAAGCAGGGATTGATGGAGGCGCAACGCTTTCCCGCGGATTATGACGGAGTTGTGGCCGGCGATGCTGCCAATTTCTGGACGCATCAGATGATGAGCGAAGTTTGGAACGGTGTAGTGACGGGCACGCCGGAGACGAGTCTTCCGCAGGAAAAACTGGAGCTGGTTCAAAACGCGGCATTGGCGGCGTGCGATGCGCTGGATGGCGCGGTGGATGGTCTCATCAGCGACCCCATGCGATGTCATTTTGATCCGAAGAAGCTGCTTTGCAAAGGTAGCGATACCTCGAGCTGCCTGACCGCCGCGCAGGTCGGCGCAGTGGAGAAGATCTATAGCGGGCCGGTGAACCCGCGGACCGGGCAGAAGCTCTATCCCGGCCCCTATCCGGGCGGCGAGTTGGGTTGGGGCAAGGCGGGCGGTCAGATGGTGATCAACCGGGCGAGTACTTCCGGGGTCAGTTCCAACGATTTTTGGAGCTACGTCTTATTCCACGATCCGGAGTGGAGCTTCCGGAAGTTCGACTTCGATCGCGATATCGCGATGGCCGATGAGAAACTCGCTCCGGTCACCAACGCGACGGATCCGAATCTGGAAGAATTCCGGCGGCTGGGCCACAAGCTGATCTACTATCATGGCGCGGCCGATCCGCTGATTCCGGCGCAGAACGGGATCGATTATTACGAGACAGTGGTCGCGGCCCAGAAGGGCCTGGAGCGGACGCAAGGATTCTTCCGCGCCTTTCTGGTGCCGGGCTTGTACCATTGCGCGGGTGGGCCCGGTGCAACAGCTTTTGGAGGATCGCTTCCGCCGCCGGCTTCGCAATTGGACGCCGATCACGACCTGGTGAGCGCGGTGGCGCGCTGGGTGGAAAAAGGGGTGGCCCCGGAAAAAATTATTGCCACAAAATACGTGGATAATGCTCCCGCGAAAGGCGTCGCTTTGCAGCGGCCGCTGTGCGTTTATCCGCAGGTGGTCCGCTACAAGGGGACGGGTGATATGAAGGATGCCGCGAACTTCGAATGCGTCAAACCGTGAACCATGATACCTTTCAGGAATGACACCAGAACAAGCGACCTTTCTCCTTAACGAAATTTATCTCCCCCAGATTCGAAACGAGCACAAGACCACGCGCCGCGTGATCGAAGCTATACCGGCCGACAACTGCGGCTGGTGCCCGGATCCGAAGTCGAAGAGTGCACTCGATCTGGCCTGGCACATTGCGTCGACCGAGTGCTTCTTCCTGAATGGAATCGCGTTGGGAAAATACGAACGTACCGGCGACGGCTCGAAGCCGGCATCAATAAAGACGCCTGCCGATGTGCTCAAGTGGTATGACGAAAACCATGCCCAGGCGGTCTCTCAACTCACGCAGGTACAGGGCGAAAACC
>Ga0070713_100002818_pt1 | contig 11373 bp, 10 predicted proteins | sample LARL82metaG_FD_65465 | JGI IMG/M metagenome (GOLD analysis project Ga0070713, IMG submission 65465) | Corn, switchgrass and miscanthus rhizosphere microbial communities from Kellogg Biological Station, Michigan, USA - LAR L8-2 metaG | ecosystem: Host-associated > Plants > Roots > Rhizosphere ... | reverse complement strand
GTGCGGCGGTGAGACGGGGACGATAGGCCGCGCAGCGGGAGTCGACAGGGAGGTCGACTCCTTTTCGCCAGGGCAGGATGCCCTGTCGAAAAGCCCGGCCCCGGCTCACGGACTTGCCGGGCAGGAGCCCGGCAAGCGCCAAGCGGGGTGGCCTTTCTCTTTGGTTATCTTTCTCTTTGGCCACACAAAGAGAAAGTAACTCGGGCGCCAACGGCGCACGAAAGCTCTTCGCTTCAAATCAACCACCAAAGAGCAAGAGCAAGGGCGTCGCCCGCCAGCGGGCTCCTACAACAATGATCTCTGTCAGCGTTCGCGGTCTTGATGGGCGCCTTCCCGCGGCTGCCGCAGCAGCGTCATCACTGCCTGCCGGGCTTCCTCCACGCCGGTGCCGGCGGAGGAGGAGAAGATCTGCGCGGTGGCATGCAGGCCTTCGGCGGCGAACTGCTTGCGCAAGGTGGCCAGCGCCTGCGTGGCCTGGCCACGCGAGAGCTTGTCGGCCTTGGTCAGCAGCAGGTGGCATGGCAGCTGGGTGGCGAAGCAGAACTCCAGCATCTGCCGGTCGAACTCCTTCAGCGGATGGCGGATGTCGACGATCAGCACCAGCCCGCGCAGGCTGCGGCGCTGATGCAGGTACGCGTCGATCTCGAGCTTCCAGTGCTCGCGCATCTCCAGCGGCACCTTGGCGTAGCCATAGCCGGGCAAGTCGATCAGGCGTACATCCGACGGTGGCTGACCATCGACCTGGGCCGGCGGCGGTCGCTCCTGCGCATCCTGCGCCCGCGACACTGGTACATCCTTGTACGGCGGCAGGCTGAACGCGACCATCTGCTGGGTGCGGCCAGGGGTCTTGGAAGTGCGTGCCAGCCCCTTGTGATTGGTCAACGCATTCAGCGCGCTGGACTTGCCGGCGTTGGAGCGGCCGGCAAACGCCACCTCCGCGCCCTGATCGGCGGGAAGCTGGCTGATGCGGTGGGCAGCGAGCACAAACTGCGCACCTTGTAAGGGATTCGACATGGGAATGGTTTGACCAAGCTATGGTGGCACAGGGATAATTCTGCGGTTTCTGCCTGCTGCAGGCCGTATGGCCGCAATCACTGGCAGTGTTTGCAAGTCTCTCGGGAGTCAAGTGTATGAGTTTTCGGTCCGCTGGTTTTCGGCCCGCTGTTCTTGGGTCCGCCATTGCCCTTGTGTTTGCACTGTCCGCCAGTGTGGTGACAGCACAGGACGCCCAGCCGAAAACTGCCGCGCCTGCCGCTGCCGCCACGGCGGCAACACAAGCCAGCGCAGCACCTCTCGTCGCGCCCGCGGTGGCCGAAGCCGCCAAACCCGGCGATGCCACGGCCGGCCAGGCCAAGGCCGCCGCCTGCGGTGCCTGCCACGGCATGGACGGCAACTCCAGCGACGCGCAGTACCCGAAGCTGGCCGGGCAGAGCGAGCGGTACATCGTTCGCCAGCTGACCGACTTCAAGGCCGGCAAGCGGCAGAACCCGATCATGCTGGGCATGGCCACACCGCTGTCCACCCAGGACATGCACGACGTGGCTGCCTACTTCGCCAGCAAGACCCCGCTGCCCGGCGTGGCCGACCAGGCGCTGGTCGAAAAGGGCGAGACGCTGTTCCGTCAAGGTGACAGCACGCGCGGCATCCCGGCCTGCATGGCCTGCCACAGCATCGACGGCCGCGGCAATCCGGGTGCGATGTATCCGCAGTTGACCAGTCAGCACGCGCAGTACGTCCAAGCCACGCTGAAGGCCTGGCACGACGGCACCACCTGGGGTGACGATGCGCAATCGCAAATCATGCCGGCGATCGCGAAGAAACTCGACGCCGACGACATCTCCGCATTGTCCAGCTACATCGAAGGTTTGCACAGCGCCGATACCCAGCCGGCCGCCACGCCCTCGCCCTGATAGATCTGCGCCGACCGACGTGTCGGCGCTGTCGGTTCCACGCCCCATCTTTCGAGGTCTGCCATGTTGAAGCGTCTGCCGTTCCTGTGTGCCGCCCTGCTCGCGCTTGCCGCCTGCAGCCATGACAGCGACACCAGCGGCAGCGTCCCACCGGCCGCGCCCGTGGCCAGCAGCACCGCCGCCACGCCGGCCGCGCCAAGCAGCGCTGCCCCGGCCAACACCGCCACAACCGCCGCACCGGCAGCCACCAGCAGCACAACGCCGGCTCCCACAGGCAGCGCCGCACCGGCCGCTGCCACACCTGTCGCAGCGGCGGCGCCCTTTGTCGACAACGGCAAATGGGTCGAGGGCAAGAACTACTTTGTGATCGAGCCGGCGCAGCCGACCAGCCATCCCGGCAAGATCGAAGTGACCGAAGTGTTCTCGTATGCGTGCCCGGCCTGCAACGGCTTCCATGCCACCGCCGACCAGATCGCCAAGAGCCTGCCGCCGAACGCGGTGATGAATTATCTGGCGGCCTCGTTCCGTCCGGACGAGAACTGGCCGGTGTTCCAGCGCGCGTTCTACGCGGCACAGGCACTCGGCGTGGTGGACAAGACCCACGATGCGATGTTCGACGCCGCCTGGAAAACCGGCGAGCTGTCCACTTACGACCTCAAGGCTGAAAAGCCCAAGCCCAAGGAGGCATGGCCGACGATCGACGACATCGCGAAGTTCTACGCCAAGTACGGCGTCGATCCGAAGGAGTTCGTCGGCATCGCCAACTCGTTCTCCATCAATACGCAGATGAAGCGTGCCGACGACCTGATGAAGGCCTACGGCGTGGACAGCACCCCGACCATGATCATCAACGGCAAGTACCGCTTCACGGCAACCTCCGCTGGTGGCTACGCGCAGGCGATCGAGCTGACCCAGTGGCTGGTGTCCAAGGAAGCGGCCGGCAAGTAAGCCGGCTCGATTGATGCCGACCCCCAAGCGAAGAGAGAACCCCATGCTCAAGCGATTTGCCCGTCTGCACGCATTCATCCTGTTCGGCGGTCTGCTGCTGGCCAGCGCGTGCACCGCGCAGTCCAGCACCACGGCCCCGTACACCGAAGGCACCGAGTACGTGACCCTGCCTGCTCCGCAGCAGCGTTACAGCAGTGCCGGCAAGGTGGAAGTGGTCGAGGTGTTTTCGTACGGCTGCATTCACTGCGCGCAGTTCGCACCAGCCGCCGAGAAACTGCGCAAGCAGCTGCCGGCAGGCGCGGAGTTCAAGCTGGTACCGGCGCCGTTCAACGCCGAGTGGCTGCCGTATGCGCGCGCCTATTACGCAGCGAAGCAACTGGGCGTAGTCGACCGCACGCACCTGGCCTTGTTCGCCGCCAAATTCGGCCAGAACTACCCGATCAATTCGATGGACGAACTGGCCGACTTCTACGCCCGCGAAGGCGTCGACCGCGCCGCGTTCATGGGCATCGCCACGTCCGCCGAAACGACCGAAAAGCTGAAGAACGATCTGGCGCTGATCCAGAAGTGGCAGGTGGACGGCACGCCGACCATCGTGGTCAACGGCAAGTATCGCGTGGCCACCGTCCACTCGTTCGACGAAATGCTTGCGGTGACGCTCTGGCTGGTCAAGCGCGAGCTGAGCGGCAAATAAGCCGGCCGCACCGTGCCGCCTCCGGTGGCGCGAGTGCCGTCTTGTTCACATGCGATGGATCATGCTTCGCGGCATTGCCCGGCGCACGTCCAAGAGCGTGGGCATCCTCCTTCCCTGTAGTGTGTGTTGCGATGACCCGCGCCGCCCTCCTCCAAGCTGCCCCTGCCGAGCGCCGTCTGCGCCTGCTGAGCTGCAACATCCTGGCCGGCGCCAGCGTCCAGCGTTACAGCGAATACGTCACTCGCAGCATCAACGCCGTGCTGCCCGGGCGCAGCAAGATGGACAACCTCGACCGGCTCGCCGAGGTACTGCCGCAGTTCGACGTGATCGGCCTGCAGGAGGCCGATGCCGGCAGCCTGCGTTCGGGCTTCCTCAACCAGACCCGCTACCTCGCCGAAACTGCCGGCATGCCGTTCTGGAGCCATCAGCCGAACCGGGCGATGGCGCGGCTGGCGCATTCGGCGAACGGACTGATCAGCCGGCTGGAGCCGCACTCGGTGCTGGACTATCCGCTGCCCAGCCGTATCCCCGGCCGCGGCGCACTGCTGGCGCAGTTCGGCGAAGGCGACAGCGCGCTGGCGGTGATGATCGCGCACCTGTCGCTGAGCGCGCCGGCGCGTGCACGCCAGCTCGGCTTCATTGCGGAGTTGCTGCATGACTTTCCACACGCGGTGTTGATGGGCGATCTCAACACAGAGCCGCACAGCGTCGAGATGGCCCACCTGTTCGCCAAATGCAATCTGCAGCCACCGGCGCAATCGACCCCGACCTTTCCCAGCTGGAAGCCGCGGCGCGCGCTGGATCACATCCTGACCACCCCGGCGATCCACCTGGACAAGACCTGGGCGCTGCCGCAGGCGTTCTCCGATCACCTGCCGCTGGCGGCGGAGATCCGCCTGCCGGCGCATGTCGGCGGCAACACCTCACGGAGTCGGCGCCAATGAAGTCGACAACGTGGCGATGGGGATGGCCATGGGTACTGCTGCTGGCAGTCGTGCTGGGTACGGCATGGCTTCGTTTCAGCCTGATCGAATCCCATGCGATCGGACAGCAGTGCGACGCCGTCAACGCCCCCGCGTGGTGCAGCGGACGGCAGTGGCTGATAGTGGGTTTTCTGTATCACGCCTATGGTGTCGCGGCAGTGCTCGCCGCTGCGCTGTCGCTGTTGTCGCAACGCCCGTGGCTGGCATGGCTGGCCGCCGCGCTGGGCGCGTTCGCGTTCGAGCTCTACGACTTCGAGATCGGCGCCGTGGCACTGTTGATCGGCAGCCTACGCCTGCTGCGGCTGCAGGCGCGCGTTGCGCCAGTCGAACCACACCGACAACGCCAGCAGCAGGTTCAATCCCAACCATAACCACGCCACCGGCGTGATGCCGTTTTCCTCCACCAGCACGATCGCTGCCAGCAACGGCAACCAGGCAGCGAGGAAACGTTCCTCCAGCAGCGGCATCGCCACGTCGCGTCGATCGGACAACCAGGTAACCAGGGCGTAGCCGACGCTGGGCAGCATGAACAGGCCCAGCGGAAAATCCCGATAACGCCCATTGAACGCGAGCAACAGGCCGTAGAACGCCAGCGCAAACAGCCAGCCCAGGCGCAGCCATCCGGAGACGGAAGGCGGCGTCACACCGGCCAGCCGCGCAGCGATCCAGCGCGCCAACAGCAGTGCTGTGAGCAAGGCCACGCCGCAGGCGATGAACGATTCCGTCCATTCCCACAGATTGCCGCAGGCATACCACATCTGGCGGTACTGCCAGGCCAGCGCACAGCCGCTGGCGACGCCGGTCAGCGCCAGCGCCGTCCAGCCACGCCAGCCTCGCCAGCGCCGCCGCCATGCTCCGATCGATGCAAACCATCCGGCGCCAGCGACACCGGCAAGCCACCCGGCCCACCAATGCGGCTCTTCGATGACCGGTCCCTGCATCGCGAACTTCGGCTGCGCCTGCACATCGAAGATGCCCCAGTAACCGCCGGCGGCGCCTTCCTGCACGCGCTTCCATGGCTGGTCGAATGCCTCGATCACGTTGTACGGCATGTGCACAGTCGCCGCGTAGACCAGGAATTCGCGCAGGTAGCGCGCTTCGTTGACCAGGCTGGCGCTGGCTGCCTGGCGCGGCCGTCCGGCACTGGGCCAGCCGGTTTCGCCGATCATCACGCGCCGTCCTGGAAACGTCTGTTGCACCGTCGCGTATACCGTCGCCACATGCTGCACCGCGCGCTCCGGCGATACCGGCTCGTCCTCCCAGTACGGCAGGACATGGATGGTGAGGTAATCGACCGAGCCGGCCAGCTCGGGATGGCGCATCCAGTACTCCCACACATCGGCATAAGTTACCGGCACGCTGATCGCCGAGCGCACCTCACGCAGATAGCCCTCCAATTGCGTCGCCGACAGATCGCCGCGCAAAAGCACCTCGTTGCCCACGATCACGCCGCGCAGCACCTGCGGATACTTGCGCGCGGTGGCGATGCCCAGCTCGATCTGCTGCGCATTCGACTTCTTGTCGGCACCCAGCCAGATGCCCATCAGTACCTTCATACCGTAGCGTTCGGCGATCTGCGGCACCGCGCTCAGACCTTGCCCTTGCGAGTAGGTCCGCACGCAATCGAAGCGTTGCGACAGCGCACGCAGATCCTCGTCGATACGCTCGGGAGAGATGAAGGCCAGCGCATCCAGCGGCGTTTCGCCGGCGTTGCGAAACGGCGCATACGACACGCAGGCGATCCGTGCCGACGGCGCATCCGGCAGTGCCACCGGCCGGCCGATCGCCCACCACCAGTACGTACCGGCCAATGCCAGCGCCACCAGCACCACCCACGCCCACCCGGCTCGACGAAAAACTGGCGAAGGCGTTGACGACATGCCGATCCCGGAAATGCTGAAGACGAAGCGCATCAGCTTAGCAGGCGAGCCCTCACCGATTCGCGACAAGCGAATCCGGACCATCGACTACACTGCACATAGATCGACCGCAGGAGTCCCCATGTTTGTTGCCGCCCCACCTCGGCGCATCTCGTTCAGCCGGCCGTTGCTGGCAGGGTTGTTATCGGTGACCGGCTATTTGCTGATCGCCGCGATCGCGCATGCGACCGAGCCCAGTGCCGCTCAGCGCGCCGCGTTCAAGCAGGCGTACGCCGCCGCCCAGCAAGGTGGCGATGGCTGGCAGAGCCTGGCCGCCGGCCTGCACGACTATCCGCTGTACCCCTATCTGCAGGCGGCGGCGCTGGAACACGATATCCAGCAGATCGACCGCGCCGCCGTCGAGTCGTATCTCAAGCAGTATCCCGACTGGATTCCCGCCGCCGACCTGCGCCGCTCGTTCCTGCTGGAACTGGCGCGTCGCCAGGACTGGAACCATTTCCTCGCGCTGTACCAGCCCGGCCTCGGCGACACGATCGGCTGCGATGCGTTGCAGGCGCGACTGGCCAGCGGCGGCACGTTGGATTTCGACAAGGACCTGGCCACCTTCTGGGCCAAACCGAATCTACCCGAGGCCTGCGATGCAGTACTCGATGCCGCGCACGACCAGGGCTTGCTGACCAGTGCACGGCTGTGGGCGCGCATCGACCGCGCTGCCGACGCCGGCCAGCCCGGCACCATCGCCAAGCTGGCCGACTGGCTGCCGGCAGATGATCGCGCCACCGCGCAACGACTCGCGCTGGCGCTGCGCGATCCGGCCGGCGCGCTGACTACCGCAGCCGACTGGCCCGACACCTCGCGCAACCGGCAGGCCGCCACGCTGGCATTGACCCGGCTGGCTCGCCGTCAGTCCACCAGCGCCGACACGGCCTGGCAGCAACTTCAAGCGCACTTCAGTTTCAGCGAACAGCAGCGCGGCCAGATCCTGTACGCGCTGGCGCTGTTTCACGCCACCGATTTCGACGATGGCGCGCTGGCCCGTCTGATCGCGCTGCCCGCCGCCATGCAGACCGATGTCAGCCGCGAATGGCGCGTGCGCGTGGCGCTGGCCCGGCAGAACTGGACCGCGGTGCTGGAGGCGATCGACGCGATGCCGGCCAGCCAGCAGCAGGACGGCGAATGGCAATACTTCCACGCCCGCGCGCTGACCGCGCTGGGCCGCAGCGACGAGGCACGCCGGCAGCTCATCGCGCAGGCCACCAAGTCCACGTTCTACGGTTTTCTCGCCGCCGACAAGCTTGACCAGCCGTACGCGATCTGCCCGTTGACCCTCGCCGACAATCCTCAAGGCGAACAGGCCTTGCTGGCCAACCCCGGCCTGCTGCGCGCCTTCGAGCTGTACGCGGTCGGCCTGCCCAAGCTGGCCCGGCGCGAATGGACCCGCGCGCTGCAGGACGCCGATCAGGCCACCTTGCAGATCGCCTCCGATCTGGCCCATCGCCGCGGCTGGTACGACCGCGCCGTATTCACTCTCAGCAGCGGCGATGCGCTGCGGCTGTACGACCTGCGCTTCCCGCTGGCCAGTCAGGACGGCGTGGTGCCGCAGGCCGAACAGGCCGGCATCGAACCGGTCTGGGCCTATGGCATCGTGCGCGCCGAAAGCGCATGGATGGACGATGCGCGCTCCGGCGCCGACGCCCGCGGCCTGATGCAGTTGGTGCCCGCCACCGCCGCGCTGGTGGCCAAACGCAATGGCCTCGACTGGGGCGGTGGCGACACGCTGTACGACCCGGCCACCAACATCGTGCTGGGCACCCGCTATCTGGCGCAGATGGCCGAGCGTTTCAACGGTTCGCCGTGGCTGGCCAGCGCTGCCTACAACGCGGGCCCGAACCGCGTCGACCAGTGGCTGGCCGCGCGCGGCACGTTGACGCCGGACCTGTTCGTGGCGACCATCCCGTTCAAGGAAACCCGCGAGTATGTGGCGCGGGTGATGGCGTTCAGCGTGATCTACGACTGGCGCCTGCATGGCAATGCCGTGCCGCTGGCCACGCGCATGAGTGCGATCGGCCAGCCGTATGGACTGCCAAACGCGTCGACGGTGCGCCGCGCGATCAGCTGTCCGGCCGTGGAGCCGGCCAGTGTTCCGGCAGCGACATCCAGCGCGCCCAACGCGTCGCCTTGACGCTGCCTATCCAGGACAGATCCGCATGGCCGCACAGCAACTCGTCATTCTCGGCGGTACCGGTTTCGTCGGCAGCCATCTGCTGCCGCGGCTGGCCGCCGACGGCCATCGCATCGTGCTGCTGTCGCGCAATCGGGAGCAGCACCGCGAACTGGGCGTGTTGCCCGGTGTGAGCGTACGCAGCGCCGACGTCTACGACGACGACGCCCTGCGTCGGCACCTCGCCGGCGCGGACGCGGTGATCAATCTGGTCGGCATCCTCAACCCGAGCGGTCCGAATACCTTCCAGCGCACCCACGTGGAGCTGACCCGTCGCCTGATCGCAGCCTGTCACGCCAGCGGCGTCCCACGCCTGCACCAGATGAGCTCGCTGAAAGCCGGCCAGGGTTTGTCGCAATACCTGAAGACCCGCGGCGAGGCCGAGGTGCTGACCAAGGCATCCGGACTCGACTGGACGATCTACCAGCCCAGCGTGATATTCGGCGCGGGCGATGGACTGGTCAGCCGCTTTGCCGCGCTGCTGCGACGCATGCCGGTGTTGCCGCTGGCGCGCGCGAAGGCACGGATGGCGCCCACCTTCGTCGGCGACGTGGCCGAGGCGATTGCACGTTGCGTCGGCAGCGACAAGCTCGGGCGGCGGCGCAGCTTCGAACTGTACGGCCCCGAAGTGCTCACGCTGGGCGAGATCGTGCGGAAAATCCGCACGGCCGCCGGCTTGCGCACGCCCATCATCGCGCTGCCCGACAGCCTCGGCCGGCTGCAGGCGCAGTTCGCCGAACTGCTGCCAGGCAAACCCTTCTCGCTCGACAATTTCCGCTCGCTGCACACCGATTCGGTGGGCACGGTCGACGGTTACGTCGCGCTCGGCATCACGCCGCAACCGTTCTCTCCCTGGCTGCCGGTGCTGCTCAACCCATCAGCGCGACAGCGGCGACTGGCCGCGGCGCGTTCGCTGCGTCGCTGACCGACAACACCCGATCAGGCAGCACCAAGCAACATCCGCAATCGATTCAACTCGCTGCCGTACGGCGCACTGCGCGCGATGGGTTGTGGGTAATGAATCGCCAGGCAGGCCGGATCGTATTCAAGGCCGCAGAACGCCAGCAGGCGCCGGACCCGGGCTTCGGGGTCGGCCTGCGACGACTCGTGGACATGATCGAGGAAGCGCTGCGGGAACAGGCGCTGCCAGTGTCGGCAGAGCCTGTCGTAGTCGCGCCAGTAGCTGGCAATGTGGTCGAGGTCGTAACTGAACTCGTTGCCGCTGTCGAACAGCTGGCGGTAACAGGCGAAGCAGGTTTCCAGCGCATCACCACGACTGTTTACCACGCGCGCACCGGGCAACATCGCCAGCGCCGCACCTACCAGCCGCCAATTGAGCGGATTGGCATCGACGAAGCGCGGCTTGTCGTTGCGTGCCTGCGCCGTGCGCGCGAGATAGTCCTGTCCCAGTCGCGCCCAGTCCGCGGCGGTGGCTGCACGAGCCCATTGCGCGAACGGCTGTCCGCGTCGCCTGGACTCGGCGCCGACGACCTGCTGCAAGTCGGGCAGCGCGTCGACCGCGCCGACCTGCGGATGCGCGGCAAGAATCTGCGCGGTTGCGTCGGCACCGGACTGCGGCAGCGACACCAGAAAGATCACCTGCTCGCCCAGCGCGGCATCCGGCGCCCCAGACAAAGGAGTGGCGAACACATCGAGCATCGTGCTGACTTTTGCCCGAGCGACTGCGGCATTCCAGCCCACCAGGCGGCGCTTCTGCGAATTGGCCTTGTACAGCGCGCGAAAAGCCCCGCGGTAGTCGGCCTGATCCTCCAGCGCCCCGCTCAGCGCGAAGCCCAGCGAAACACGCGCCTGCGGCGTCTGCGACAGCTGCAAGGCCTGCTGCAACCAGGCGACATCGTCCTTGTCGAAACGCACGGCCGGCAGGTGCGTCAAGCCGATCCACGCATCGGCGTGACCGGGTTGTCGACGCAGCACCTCGCGGTAATTCGCGCTCGCCGGCTCCAGCGCACCGAGTCGGGCCTGCGCCTCCGCCAGCATGATCCGCGCTTCAATATGACCCGGATCGATATCCAGCACGCGATGCAAGGCGGTAACCGCGCCGGCGGGACGACCTTGCATGCTCAACACCCGCCCCAGGTTGAACCAGGCCGGTGCGAAATCGGTGGCCAGTTTGCAGGCCCGCTGCAAGGACGCCAGCGCCGCATCAGGCTCACCGCCAGCATGCAGCGAAATACCCAGGTTCATGTGGATCAGCGCGTGGTCCGGACTCAACGCCAGCGCCTCCCGCAGGATCGCCACGGCCTGCGCGTGATCGCCACGCAACTGCTTCACCAAACCCTGCAGACGCCGCGCTTCCACGCAGTCTGGCGCCTGGTCCAGCACACTCAGCAGGCTAGCCTCGGCGGCACTGAGCTCGTTGCAGCTCAGCGCGATAGTCGCCTCGTCCAGCCACTGCGCCGCCGCCGGCGACAAACCCACGGCACGATCCCGCAGCAGCGGATGCCCCTGCTTTGCCACCATGATCGAAGGCCCCCTGTCCGCCATCGGTTTTCGCCTGCCAGCTTACGTGAGCGAAGCGACGGCATAAAGCGAACAGGTCACGTTCGCTCGGTAAGGCGCAGTATGGCCGGATGCAAGTGGCGTCGCGCGCGGTCTTGCCGTAGTTCGCTTTTGCGCTGACTGGTGACCAACGACGAGCCGGGATGAGGCGCCTAGGGCTGTCGAATGCCGATCGTCGCGACGAGCGAGCCCGTTTGCCGGGACTTCACGTCAAGCA
>Ga0070713_100002817_pt1 | contig 11375 bp, 9 predicted proteins | sample LARL82metaG_FD_65465 | JGI IMG/M metagenome (GOLD analysis project Ga0070713, IMG submission 65465) | Corn, switchgrass and miscanthus rhizosphere microbial communities from Kellogg Biological Station, Michigan, USA - LAR L8-2 metaG | ecosystem: Host-associated > Plants > Roots > Rhizosphere ... | reverse complement strand
TGCGGCGGCGTCTTCGGCAAAACGGAAAATTGTCCCGACGACATCGGCCCCGATTACGACTTCGGCGCTTCTCCGATCCTGCGCGCGCTGCCCAATGGACACCGCATCCTGGTGGCCGGCCAGAAGAGCGGCATCGTTTGGGGACATGATCCGGATCGCAACGGAGCCGTGGTGTGGAAAGTTCAGCTGCCCGAGAAACTCGCGCTGGGTGAGATCACCTTCGGCGGCGCGGCGGACGATAAATACGCGTACTTCGGCGTGAGCAGCGCGGGCGTGGCGGCGGTCGACTTGGCCACGGGCGAGAAGAAGTGGCTCGCGCCCATCAAAGCCGCGGGACCGAGACTCGGCATCGGCGCGGCGTTAACCGTTATTCCCGGGGTCGTTTTCGGCGGCGGCTACGACGGACTTTTGCGCGCCTTCCAAACCAGCAATGGCGAACGTCTCTGGCAGTTCAACATGCTGGCCGATTTCAAAACGGTGAATGGCATCGCGGCCAAGGGCGGCTCCATGGGACAGGCCGGACCGGTGATCGCAGGGGGCACGCTGTTCGTCGGCTCGGGCTACATCTTCGGCGCGCGCGGCACGCCCGGCAATGTGCTGCTGGCTTTCTCAGCGGAATAGTGGCGCCTGCGGCTCGGTCTCTGCCACCAACTCCGCCGCCGCCACTGAATTCCGCAGCACCGCTTGCAACAGCGCGCGAGTGTCCTCGGTTCTCGGCTCACGAAACATCTGCTCAGTGGATCCGGATTCGATAATCCGGCCGTTTTGCAGAATGGCGATCCGCTGGCAAATGGAGGCCACCGACAGCAGATCGTGCGAGATGAACAGCATGGCCATATTCAGCTCGCGGTTCAGACGCCGGAACAGCGCCAGAATCTCAGATTGCGTAATAGCATCCAGCGCGCTAGTGGATTCGTCGGCGATCAACAACCGCGGCCGGTGGAGAATTGCCATCGCGATCAGCACGCGCTGCGCCTGCCCCACGCTGAGCTGCCGCGGATAACGGTCGAGAAATCCTTCTTCGGCGGGAAGGCTAACCAGATCGAATAACTCCAGCGCGCGTTCTTTCCAGAGTTTGGATTCGGAATTGTGCGCCCGCCATGCTTCGGCGATTTGCGTTCCGATCCGCAGCGCCGGATTCAGCGACGCTATCGGGCTCTGCAGCACCAGTGCGATTTCGCGGCCGCGAATGTCCCGCATCTCACGCGAACGCAGTTGAAGCAGATCCCGGCCGTCGAACAAAATCTCTCCGGCGACGCGGCCACCCTTATGATCCAGCAGCCGCAGCAGTGCCAGTGCGATAGTGCTCTTTCCGGAGCCGCTCTCGCCCACCAGGCCCAGGATCTCGCCACTGCCCATTTCCAGTTCGACGTCGCGGAGTACCCCCGGCTTGTTCGGGTAGTCCACCGAGAAGCGAGCTTCGAGCAATGGCTTCATCGTTGGCTAACCAGTCCACCGCCGCCCACCGACAGTCGTTCAGCATTCCAGTAAATCTGCGGGCGCAATGTGGCCGGCGTCACGTTTTTCACGTTCGGTGACACCGCCGACAGCGCATTGGGGTTGACAACGAAGATGAACGGCGTTTTTTCCCGAGCGATCAACTGCACCTTGTCGAAGAAGACTTTGCGCTTGGCGGGATCTTGCGCCGCCGTCTGCGCCTGCATCAGTTTGTCGATTTCAGCTTCCCAGGGCGTTTCCGGTGTCTTCTGGTTCGGATTAAATTGATGATTAGCCGCCGAGCTGAGCCAGATGTTCATCTGCGCGTTCGGATCGAGATCGACATTCGTGAAATTCATTAGAACCGACTCGTAGTTGTAGCTGCGGCTGATGCGTTCGATCAGGGAAGGGAAGTCGAGCGTCACGACATTGAGCTGAATACCCAGCTTTCCGAGATCCTGCTGGATCAGCGCCAGCATTCGCTCGTGGCTCTTGTTGCCGGCGTTGGTGATCATCGAGAATTCTACCTTGTGCCCGTCCCGGTCTAACAACGCATCGCCGCTGCGCCGGAAGCCATCACGCCCGAGCCCGTCTAACGCAGTCGCCACCGAATAAACGGGTGGTTTGAGAGCGGCATTGAACCAGAAATGATTGGAGACCGAAACCGGCCCCGAGGCCGCCTTGGCATGTCCGCGATAGACCACCCGCACGATATCGTCGCGATTGATCGCATTCGAAAGCGCCCGCCGAAACTCTTCGGATTGGAACCAACGCCGCTTGTAATCGGGCAGCGGCGAACCAGCCACTTGATTGAAGAAGACCACTTCCCAATCGAGCGATGGCCCCGCATCCACCAACGCGTGCGGCATGTCGGACGCCAGCCGGTCATACATCTCCGGATCGAGCTTGTTCACCATATCGAGCTCGCCACGGCGAAAACGAAGCAGCTCCAGCTCGCGATTCTGTTGAATGTCGAGGCGTATGGAATCGAGATAAGGCAGAGGACGTCCATTGGCGTCGTGCTTCCAATAATTCGGATTCCGGCGGAGCAGCACATACGACCCCGGCCTGTATTCACCCAACAGGAAAGGTCCGAGAACAGCCGCTTCTTTTTTCGGCGATCGGGCAGACATGATCGCGACTTGATCGAATTGCGCGGCCAGTGCCGCTACGGGTCCGGGGAACCGAAGCATCGCCGCAGATCCGCTGCTGCAAGCCGTCTCCACTGTTCCTGGCGTGGAACGAAATACATCGCCCGTGGGTGAGTGCAAGCCCGGGTCCATTAACTGCCGCATGGTGTAGGCGACGTCCTCGCAAGTGAACGGCGTGCCGTCGGAGAAAAGCACATTCTGCCGCAATTGGAAATCGATCCGGCGGCCATTTTCGGAAACTTTCCACTTACTGGCCAGCTCGCCTTCCAGCTCCTGCGTATAACGATTCAGCCGCACCAGCACCCCGCCGGTGAGATATCGAATGGTTTCTGACGACTCCTCCTCTACCAGCAAAGGATTGAATGTCTTCGGCTCGAGGCGCAGCGAGAAGCGTAGTTCACCAGCGGACAGCGTTCCGAGTCCTAGAGCAAGCAGAAGCGAGAGAGAGTATCTCAGCATGGAATTCGGTCCTCAGTCCGAAGCAGAAGTTGCAGGCAGCACACCACCGCGACGAGCAAACCCGCCGGTACCAGCATCCACGGATTCTGAAGTACGGCCGTGTAATTGTCGAGCTCCCTCAGCATCGCGCCCCAGGATGGCAAAGGCTCCGAAACACCCAACCCCAGCAATCCCAGATTTGCTTCGCTCAAGATGAACACCGGAATCGACACCCAGAACTGGGCCAGCAGAATCGGCCGCAGATTCGGCAGCAAGTGCCGCCAGAAGAGACGCAGCGGTGAAATGCCGCCGGCCCGCGCCTGCATCAGATAATCGGAGTGCACCAGGGTCCGGGTTCCCGCTCGAATGATTCGCGCCGGCATCGCCCAGCCCAGACATCCGAGCAGCAGGAATGTGATCATCACCGAGATGACCGGCGATGTATTCAGCGGCAGCAAGGCGCGTACGGTGAGCAGCAGGAAGAGCCACGGCAGCGAGAGAAATAAGTCGATGCCCGACGTTACCGCTCGCTCCCATCGACCACCCAAATAACCGGCCGTTCCGCCGATGAGTGCCGCGATCAACGTGGATAGAAATGCTGCCGCAGGCGCAAGCAGCAACGAAATGCGCGTGCCGTAAAGTAGCCGGGCGAAACGATCACGGCCCAGTTCATCCGTCCCCAACAAGAATCGAGCGGAGGGCGCAGCGCTGATCGAATCGCGAAACTGTTCGGAGTAAGACGATGGCGCCAGGACTCCGGCTGCCAGCGATGCCACCGCCACCAAACCAAGCACACCCATCGCGAGTTTCTGGGTGCTCGTCATGACGCCGGCCTCCAGCGGGCCAGTGCCAGATCGGCGCAGGCATTCACCACCAGCGTCATCAGCGTTACCAGTACGGTAATGTTCACCAGCAGCGGCAGGTCGCGATCGAGCGCCGCCTTCCAGGCCAGTTGGCCGACGCCCGGAGTGTCGCAGATTACCTCAATCGGAATCGACGCGCCAAATGCCAGGCTGACCGAAATTCCCGCCAGCGCCGCTAGCTGGGGCAGCGCAGGTGTAAAGACGTGCGCGAACATCACCCGGCCCGAGCTCAGTCCCTTTGCCTGCGCAGCCAAAACATGGGGCGCCTGATAAGTGGCCACCAGCAAATTCTTGGCGTAGCGATAGACGTGCGGGAAAACTACCAGGGCGATGGCCCAACGCCCGCCCGCTCCCATCCACAGAAAGATCAGCGCGATCAGCGCCGCCGGCAGCGCCAGCGATAGACCGCTTAGCAAAGCCGGCAAGATATCGGATCCCGGCGTATGCCACCACACCGACGCCGTCGCAAGAATGAGCCCAATCGACATCCCGCCCAGAACCCCGTAGGCCAAAGAGCCCAGCGTCAATGGGAGCCGCTCCTTCAGCAGTTCGGATACTGGCCGGTTGAGCGACCGTGAAAAGCCTAAATCGCCCCGCACAATTCCGGATAGATACCGGCCATAAAACAACGCGATATTGCTGTCGGATGCGCGCTCGGCGCGGATGGCCTGGATGCTTTGGGCGTTGAGCCGGGGATCGAACTCCCGCTCATCCACGCCAAAGCCAGGACCTAAGCGGACCAGCGTTGCCCCCAGCAGCCCTCCCACCAGCGCGGTGATCAGGATTCGTCGCGCTTGGCGGAGCAGCATCGATAGGAGCATGGCAACCTACAAGGACGCGATGGGCTCGTAATCCACCCCGCGTGGAGCTACAATGCTCATCTTTTCCTTCTGTTTCGCCATGTACATGCGGCGGTCGGCCTCGCTGAGCAACTGATCGGCATCGGTGCCGTCTTCCGGAAAGAGCGCGTGCCCCACGCTAAGCGACAGAGTCTCCGTCCCGCACACCTCGCGTCCGGCCTCGGCCGTGATCGCTCTGAGGCGATGGATCGTATCCTGAACCTGATCCAACTGCAGCCCCGGCAGCACCAGCACGAATTCGTCGCCGCCCATGCGGGCCACATAGTCGTACTCACGGCAGCTGTCCTTCAGTTTCACCGCTACGCAATGCAGTACCTTGTTGCCTTCCAGGTGCCCGTAGCGGTCGTTCACCTGCTTAAAGCCGTTCATGTCGCAGACCAGGACGACGAGCGGCGAATCCAGGCGACGGCAGCGCGCCAGCTCCCCATCCAAATGCAGGAACAGCGAGCGAGCATTCGGCAATCCCGTCATGTAATCGGTCGCGGCGGAACTCTCGGCTTGTTGATACTTCAGCGCGTTTTCAATCGACAAGGCGACCTTAGGCACGATGGCTAGCAGGATGCGCAAATGATCTTTGCTGAAAGCGTCGCGCTCGCTATGATATAGCGTCAAGACGCTGACCGTACCGTTCAGCCCCACCAGCGGCACCGCCAGCGCGCTTCGCATGGTGGTGAACTTGGTTTCGTCGTTCAGATAACCCGGTTCCACCGATGGATTCCCGTTGATGATCGGCTTTCGATTCTCAGCCACCCATCCGGATAAACCCTGTCCCAGGGGTATCTCGAGCGCGGAGAACAACCGGAAGTTTTCGCCGTTCACGTATTCGGCCTTCAGCTTTCCGTCCCGCATTACATAGATGGCCAGCGAGTCGTAAGGAATCATGCGCTTCAGCCGGATCGCCAGCAACGACAGCGTCTCGTTCAAGCTCAGCGAATTTCCTAGATCCTGGGCCAGCTCGAAAAGGTTCTGGACCTCCTGGCGTGCTGCCGCGATGGAAGACAGGAAGTCGACCGCATGATCCGGATTCTGGGTGACGGAGGAGCGCTTGGTGTTCTCAAAGCCAGCCGCCGGCGCCAGGCCTCGCTCGATCTTGACGTTCGTGGAAAGCTTGGATTTCTCCACCTGCTGCGCTTGCGCCATGGATTCCAGCTCAACGTAGCGCCGCTGCAGGATCTCGACGACCTTGGGATCGAAGCTGATTCCCGATTCGGAGACCACCTTCTGCATGGCTTCATCCAGCGGCAGCGCGCGCCGGTACTGTCGATCGGAAGCGAGTGCATCCAGGCAATCCACAGTCGCCAGAATCCGCGCGCCGATAGGGATCTCTTCGGTCTTCAAGCCATCCGGATAGCCCGAGCCGTTCCATTTTTCGTGGTGCGAGCGGACGATCGGCGTCACCGGGTAAGGGAACCGCACGCGCTCCAGAATCTCGGCGCCCACCACCGGATGAATCTTCATCTTCTCGAACTCTTCCCGGGTCAGTTTTCCAGGCTTCGAGATGATGTGCTCGGGAACAGCCAGCTTGCCGATGTCGTGCAGCAGTGCCGCGGCGCGCAGCGCTTCCAACGTATCATGATCCAGCCCGAGTTCCTTGGCCACTTCGATGGCATACACCTGCACTCGCTGTAGATGATCGTGCGTGGTGTGATCCTTGGCCTCGATCGCCAGCGCCAGGGCCTCAATGGTTCGCAAGTGCAGCGCGGCCATTTCTTCGGCGTGCTTCTTCTCGTCCTCCATTTTCCCCAAGTACAAGTAGTAGGAGCGATAGATCAGATACACCACCGGGACGGCCAGCAAAGCCGTCTGCCATCCGAAATGGCGGTTGATGGCGCTGGCGGCTCCGGCAATGCCGGCTCCCAACAAGTAATAGGGGAACGACCAGAAGTAGCATTCCTGCCAGATTTGGCGCAACGACTTCCGTTCGGTCAGTGCGATGGCCGCAGCCACCGGAAATGTGTTCAACGCAAAGAATACGGTGGCGGTGACCAACAAAGTCAGCGCGGCGTCCAAATGCCCCTGATGCAGGAACTTTGAATGATAGGCGTAGCTGGTGCACGCGATGGCGATCGCCATGGAGCCCAGATTGAACAGGACCTGATGTACCTTGGGCCGCTTGCGATTATGCCAGAAGCATTGGATCAGAGTCGCAGCGCAACCCATGAACAGCGCTTCCGGCAAGCTCAATTCGACGATGCCGAACAGGATAAAAATGAACAGTACCGACAGCGTGCCAGTGATGGCCGGCAGAACCACCTTGAGGCGCGAGGCCAGAATAGACAGGACGAGATAGCAGAAGAAGCGCGCCAAGTCCTGGGATTCCCAGCGGCTTAACTCGCTGACCGTGACGCACAAACCTATGAAGATTACGACCGAGACGTAGATCTTCGCAAAAATCGACATTCGTTTCCTAATGGCCGGCGCAAGCACGAGATTGAGTGCATTGCATATGCACTGCCAAGAAGTATCCTCGCTATCTGTTTGATTCATCGGCAGCAATCCAACAGATCGATAGGAGAAACGCGACAAAATGTCAGGAAGCGCCTGCCTTCTGAGACAGGCTGTCTCAGCAACAGCATGCCGATTGCCAGCCGCAAATCGGTGAATAGCCCTAGCGTACTGCGACGGAAGTACTATAGCGATCCTGTCCAAACCGGTCGATAAGCGACTTAAGTTTAAATGGGTCCACAAGTCAAGACCTACCTGGGAATGCCGGCGGTTGTCTCGAGCGCGGCCATGCGCCAATTGCTCGAGTTGGCCGAGCGGATCGCCCAAACCAACGCCGCCGTCCTCATTACCGGGGAAAGCGGCTGCGGTAAAGAATTGATCGCTCGAGCCGTTCATCATTACTCTTTACGCTGCGCCAAGCCTTGGGTGGATGTCAGTTGCGCGGCGCTGCCCGAACACCTGGTGGAAAGCGAGTTGTTCGGCTATGAAAAGGGCGCTTTCAGCGGCGCCGATTCGGCCAAGCCAGGTCTGTTTGAGCTGGCTCATCAAGGCACGCTCTTTCTGGATGAAGTGGGCGAGTTAGAGCCGCGCATGCAGGTCAAGTTGCTCCGCGTGCTGGACGGCGTGGCCTATTATCGCCTGGGCGGTGTTCGCAAGGTCTCCGTAGATGTTCGAGTTGTGGCGGCCACCAACCAGGATCTGGAACGCATGGTGCGCACCGGCGAGTTTCGCAGCGATCTGTACCACCGGCTCGGACAAATCTGCCTGCGTGTTCCGCCTTTGCGCGAACGGCCCGAAGACATCGTTCCGTTGGCCGAACACTTCCTCAAGCAATCCAATCCCCGCTCGTTCTTCTCCGGTGACACACTTCAAACTCTGCGGCGTTACGCCTGGCCCGGAAACGTCCGCGAACTTCGCAACGTAGTCACCAAGGCGGCCGTTCTGGCGCGCGACCTTGAAATCCGAACCGACGACATGATGCTGGGGCAAGTCCGCGTCGAAAGAGAATACGGAGAGTCGAATGGCACTCCCTCTACTTCCCCCAACCTGGATGGCATGGAAAAAAACACCATCTTGAAGGTCCTGGCACAGACCAACGGACACCAGCAGCGGGCCGCTGAATTGCTCGGCATCTCGCGGCGCACCCTGAGCAGAAAGTTGAAACTATACGGACGGGAGGCCGTGCGGCAATCCTATGCTTCCTAAATCTGGCGGATCGCCCCCCGTCACCATGAACGCCTCCGATCGTCGAGTCGAAAAACGCTACCGCGGCAAAGGATCGCTGAAGCTGTCGTTCGATGATCCCGCGCACCAGGAAGTCAACGGTCGCCTGGTCGACTATAGCCACAATGGATTTCGTGCTTTCCACGATTACCCGGCCCTCCACACCGGCCAAGTGGTCCGCTTCCGGCATGCCCTCGACGCCGGCCAAGCCCGTGTCATGTGGAACCGCATCGCCGACGAGTGCGTCGAGACCGGCTTCCTGGTCGTCAAATAAATTTGTCCTGATTTAGAATTTCCCTGAAAAAGTTGGCGTTGTGGGGCGGTCCCCTGGACCGCAGCCGATGCCCTCGTCGGCCTCCGCTTGAGCGGGTTGGCAGAGCCGGACACAGGTCCGGCGGAGACGAGGACGCCACCGCAATTATATGTACGGATATGCACCAATGTATAGGTCGTATCTTTGCGGGACTAATTTCGTCAATTGGGACACCGGCATAACAAGAATCGTGGCCATTCAAAGAGTCCATGCGATTGGAATTCCGCTGCTAGTTGTTCAACGCGCTCAATCACCCGGCTTCTTCCTGCCGGGCCGAGATCTCTCCGACAGCAAAACGTTCTGGATGATCAACCCAGCCTTCCCGGCGCGAAGCGTGCTGTTCGCCGGCTAATTTTGCTGAGCCGCGCGATGTTGCGGAGCCGCGCGATGCCGCAGAGCCGCGGATATTGCCGAGCCGCGCGCGATACCTAAAAATCCCCAGGCCCGAAGCTAACGGGCGCTCGCTGAACTAACAAGTAGGGCAATCCCCTCGATACCACCAGCCTGCCATCCACGTACAAACTGAACGTCGAGACCCCCACGTCGAACGGGCCGTAGGGAACCTGAACAACCCCGCCGAACGTGGAGAGCGCGCTGTTGTTCTGCCCGTCGACCGCAAACCGGGCGCCGCCGAGGCTACCCGAAACTTGTAGCAACGAGTTGGCGCTGGCCACCGATGTCGTGTTAGGCGTAGGCAGCATTTGGTCCGCTCTCGCCCAATAAGGATCGGTCCTGGAAAGAGGAATCTGGCTGTTGGGAAACTGGAGACACAGCGCACTTTTCCAGTCGCAACTGCCGTAGTCCCATAGCGGAACGATCGAACTGGAAAAGTCTCCATGCGCCGCGGCTGGTGTCAGCGTCGTGATTGACGCCGTGTACGTGCCGGCCGCCGGGTCGATCGAAATGACAGCGCCGCCGGCCTCCCCCACTGCCGCGACCGAAAAAGGACCGGCGCCGGGAACAATGTCAAAGCTCACCGTGAAAATGCCGGCGTGCAGCATAATGGATGTGCTGTCGAACACAGAAGCCGGGCCGCACGGACCTGGGTCGTTGTCTCCCAGGCACGGTCTTTGTGGTGCATTGGGGTAACCGAAATCGCTCGATGGATACAACCCGTCGATCGTGCCCTGGACGTTCGCGGTATTCGTCCCGCTACGGATGCCGATGGTTACAATGTTGCTCTGCCAGCCCCCGCTGCGAATATAGATCCGGTCGGTTGCCGGCGGCGGCGACATCACGTTCAACTGGTAAATGCCTGGCAAGCCGGGCGCGAGGCCCGCGAACAGCACTTGCCCTCTTCGTTCTCCGATATAGACCTCGACCTCATCCACCACACGACCTGCGTTGTCGGTCGGTCCGAGCCCCGTCGCGTAGAGAATGACAGTATCCTGGCCGCCAACCGTGTCGACTTGCCGGAGGTTGGCGTCGAATACCAGGCCTTGGCCCGTGTTTGGATTGGTGAAGAGCGCAGGTGCGTTGCGCGTTAGCCGGATATTATATGTGACGCTACCAGCCCCAGAGGTGACGACCAGGGGCACCACCGTGTTCTGAGGGATCGCCGCCTGAGAAGGAATCAGCGCGTCGATTTCATCCGGGGACACGGAAAGTAACGGAGCCGCCAGGCCCGCAACAGTGACCGACACTCCGGCCAGCGTCGTCGGCAGGGAACCAGCTGGCGCCGTCACTGAACTAGTAGCGAAGTTGTAGCCGGCGATGACCACCGGGCAGTTGGGCGAGACAACCGCGCTATAGGATATCTTGTTCACCACCGCCGTCACCACGGGTTGCGCAACCGTGTAGCACGTGAACGCGCCTGCCAGGATTAGGCCAACGAAGGTTTTATTCATAGGCTTCATTTTATTGACAATCGTTGTGTCGTGGGTTTTAATTAGCGACAAGAGGCCTCCTAGCCTGGTAGCCCCTTCGATGGTGCAGAGTTCGGTGGTGGTACCCGAGCCGCCTGCGATCAAGACCCTGCCGTCCGGGAGCAAAGTAGCGCTGTGGAACAGGCGGGCGGTAGTCATGTCGCCAGTTGCATTGAACGTGCCGCCTAGTTGCGCGATGCCACGGGCGCCAGGACAAATACATTAGCGAGAATCGGAAGAATAACCCCGTGCTTAAGGACCGTCATGATTCCCCTTTTCGGCCGCGAGCGGAACTCTCCTGCCATTCTCAATTGAGCCAGCAGCCTCTCTCCGGGACGACCTGGATCAGTACGCGGCAACTATCGATATGTCTGGCTTTGTTCCGCCGATTCACGCTTCACCTAGCCGCTGAGTCCTGGTCCGAACTTGACCTCGTCCTAACGATCCCATGGCCCCAGCAGATCACCATCCCCGTCAACCGACCCGCTGAGCGTCTCGACCGATGTCAGTGACCCAACTCCCCCACCCAAATCTCCTGCATTCACATCACTTCCATCTCCCAACCCGCTCCACTCACGACCGCCCGACCTACAATCGGACCGGAATCAAATCTTACCAAGGACCAATGCAATGAACTCTGCAGCACGTCAAACCGCGAACGCCGCCAACGCCCGCCTCAGCACCGGCCCGCGCACCGATGAAGGCAAATCCTGCTCTTCCCAGAACGCGCGACAACATGGACTCACCGCCGCCGAGCTCGTCATCGCCGCTGAGGACCG
>Ga0070713_100002816_pt1 | contig 11375 bp, 7 predicted proteins | sample LARL82metaG_FD_65465 | JGI IMG/M metagenome (GOLD analysis project Ga0070713, IMG submission 65465) | Corn, switchgrass and miscanthus rhizosphere microbial communities from Kellogg Biological Station, Michigan, USA - LAR L8-2 metaG | ecosystem: Host-associated > Plants > Roots > Rhizosphere ... | reverse complement strand
GGAAATTCGCCAAACACGATCATGGCGGCGGCCGCCGCCATCGTCGGACCGGGCCGGGTTGCTCGAGCGCTCGATTGCACGAAGGCATTGATCGACTTGTTCGCCCATTCCGGCTTGCAGGATCCGCGCGACGAGACCTTCGATATTACGAAGATTCCGGTTGACGACACGATCCGCAACCTGTGCGCGGCTACCGAGGACGAGAGCTCTGATCCTCGTCCCGAAGCCATGCTCGAAGCCGTTCGCGCTCGGGGTGGGCGGTCCGTGTTCTTGCGTTATCTGGACCATTCATGTGCTCGGCCATCACGCGATGCGCTGCTTGCTGCCATTGCCGTGACGATTGCCTGGGTGCCGCTGATGCAAAAGCGGATCTCGCGGCTGACGGCAGAGACCCTGCCTTGGTACCTGAGGCTTTACGGGGTGATGATCGGCGCTTCCATTCCCGCCGAACACCACCGGCATGGCAATCTTGCCGGAGTGTCCCGCGAGGAGCGTTTCAACTCCTGGACAATGGCGGACTTCCTGTTCCTCGCCATCACCGGCCGCAAGCCGGATCCGGGAATGGCCCTGCCGCTGCAGATGCTGGTCGGCCTTCTCATCTCGAATGGACCTGGAGCGATCACTGCCCAGGGCGCGAAGGGCGCGGTCGCTGCAGACGGTCCCCAGTCGCCGTCGCGGGTCCAGATCAACAAGGCGATGATCGGCTTTCTCACGCACTCCGGCTACAGCCATGGCGGCAATGGCTACGAAGGCATTGCGTTCCTGCTCGATGCGTTCGCGGGAACGAACCTCGTGGATCCAGGCGATCCGAACCACGGTGTCGATCTTGGGCGCATGGCCACCGATTTTGCCGTTCGCTACCGGACCGAGCGAGCGGCCGCAAAAGAAGCTGGCAATGCCGAGCTGCGCGCGATTCCTGGCGTCAATCACCCGATCTTCCGGGGTGAGACCATCAACTACGACCCGCGCGAGCGGTTCATCGCCGCCAAGATGGAGGAGCGGGGAGAATACAACATCTTCCACGCTTATTATCTCGAGCTAGTCCGCGCCCTTTACGAAGTCGGCGCAACCCGAACCCAATTCTGCGTGAATGTCGACGCGGTCATTGCCGCTTTGCTGTTGAAGCTGCTGTGGTCGAACTATCGCTCCGGCGACCTGTCGTTGCGCCAGCTGGAAAACGCTGCGTTCAACGTGTTCCTCTATGGGCGCATGATCGGCGCGGCCGCTGAAATCGATGATCATCTCAATCGTGGCCGAAACATGGACACCCGAACTCCCGCCGACCGGTGTGTTTTCGTGATCTAGTCGCGATTCGACGGCGGGATTCGGGTTCGCGTGGGTCGAGTTTGAGTATGGGAATGGGACGCACCGGAGCTTCCGAGCGTCCCGTTCCACGCGCCTTGCCGTTGATCAGGCCGGCTTCGAGCCCTTCGTTCCACACTTCACGAATTTGCCCTTGGCATCTCTGCAGCGCGTCGATTTGGCCGCTGTGGCCTTCGCTGGCGCGGCCTTGGTCGGGCACTTGACGAATTTGCCCTTCGCATCGCGGCAGGGTGCCGCAAGAGCTGGCATCGAGCCGGCGATCAATCCGAATGCTGACAAAGCAATGATGAACTTCCGCATCTTATGTCTCCCTCGTTGAACTAAAGCCACTTGGCCACACCGCCATGGTGCGAGCAAGCGCCCTGGTGGGTCTTGGAATGGCTGTAGGTGCCATCCTTGCACTGCGCGGTGGCGCCCGCGGGATTGTTATTCTCGCCCGCGCTGGCCGACCGAGTGACGGGAGCGGGCTTAGGCGCAGGAGCCACGGTGGTCTTTGGCCCGGAGGACGCGCTGCTGGTCCGGCAAACGGAGCGCATCCGGTTATAAAATTTGGTGCAATCGGTAGTGGTCGACGTCGTCTTCGTCGTTGTCTTCACAGCGCCCGGCGACTTACCCGAGGGAGTCTGAGCCCCTGCGGTCTTGCAAGCGGCCTTGTTGGCATTGCCGGCCTTGGTGCAATCGTAGTGCTTGGTCGTTGTCGTCGCGGTCGATTTCGTCGTGGTCGTGCGCGACGGGGTCGCGGGTGCTTTTGCCGCTGGCGCAGCACCCTTGCAGGCAGCCTTGCTGGCATTACCTGGCTTTGAACAATCATAGTGCCGCGGTGCCGCCGCAGCGGACGCCGGCGAAGCGGCGATCACTGCTGGTGCAACTAATGCGACGATCAGCATCGTTTTTCGGATCAAGCTCATGCCCACATTCTCCTCCTTGGAAATTGCGACTGATTCGAAGCATTCGAACCGAAGATGCGGCCTTTCAAGCGTTGAATTGCCCGGCGGGGACTCTTTGAGGCGAAGTCTGCAACCATACCGAGCTGACTTTAGAGACGGACCAGCGGAGAAGGCACGCCCGGCACATCGACGTGAAATTCGAAGAGGGCCCCGATCAATGGCTGCTCCGCAATCGCTTCCGGCGACAACAGCTGGCGGGCGGTGGTTGCAAAGGCGGTACGCAAGGTATCGCCACCAAAAGCGATCTTGGTGATGTTGGCGACTGGAAAGCGGATGCGCTCGACCGGCTCGCCTGTCGGAGCATATCGCCGCGCCTCCCAGCCGGCGTAGAGGGAGATCCAGAGATAGCCGTTGCTGTCGATCGTCGGTCCGTCGGGATGCCCTTCGCGGGGATCGATCCGGACGAACGGGCGTGAATCGCCGAGCGATCCGTCATCGCGAATTTGGGCGACTTCGATCGTCCCTTTCAGCGTGTCGACATAATAAAGCAGCTTGCCGTCCGGCGAAACGGCCGGGCCGTTGGTAATGGCTATTCCCTCGATCCTCGTGCGGGTCAGCTGCCCTTCCTGAAAGCAGTAAAAGGCGCCGCTCTTGGCCCTTTCGCCGTTGTCCATGGTGCCGAACCAGAGGCGACCCGCGGGGTCGACCACGCCATCGTTGAGGCGGTTCGTCGGAAGCTGCGGCTCGACTTCGACAATGAGGTCAAAGCCGCCAGTTGTTTCATCAAAGTGGTAGAGGCCGGATTGCAATCCGGCGACGAAGCCACCGCCCTTGGCCGGGAGTATGAAACCGACCTGCTCGGGAGAATCCCAACTGTGCGTTGCCTGGGTTGCGGGATCGTAGCGATGGATCCGCTGTTTCTTGATGTCGACGAACCAGAGCGCATGGTCGCGCTCTGCCCATACGGGCCCTTCGCCGAGCTCGGCCTGTAGTTCCCACACCGGTGAGGGCGGTTCGACGGGCATCCGCGGGGCCTCCTCCCATTTCCACATAGCGCCAACGTTCCGAACGTCCATGCCGCCGCATTCGTTCGTGATCAGCGACCTTATCCGCTCGAGGGGGTTGGCGGGGCGCTTCGACGCCACTCGCCAAGCCTGGCCGTTTCGCAATCCAGCTGAGCGGTAGTGTCGCCCTCGAAGCTATTTCCTCGAGAGGCGCTTCAGCGCTTTGTCCATCTTCCACGCGAGCTGCTCGACCTCGGCATTGAGCTCCTGAAGCTCCATCAGCGGGTCCGGGCTGGAGGCCGCGTCCTGCGGCATTCGCGGCGTGGCCTGGAGTAGAGCAGCGCTGAGCACCGAGGGCGCAATCGGAAACTCGAACTGGCAACCATAATATTCGCCGCTGTTCCAGACGATCGCCGCCTCGATCTTGCCAGCCTGCGGCAGCTCGACCTCGAACATGGCTCCGACGAGCATCGGAATCGAGGTTTCCAGAAGCGCGCCGGTGAGGGACAGGTCGTGGATCGTAACCGGCTCGCCGCCGCTGCCGCCGATGCCAAGATGCAGCGACCGGCGCGCTGTGCGGCGGCGATCCTGCAGCGGCTCTTCTTCGAAATGCGCGAGCATGGGCATGGGGGCGCTCCTGCTAAAGAGGGCAGTTGCGCGGTCGATGGTTAAGAAAGAGTAACCGTTTCGGTCAGCGATGGTTGAGTCGTTGCTTAAGCTCGCTGACTTCCCATAGATCGTTGCGGCTGAAAGGGAGAAGCGCCTGGAGCGCAGCGAACGTGCTTCTGCCGATGGCCTGTTTCAGGCCGTTAAGCTCGGCAATGGCTGAACGGATTTTCGCAGGGTCGAACTCGGCGTCGCCGGCGGCCTCCTCCATCATGGTTTCCTCGGCTTCGGCGACGAGCCAGGCCTGCAGCTCCCAGTAGCGGCGAATTCGCTTCACCGTTTCGGGATCGAGCCTTCCTGCAAGTGCTGCAATCTTCTGGCCGGCAGGTCCGTCGGGCCAGCGGCCGGATCGGAGGATTTCGACCTGGGTCCGATGCTCGTTGCACTCGGTTGCCAGCCAGCGTTGAGCCTCGGCTGTTCCAAAATTGAGGATGGCGATGAGCGCGAGCGGCGCGATGAGCACTGCTCCCAGCATTGCGATCATCGGTCGGTCGGGGAACTGGTTGAAGGCGGTATGGAGGACGACGGCTACGCCGTAGCCCGGAACGAACCAGACGATGTTGAAGTGGTAGTCGGCGGCAATGCCGCGAGTCGCGCGCTCCGCGAGTTCGTGTGCGATCGCGGCAAGGACGGCGAGTGTGGTGCCGTGCATGATCGCGGTTCCGAACCCGCGCACCAGCCAGGTGCCGGTCCCGTAACTGGGGAAGATCGTCAGGTAGAAAATGTTTTCGACCACCGAGAAGCCGGCGCCGATCGCGAACCCCGAGATCACCGCGTCGAGCTTGTAGCCGATGCGATTGAGCCGAAAGAGCGTGACGATAATGACCGCCTTGATCGCCTCCTCGATCCACGGTGCGACGAAACGGCTGTAGAGCGAAAAGCCGATCGGCAACGTGTCGAGCAGCCGTCCACTCAACGGCCAAGCCACGAGTGCGCCGGCCGCGCCCAGGGCGAGGAGCACGAGCACTTCGCCGCGGCTCATCAGCGCGAACGCGTCCAGCCAGATGAAGATGCCGAGCATTACCAGCACCGGAATGAGTGCGACCGTCCAGTGAACGATGTCAGCCAGCGCCGTCATCGGCTCAAAGGATCTTCAAGGACGCGAGCCATTCGGTCTTCCGATAATGCCCATCGCGCCATCCACTCGCGGCGCCGACCGAGAAGATCATCGGCAGCCGCATGGCGATGGTGAAGTTGAGGTCGAGCTGCGCTCCGAGGTCGGCATAATGGTGACTGGTGCGATCGGGCTCTTCGGTCGCCATGAAGCCGCCGAATACGGCCGGGCGGACATAGCTTAAGAAAAAGGCCGGAGTGCCGATTTCGGCAAACCGGATCGGCGGCAGGTTCACTTCGCTGGTCAGCCTGGCGAAGCGCCGGGCGGCGATCTCGTCGATCGAGAAGCCCGGGAAGCTCTCCATCTCGCGGTACCGCTTCTCGGGCCTGTCATCGACATAGTTGTTGCGGAATGCGCCGAAGTAGAATGCGGCCAGAGGACTCGAACGTCGGCCGCCCGCCGTGCCCGCATGGGCGTAGACCCACACGGAGCTGTTCGGGAACGGCAGCGGAAGGCCGTAATTGATCCCGCCATAAAGTTTCGGGAAGGCTCTCCCCTGCGCATAGTCGAGGTCGCCGAGGACCCGCCACTCGATTCCCTTTTCATGATCGACGCCCCCGAGCGCCTTGCGCGTGTTGGTGTATTTCGCCCCGACCTCGAGAGATTCGATATTTCGGGGACTGGCGATATTCTGCGCCTCGGGAAGGACGTCGAGGCCCCTGTAGACCGCAGCAGAGGCGAACAGGTCGAGCTGGCGCGGTGGGTCGTAGATGATGGTCTTGTCGTACGCGGCGACGAAATTGTCGCCATGGCGACTGCGCTTCACGGGACCGAACAGGTCGTAGAAATCGGCGCCGTTGTGCTGATATTTGAGATCCCAGTTCAGGGTCTTGAGCTCGAGCCGGGCGTGGATCCTGCTCCCCCAATGCATGTGATTGAGCGGCGAGACGCTGAAGCTCGCATTGATCTGGTTGAACTGCAGCGGGTCTTCCCAGTGGAAGAACCATCCGGGGGAGACCTTGCCCTGATACCCCTCGACAATCGGATAAGTCGCGGCAAGCCTGCGCTCCGCTGAAGCGTGATACTTGCCGCGGCTCGTGATCAGCTCCTCGAGCGGGATTTTCGCGGGTGAGCCTACACCCCAGTCCTTGAGCTCCGGATGCTCGTTAACAACTCGGGTGCCGAGGAATTCGACGTTTCCAAGGTCCTGCTGCACCTGTGGCTGGAAGCGGACCGGCTGCAGTCCCTCGCCGCTATATTCATAGGCGATGAGCGAGCCATCGGGTTGCAGGATGGGACGGAAGAAACCGGTCGAGGCATTGCTGACAGCGTCATACTTTTGAGTTGCGATGTCGAAGCGGAAGACGTTCGACGCGCCCGTGTAGTAGGACGTTCCGTACAAGGTCTTGCCGTCGGGCGTGAACGTGAAGCCCTCGGGCACCGATGGCGGAAGCGACAGGCGAGCGACCTCCGCCGGATCGCTATCGTTCCTGAGCGAATCCATCCGCCACACGCGAACGGTCTGTTTGCCGTTCACCTCGCCGAACGAGGCCGACATCAAGGAACCGTCAGGCGAGACGTCGAGATCGAACGGGATTTGACCATATTTGAAGGTGTGGACCTGATTGAAGCTCCGGTACGGCGCGGGGATCCGGACGATGGTTGCGAAGCCGTTCTGGTGGCGGATCCCCCACAGCGCCTTGTCCTGCCGATCGAAGACGATGTCCCCGATGCGCGCGTCCTTTAGGAGCAGGCGCTTTCTCCCGGTGTCGACGTCGACCGACAGAATGTCGCGGAACGCGCTGTTGTCCTCGGTGTAATAGGCCTTGCGGCTTTCGGGATCGAAGGCGAGGCTCGTCACCCGGTAGAGCATCATGCCCTTGATTTCCTGGAGCTTGGTCAGCTTGCCGGTCGCAAGATCCATTCGGCCGACGAAGCCGATCGTGCCGGGAAAACGAAATGCTGCGATGAGGCTGTTGGTCTTCGGGTCGACGAAGCCGCGGGAGATCGAGCCGAGACCCCGCGGGCTGAGCTTTTGCGTCTGGGTCAGCGGATATTGGGCGAGCCTCGCAAGGTTCGCCTTCTGGAAATCATTCTCGAATGCGATCCAGTCGTTCCAGACCTGGTCGATTGGCTTGCCGAACACCTGTTTGAAGCGGGCCGCATAGAAGGCCTTGCTGTCCTCCGGGCGGCTTTGCCACGCGACCACCTTGTCCGGCCCGTAGGTGAGTGCGAGATAGGACATGAAGCGCGTGCCGTAGAGGTAATCGTTCACGCCGACCTGGAAGTCGACCGCAATCCCTTCGGACTCAAGTCCAAGCGGGGAGTAGAAGCGATCGTGGTCGCGGACCTTGGAGCGCCACACCATTTCGTCATAGCCGCCCTGAGCTCGGCCGAGGCCGCCCGCCATCCACGTCTCGAAGAAGACGGCTCCGCCTTCGAGATACCAGCGCGGCACGTTGGTGCGCGGCGCCGACAGATAGTTCCACAGGATCGATTCGGGATGGTCCTGCAGCGGCATCGGCTTGCCGTGGAGAAAGCGGCGCCAGGCGGCGTCCCGGCTATTCCAGGCGTCCATCTGGGCGATGTGCGCGAGCTCGTGATTGTTGAGGGTAAAGAAGCGCTCGCCGGCCGAGAAGGTCTCCATCGTCTGGCTCAACGGCGCGACGTCGAGCAGCACGGCATCATTGGGTGAGGCCCGCGCGGCGGCATTGCCGTAGTCGCTGAAGTCCTTGAGCAGGACCGTGATCCGCTCCCACGGCGTCCAGCGAAATTTCTTCTCATGGAACCGAAGCGAGTTGGTGAAGGCCCGGCCGATGTATGGCGTCAGATAAGTCTGTGCGGGATCGAAATAGAGCAATTCGAGCTCGCTCGTGTTCATCTCGCTGAGGTCAATTCCTGACGCGTCCGGCGGGACATGAGCAGGTCCCCGCTTGGCGGGCTGTTCCGGCGCTTCCGGCGCCGGAGGCTTTGGTTCGACGATGGTGGTCGTGTCAGGCTGAGGAGGTGGCGGCTTTTGCTGTGCCTGGGCGAACACGGGAGCCGGCGCCCCGCACAATGCGGTTCCGATTGCTGCGGCCAGAAATGCACGCGGCCGCGCGCTGACCCCCCTCATGAACCCCCTTTAAGGCGCCAGCGCGCCGATACTTCAGTTGCCGTTCACCGCGTTGGCAAAGTCCTGACTTCGTGCCGCTGCCCCAAAGGCGGCATTGCTGACCAAATTCTGGAAGTTCGCGTCGTGGCCAAGCGTTGCGAAGGCCTGCGCATTGACCGCGAACGCCTGGAGCGCCGCGGGCTGGCCAGCAAGACCTTGGAACGCGGCGGCATTCTGGCTCATCACCGCGAAGGCCTGCGGATTGGCTGCCGCGAAATTGACGGCCTGAGCGCCGATGCCGCGAGCGCCGTCGGCGGCAGCGCGTGCTGCTGCCGTCTGAACTCCGAGCGCCTGCGCCGCATTGGCCGCTGCCGAGATGGCATGGGCATTTGCCGACAGCTTCTCGAACGCGTGGGCGTTGGCGGCCAGCGAGTTCAGCGCCTTGGCGTCGAACGCCGCCTCGAACCGTGAGTCAGAAGCGAGCGCATCGAAGGACTTGGCGTTCGCCGAGAGCGACTGGAAGAAGGAGGCGTCCGACTTCAACGCGCTCATCGCCTTTGAATCAGCTGCGAGCGCTTCGAATGACTTGGCCTCGGTTGCCATGACGCTATCACCCGACGCGTTGGCGGCCGCCTGTTCGAAGGCGGAAACATTTCCGCCGTACCGGCCGAACGCCACCGCATTCTGCATGATGACCTGGAGGGCCGCTTCATGGCCCGCCAGTGCGGCGAAGGTCTGCGCATGCTCGGCCATGGCCTCGAACGCCGCCGGCTGTGATGCGAGGAGCGAGAAGGCCGCGGGATTGGCGACCAGCGCCTGGACGGCCGATGAATTGGCCGAGCCGCCAAAGCTCGCGTCAAGCGCTTCGGCCTGGTTGACGACGGCATTGAGGAGATTGGCGTTGGCCGCGAGCGCCTGATACGCCTGCGCATTGCTGGCGACCGAGTTGACTACATTGCTGTTGAACGCGGCGTTAAATTTCGCGTCTGTAGCAGCCAGGGCACCGAATGCCTTGGCGTTCGCTGCCAGCGACTGGAAGAAGTTCGAATCGGCCTTCAGCGCATTGATCGCCTTGGAGTCGGCTGCGAGCGCTTCGAACTCCTTCGCCTCGGTCGCCATCACGCTGTTGTTGGAAGCGTTGGCGGCCGCCTGCTGGAAGGCTGCGACATTGCCTCCAAAACGCCCGAACGCCGCTGCATTCTGAAGCATCGCCTCGAAGGCGGCGTCATACTTGGAGAGTGCCAGGAACGCCTGCGCGTGCTCGGCAAACGCCTCGAGCGCCTGAGGCTGCGACGCGAGTATCTTGAACGCATCGGCGTTGACGACGAGCGCCGCGGCGGTCTGGCTGTTGACCGCATTGGCGGCCCCGCCGTTGGCGGCGAGTTGCTGGGCGGCCTGCGCAAGGTTCTCGAACGCCTTCGGATCAGACGCGATTGCCTTGAACGCATCGGCGTTGGCGGCAAGCGCTGCCATGGCGACCGGATTTTGGGCGAGCACTCCGAAATTCGGATCGCGCGCGAGCTTCCGGAACGCCGGATTGTGGACCATCGCTTCAAACGCGTCGGACTGCATCAGCTGTGGCACGGACGTGTCGCCGAGCGTCACGTCCTTGTCGCTGACCTGGGCGTTCACATAGCGCTGCGCGGCTCCGACGGTTCCTGCGCTGGGCCCCAGGGGTGGGTAAACACGACCAAGTCCGTACGCACCTAGTCCCACGGCGACGATCGCCGCGGAAGTCAGAATCATCCTGCGATTATTGGAAGTAAGGCGAGTTGCCATTGGTTGCCCCCTTGACTGAGTCAAGACGAACAATGTGGCATTTGGTTAACGTAAAGTCAATGAAAGTCGGTAACCAGACACTCGGCGACAGTGCTGTTATATCATTGAAAACAGGAGGATTTTTCTGCACACGGAGTCGCTTGAGGAGCGAATCCTCCAATCGTTCTAAGCAGTTAGCGAAGCCGCTCCGGAAGGTCGAATTCCTGCTCGTGAGCGGAGACATCCGATCCCTGGCCAAGCCGGGCGGTGAAACAGCAGGAGGCTACTTCGTCGCTGCCGCAATCTGCGGTTTGATTGGCCGAATCACCGGAATCTCGCCGTCGCCGACCGCAGCGAACGCCGCCCAGTAGAATGGGTGCGAGGTGTTCGCGTCATCCATCAGCTGGCGCTGAGACATTCGTAGCGCGGTCACCGTCGGAGTACCGGGCGGGGCTGAAAAGAGGCCTGTGACGAGGCGCTCGGTCGCATTGAAATCATCGGGGACGGGCCAATGGCTGGCGATCACCAGTCGCCCACCGGCACCGACGAAGGCCCGCACCAGGCCGTCGAGCGCAACGTCTCCGCCGGTCGCCAGCCCCGCCTGCTGAGTTGCAGCAGCACTTGCCCCGCCGGCTGTATCGCACGCCGAGAGGATGACGATGTCGGCGTCGAGGTGAAGGTCGAAGATATCCTTGAAGGTGAGCAGGCCATTCGAGCCGCTGCCGCCGAAGCTGGTCAGGAGAGCCGGCTGCGCAGCACACTTGGCGGCCCGCGCCGTTACGACGCCGTGGGTCGCAAAATGGAGGATCCGATATTGGTTGAGGTCCTCGCGCGCCTTGATCGCGGTGTCGGTAAACTTGTCGCCCGTGACGATCTGAACGCCGCTGGGATCGAACTGCCGGAGGATCGAGCCGGCGATCTCGAGCTCCTTTGCAGAGATCGGGCGGCTCCATGCCGACAACGGCAGGATGCAGTCGCGGTCTGCTGCAGCGGGAATCTGCCCTTCGGCGGATGCGGCGGGCGGAGTGTTCTCGCCAAGGCCCAGATACTCGCGGCGGCCGGCGGAGGGTGGAGCTCGGCGCAGCTGCGCGAACGATCGCGGGCTGACCGCAGTGCTGATGTCACGGTCGCGGCCAAGCCACGCGATTCCTCGGAAATCGTAGGCGCTTTCGTCTCCCGCCTTGGCGCGCTTCTGGTACGCATCGAGAGAGGCCTGGTCCATGACGAGGAGGTTGATCGGAAGTCGGAGCATTGCACCGTCCGGTTCGAAGATGAGATGCGTGACCGATGGGAGGACAGCCTCGAACGGCGTGAACAGCTCGGTATAGATTTGATGTGAAAGCGCGACATCGAATGGAAGGGTCGTACGCTGACCGTTTTCGACCCTGGAGATGGTGTCGCGAAGCGCGGCGACCTGCTCGTCAAGCTGCCGCGAATTGACGTCGAGCTTCACAGCATGTGCGGCCTTCGTCGTCACCATCATCGCGTAAACGCGATCGCCCACGATCGTCATTCGGTAATAGGCCTCGCCCGGACGAAGCACTCTTTGGAGATCCGCAAGGGCGATCGTGTCGCTCGAAACGGCCCGA
>Ga0070713_100002815_pt1 | contig 11377 bp, 8 predicted proteins | sample LARL82metaG_FD_65465 | JGI IMG/M metagenome (GOLD analysis project Ga0070713, IMG submission 65465) | Corn, switchgrass and miscanthus rhizosphere microbial communities from Kellogg Biological Station, Michigan, USA - LAR L8-2 metaG | ecosystem: Host-associated > Plants > Roots > Rhizosphere ... | reverse complement strand
CCTCCTCCAACGTGCTTCGTAACCCTCGCCTCATCCTACGCGTCTTTTGACCGGTGATTTTAGCGGATTACGCTTTAATCTCCTTTCTCATATGCACAGAGGTAGGTTCCTAACCACTTTGTTACTGGTCGCGATGACCATACCGGCGCTGAGTAGAGCTGACGTATGGGCACCAGTCGGCCGAGTCATCCACGCAAGCTATGGCGTTTACGGTCACTACATAAACGTAACCGGAATCGTGCGTCGTTACACATTGCCGGCCGCCGAAATGGACGTGGAAAACAAGACCTTCGGGTTTGACCCGTACAAAGGCGAAACGAAATACCTGAATCTGATCATCGATACGCCGAGAGGTCGTTTCCATCGCGTTTACCAAGAAGGCGACACGATTCGTTTCTGGGGATATTGAACTCACGCAAGTCGCAAAGGTAAGACCGAGATTGATGATATCCGCGTAGCTGAGTCTGATTCGTGCAATCGATGTGGTCTAGCTCGCCTTTTTTCTTTGCGATGCTCTTCTACCGCTCGTTGAGGCTTCACAGAACTGCCTCGTACTTTGATTTACCTTTGCGTCTTTGCGCCTTTGCGTGAGATTTTTCTCTGTTTGGTCGATAACCGTAATGTCCTTGCGCGTCCTGCGCTCTGTTGCCTACCGAGCGAGACGAGAGCCGGCATGACCACAGATCGGAGGAGTTCCAGGTCTGCCTCTACTGAATTGGGGCGATAAAGAGCATCGACACTGCAGGCACCCGACAAAATTTTTCGCTCCGTTCACCATCGGCCTCGCAAGCGAGGCAGCGCTCCGGGTCGCCGCGCTATTGTCTCTTTGCGATCTGCTCTCGTTTGCGCCGATCGATCACGAAAGTGTTGTTATCGCCGTAAAGAGTCCATGGACCAGGGGGAACTTCCGAAGCTTCCACAAACTTCCAGTCCGTTGTGTCGGTCGGCGAGAGATGGAGATAATCCCGCACTGCCGGTGAGATATCCAGCCCGGCTCCACGATTGAGGTTGGGCCGAGGTCGATCATTCCCGAAGACATATTCCCAGTTATCGGTCTGAAACGGACCCACGTCTTCCCACTGGGCGTAGCAGGCCCGGGATCCTTTTCGCACCGCCAGCCAACGCCCTTTCAGGACGCTCTGCCCCGATTTTACAAAGGTCGCTTTAAACCAAGGAATAATTTGCGCGGCTTCCGGCTTCGTTTTTCCGCCGCCTACGTCGTTATACGGCAACGCGATATAGAACGGGTTTTGCCTGGGAACAAATTTTGCCGGCAAAAAGCCCAGGCGATCGCCGCTTTCCGGCAGATCCAAGCCACCGTAATTCCGCGACCAATTTGAATCCCAGGCGCTGGATTCATTGGGAACCGGATTATTGCCACCGGGCGTCTCGCCGATCCAGAACGTGGTCGTGACGATACTAGTGTGCCAGAAAAATTTGCCCGGAACCGTATCGGTCAGGCTGCGTTGGATGCCGCCTGGCTCCAACTTGAAAAGTACCTCTTCGCGCAGCTTCATCGCATTATCGACAAAGCTAGTCGGTGTCTCAGCTCCTCCTTGCGCTGTCGTCTGGGAGTTTGAGGTCACGACCAAACCAAAAAAAATCTGCAAAAACAACCCGGGGGTCCTCATGACCGTAACAGAAATGTTTGCTAACCTATTGAGAGCGAGGGGACTGTCAACAGGAACGCCGACATCGCCGGGAGCGCCGTGAGCGCCTGGAACGGAATGAATGTCCCTACGGGACAAGCGGCCGCATCGATGCGAACGCGCCTTCAGTTCCCGGCGTTCGCGGCGTTCGCGGCGATCCCGGCGCTAAGAATTAATCTCCAAATACGTCCGCGATACCAACCCGCCCGTCCCGGGATCATACCTCTCGATCCGCATCTGCTTCAGGAACCATTTACCCTCGATTTTTTGACCGGAAATCACTTCGAATTTCTTTACCAGGCGGCTCTGCGCATCGTAGGCCTCGGCGCGCAGCAGAGCACCGCTTTGCTTGGCGACCCAGACTCTGACTGAGGCATAGGCAATGTTCGGATTGTTCTGCTGCAACAGGATCATCCAGCACGGAAACGTTCGTATGTTCTGTTCGCCCTCAACGCGTGAATTTTTCCAGTACAAGAAACGCAACGCTAAATCTTGATAGGTAATATCGGTCCCGCGGACGGAATCGTTCAATCTTGCGCCGCTGATCACGCGTTCTCGATCGCCGGCCTGCAAAGTCAGATTCGAGCCGTTGTCATTTAGTGTGAGCCGCAATACTTCCGTCGGGTTCGTGAAACTAAAAATCAACTCATCGCCTCCGGCGCGCAGCCGGAATGGAATAGTCGTGCCATCTTGTTTGCGTAAACGTCCGTCTAGCTCCTGAGAAATATCGGCCAGCCGAATACCGTTCAAGATCTGGGCCGCTTGTTCATCTGCCCGCGCGGCGGTCTGGCTAACAATCACTATCGCTACAAATGCCAGAGCGAATTTCTTTACTTGTTTCATCAATGACCAATCCTTAGCTTACGCTCGCTCGGCTCGCAAAATAGTGAGTCATAGCCAGCGTCGGGCATTGCCACCGATCCGGCCCAACATGGATGGCCGATGCAGGCTGACCGCAGATGGACACTAAGCTTCTTTTTCTCATCAATAGACAATGGATCAACCCATTCCTCGATTGGCTCATGGCCATAATGACCAACTTCGACCTGTGGCGTCCGCTTCTGTTCATTTTAATCCCTTTGCTCCTTTGGCGGGGTGGGTTTCGGTGGCGAGCATTCCTGTTTACAACCCTAGTTACGCTGGGTATCGCCGACGGTATCTTTACCGAAGTCACCAAGCGGCTGGTGGACCGGCCGCGTCCCATGCAAGCACTGGCCGACGTACGGGAAGTCGCTCTCGTTCGGACCCATCCCCAAGTGCTGGCTGTCTTTCAAGCACCGGATGTCGTGCTCTCACCAACCCCCAACGAAAAGATCAGCGGCCGGTCATTTCCGTCCGGGCACGCCGTTAACAATTCCGTGCTCGCCACCCTCGCAATCCTATTCTTCGGGCGGTGGGGCGCTCTGTACATTATTCCGGCAGGCTTGGTCTGCTATTCTCGGATCTATTGCGGTTCTCATTGGCCTTCGGATGTTTTCATCTCCGTGTTCGCAGGAGTAGGCTTCGCGCTGATTTGTTACGCGCTCCTCGCGTATTTGTATCGGAAGGTAACCGCGCGTTGGTTCCCTAGATTTCATTCGCTGCATCCAGAGTTGGTTCCTCCCGCCTCAAGATGACGTCGCAGTCTCCGGCTTCGCTCTTTCGTTTAAACCTCCAGATGCTTCTTCGGCCACGCTGGATTCTTTTTGCGTTTCTGCTCGTGCTTACGTGCGCCAGGTTCGTTTGGGACGCCCACTCTGAACTACTACCCGATGAGGCCTATTACTATTCGTGGGCACAACACCCGAACGTTTCCTACTACTCTAGCGGGCCCGGCATTGCCCTATCTGTGCTGGCTGGTACCTCGCTCCTAGGGCGTTGCGAATTAGGCGTCCGCTTGCTGAGCCCCTTGTTGGCGTTAGCGACTTCGCTGCTCCTCTACTCTTTAGCTCGGCGCTTGTATCGAGAGCGTATCGCGTTCTGGTTGGTAGTCGTCCTCAACCTGACGCCGCTCTTCAATTTCGGAGCCAGTTTCATGACCATGGCGCCGCTTTCACTCTTTTTCTGGACGGCGGCCTTGGTTTCTTTCTCGCTCGCGGTTCACGAAAGCCCTAACCGGCTTCCGTTTTGGGCTCTAACCGGTTTTCTTATTGGATGCGGTTTTCTTTGCGACTACGCGAACGCTTTTCAGTTGATCTCAGTCCTCATTTTCTTGATTGCGGTTGCAAGACATCGCCGGGAATTTCGGCGTTCCGGGATTTACGTCTTGTTCGGGATATTCTGCCTTTTTCTGGCGCCGCCCATCATTTGGAACGTGCAACATGATTGGATCGGACTCGTTCCGTTATCGAGTGATATGGAGCCGCATAAGCATCTCTCGGCCCGGTTCTCGGCTCTCTTCCAGTTTTTCGGACATCAACTGGTCGTTTGTTCACCGCTATTTTTCATCGCCATGCTTGTGGCCCTGATTGGGTCGATACCAAGAGCGTTCCGCAGCAGCAAAGTCTGTTTTCTATTGAGTTTCAGTTGGCCAATCCTGCTTATCGGATTGATTGCGATCTTTGAACATTTGACTCAGCCTTCGTGGATCGCCCTCGGCTTCGTCAGTTTAAGTCTGCTTGCCGTTGCCTGGTGGCTCGATGTACCGCCTCAGAATCGAAGCCTCCGCATCGCCGCGGTGGTGGCGCTGGTAACCGCCGGCGCTAGTTCGTTGCTGGCTTTGGACACCGATGTACTCCGCACGATCGGTATCAATCTTTCCTATTCATCAGACCCGTCGAGCGGTCTCCGCGGTTGGAAAACGGCGACCGCAGAGATCGAGCGGTTCAGGACTTCGTTTGAGCAAAAGTTAGGTGAGGAGGTGTTCCTGATCGGTAACCGGTATCAAACCTCGGCGATTGTCTCTTTCTATTTGCGAGATCCGAGGGTCGAAGATCCCGGCCACCCCCCGGTCTACATTCCGGAGTCGCAAAATATTGAGAACGAGTTTTCTTTTTGGCACCGATATGACGAGTTTGTTGAGCCGGCGGATAAATCGGAGATAAACTCGCTCTTTAGCGAACAATCCGGAGTGAACCCCTTTATTAATCGCACCGCCCTTTATATCACGGACTCCCCTGACGAGGCGCCTCCACAGAATTTGCAAAATTCGTTTACCCGATGGGAGCTGGTTGATCATTTCCAAGTCAATCGACGAAACGAACCCTTGCACGAGTTTCGTATTTTTGCGTGCTACCAATACCAGACGCTGCCCCTGTGAACCAGAGCCCGGAGATTTCCATTATTATCCCGGTCTACAATGAGGCCGCCAGCTTGCCGCAGCTTCAAGTCGAGCTCTTTTCGGTGATGCGGGATTACGATCATGAAATTGTATTTGTTGATGACGGTTCTAACGATGATTCAGCCAAACAAATCCAGAGATCACCTCGCATTCGCTTACTGCAGTTTGTGAAGAATTGCGGGCAGAGCGCCGCCATCTACGCCGGATTAGCTATGGCGCGCGGCCGCGTCCTGGTACTCCTGGATAGCGACCTGCAAAACGATCCAAACGATATTCCGCGATTGCTGGAAGAAATCGAGAAAGGGGCGGATCTCGTTTGCGGTTACCGAGCTAAACGTCAGGATACTTGGTTCAAAAAGTTCCAAAGTACCATCGCTAACCGAATCCGGAGCCGATTTACGAGAGACGGCATACGCGATACCGGCTGCACTTTAAAGGCGATGCGGCGAGAATGCCGGGAAGCGTTGATTCCATTCTACGGCATGCACCGATTCTTGCCCGCGTTAATCAAGGGGATGGGCTATAAGCTGGTTGAAATCCCGGTCAATCATCGGCCCCGACGCCACGGCGCGAGCAAATACACCTTCGGAAACCGTGCCCTGCGGGCGACCATCGATATGTTCGGAGTCCGCTGGCTTTTGTCTCGACAGATTAAAATACGGCTCAAAGAGTCTGAGTTAGAGGAAAGCCGGGGCGAGCCGGGTTCGCCTTAGGCTCGTCGGGCGATAAATTTGGTGGGGCGAGGCTCCTGAGCGACCCACGTTATAAACAGCGATGCGGAATGATTGCTATCGCTGGCGCTCCTAGGTCGAAAAACCCGCCGAGCCGCGACTCGTGGTAAGGACATCACTCAACGCGCGGCCCGATTTAAACACTTTAGAAGACCTGCGCTTACCGCGAAGCGGTCGTCTATCCTCGAGCATCAAGTACAAACAAGCCCTGTTCCGCGGCTCGGTGCGTTCTGCAGCCTCAATACATCGGCGATAGCAGTCGATCCTCGGCGTTGCGAATGGGGCAAGGCAATTCAGGAGCCTCGCCCCACCAAAATCTATGATCGGTCAACGCCATCGGCGCCAACTGATCACCAATCACTAATCACTTCTTCGCAATCGCCGCCTGTGCTGCGGCCAAACGCGCGACCGGCAACCGGAACGGGCTGCAACTGACGTAATCAAGGCCCAGCTCGTGACAGAACTTGACGCTTTCCGGATCACCGCCGTGCTCACCACAGATCCCGAGCTTGATATCCGGGCGGGTCTTACGCCCTTGATCGCGCGCGATCTCCATCAACTTACCGACACCACCTCGGTCGATCGTGGCAAACGGGTTGTTCTTCACGATCTCGAGCTCTTGATAATGCGGGAGGAAACTGCCGGAATCATCCCGGCTCATACCCAACGCGGTCTGTGTCAGGTCGTTCGTGCCGAAGCTAAAGAATTCTGCATCTTTGGCAATTTCGTCCGCCACGATGGCTCCTCGCGGAATCTCGATCATGGTGCCGACGAGGTAGTTCAACTTCACCTTCTTCTCTTTCGACACTTCGGCAGCGACTCGATGAACAATCTTAAGCTGAACCGCCAGCTCTTTCGGGAAACCAACCAACGGAATCATGATTTCCGGCTTAACCTTGGTACCGGATTTTTGCACTTCGACTGCTGCTTGGAAGATCGCTCGCGCTTGCATCTCGGTGACCTCAGGGAAACTGATTCCGAGACGGCATCCTCGGTGTCCAAGCATCGGGTTGAACTCATGCAGCTCTGCGACTCGACGCGCGATTCGCTCCGCTGAGACGCCCAATTTCTTAGCCAGATCCTCTTGTTGCGCGGCAGCGTGGGGCAAGAATTCGTGTAGAGGCGGATCCAAAAGACGGATCGTTGCCGGTAGACCCTTTAATTCGCGGAAGATGCCCACAAAATCTTCTCTTTGGTACGGCAACAGTTTCTCCAAAGCAGCTTTTCGCTCTTCCAAGGTCTCCGCTAGGATCATTTCGCGCATCGCGTCGATCCGGTCCCCTTCGAAGAACATGTGCTCGGTTCGGCAAAGTCCGATTCCTTTCGCTCCAAAAGCGATCGCCGTCGCGACTTGTTCAGGCGTATCGGCATTGGTTCGGACATCAAGCTTCCGCAGTTTGTCCGCCCATCCCATGAGAGAGGAGAACTCCTGATAGACCCTGCTCTTCTTAGGATCGAGTTTCTTTTCCACCAAGACTTGCACGACTTCGGAAGCCGTCGTTTTCACTTCGCCGGCATAAACTTCGCCAGCCGTACCGTCGATCGAGATAAAGTCCCCCTGCTTGAGGGTCACGTCTCCGGCAGTTAAAGTTTGAGCTGAGTAATCGATCTGCAACGCGGACGCTCCGCAGACGCAGACTTTCCCCATCTGCCGAGCAACCAAAGCGGCATGCGAAGAAACCCCACCTCGAGCGGTCAGGATCCCTTCCGCCGCGATCATTCCACGTAAATCCTCTGGTGACGTTTCGATACGCGCCAGAACTACCGGTTCGCCCTTGTGCGCCAGATCAACCGCGTCCTTGGCATTGAACACCAACCGGCCGGTAGCCGCACCAGGACCAGCCGGCAGACCAGCGGCGATTTTCTTGGCTTGTTTGACGCTGCCCCGATCGAAAATCGGCGCCAATAAGTGCGACAGAGCGTCGGCCGGAATACGGCCCACGGCTTCCTCTTTCTTGATTAACTTCTCCTCTACCATGTCGGTGGCAATGCGGACCGCCGCAAACCCCGTCCGTTTGCCGTTTCTGGTCTGTAAGATGTAAAGCTTGCTTTCTTCGACCGTGAACTCGAGGTCCTGCATGTCCCGGAAGTGCTCCTCCAGGGTGCTCCGGACTTTGAGCAGCTCTTTATAAGCGGCCGGCATTTCCTTAGCCAGGTGCGCCACCGGATGCGGCGTCCGTACCCCGGCAACGACGTCTTCACCTTGGGCATTGATCAGGTATTCACCGTAAAAGATCTTTTCGCCGGTCGCCGGGTCCCGAGTAAACGCCACGCCGGTGGCGCTGTTTTCACCGCGATTTCCGAATACCATCGTCTGTACATTCACCGCAGTTCCCCACTCGTGCGGAATCCCGTATTTCCGGCGGTAGACGATCGCACGGTCGTTGTTCCAAGAACCGAACACGGCCCCGATTGAGCCCCAAAGCTGTTGTTGAGGATCCTGGGGGAAGGTTTTGCCGGTGCGTTCTTTGATTAATTGCTTAAAGCGTTCGACCAAAGTCTGGAGTGCCTCGACCGACAGGTCAGTATCTTTCTCCGCTCCGGCTTCGTGTTTGACCTCTTCGATCACTGTTTCGAACGGCTCATGATCTTCGCCTGGCCTTTTTTGCACCCCCATGACGACATCGCCATACATTTGTAAGAAGCGGCGATACGAATCCCAAGCGAAACGAGGGTTCCCGCTCTTCTCGGCGACGACCTCGACCACCTCATCGTTCATCCCGAGATTCAAAATTGTGTCCATCATCCCCGGCATCGAGTCCCGGGCGCCCGAACGAACCGAGAGCAACAGAGGGTTGTCCCGATCTCCCAGTTTTTTGCCTACCGATTTCTCAATCTTTTTCAATGAGGCAGCGACCTGATCCTCGAGCTCGGGCGGATACGTCTTCTTGTTGTCGTAGAAGTACGTGCAGACTTCGGTCGTAATCGTAAGTCCCGGAGGCACCGGCAGACCGATGCGAGTCATCTCATGCAGATTGGCTCCTTTTCCTCCGAGCAACGGTTTCATAGAGCCATTGCCGTCCGCCTTGCCATCACCAAAGTAGTAAACGTAGCGGGTCTTTTTGGTGGATGCAGCTTTTGCAGCCATCTTCTTGCTCGAGCGCTGCTTTTTCAGAGCGGTCCTTTTCTTGAGTTTTCTTGCCATAAAAAGATTAGGGGTCGGTGACGAACACAGACTGACGCGGGGCCGTTCCTCGCCGCCAGAACGGTCAAACTAACGAAGCGATGGGGTGTGTCAATGGGAACGCCGTCAGCACTGGTTTGCCCGACGAAGCTGCGCAGTTTCAGACGATCCGAGCGAAGTCGGAGAACGAATCCGGCGGCTGCCGAGACCGAGAACGGACACAGCTCCGTAGGAGCGAAATCTTTATAGCGGGAGCAAAAAAAGGACCAGCTCCGGAAGAGCGACATCCAATCGCGAACCGGCTTTTCTACAACAGTCTGCTGGCGCGTTTGCGAAGACCTTCGCCGCTCTTGAGCACAAGCAAACCGCGAGCGTCACGTTGAATACGCGCTCAGGAAGCAGCAAAATATGCTGGCGACAGCCAGTGTATTTTTGCCACAGCCTGGATCGACTAAAAACCTCCAAGCATCTTTAAGCGATACAGGCTTTGGGGGGAAACTGTTTCAGGCGCTTTCGCACCTGCAGAGAGTTATCAGGAAGCTGCCGGAACTCGATCCGCCGATTGAATCACTTCTCCCGCGGCGGACATAAACTCGTCCAAACCCGTACTCGGAATGATGATCGTATTACGCCTGCCGTGCGCTTCTTCCGTAATCCGCATAAATCGGCCGCGCTCGTTTTCTCGGAACTCGATATAGAAATGCTTACGCTCTACCTGCAACTCTCTCGTTATGATGACATTGTCCATGACATTTTTGGGAGGGGATACCGATACCATTACACCTTTGGCGCCTTGGACTGAGACCAAGACTTGTTTTAGAGAATCTTCTTAAGTGCCACAAAATCTCAGCGACGTAAATAGCAAAAGTGTAACGCTTTCGCACTTTATCTTTTATTCACTCACCACAGTAAAGTCGATTTGTTGTTTAAATCGATCTACTCGCGAAACTCGTACAAAAAGGTGATCACCAGCTTGGTAAACACGCTTATGGCTTCGGCCCACTAATCGCCGGCGAACAGCATCAAAGCTGAAGAAATCGTCTTCCAGTGAACTGACGTGAATAAGCCCGGTCATCAAGATCTCCGGCACCTCTACTAGCAATCCATAATTACGAACTTCAGAGACAATGCCAGCAAATCGATGCGGTTTCCTAACTAGTGATTCTAGAAATTCTAGTTTTTTTAAACGAGTCGCCTCTCGCTCTGCTTCCGCCGCCAATCGCTCCGTCAACGACAAATGTTCGCATATCGACTCTAATTGATGGGAACGTGCTAACTGCTTGCCTGCATTCCGACGTTGAAGTAACACGTTAAATGCTCGGTGAGTCAGTAGATCGGCGTAGCGCCGAATCGGGCTGGTGAAATGACTGTAATCCGCTTTCGCTAATCCATAGTGACCTAACGGCAATGGCGAATAACCAGCCTTCTTAAGGCTCCGCAGCAAATTCACCTTCAACGCCCCCTCGTTCTCTCGCCCCTCGATCTTCTTCAGCAACTTTTGCATCTCGGCTCGCTGGCTCAGATCTCCAGCCTGGATTCCGTGCGATAAAAGAAATTCGCGGTAGTCCAGCAATTTGTCCGGATCAGGATCATCGTGCACGCGATAGACGCTGACGGTCCTATGAAGCTTAGTTTCGCGTCCGACGATCTCATTGGCGAGCAGCATGAACTCCTCTATCAACTGGTGCGAGATATCGTTGACTTCCTGGACCAGGCCAACCGCGCGCCCGTTCGCATCAACCTTTACCCGCACCTCCGGCATATCGAGATCGAGAGCGCCGTTCTGGAATCGTTTCTGTCTCAGCTTCGAAGCCAGGTCCCACGCCCGTTTCAAGTTCTGAGTTAACTCATCTCTCTGGGCGCCGGTTAACCTTTCAAAAGCTTCTCGATAAGTTAACCGGTCTCCGCTCCGAATGACAGTTGCTGCAAATTTGTGCCCTTGCGGTCTGCCTGCCCGGTCGAATCGGACCAGCACGCTCTTGGTCAGATGATCCTCGTCCGGGCGCAAGCTACAAACGCCGTTAGATAATCGCTCCGGCAACATCGGAATCACCCGATCGGGAAGATAAACGCTGTTGCCACGCTGATAAGCTTCTTGGTCCAGCGCGGAATGCGGTCTCACATAATGCGACACGTCCGCGATGTGAACGCCGAGTTCCCATCCATCATTGGTGGGAACCACATGAATGGCATCATCAAAATCTCGAGCGTCATCCGGGTCGATCGTAAAGACCGGCACGTGCCGAAGATCGATCCTGCTTTCGAGCTCACTCTTGGAAATTTCGGTGGGAATCCCGGCTGCCTCTTCAAGCACTGCCTGAGGGAAGTCAGTCGGCAAGCCGTGCTTCTTAATAATACCGAGTATTTCAACTTTCGGGTCGTGCGACGGCCCCAGCACTTCGATGATCTCGCCCTCCGGACTGACGTGCCGGTTTTCCCATGCGCTCAGACGGACCACTACCTTGTCGTTGACCGCCGGCTTTCGTCCGGCCGCATCTGGCGTCAACGGTACATAAACGTCATGCACCAGACAGGGATCATCCGGAACTACATAATAAAACTTCTGCGTCTGCTGAAGCGTACCGACCATCCGGCTATTCGCGCGCTCCAAGAT
>Ga0070713_100002813_pt1 | contig 11379 bp, 9 predicted proteins | sample LARL82metaG_FD_65465 | JGI IMG/M metagenome (GOLD analysis project Ga0070713, IMG submission 65465) | Corn, switchgrass and miscanthus rhizosphere microbial communities from Kellogg Biological Station, Michigan, USA - LAR L8-2 metaG | ecosystem: Host-associated > Plants > Roots > Rhizosphere ... | reverse complement strand
CCGCCTTATCCGCGACGCCGTGGATGCCCTGCTCGGCGTCGAGCTGTAGCGGGCTGGAAGCGTAGCGGCGCGCTGCACCGGCGCGGAGCCCGGCCGGAGGCCTTCGTAGCGCGGACGAAGCCGCCAGGCAAGACCTTTCTTTCCGCTGTGGACAACCGCAGGGTCACCGGCCGGCGTTATCCCCAGAGCGCCGCTCTCCGCTCGCCCCGCCCGCGGAACCAGCGCACGCTGGCCACATGGAAGAGAACTCGACGCCTCCCGATTCCGAGTCGCCCGGCCCCGGCCCGGCTGACCCCACCCTCGCCAAGCCGGCCCGGCCCGCGGCGCTGCTCCGCATCGGCTCGCCGGACACGGTGCTGGCCGTGATCCCGGGCCTGCTCGGGTTTCACCCGACCCGGAGCCTGGTCGTGGTCGGCGCCGGCCCACCGCGCGGTCGCGTCCAGGTGGTCTTCCGTTACGACCTGCCCGAGCCGCCGGACGCGGGCGCGGCGGCGAAGATCGCGGCGCACGCGGCCGCGATCCTGGCCACGCACCAGCTCACGCTGGCCATCGCGGTCGGCTACGGAGCGGGGCCGATGGTCACGCCCGTGGTGGACGCGCTGGTCCGCGAGCTGCGCCGGGCCGACATCACGCTGCACGACACGCTGCGCGTCGACAGTGGCAGGTACTGGTCCTACTCGTGCCGTGATCCGCGCTGCTGCCCGGCCGAGGGCGTACCGTTCGACCTCACCGCCCACCCCGCCGCCGCGGCGATGTCCGCTGCCGGCAACAAGGCGCTGCGCGACCGGGCCGCGCTGGCCGCCACGATCGCTCCGCTGGGCGGGCTGGCCGCGGAGTCGATGCGCCAGGCCACCCGCCACGCCGAAAGGCACGCCGCCGACCTGATCCGGGAGGGCACGGCCGCCGGCGGCCGGAGCGGTGCCGTCGAGCGGGTCATCGCCGAGGGCTTGCGCGCGGTCGGCGAGGCGATCGTGGTTTACCGGGGCGGCGGCCAGATTACTGAGGACGACCGCCTGGCCTGGCTGGCGGTGTCCCTCGCCGACGTGCGGGTCCGCGATGACGCCTGGGCCCGGATGGTGCCGGGACAGGTCCAGGCGCATCTGCGGCTGTGGACCGACCTGGTGCGCCGCGTGCCGGCCCGGTACGCGCCCGCCCCGGCCTCGCTGCTGGCCTTCACGGCCTGGCAGGCCGGCAACGGCGCACTGGCCAACGTCGCCGCGCAGCGAGCCCTGGCCGCCGATCCCGAGTACTCGATGGCGATGCTGATCCTCGAGGCGATCGGAGCCGGCATACCGCCGTCGGCCGCGCGACTGCCGATGTCCCCCGAGGAGGTCGCGGCCAGCTACGCCCGGGCCGGGTCCGGCGAGCCTGCTGAACCCGACCCGGGCTCCGAAGTCCGCGAGATCCGCGAAGTCTGCTACGGCCCCCCCGGCGAGGACCGCGAGCCCGGCGAGGACCGCGAGCCCGGCGAGGACCGCGAGCCCGGCGAGGACCGCGAGCCCGGCGAGGACCGCAAGCCCGGCCAGGCGCGGGGCCGGCGGAGGGTACCCGATGGTCCAGCCGGTCCTTCTCGATCGTCGTCCGGCGGCACCAGGGGCCCGTCAGGCCGCAAGCGCGGTCCGTCGGATCGCTCCCGGAGGCGTGCCAGGTCCTCGCGGGTCGCGCCGTCGCCAGGCCACCCCGCGAGGCAGCAACTCCCGGAGTAGGGCGCACGCCATTGCGGATTCCCGGTTCTCCTCCGGGGTCCATAGCGCCGGCCTTATGTCGGACCTCGTCGTTAGCGTTCACCCATGCGGTATGCGATCTGCATCTCGCCGGCCGGGCCAGGCGGCGACCCCGACACGATGGCCGAGTTGGCCGCCGAGGCCGAGCAGGCAGGCTGGGACGGCGTCTTCCTCGAGGACTACATCGTCTATCAGGGTCATGTCGGCATCGCCACCTACGATCCCTGGGTGACGATGGCCGCCATGGCGGTGGCCACCAGCCGGATCCGGCTCGGCACCTCGGTCACGCCGTTGCCGCGGCGGCGCCCGTGGAAGCTGGCGAGCGAGGCAGCCACTCTCGATCACCTGAGCCATGGCCGCCTGATACTCGGCGTCGGCTCCGGCGACGTCAACGATCCTGGCTTCAGCGCCACGGCCGAGCCGGTCGACCCCGCCAGTCGCGCGCAGCGGCTGGACGAGGGCCTGGAGATCCTGACCCGGCTCTGGACCGGCGAGCCGGTCACCTTCCACGGCCGCCATTACCAGGTCGAGGAACTCAGGATGTCGCCAGCGCCGGTGCAGCAGCCGCGTGTACCCGTCTGGGTGGGCGGCGACTGGGAGCTGAGCGGGATTCGCGCCCGGGCCGCGCGCTGGGATGGCTGCTGCGTGTACAAGGGCTCGCCGGACCAGGAGTGGCAGGACATGACCCCCGCCGACGTACGCGATGTCCGGTCCGCCGTTGGCCGGCCTGAATTCGACGTATGCCTGGGCGGGCGCCAGCGTGCCGCGGACTGGGATCGCGAGCGAGAGCACATCCGCTCGGTGGCGGCCGCCGGAGCCACGTGGTGGAACGAATGGGCGAAGCCGGGCGACAGCCGGAAAACCTTCGAAGCGGTCCGAAGAGGACCGCTGCGCGTCGACTGATGACCCGGCCTCCGGGGTGGCGTCCGGCAGGCACGGCCGGACGCCGTGCGGCCAGTAACGAGTAGGCGATGCTGCTGTGCACAGCCGTGATCGAAGTTACGGTGTACCTGCACGCTCGGACGTCACCTGGGCCGCGGCGGAGAGGACTTCGCAGATGCCACCCGATCACATCGCGCGCAGAGTCCTGACCGAGCGAGCACGAAGGGTCCTGACCCGGCGGGTGAGCCCGCCGCCCGTCCCGTCAGCGCGGCGGGCTGGCCAGCTGCGGCCTCCGCCCGCTCCGCCGGTACGCCCGCGCATCCTGCTGGCGCGACGGCGAGTCCCGGAGGCGGCGGGGCGTGGCACGCGGCTGACGCTCGCTGTCGCGGTGATCGCCGCCCTGGCCTGGCTGCCCACCGAAGCGGCCAGTGCGACGGTCACCCGCCCGGCCGTCCTGACCGCCCCGGCGGCCCGGGCCGCGCCGGGAGGGCAGGCTCCGGCTCAGGCCGCCGCGGCGATTCCGCCGCCGCGGCATCACGGGAGGCTGGTGGTGACCGGCCAGCTCCGCGATGGCGGCAGGGTCAGTGCGACGGGGCTGTCCTGGCGGCCGGGACGGCTGCCGCCGGGGTACCGGCTGCTCAGCTTCGGGGTGGCCTACCAGTGGCAGGCCTGCGACCGGCACGCCCGGCATTGCGTGACCGCCGCCGACTCGACCGCCACCCCGTTCGCCGCCCGGCACTACCTGGTCGGCCACCAGGACGCCGGGCGGCGGCTGAGGGTCACCGAGACCGCGGCCGAGGTGGTCGAGACCGACCCGGCCACCTTCGCCTTCAAGGTCGTCCGCGCCTCGGTGAGCCACGTGTCCGGGGCGACGGTCCGGTCCTACCCCGCGAGCAAGCCCCCGGCGACCGAGTTCGTGAACGGCACGCCCGAGGCCCGTACCGGTTCCGCGGAGGAGTACTTCCAGGTCAACCCGCCGCACTTTAACTCCGCCCAAGGTGCCCCGGTGCAGCGGTACCGGATCGACCACGGGCCATGGCGGCCGCTGCCCGGCAGCCGGGTGTTCTATACAGGCAAGCTGCGGCTCGGGCATCACGTCGTGCAGGTCCGGACCGCGAACCGGGCCGGGGCCACGATCACCAGGTTCGGCTGGCGGGTCGTGCCGCTGCCCGCGCCCCTGGCTTGCCGGCCGCAGCGCGAGCGGCCCTGCTGGTATCCGCCGCACCTGGATTCACATCACCATCCGATGCGCTGGGACTGGCAGATCGGCCGCGTCACGCCGCTGCAGCGCACGGGCGCCAGCGCCGTGGACATCTACGACATCGACGGCTTCCTCACCACTCCGGCCGAGATCCGCGCGATCCGTACCCGCTGGCAGGCCAGCACCCTCGCGCACCCGCGGACCATCTGCTACATCGACCTGGCCTGGGAGGACTACCGGCCGGACGGCAGCCCGAGCCCGTACGGCAGGTACTTCCCCGCCGCGACGCTCGGCAACGTGTACTTCGGCTTCCCGCAGGAGCGCTGGGTCGATTTCCGCCAGCTCGACGCGCTCAAGCCCATGCTCGACGAGCGCCTGGCCATGTGCGCGAGGAAGGGATTCGACGCCGTCGAACTCGATGACATCGACAGCTTCGACCCGCCGTCCACCACCGGGTTCCACCTGACCCCCGGTGACGCGCAGAACTACCTGGCCTATGCGTTCAACGCGATTCACAAGCTCGGGATGACCGGGCTGTGGAAGAACTCCCCGCTGCTGAGCTGGTGGGGCCGCCGCTACGCCGATGGCTCCGTCGTGGAGGAGTGCTACCGCTACCACCAGTGCTTCGCCTCGTCGCTGCGCGGCAGCCGTCAGTACGGGATCACCTGCACCAGCCTGGCGGGCCGCACACCCTGCGGCTGGGACGACTTCACCACCGACCGTACGAAGCACCAGCCCACCGGCAAGTGGGTGGGCGAGGCGGAGTACGCGCAAGACCATTACGTCTGCAACCCCGGTCAGCACTGCAGTCACAAGAAGAACTTCAGCACGTTCTGCCGCCTCGTTTACGCGCCCCCGTACGGCTACAGCGCGGTCAAGTTCAACGTGAACCTGGACGGGAGCATGTTCTATCCCTGCCCGAAGGGGACCTGACGACGCGCGCGTCCCGGTGCCGGCCGGGGCTGATCCACCCGGTTAAGGCGAAGCATTTGCATCGTCATCGCACTGCTCATGCTTCGCGTTACTCATGATTCGCGATCACGAGGTGGGCACGCCGTCGGCGATCGCGGCCAGCAGCCGGCCCTCCGGATAGCGCAGCGCCGCCGGGGGTAGCTGGCCGGGCCGCCCGCTGAGCAGCACGTACGCCGCACCGCGGGCCCCTCCGGCCGCTGCGCCGTCCCGCCTCGGATCGGCCGCCGTACCGTCCCCGTCCGGGCCAGGCCTCGCGCCCCTCCGGATCGTGCCGTCGCGAGCCGCCGGTACGACCGGGGGTGCCGCGCGGCGCAGGGCCTGGGCGGCGACCGCCTCCGCCGACCCGAACGGCACCGCCCCGGGTACGGCCGCCCGGATCCGGTCCGCGACCAGCTCGTACTCGGTGCAGCCCAGCACGATCGCGCCGGTTCCCGGCGGTGTCCGGGCCGCCGCGGCCGCTATCGCGGCACCGATCCTGGCCTCGTCGCCTGCGTGGATCGCGTCCGCCAGGCCCGGGCAGGCCACCTCGGCCACCGGCACGCCCGCGGCGAACTGCTCGATCAGCCCGCGCTGGTAGGTGCTGCCGGTGGTGGCGGCGGTCGCCCAGATGGCGGCCGGCTGGCCGGCCGACGCGGCCGGCTTGACCGCCGGCACGGTCCCGACCACGGGCAGCCCGGGCTCGAACTCCGCGCGCAGCACTTCCAGGGCGTGCACCGAGCCGGTGTTACACGCGAACACCAGCACGTCCGGGCGGTAGGCGGCCGCCGCCCGGGCGCAGGCGAGCGAGCGTGCCGCGATGTCGTCGGGCCGGCGCGGTCCCCAGGGCATGCCGTCGGGGTCCATCGCGAGCACGAGGTCGGCGTCAGGCCGCATCCGTCGCAGCGCGGCCGCCGCGGCCAGCAGGCCAAGGCCGGAATTGATCAGCGCGATGCGCATGACGCCCAACTCTAGCGGCGCACCGGCCCGGCTCGGTGGCACGTATAGCGCCGTGACCACTAACGCTCGCCCGGTTCGTCCGAGGCGGATGCGGCTGCGGGGTCGACGCCCGGTCCGCCGATCTGGCGCGGGTCGATGTGGCGCGGGTCTGTCACGCCACGCGGGGCGGCATTGACCCATTCGCCCCTCGCACCTGAGAGCCGGCCTCCCTGGCCGGTATGACCGGCCTCCGGCAGTGAAATTGGGCCGTCCGGCCCACACCTAGCGCGCTCGATGGGGCCGCCCGGCCCCTGCTGTTGGGTTCCAGCCCGGCGCAGGCTGGGCCCAGTGCTCCGCCATCTGGGCGGGACTGCGAACCGAGGGGGCCGACATGTCCGGGCTGATTCTTATCTTCGTCATCTGGTGCTGCTTCGCCATCCCGATCGGCTGGGTCTTCGCGAAGATCGAGCAGAAGGTCAACAACCTGCCCGAGCCGCGGACGAAGTCCGCGATCCTGTTCTCGGTCTTCCTCGGGCCGATCGGCTGGATCATCCTGGCCGCGCGGTCCGGCGTGAAGTTCGCCGGCACGTTCAACCAGAGCCAGAAGTTGCAGGCTCAGATGGCGCAGCAGCAGCTGCAGGACCGGCAGGGCACCGCGGGCCAGGCGCCCCCCAGCTAGCGCTCCGGCGGGCTCCCGGCCAGGCCGGGAGCCCGCCGTCATCATGCCGCCACCGCCCGGGGTGCACCTCAGGTGGCCGGGGTGATACCGCACACTGGGCAGATCCGGGAGGCGCCGCCCTTGTTCTTCAGCTGCCGCTCGCACTTGCGCCCGCCCTCCCAGGTGCGGGCCAGCCGCGCGACCGGGATCTCGCGCCGTCCGCGTAATCCGTAATCCGGGCACGGTAATCCGGGGACGGTCCCCGAGCGTCGTAGTACCAGACCATCCGGACCGCTCGGCTGGGCCCCGGTCAGCGTCCTGCAGCCAGCGCTGCATCCGGGGCTCAGCCGAGCGCAGGCAGGCCGTCGATGCTGACCGCGTTGCGCTCGGCCCGGTAGGCCGCGAGCTGCTCCTGGGTCTTGCGCTCGGTCCACTGGGTGAGCAGATCCCGCTCCCCGGCCAGCTTCATGACCGGAACGGCGTATCCACAGGAGTCGGCGATCCGGTCCAGCTCGGCCACGATGATCGCCCGGTGCCCGTCTCGCCCGGTGTCCCACCCCGGCGCCAGCGGGAACGAGCCGGCCAGCCGGTCCCAGTCCGGCTCGCCGGGCAGCACCGGCCGCCCGCGGCCCTGCAGCCGCAGCACCTTGGGCCTCTCGGTGAACGAGCAGAACATGATCGTGATCCTGCCGTTCTGCCGCAGGTGCGCGATCGTCTCCGCGCCGCTCCCGGTCAGGTCCAGGTAGGCCACGGTGCTGGAGTCGAGTACCGCGAACGTGTCGCGGTGTCCCTTCGGCGAGAGGTTGATGTGACCACCGGCGCCTGACGGGGCCGTGGCCACAAAGAAGACATGCTGAGCCGAGATAAACTTCCTGAGTCGATCATCCAGTCCGGCGTAGACCTTGCCCATGGCACCTCCGAAACGGATTCTCCCAGGCGGGTCCGGGGCGCGGGGCGGCGGGCCAGGCCTCGTGCCGCCAGAGGGAGGACCCACGTGACCGCGGCAACTGACCAGGCGATGATGCGCGCGCACCAGGCCGCGGTCGATGATCTGCGTCGCGACTACGCCGAGATCCCGCCAGACCTGCCGGTCCGGCTGGCCAAGCGCACCTCCAACCTGTTCCGGTTCCGGGATCCCGCTGGCCCGGGTGCCGGGCGGGCGGCCCGGACCCATCGCTCTCGTCAGCCGCCTGCCGGCGGCCTCGACGTGTCGCCGTTCGGAAGGGTCCTGCACGTCGACCCGCAGGCTCGCACCGCGGTCGCCGGGGGGATGACGACGTACGAGGACCTCGTGGACGCGACACTGGCGCATGGCCTGATGCCGCTGGTGGTCCCCGAGTTGAAGACGATCACGCTGGGCGGCGCGGTCACCGGGCTGGGCGTTGAGTCCACCTCGCTGCGCAACGGGCTGCCGCACGAGTCTGTCACCGCGCTGGAGATCCTCACCGGCGACGGGCGCGTGATCACCGCGACCGAGGGCAACGAGCACGGCGGGCTGTTCCGTGGCTTCCCCAACTCCTACGGGACGCTGGGTTACGCCCTGTCGCTGACTATCGAACTCGAGCCGGTCAAGCCGTTCGTGCACCTGCGGCACTTCCGGTTCGGCGGCGCCCAGGAGTGCATGGACGCGGTCGCCGAACTGGCCGCCACCGGCAGTTACCGCGGGCACCGGGCCGACTTCGTGGACGGCACGGTGTTCGGCGCCGGTGAAATCTACCTCACCGTCGGCGCCTTCAGCGACGCCGGGCCCTGGGTGAGCGATTACACCCGGCAGCACGTGTACTACCAGTCCATCCGTGGCCCGCGGGAGGACTTCCTGACCATCCGCGACTACCTGTGGCGGTGGGACACCGACTGGTTCTGGTGCTCACGGGCGTTCGGCGTGCAGCACCCCGCGATGCGCCGGCTGTGGCCGAGGCGGTACCGGCGCTCCGACGTGTACCGCAAGCTGGTCGCGTTCGACCAGGCGCGCGGGCTGTCCCGGGCGCTGGACGTGCGGCGCGGCCTGCCACCGCGGGAAAAGGTCATCCAGGACGTCGAGATCCCGCTGGACGCCACGGCGCGGTTCCTGGCGTTCTTCGCCGAGCAGGTAGGCATGAGCCCGGTGTGGCTGTGCCCGCTGCGGCTGCGCAGCCTACGGCCGTGGCCGCTCTACCCGCTTCAGCCGGGTCAGGTCTACGTGAACATCGGCTTCTGGGGCACGCGGCCGCTGCCACCGGGCCGCGGTGACGGGTACTACAACCGGCTGATCGAGGAGAAGGTGGGGGCCCTGGGTGGCCACAAGGGCCTATACTCAACCTCTTTTTACTCTGAAGATGAGTTCTGGACGCGCTACAACGGACGGGCGTACCACGAGCTGAAGCGCGAGTACGACGGCGACGGCCGGCTGGCCAGCCTGTACGACAAGTGCGTGCGCGGACGTTAGCGACGATTGAGAGGCGAGGCGGGCATGGCGCTGGCCGACGTGTTCGAGGCGATCGCGGGCCCCGAGGCCCCGGTGGAATTCCGTGCCTACGACGGAAGCAGCGCGGGAATGCCGGGTGCGCCGGTGCGGATCACGGTCCGCTCGCCGGTGGCCGTGTCCTACCTGGCCCAGGCCCCCGGCGCGCTGGGGCTAGCCCGCGCCTACGTGTCCGGTCACCTCGACGTGGAGGGGGACATGTATACGGCCCTGGCCCGGATGACCGGTGCGCAGGCCACTTCCCTGGACATTCCCGAACGGCTGCGGCTGCTGGCCGCGCTCGGCGGCCCGAAGGTGCTTTGGCCCAGGGTCCCGCCGCCGCCGCAGGAAGTGCGGGTGAACCGCAGGTGGCTCGGCGGCCGGCTGCACTCCAAGGACCGCGACGCCAGCGCGATCTCGCACCACTACGACGTGTCGAACCGCTTCTACGAGTGGGTGCTCGGGCCGTCGATGGCCTACACCTGCGCCTGCTACCCGCGGGAGGATGCCTCGCTCGAAGAGGCGCAGGCGTACAAGTTCGACCTGGTCGCGCGCAAGATCGGGCTGCGCGAGGGCATGCGGCTGCTCGATGTGGGCTGCGGCTGGGGCGGCATGGTCATGCACGCGGCCAGGGAGTACGGGGTCAAGGCGCTCGGGGTGACGCTGTCGGCCCAGCAGGCGTCGTGGGCGCAGCAGGCCATCGCCGAGGCCGGGCTGTCCGGGCTGGCCGAGGTCCGGCACCTCGACTACCGCGACGTACCCGAGACCGGATTCGACGCGGTGAGCTCGATCGGGCTGACCGAGCACATCGGCAAGGACAACCTGCCGGGCTACTTTGCCTTTCTATACGGCAAGCTCAAGCCGGGCGGCCGGCTGCTCAACCACTGCATCACCCGGCCCGATGGCACCGAGCCGACCCGCCGCCGCGGCGGGTTCATCAACCGCTACGTGTTCCCGGACGGGGAGCTCGAGAGCCCCGGGTACCTGATCTCGCGCATGCACGATGCCGGCTTTGAGGTACGGCACGAGGAGAACCTGCGCGAGCACTATGCGAAGACCCTCGCCGCCTGGTGCGCGAACCTGGACGCGCACTACGACGAGGCGGTGGCTGATGTCGGACCGGGCACCGCCCGGGTCTGGCGGCTGTATATGGCCGGATCCCGGCTCGGTTTCGAGCGCAACCAGATCCAGCTGCACCAGGTGCTGTGCGTCCGGCTGGCCGCCGGCGGCGCCTCCGGCATGTCGCTGCGCCCCGACTGGGAGCCACGGCGGGTCCCGGTCACCGTGTAGCACGGGGCCGGCCGCGCGTCCGGTTACCCGCTTCGCCGGGTATCCGGGACAATAGGCCGATGGACGCTGCGCAGCCCGGTCCCCGCGAGATCGTCATTCTCGGCTCGACCGGATCCATCGGTACCCAGGCCGCCGACGTCATCAGGCGCAACCCGGACCGGTTCCGGGTGGCCGGCCTGGCGGCCGGCGGCGGGAACCCCGATCTGCTCGCGGCTCAGGCGGTCGAGTTCGGCACCGATGTCGTGGCGGTCGCGGACGAGAGCGCCGCGAGCGCGGTCGGGGCGGCACTGCGCGCGGCGGCGGAGCGGGCGGGCGAGGATCACCCGCACCGGCCGCCCAAGCTGCTCGCCGGCCCGGACGCGATGACCGAGATCGCGGCCTGGCCGTGTGACACGGTGCTCAACGCGGTGACCGGCGCGGCCGGCCTGTCCGCCACGCTGGCCTCGCTGGACGCAGGCCGCACGCTGGCCCTGGCCAACAAGGAATCCCTGATCATCGGCGGGCCGCTGGTCTCCGGCCGGGCCGCGCCGGGGCAGATCGTTCCGGTCGACTCCGAGCACTCGGCGATCGCGCAGTGCCTGCGCGGCGGCCGGACCGATGAGGTGCGGCGCCTCGTGCTGACCGCGAGCGGCGGGCCGTTCCGCGGCCGGCGCCGGGCCGAGCTGGCCGGCGTCACCCCCGAGCAGGCGCTGGCCCATCCCACCTGGCGGATGGGGCCGGTGATCACCGTGAACTGCGCCACGTTGGTCAACAAGGGCCTGGAACTCATCGAGGCGCACCTGCTGTTCGGCGTGCCGTTCGACCGCATCGGGGTGGTCGTGCACCCGCAGTCGGTCGTGCATTCCATGGTCGAGTTCACCGACGGCTCCACGCTGGCCCAGGCCAGCCCGCCGGACATGCGGATACCGATCGCGCTGGCGCTGGCCTGGCCGGACCGTGTCGCCGGCGCCGCCCCGGCGGTGGACTGGACCACCGCGCACACCTGGACGTTCGAGCCGCTCGACGAGCACGCGTTTCCCGCGGTCTCGCTGGCCCGGGAAGCGGGGCGGGCCGGGGGGACCTGCCCGGCGGTCTACAACGCGGCCAACGAAGAGTGCGTGGCCGCCTTCCTGGCCGGCGCGCTGTCCTTCACCGGGATCGTGGACACCGTGATGCGGGTAATCTCGGAGCATGACGGCGCCCGCCAGGGGGAAGTTAGCCTGGAAGATGTGCTCGACGCCGATCGCTGGGCACGAGCGCGGGCGACAGAACTCACCGGATAACGGACTGACCGGATAACGGGCCGCGGGAGGGAGAC
>Ga0070713_100002811_pt1 | contig 11383 bp, 8 predicted proteins | sample LARL82metaG_FD_65465 | JGI IMG/M metagenome (GOLD analysis project Ga0070713, IMG submission 65465) | Corn, switchgrass and miscanthus rhizosphere microbial communities from Kellogg Biological Station, Michigan, USA - LAR L8-2 metaG | ecosystem: Host-associated > Plants > Roots > Rhizosphere ... | reverse complement strand
TGCGCGAGCTGCGCCGCCGCGGCTATCGCGAGCTCCACCTGGCCGGCCATTCCACGGGCGCGAACAAGATCGCCGTCTACGATCGCCACAAGGCGCGCAATCCGATCAAGCGCTACGTGCTCCTCGCCGGCGGTGACGACACCGGCATGATCTACGCGCAGCTCGGCCCGCGCCGCTTCGAGCGCGCCCTCGAGCTGGCCCGCGCGAAGATCAAGGAGCACCGCGGCTACGAGCTCGTGCCGCCGCGGATCTCGCCGATGATGCTCAGCTGGCGCTCGTTCTACGACATGGCCAATCCGAACGGCGACTACAACGTCTTCCCCTTTTACGAGGTCATGAACGGCATCCGCCTCGGCACGCGCCCGCGCTTCCGCCACGTGCGCGCCATCCGCAAGCCGTCGCTCTACGTCTACGGCGACCGCGACGAGTTCTCGTATGGCGACGTGCCACGCTGCGTGTCGATCCTGTCGGAGAACGTCGGCCCGAATGCCGAGATCGCGGTGATGGAGAACGCGGACCACGGCTTCACCGGCCGCGAGAAAGAGCTGGGAGAGCTGATTGCCTGGTTTCTCGATTGAGCCGTCGCCGCTCGGGCGCATCGTCGTCGCGCCCGAGATGCCGGAGGGGCATCGTTTGTTCTACACGACGCGCGACTACGACGGCGCGATCGGCGAGGAGCTCGAGCATTTTGTCGGCATGGCGATCTCGCATTGCAAGCAGGTGCACGGCGTCACGGTGACGCGTTGCGGCGGCGGCGGTGAATGCGATGCGCTGTGGTCCGACGTCCCCGCCGCCCTGGCCATCAAAGTCGCCGACTGCCTGCCGGTCTCGCTCATCGGCGCGGGCTTCATCGCGAACATCCACGCCGGCTGGCGCGGCGCGGCGCGGAACATCGTCGACGTCACGCTCGACGCCGCCGGCATCCCCGACGCCGCGTGGCTCGGCCCGAGCATCCGCGTCTGCTGCTTCGAAGTCGGCGAGGACGTCGCCGCGCAATTCCCTGACGAATTCGTCGCGCGCGGCAAGGCCAGGCCGCACGTCGACATCGCCGGCTACGTCGCCGCGCGGCTGCGCGCCCGCGGCGTCGCGTGCGTCCACGACTCCGGCCTCTGCACGCGCTGCGACGGCTCGATTTTCCACTCGTACCGGCGAGACGGGCCCGGCGGTGGTCGCAACCTTGCAATTCTGGCGAAGCGTTGATGCGCCGGAAGATTTTCAAAATCCTCGGAATCGCCGTCGTCGTGTTCCTCGTCGCCGTCGCGGCGCTGGCGCTCTACGTCTACAAGCAGTCCATCGGCAAATTCGAAGTGCGCCGGCTCTCGCTGCCGACGCGCATCTACGCCGACTTCACGCCGCTCCGCCCCGGCGTCCCGCTCGCCGCCGATGACCTCATCGAGAAGCTCGACCGCCTCGGCTACCGCGCCGTGCCGGCGCTCGCCCAGCCGGGCGACTACGTGGCCGGGCGCAGCCAGGTCGACCTCTACACGCGCGCCTTTCCGCATCCGACGGGCAACTATCCGGCGCAGCCGCTGCGGATCGCGTTCAAGGCGAATGCGATCGACTCCGTCGTGGCGCTGCGCAACCCCGAGCCGGTGCAGAACGCGGCGCTCGAGCCGGAGCTGCTGACGTCGATCCTCAGCGACCAGCTCGAGAACCGGCGCCCGGTGAAGCTCGACCAGGTGCCGCAGTCGCTGCAGGACGCCGTCGTCGTCACCGAGGACGTGCGGTTTTGGCATCACCCCGGCGTCGATCCGCTCGGCATCTTCCGCGCGCTCTTCCGCAACGTCAAGGCCGGCGGCGTGGCCGAGGGGGGCTCGACGCTCACGCAGCAGCTCGTGAAGAACTACTACCTCACGCCCGAGCGGAGCATGAAGCGCAAGGTCACGGAGGCGTTCATGGCCGTGATCCTCGACGCGAAGTATTCGAAGCGCGACATCCTCGAGGCCTACCTCAACGACATCTACCTCGGCCGCAACCGCTCGATCTCGATTCTCGGCGTCGGCGAGGCGGCGCGCTTCTACTTCGGCAAGCCGGTCAACGAGCTCACCGTGCCCGAGTCGGCCATGCTCGCCGGCATGATCCGCAGCCCGAACAACTACTCGCCGTTCACGCGCCCCGACCTCGCGCTGCAGCGCCGCAACACGGTCCTCGGCCTGATGCTGAAGTACAAGAAAATCGATCAGCCGGCGTATGCGGCGGCCATCGCCGCGCCGCTGCCGCGCCGGCCGTTCCGCCAGCGCACCGGCCTCTCGTCGATGCCGTACTACGTCGACCGCGTCCTGCAGGAGCTCGCGCGCGACTACGGCCTCAAGGACGTCAAGGGCCGCGGCCTGCAGATCTACACCGCCATCGACCTCAACGCGCAGGACACGGCCGCGCGCACGCTCGAGGCCGGCCTGGAGACGCTCGAGCGCGGGAACCGCCGGCTGCGCAGCGCCTCGAGCCCGCTGCAGGGCGTCGTCGTCAACATCGACGTCCCGAGCGGCGAGATCCGCGCGCTCATCGGCGGCCGCAACTACGACATGAACCAGTTCGACCGCGCGCTGAACGCGAAGCGGCAGATCGGCTCGCTGGTGAAGCCGTTCGTCTATCTCACCGCGTTCGAGCCGAGCCTGTCGGGGAAGAACGTCACGCCGGCGACGCTGGTCAGCGACTCGCGCTTCGTGCTCAAGCGCCGCTTCTCCGCCGACTGGTCGCCGCGCAACTACGAGGACGTCTACCACGGCACGGTGACGGTGCGCGAGGCGCTGGAGGAGTCGATGAACTCGGCGTCGGTGCGCATCGGCCTGGCCACCGGGATCCCGAACGTGATCCGGACGATGAAGACGCTCGGGGTCACGTCCGACGTCTCCGACAACCCGGCCATGCTCCTCGGCGCGATCGACATCAGCCCGATCGAGATGGCCGACGCGTACTCCACGATCGCGCGCATCGGCTCGCGCGTGCCGCTGCGGACGATCCGCTTCGTCACCGACGACCGCGGCCGCGTCGTCGCGAACGGCGGCGACGTGCAGCCGGTGCAGGTCTACCCGGCCCGCGACGCGTTCGTGCTCGTGAACATCATGAAGGGCGTGGTCGACCGCGGGACGGCGGCCGGCGTCCGCTCCCTCGGCTACACGAACGTGGCGGCGGGGAAGACGGGCACGACGAACGACAAGCGCGACGCGTGGTTCATCGGCTTCACGCCGCAGACGCTGACGCTGACGTGGCTCGGCTTCGACGACAACACGCCGGTCGGCCTCTCCGGCGGCCAGGGCGCCGCGCCGATCTGGGCGCGCTACATGGAGGCGGTGACGGCCGGCCAGCGCAACATGGACTGGGCGCCGCCCGCCGGCATCGTGATGACGACGGACGACGAGACGAGCGGCGGCCTGGCCACGCCGAACTGCCCCCGCAACACGCTCGTGCAGGACGCGTTCAAGGACGGGACGCAGCCGACGCAGCCGTGCCCCCTGCATTCGCCCGCCGCCGCCCCGCCGCCCGGCGTCGACCAGTTCGGCAACCCGATCGCGCTCGACACGACCGGCGCGACGACGACGGACACGACGGCGACGGAGTACGCGCCGCCGCCCACCCAACCCCCGCCGACGAACACCGACACGACGCTGACCGGCGGGATCTTCAGGGAGGAGCCGAAGCCGCCCGAGCCGAAGCGCGAGCCGATCCCCGTGCAGGTGCCACGGACGGACACGACGAAGACGGATACGACGGACACGACGCGGACGGATACGCAGGCGCCGCCGAGGTAAAATTCCGGCATGGGCATTACGATGTTGACCGTCGAGGTCGCGAATCCGTCCGATCCCGACAAAATGCAGCCGATCGAGTTTCTCGTCGATACCGGCGCCGTTCATTCCGTCGTGCAGCGCGATGTACTGCACGAGCTCGGAATCAAACCGAACGGCGTCCAAGACTTCCGGCTTGCCGACGGATCGAAGATCCAGCGCCAGAAGGGCGCAGCGTTTTTCCGGTATCGAGAGCATTTCGGCGGTGCTTCCGTGATTTTCGGCGAGCCGGGTGACTACAACCTGCTCGGCGTCGTTACCCTCGAAGAACTTGGTCTCGGTCTGAACCCGCTCAAGCGAGAGCTGATGCCGTTGCCCATGCTCCTCGTCTGACCTGTCACCCGCCTCCTGTTCCCCGTCACCTTGTTGTACAGTCTCCCAATCATTCGGCTTGCAACCGTTGGGCTCCCATGAAATCATCGTGAGAGGGGACGATGACCGATAGTCAGCGCATACTCGATTCGATCCGCCGCCTGGTTCGACTCCTCCGCCTTGCTGACCGCGCCGCGCAGAACGAGCTCGGGCTTTCCGGGGCCCAGCTCTTCGTCCTTCAGGAGCTGGGCAAAACGCCTTCGCTTTCCTTGAACGAGCTCGCCGAGCGCACGCGCACCGATCAAAGCTCGGTATCGGTCGTCGTCACCCGCCTCGTCGAGGCCGGCCTCGTCGCGCGCGACCGCGACGCCCGCGACGCCCGCCGCCTCGTCCTCACCCTGACCAAGGCCGGCCTGGCCGCGGTCCGCCGTTCCTCGCCCGCCGCGCAGGAGCGCATCATCGAGATCGTCGAGACGATGTCCGCCGCCGAGCGGAAGCGCTTCGCCGACTCCTTCGAGCGCCTCGTCGGCGAGCTCGGCGTGGAGAAGGGCGTCCCGCCAATGCTCTTCGAGGACGACACCGGCGGCGGCAACGGCAGGAGGCTGAAGAAAGCGAGGTGACGCGCGGCGAATTCGAAGTCGAGAGCGCTGCCACGCGCGAAGGGCTGCCGGTGGCGACGTCGGCCGGGCCGCTGCTCGCCGAGGCGCGCGTGCCGCTGGAACGCTCGCTCATCGACCGGCGCACCGTTCTCCTCTGCTTCTGGGCCGTCCTCCTCGCGCTCGCCACCGGCTTCATCGCCCAGGCCCTGGTGCGCCTCATCGGCCTCGTCACGAACATCTCGTTTTACGGCAAGTGGTCCTTCGCCTTCGTCTCGCCCGCGGACCACCACCTCGGCAAGCTCGTCATCATCGTCCCGGTCATCGGCGGGATCATCGTCGGCATCATGGCCCGCTACGGATCGAAGGCCATCCGCGGCCATGGCATCCCCGAGGCGATGGAGCAGGTGCTGCTCAACGAGAGCCGCATTCCGGCGCGCGTCACGTTCCTCAAGCCGCTCTCCGCCGCGGTCTCCATCGGCACCGGCGGCCCGTTCGGCGCCGAGGGGCCGATCATCGCCACCGGCGGCGCGCTCGGATCGCTCCTGGGACAGATCATCAAGACGACGGCCACCGAGCGCAAGACCCTGCTCGCCGCCGGCGCCGCCGCCGGCATGGCCGCGACGTTCGGCAGCCCCGTCTCCGCCGTCCTCCTGGCCATCGAGCTCTTGCTCTTCGAGTTCCGCCCGCGCTCGATCATCCCCGTGGCGCTGGCCAGCGCCGTCGCCACCGCCGTGCGCATGTTCTACGCCGGCACGGAGCCGATCTTCGCCATGCCGCTGCTGGCGCGGCCGACCGGCGAGGCCCTCGCCACCTACACCGTCATCGGCGCGCTCGTCGGCTACCTCTCCGTCTACGTCACGCGCGCCGTCTATTGGATCGAGGACCTCTTCGAGCACCTGCCGATCCATTGGATGTGGTGGCCGGCCGTCGGCGGCATCGCCGTCGGCGTGGTCGGCTACTTCGCGCCGCACACGTTCGGCGTCGGCTACGACAACATCGAAGGCATGGTCTCCGGACGCATCTTCGGCGAAGCGGTGCTCGTCCTCTGCCTGATGAAGTTCATCTCGTGGGCGATCGCCCTCGGCTCCGGCACCTCGGGCGGCACGCTCGCGCCGCTCTTCACGATCGGCGGCGGCTGCGGCGTGGTTTTCGGCGAGCTCGCCGCCATAGCCTTCCCGCGCTTCCACGTCGACCCGCGCATCTGCGCGCTCGTCGGCATGGCCGCGATGTTCGCCGGCGCCTCGCGCGCGCTGCTCGCGTCCGTCGTCTTCGCGTTCGAGACGACGCTGCAGCCGCTCGGACTGCTGCCGCTCCTCGGCGGCTGCACGGCCGGCTACCTCGTCTCCGCGCTGCTGATGCGGAACACGATCATGACCGAGAAGCTGGCCCGCCGCGGCGTGCGTGTGCCGGCGGAGTACGCGGCCGATTACCTCGATCAGATCTCCGTCGCCGACGCCTGCACGCGCGACGTCATCGCGCTGCGCGAGGACCAGACCGCCGCCGACGTGCACGACCTCGTGGCCAAGCACCAGGGCTTCCCGGTCGTCGACGCGAAGGGCGAGCTCCTCGGCGTCGTCACGCGGCGCGACTTCGTCGACGTCGCCCCCGACCGCCCCGTGCGCGAGCTCATCCGCCGCTCGCCCGCCGTCGTCTTCCTCGACTCCTCGCTGCGCGACGCCGCCGACCAGATGGTGCGCGAGAACGTCGGCCGCCTTCCCGTCGTCGAGCGCACGAACCCGCGCCGCCTGGCCGGCTTCATCACGCGCAGCGACCTGCTGTCGGCGCACGCGCGGCGCTTGGAAGCGGAGCGTGGGTAGTTCTTGGTTCTTAGTTCTTAGTTGTTAGTTCTTAGGTTTCGGTTGTTCCTTTTCCGTCCTAACAACTAAGAACCAAGAACTAACAACCTCGGTTACCCTTGCGGCACCGATGACATCGCAAGAGCTCCTGGCGAACGTTCCGCTGTTCGAGTCGCTGACCGACGACGACGTCGACGCCCTGGCGGCGCGCGTCCAGACCGTCGACTACGAAGCGGGGCAAGTCATCTTCAACCAGGGCGACGAGGGCTCGGCGCTCTTCATCGTCGAGGACGGCGCCGTGGAGATTTCCTATGGCGAAGGGAAGACGAAGATCGTCCTGGCCTCGCTCTTTCCCGGCCAGTACTTCGGCGAGCTTTCGCTCTTCGACGGCGCGCCGCGCTCGGCGACGGCGACGGCGATCAAGCGCTCGCACCTGATCCGCCTCGACCGCGCCGACCTCGTCGACTTCGTGAACGGCTCGCCCGCGGCGGCGCTGCGCATCATCGGCGAGATGAGCGAACGCCTCCGCCAGACGAACGAGCTGATGTCGCGGCAGGTGTCGCGCAACGTCCTCGAGGAAGCCGAGGAGCGCCTCACGTTCGGCCAGCGCATCGCCGACAAGGTCGCGGCGTTCGGCGGCTCCTGGCCGTTCATCCTGATCTTCTGCGCGATCATGGTGGTGTGGATCGGCTCGAACGTCGTCGCGCTGGCGAAGTTCGATCCGTATCCGTTCATCCTGCTGAACCTCGTGCTCTCGACCGTGGCGGCGATCCAGGCCCCGATCATCATGATGAGCCAGAACCGCCAGGCCACGAAGGACAAGCTCCTCGCCGAGAACGACTATCAAGTCAACCTGAAGGCGGAGATGGAGATCGAGTCGATGCTGCGGAATCAGACGGAGATGATGGCGCGCATCGCCCTGATCGAGCGCCTCGTCGTCCGCCGCGCCGGCACCGAGATCTTCGAAAACCACAAGGCTACCGCACAGCTCCCCGAAAGCTCGCCGGTGCCGTGAGCCGCGCCGCAATCGTCGGCGCCGGTGTGAGCGGGTTGACCTGCGGCGCCGTGCTCGCCGCGGCCGGCTTCGACGTCGAGCTCTTCGCGAAGGAGTCGCGCGCGACGACGTCCGCGGTCGCGGCGGCGATCTGGTACCCGTACCACATCGAGCCGCGGAAGAAGGTCGAGCGCTGGGCGCGCGCGTCGTTCCGCGAATTCGAGCGCCTCGCGCACGTGCGCGGCAGCGGCGTGTCGATGGTCGACTTCGACGTCTCCGGCGAACGGCTGCGCGTGCCGTTGATCGAGACGCCGGTCTATCTGCCGTGGCTGCGGCGCCAGCTGCCGCGCATCCGGCGGCGCACGATTCGCGACCTCGCCGCGCTCGCCCGCGACTTCGACGTCGTCGTGAACTGCACCGGCCTCGGCGCGCGCGAGCTCTGCGGCGATGCCGAGCTGCATCCCGGCCGCGGCGTGGTGCTGACGACGCCGAATCCCGGCATCGTCCGCCATGTCGTCTCGCTCGACGGCGGCGAGCTGACCTACGTCCTCTCCCGCGCGCACGACGTCGTCCTCGGCGGCACGGACGATGACGTCGAATCACGCGACGTGCCGCGCGCGCTCGCCGAGGCCATCTACGCGCGCTGCGCCGCCATCGAGCCGCGGCTGCCGGCGGAGTACGCCGTCGACATCGGCTTCCGCCCGCTGCGCCGCGCCGTCCGCCTGGAACGCGAGCGTGGCACGAACATCATCCACAACTACGGCCACGGCGGCGCCGGCTTCACCGTCTCGTGGGGCTGCGCGCGCGACGTGCTGCGGCTCGCGCGTTAACGCCAGGTCATTTCGAACGTGCAGGTGTGGTCGCCGAGGGTCTGGCACTTCGTCTCGATGACGCTCGGATCGGTACCGCCGTGGCGGTAGATCGACTCGAGGAAGAAGCCGACCGCGCTGGCGCAGTAGATCGGGCTGAAGCAGGGATAGTCGCTGTAGACCATCCGGCCGCCGGCGGTCGTCTTTTCGAACTTCACGGTGCCGAACTTCTGATATTGGCTGTGGAAGAGGGCGTTGGACTCGAGGAACTTCGACAGCTCGGCGCTGTCGAGCGACTTGTAGACGCGGCCGATGCCGAGCTCCGCGGAGGCGGCGCCGATGAGCGCGAGGACGTTCGGCATCTTCGCCTTGAGCGTGTCGTAGATGGCGCGGTCGAGCTCGATGAGCGACTCGAACTCGCACCAGCTCGAGGCCAGCGGCGTGCGCGTGTAGCCCATCGTGCGCGGCGAAAGGCGCAGGAGGAGGTCGTAGAAGCCCTGCTCGCCGGCCGTGTCGAGGAGGAACTGCTTCCGCGCGCCGAACATGACGCCCTTGACCTTGGCGATGTCGGGCTTCGGCCCGACGAGGACTTCTTTTCCCTCGATGCGGGGAAGGGGAGCGGTGGTTCCTTTTTTCTGCTGAAGGAGTGACATGCGTCTGTGGAGTGTATCGTAGGTGGTGCCGGCGTCCCGCCTGCGGGCGGCGGGACGCCGCCTTTCCAGCCGGCGGGGACGCCGGCACTACTTGACATCGCGATAACGTATCTCTACATTGCTCGAAAACCGACCGACCGTCCGGTAACTTTTCAACTTGGAGGCCGCCCGATGTCGATGCGCTCGCTGCTCCTCGTCACGCTCGCTTTTCTCCTCCTCGCACTTCCCACCTTCGCGCAGGTGGACAAAGCCACCATCGAGGCCGTGGCCCTCGATCCGTCGAAGGCTCCGCTCCCCGGCGTCACCGTCACCGTCACCCGGCCGGAGACCGGCTTCAGCGCCGTCGGCGTCACCGACTCCAGCGGCACGGCGCGGTTCCGCTCCCTCTCGCCGGGCGTCTACAACGTCGAGTTCGCGCTCGAAGGCTTCGCCACGGTCAAGGAAACCAAGCGCACCCTCGTCCTCGGCGAGAACGCGAAGATCCCCGTCACGATGCAGCCGAAGACCAGCGACGTCATCACCGTCAGTGCGGCGGCCGAGGTCATCGACGTCCACAAGACCGACACCTCCACCAACATCCTGCCCGAGCAGATCGAGGAGCTTCCGGTCCCGAACCGCGACTTTCAGAAGCTCGCCTTCCTCGCGCCGGGCGTGCAGCGCGAGCGCGGCGGCTTCCGCTTCATCAACGACGGCCCGGTCATCGGCTCGGGCGGCAACGCCTCGCAGGCCACGATTCTCGTCGACGGCGTCGACGTCACCGACCCCGCCCTCGGCCAGGCCCGCTCGCGCTTCAGCCAGGACGCCATCCGCGAGTTCCGCGTCGTCCAGGACCGCTTCTCCTCCGAGATCGGCGGCTCCGCCGGCGGCGCCATGACCATCATCACCAAGAGCGGCACGAACGACCTCGACGGCAACGTCTTCGGCTTCTTCCGCGACAACAACCTCCGCTCGAAGTCCGTCGCCGAGCAGGAGAAGAGCGACTACTCGCGCCACCAGATCGGCGGCACGATCGGCGGGCCGCTCTCGCGCGACCGCGCCTTCTACTTCGCCTCGGTCGAGCAGATCCACGAGTCGAAGCCGACGCTCTTCCGGCCGCTCGGCAAGTTCACCTCGCTCGCGGCCGACATCAACCATCCGTTCGATCAGACCCTCCTCTTCGGCAGCCTCGACCAACAGCTCAGCGCGAAGCAGACCACGGGCGAAAAGATCGTCTACGAGACGTACAAGGAAGACAACTTCCGCGTCGGCGGCCTCGCGGACGAGAGCTACGGGCAGACGCTGAAGCGCCGCAACTGGAGCGCCACGTTCCAGCACAACGCCGTTCTCTCCGCCGACATGAACAACGAGGTGCGCGCGCAGTACGGCTATCACCGCTACGACGAGCCGACGAACTCGACGTCGGTCGCGGAGTGGTTCTCCTCCGGCAACACGTTGATGACCGGCGGCAACATCCTCGGCAACCTTCTCGGCGCCGGCGACACCTTCGAGCTCCGCGACACCTTCTACAAGCACTTCACCTTCGGCCGCTCCTCGCACGACCTCAAGGCCGGCTTCTCCGCGCAGCGCGTCAAGGAGCGCTCGCGCATCGACACCTACGCGACGGGCCTCTTCCTCTATCTCACCGACGACCGCAGCCTCCCGCTCGCGTACGCGTACGGCGTCGGCTCGTCGGACGTGACGATGTCGACGAACCTCTACGGCGCGTTCGTCGAGGACGCGTGGCGGCCGAATACGAACCTCCTCGTCAACCTCGGCCTGCGCTACGACCTCGACACGAACGGCAACAACCCGACGCTGCAGACGCCGCTCAACGACGGCCGCAAGCGCGACACGAACAACTACCAGCCGCGCGCCTCGTTCACGTACGACATGGCCGGCGATGGCAGCAGCGTCGTGCGCGGCGGCGCGGGGCGCTTCATCGGGCGCTTCCTCCTCGTGCCGGCGCTGCAGGAGCGGCAGCAGAACGGCCTCACCGGCCGCGTGACGTTCACGCGCATCAACGGCGCGCTGCTCGGCTTCCCGTCGCTGGCGCTCGATCCGAAGAACCCGACCACGACCGGCATCGTCTCGAAGCCGGCCATCATCCTGCTCGATCCGAACTACAAGAACCCCGAGGCCGACCAGGCGTCGCTCGGATACACGCGGCGGCTCGGCGAGTCGCGCATGTACTTCGACACCGAGGCGATTTACGTGAAGGGACGCGACGAGATCGCCATCCGCGACGTCAACTTCGCCGGCAATGCCGTGGCGGCGACGTCGGCGGCCATCCGCCCGAACACCGCGTACGATCAGATCAACGTCTACACGAACGACGGCCACTCGACGTACCGCGCGCTCGTCTTCTCGCTCAACGGCAACGTGCGCAAGAACGATCTCGTCACCGCCTCGGTCACGTTCGCGAACAAGAAGAACATCAGCGACGACTTCAGCCCCGA
>Ga0070713_100002809_pt1 | contig 11386 bp, 10 predicted proteins | sample LARL82metaG_FD_65465 | JGI IMG/M metagenome (GOLD analysis project Ga0070713, IMG submission 65465) | Corn, switchgrass and miscanthus rhizosphere microbial communities from Kellogg Biological Station, Michigan, USA - LAR L8-2 metaG | ecosystem: Host-associated > Plants > Roots > Rhizosphere ... | reverse complement strand
CGCCGCGGTCCGTTCTTGCTCGCGCCGCTTTTTAGCCACACCCCTCTATGAAATGATATTTCCAAGGGTTGGGAAACCCGGTCCGGCCGATGGGCGTTCCGGGAAGACAGGTTCAGGCGATGGACGCGAAGACGAACATCAAGAGCAGGCTGCCGAGCCGTCACGTGACGGAAGGTCCGGCTCGCGCGCCGCATCGCTCCTACCTCTATGCCATGGGTTTGACGACTGAGCAGATCCATCAACCCCTGGTTGGGGTTGCCTCCTGCTGGAATGAGGCCGCGCCCTGCAACATCGCGTTGATGCGCCAGGCCCAGGCGGTCAAGAAGGGCGTCTCGGCCGGTGGTGGCACGCCGCGCGAGTTCTGCACCATCACCGTGACCGACGGCATGGCCATGGGCCATGACGGCATGCGCTCCTCGCTGCCGTCGCGCGAATGCATCGCCGATTCGGTCGAGCTGACCGTTCGCGGCCACGCTTACGATGCCTTGGTCGGGCTCGCGGGCTGCGACAAGTCGCTGCCGGGCATGATGATGGCGATGGTTCGCCTCAATGTGCCGTCGATCTTCATCTATGGCGGCTCGATCCTGCCCGGCAATTTCCGGGGCCAGCAGGTCACCGTGCAGGACATGTTCGAGGCCGTCGGCAAGCACTCGGTCGGCGAGATGTCGGATGCCGACCTCGATGAAATCGAGCGCGTGGCGTGCCCCTCGGCGGGTGCTTGCGGCGCACAATTCACCGCCAACACCATGGCGACGGTGTCCGAAGCGATCGGGCTCGCGCTGCCTTATTCGGCCGGCGCGCCGGCGCCGTACGAGATCCGCGATTCCTTCTGCATGACCGCGGGCGAGCGGGTGATGGATCTGATCCGCGCCAATATTCGGCCGCGCGATATCGTCACGCGCAAGGCGCTGGAGAATGCTGCGGCCGTCGTCGCCGCCTCCGGCGGCTCGACCAATGCCGGCCTGCATCTTCCCGCAATTGCGAATGAAGTTGGAATCAAGTTTGACCTATTTGACGTCGCGGAAATCTTCAAAAAGACACCGTATATCGCAGATTTGAAGCCAGGCGGTCGTTATGTCGCCAAGGACATGTTTGAAGCTGGTGGCATTCCGCTTCTGATGAAAACTTTGCTCGATCACGGCTATTTACACGGTGACTGTCTGACGGTCACCGGACGCACGATCGCAGAAAACCTCAAAGGCGTGAAATGGAACCCGCACCAGGATGTGGTGCGATCCGCCGACAAGCCGATCACTGTTACCGGCGGCGTCGTTGGCCTGAAAGGTAATCTCGCACCGGAAGGGGCGATCGTGAAAGTTGCGGGTATGTCGAACCTCAAGTTTACCGGTCCAGCCCGCTGCTTCGACTGCGAGGAGGACGCCTTCGCGGCTGTCCAGAAGCGCACCTACAGGGAAGGCGAGGTCATCGTCATCCGCTATGAGGGGCCCAAGGGCGGTCCGGGCATGCGCGAGATGCTGTCGACCACGGCGGCGCTGACCGGGCAGGGCACCTCGGGCAAGATCGCGCTGATCACCGACGGCCGTTTTTCGGGAGCCACCCGCGGCTTCTGCATCGGCCATGTCGGGCCGGAAGCTGCGGTCGGCGGCCCGATCGGGTTGCTCCAGGACGGCGATATCATCGAGATCGACGCCGTGACCGGCACGCTTAACGTAAATTTGACTGAAAAAGAGCTTGCGGAACGCAAAACCAAATGGCGTCCGCGCGAGACGAATCACACGTCGGGGGCTCTGTGGAAATATGCCCAGCAGGTTGGGCCGGCGGTGGACGGGGCCGTGACCCATCCGGGCGGCGCGCACGAGAAACAGTGCTATGCGGACATCTGAGCGGATCATTGCTGCGTGGATGCTGGGAACGGCGCTGAGTGCCGCGCCGGCGTTCGCCTTCGATGGCGCGCCGGTGAACCAGCGCGATACCGCCATCCCCGTGGTCGCCGGGCAGCCGCCTGTGACGGTCAGCAAGAATCCTGTGACCGCCGGGCAGCAGCTTCCTGAGACGGTCAAGACGCTGGAATACGCGGCCGAGGTCGACAATTCGCCGTGGGCGCAGTGGAAGCTCGGCCGCTTGTACGCTGCTGGCGACGGTGTCGCGCGCAATGATCTGCGTGCCTTCAACTACTTTAGCAAGATCGCCAAGGACCACGCCCAGGACAGCACTTTCTCGCCGGAGGCCGCGCTCGCGGCCAATGCGTTGGTGGCGCTGGCGCGGTACTATCTGACCGGCATTCCGAACACGGACGTGAGGGCGGACCCGCAGCGTGCGCGCGACATGCTGACTTACGCCGCGTCCTATTTCGGCAGCCCGGATGCGCAATTCGATCTGGCGCGGCTCTATCTGAAGAGCGGCAGCGCCTCGGCGAATGATTTGACCTATGGCACCCGCTGGCTCAACGCAGCCGCGTCGAAGGGGCAACGTCAGGCGCAGGCCATGCTCGGCCAGATGCTGTTCAATGGCGACCGTTTGCCGCCGCAGCGGGCCCGCGGCCTGATGTGGATGGCGCTGGCGTGCGACGGCGCCAATAGTCCAGAGGACGCCTGGATCAAGGACAGCTACGCACAGGCGCTCTCGCGGGCCACCGAGGACGACCGCGCGATGGCAGCGCAGATGATCAAGTTCTGGCTGCAAGGCCGGCACGATTAAAGGCCGGCACGACTGACGCGCACAACTGCGCGTCAGAGTAGCTTCGTCATCGGATACGAAGCGCTCGTGCCGAACTTGTGCTGCGGCTCGCCACGCCCCACATAACCGCGATTGAGATAGAACCGGTGCGCGGTTTCGGTCGACAGCAATTTGCAGTGTGTATTGCCGCGTTCTTTGGCCCGCGCTTCCAGCGCCGCCAGTAACGCAGAACTGGCGTCGCGAAACCGCGCTGCCGGAGAGACATAGTTCAACGTGATTTCGCCGTCGTTCCTGACCGCTGCCACCGCCAGCACCACGTCGCCGTCCACTGCGAGCAGCACCGATGCGTCGGGATCGGCGATCCATGCCGCGAGGTTGTCGGGCGTTTTGTTGGCAAGCCATCGCCCGAGGATTTCGGGGTCATTGTGATGATCGGCAGCACAGAGTTCGGAAATTGACGCCCGCAGCACCTCACACGCGGCAGCCGCATCGGCCGCCGTCGCGTCGCGGATCTTCACGCGGCTTCCAGGTCGAGATCGGCCCAGACCGGCACGTGGTCCGACGGCTTCTCCCAGGCGCGCACATAGGAATCGACGCCGACATCGATCAGCCGGTCGCTCGCCTGCGGCGACATCAGGAGATGGTCGATGCGCAGGCCCCAGTTCTTCTGCCAGGCGCCGGCCTGATAGTCCCAGAAGGTGTACTGACCCGGCGCGTCGGTGACGGCGCGCAGCGCATCCGTAAGCCCAAGGCCGAGCAGCGCCTGAAAGCTTTCACGCGTCGTCGGGCGGAACAGGGCGTCATTGACCCAGGCCGGCGGATTGTAGACGTCTTCGGCGGCCGGAATGACGTTAAAGTCGCCTGCGAGGATCAACGGCTCTTCCGCTTTAAGTCGCTCCCGCGAGTACTCAAGAAGCCGCGACATCCATTTGAGCTTGTAGGGATATTTGTCGCTGTCGGCGGGATTGCCGTTGGGCAGATAGAGGCAGGCGATGCGCAGCACGCCGCCCTTGGTCGGCACCACGCCTTCGAGGAAACGGGCGTGCGCGTCCTCGTCATCGCCGGCGAGGCCCGACTTGGTCTCATCGAACGGCAGCTTGGAGAGCAGCGCTACGCCGTTAAAAGTCTTCTGGCCGTGGGTGACGACGTTGTAGCCGAGCTCCTCGACCTCCATCCGCGGGAAGGCATCGTCCGTGCATTTGATTTCCTGCAGGCAGACGACATCAGGCGAAGTTTCCTTCAGCCAGGCGAGCAACAGCTCGAGCCGCTGCCGGATCGAGTTCACGTTCCAGGTGGCAATGCGCATGGGAGGCGGAGCTTAGATCGAAAAGCTGGTGCCGCAACCGCAGGAAGCCGTGGCATTCGGGTTGTGCACACGGAAAGAGGCGCCGATCAGGTCGTCGACGAAATCGACCTCCGACCCTGCCAGGAACGGCACCGAGGCCGGATCGACCAGCACGACCGCCGAATCGCGTTCGATCACCAGGTCGTCCTCGGCTTTGGCGTGATCGACATCGAATTTGTACTGGAAGCCGGAGCAGCCGCCGCCCTCGACGGAGATACGCAGCATGGCGCCGCCGCCTTCGCCTTTGAGGATTTCGCCGATGCGGCGAGCGGCCCGCTCGCTGATGGTCACGGCAGTGGTCATTGCGCAGGTCTCCATTCGGCCGTCATCCCCATTTCATTTGGTATGCCGGCACCGACATAGTTAAGTGGCCAGGCGGGCGGAATCAACTTGCAAAGATCAAACTCTTGAAAGGATCAAACTAACGTGTCGGTCGGAATGGCAGCCCCTCGCGCGCTTTATGCCTGCGACCCCGATCGCAGCCGGGGCCGGCTGTTTTCCGAGCCGCCGAGCAAGACCCGCAGCCCCTTCCGGCGGGATTGCGACCGGGTGATCCATTCCACCGCCTTCCGCCGCCTGAAGCACAAGACCCAGGTCTTTGTGTTCCACGAGGGCGACCACTACCGCACCCGCCTGACCCATTCGCTGGAGGTCGCCCAGATCGCGCGGGCGTTGGCGCGTCAGCTCGGGCTCGACGAGGACCTGACCGAGACATTGGCGCTGGCGCATGATCTCGGCCATCCCCCGTTCGGCCATGCCGGCGAGCGGGCGCTGGATTCCTGCATGAAGGCCCATGGCGGCTTCGATCACAACGCGCAATCGCTTCGCATCGTCACTTCGCTGGAGCATCGCTATCCGGAATTCGACGGCCTGAACCTCACCTGGGAATCGCTCGAGGGCATCGTCAAGCACAACGGCCCGCTGACGGATCGCACCGGCCGGCCGATCGGCAAATACGCCGAGAGCGGCGGCATTCCCTTTGTCATCGCCGATTTCGTCAAGACCTACGATCTGGAGCTGTGGAGCTGCGCCTCGCTCGAAGCGCAGATCGCCGCCGTTGCCGACGATATCGCCTACGACGCCCATGACATCGATGATGGCCTGCGCGCCGGGCTGTTCAGCGTCGACGATCTCAAGGTGATGCCGCTGACGTCAGACATGATCCACACGATCGATCGGCACTATCCCCGGCTCGACCAGGACCGGCGCGGTGCGGAGCTGGTGCGTGAGCTGATCTCCTACCTGATCAGCGCGGTTGCCTCCGAGGCGCGCAAGCGGATCGATCGCGCGCAGCCGAAATCGGCCGACGATGCCCGCCATCACGGCGAGCAGCTGGTCGTCTTTCCGCCCGACGTCGCGCAGGCGGAAGCCGGCATCAAGACGTTCCTGAAGCGCCATATGTACCGGCACAAATGGGTGATGCGGGTGATGGGCGAGGCCGAGCAGATCGTGGTCGAGCTGTTCACGCGCTACCACGAAACGCCGTCCGATCTGCCGGCCGAATGGCTGGAGGGCGCGGCCTATGAGAGCGAGACCGCGCGCGCCCGCCGCATCGGCAATTTCATCGCGGGGATGACCGACCGCTTTGCGATTACCGAGCATCAAAGGCTTTTTGACTCGACCCCGGAATTGCGTTAGGCGGCGCCCATGGCTCAAGATACTGCCGAAAAAACCGCATCAATCCACCTGTTTGCCGATGTGCTGGCGCGCGTCCACGCGATCTGCGCGGGCCTCGCCGCCGAGGGCAATTGGCCCGCCGGCATCGACTTTTCGCGCGTCGTGGTTGAGCCGCCGCGCGATGCGAGCCATGGCGATATGGCGACCAATGCGGCGATGGTGCTCGCCAAGGAAGCCAGGTCCAAGCCGCGCGATCTGGCCGAGGCGATCGCGGGCAAGCTGCGCGCCGATCCACTGATCGAGAAAGTCGATATCGCCGGCCCCGGGTTCATCAATCTCACCTTGAAGACCTCGGCCTGGATCGACGCGCTGCGGACAGTGTTGCGCGAAGCCGAGGCATTCGGTCGCGGCGTGCAAACTTCCGCCTCGAAGGTCAATGTCGAATATGTCTCGGCCAATCCGACCGGGCCGATGCATGTCGGACATTGCCGCGGCGCCGTGTTCGGCGATGCGCTGGCGAGCCTTCTGGATTTCGCCGGCCACGATGTTACGCGCGAATATTACATCAACGACGCAGGCGCGCAGGTCGACGTGCTCGCACGCTCCGCCTTCCTGCGCTATCGCGAAGCGCTCGGCGAGGATATCGGCGCGATTCCCGAAGGGCTTTATCCCGGTGATTATCTCAAGCCCGTAGGGCAGGCGCTCGCCAAGGAACATGGCCAGAAGTTGCTCGACATGAGCGAGCCGCAATGGCTGCCGGTCGTGCGCAGCAAATCGATTGCCATGATGATGGACGAGATCAAGGGCGATCTCGAAGCGCTCAACATCAAGCATGATGTGTTCTTCTCCGAGCGCTCGCTGATCGAGAGTGGCAACAACCGCGTCGCCGAGACCATCGATTTCCTGCGCGCCAAGGGCGACGTCTATGAAGGCCGGTTGCCTCCGCCGAAAGGCGCGCCTGTCGAGGATTGGGAAGATCGCGAGCAGACGCTGTTCCGCGCGACCGCCTATGGCGATGATGTCGACCGTCCGCTGCTGAAGTCTGATGGCAGCTACACTTATTTTGCTTCCGACATCGCCTATCACAAGAACAAGTTCGATCGGGGCTTTCGCGATCTCGTCGACGTCTGGGGCGCCGATCACGGCGGCTACATCAAGCGGATGCAGGCGGCGGTAAAAGCCGTCACCGCCGACAAGGCTGCGCTGGACGTGAAGATCGTGCAGCTCGTCAAGCTCTTGCGCAACGGCGAGCCGGTGAAGATGTCGAAACGCTCCGGCGACTTCGTCACGTTGCGCGAGGTAGTGGATGAAGTCGGCCGCGATGCCGTCCGCTTCATGATGCTTTATCGCAAGAACGACGCGGTGCTCGATTTCGACCTCGCCAAGGTGATCGAGCAGTCGCGCGACAACCCGGTGTTCTACGTCCAGTACGGCCATGCCCGCGGACATTCGATCTTCCGCAATGCGCGGGAGGAGGTCCTGCACGACCTGCCGGAGGACGATTCGGCGCGGGTGGCCTATCTCGCAACGGCCCCGGTGGAGCGACTAACTGACCCGGCCGAGCTTGATCTCCTCAAGCGGCTGGCCTTATACCCCCGTATGATCGAAGGCGCGGCGGCGGCCCATGAGCCCCACCGAATCGCTTTCTATCTATATGATCTTGCCAGTGAATTTCATGCGCTTTGGACGAAAGGGCGCGATTTGCCCTATTTACGCTTCATTATCAATAATGATGCAGACATGACCAAGGCGCGGCTCGCGATGGTTCAAGGCGTGGTGTCGGTTTTGGTGTCGGGGCTAGGCATTTTGGGCGTCCACGCTCCCGACGAAATGCGGTAGACTGGGAACCGCCGGGACAACGCACGCCGCCCACGAGAGTACCGGTGGGGACTGGTGCGCTTGGTTAGAGTTGGTGGGGGCAGCTTTCCCGAAGGGGACGCATCATCACGATGGCCGATCGATATTCGAACAGACCTTTCCCTGCTGACGACTATAATCGCGGCAGCGATCAGCATGGGTCTGGAGGAGCCGAGAGCGATCCGCTCGCCGAGCTCGCACGCCTGATCGGCCAGACCGATCCCTTTGGCTCGACCGGCCGGCAGACACCGCCTCCGCCGCCTCAGCGTGCGGCCCTGCCGCGTCAGCCCTATCAACCTCCGCCTCCACCGCAACAATATCAGGCGCCGATCGAGGAAGAGGACGAGCCGTCCGCACCCGCTGCTCGGCCGCAATGGATGCAGCGCGCCAATGTCCAGCGCCAGGTCACGCCGCCGCCTGTGGAATATCCGGAGCAGGACGACCAACATTATTCGAGCCAGGATTATTCGAACCAGGACTATTCGAACCAGGACTATCCGAGTTCGGTACATCCGCTGCATCGCTATGCGGCGCAGCCTGGCGCGCATCATGACGACTACGACGCGCAGGCCTATGATCAGGAGGGCCAGGAGCAGCAAGATCCGTCACGCTATGACGATGCGCTGTACGGCCAGCTCGAATCGGCTGCGCAGGATTTCCAGCGCGAGCCGGCCTATCCCGACGATCCCTATGCTTACCAGGACGGCTACGAGGACGAGCCGGAAGAAGCCCCGAAGCGGCGTGGCGGCTTGCTGACGGTGGCCGCCGTGCTGGCGCTGGCGGTGGTCGGTACCGGTGCCGCGTTTGCCTATCGCACCTATATCGGCCCGACCCGCAGCGGCGATCCGCCGATCATCAGGGCCGACAACACGCCGACGAAGATCATTCCGACCTCGACCGACTCCGGCAAGACCTCGGATCGCATGCCCGCGGGCGACGGCACCGAGAAGCTGGTGCCGCGCGAGGAGACGCCGGTCGATGTCAATGCCAAGGCGGCAGGTCCGCGCGTGGTGTTCCCGCCGCTGAACGCCAACAACAATCCGCCTCCGCCGGCAAGCGTTGCGACCAACGCGATGCCATCTGCGGCGCCGACCACCAACGGCACGATGCCGAGCAGCGAGCCGCGCAAGGTCAGGACCCTCACGGTCCGTGGCGACGAGGCGGATGCGTCCGCTGCTCCGCCGGCCGCCGCCGCGCCGCCACCCGCGCAGGCGCCTGCGGCCAAGCAGGCCGCTGCCACGCGGCAGGTGCAGCCCGCGCCGGCCACGTCGGCGCCCGCCGGCAATGCGCCGCTGTCGCTGTCGCCTGATTCCGCCCAGGCCTCGGTACCGCCAACTCCGGCCGAGCCGCGGACGCGGATGGCTTCGACCACGCCGACCCAGACTGCGCCGGCCGAGCAGGCTCCGGCGGGCGAGGGGCGTTTCCTGGTGTCCGTGACCTCGCAGCCTACGGAGGCCGAGGCGCAGTCATCGTACCGCGCGATGCAGCGGAAATATCCGGATCAGCTCGGCTCGCGCACGCCGATCATCAAGAAGGTCGACAAGAAGGGCGGCGGCAGCGCCTACCGTGCCCTGGTCGGTCCCTTCGCCTCGCGTGAAGAAGCCACGCGATTCTGCTCGGGCTATTCGTCCGCCGGCGGCCAGTGCTGGGTGCCCTAGGGGCCGCCATATTCGGGGCCGCCATATTCCGGAGGAAATCGTCGCGGTTTCCTTGACCCTCTTGCGCGCAGGGGGCTATTCCGCCGCATGACCAAGGCATTCATCACCGGACTAGCCGGAACCGAGCTGAGCCAGGCCGAGCGCGACTTCATCCGCGCCGAGCGGCCGTGGGGCTTCATCCTGTTCAGGCGGAACATCGATACGCCGGCCCAAGTCGCGGCCTTGACTGCGGAAATCCGCAACGTGCTGGGCGTGGCTGATGTCCCGATCCTGGTCGACCAGGAGGGCGGGCGGGTACAGCGCTTCCGGCCGCCGAACTGGCCGCTCTATCCGGCCGGAGCCGCCTTCGGGCAGCTCTACGACATTGCTCCCGCGCTCGGGCTGAAGGCCGCCCGGCTCAGCGCCCGGCTGATCGCCGATGACCTGACCAAGGTCGGTGTGACGGTGGACTGCCTGCCGCTCGCCGACGTGCCGGTCGTCGGCGCCAATGACGTCATCGGCGACCGGGCCTATGGCAACGAGCCGAACAAGGTCGCGGCCATCGCCCGCGCCGTCACGGAGGGGCTGGAGCAGGGTGGAATCTTACCGATCCTGAAGCACATTCCCGGCCACGGCCGCGCCATGGCGGACAGCCATCTGGCGCTTCCGGTGGTCGATACGCCGAAAAACGAGCTCGAATCGATCGATTTCGCTGCGTTCAAGCCCTTGGCGGACCTGCCGATGGCCATGACCGCACATGTTGTGTTTAGCGCGTATGACGCCGCCCATCCGGCCACGACATCTGCGACAATGATCGAACGGGTGATTCGTGGCCTGATCGGGTTCCAGGGTTTGTTGATGAGTGATGATGTCGGCATGAACGCTTTGGCAGGTTCCATGGCCGAGCGGACCAAGGCCCTGTTGGCTGCCGGGTGCGACATGGTGCTCGCCTGCAGCGGCGAGCCCGACGAAATGCACCAAGTCGCCCGTGAGACGCCCGAATTATCAGGCAAAGCGCTGGCCCGCGCCAAGGCGGCCTTGGCATCGCGCCAGGCGCCAAAACCGTTCGATCGTGACGCGGCGTGGGCGGAGTTGAATGGGTTGATCGGTCGTCTGGGAGCGCCGAGCGCATGACCGCAGAGATTTTGTCATTCGAGACCGGCCGGCCCGCGGAGCTGGCCGAAGGCGAACCGGCGCTGGTCGTCGACGTCGCGGGCTATGAAGGCCCGCTCGACCTGTTGCTCGCGCTGGCACGCACGCAGAAGGTCGATCTCGCCAAGATTTCGATCCTGGCGCTTGCCGATCAGTACCTGCAATTCATCGAAGCCGCGCGAAAGATCCGTCTGGAACTGGCTGCGGACTATCTGGTTATGGCGGCGTGGCTCGCCTTCTTGAAGTCGCGGCTGTTATTGCCGGAGCCGCCGGCCGCGGAAGGGCCAAGCGCCGAGGAGATGGCGACCGCGCTCGCCAACCGGCTGCGCCGGCTGGAAGCGATCCGCGAGGCGGCGAACCGGCTGATGAACCGGCCGCAGTTCCAGCGCGATATCTTTCCGCGTGGGAATCCGGAGGCGATCGCGGAGATCCGCCATCCGAAATACACGGCGACGCTGTACGACCTGCTGACGGCCTACGCCACACAGCGCCAGAGCCGCGTATTGGCCAGCGTGCACCTGGCCAAGCGCACCGTGTGGTCGCTGGCCGAAGCGCGCGCGTCGCTGGAGCGGTTGATCGGCATGGCCGAGACCGAGGATTGGGGGTGCCTCGACGAATATCTCTTGAGCTACGTCGCCGATCCCTCGCAGCGCGCCACCGTTTTCGCGTCGAGCTTTGCCGCCGCGCTGGAGTTGGTGCGCGAAGGCGAAATGGAATTGAACCAGAAACAGGCGTTCGCGCCGCTCTATTTCAGAAAGCGCGCGCATCAGGCCGAAGCCGCCGTGCCGACGCCGGATTTGTAAGTGCAGGAAGGAAAAGCCATGGCAAGCCTGGCGGAAAAACGCATGGATGAAGCCGAGGACACCCCCGTCGGTCCCGAAGCCGAAGCCCGGCCCGAAGAGCTGCGCTTGCTCGAAGCATTGTTGTTCGCCTCGTCCGAACCGCTCGACACGGCGACGCTTGCCAAGCGTATGCCCGAAGGCGTCGACGTCAGGGAGGCGCTTGCGCAGCTTCAGGCGGAATATTCCACCCGTGGCGTCAATCTGGTGCGTATTGCGAACAAGTGGACGTTTCGCACGGCCGGCGATCTCGCCTGGCTGATGACGCGCGAAAGCACGGAGACGCGGCGGCTGTCGCGCGC
>Ga0070713_100002806_pt1 | contig 11390 bp, 6 predicted proteins | sample LARL82metaG_FD_65465 | JGI IMG/M metagenome (GOLD analysis project Ga0070713, IMG submission 65465) | Corn, switchgrass and miscanthus rhizosphere microbial communities from Kellogg Biological Station, Michigan, USA - LAR L8-2 metaG | ecosystem: Host-associated > Plants > Roots > Rhizosphere ... | reverse complement strand
ACCTTCGCGCCGGACTTGACGATCATCCCGCCCGGCAAGATTGAGGACGTGCACCATGCAATTGTGGCGCGGGTGTTTCTCAACAAGAGTGCGCCACCCGACAGAGTCAGGCTCTCCCAACGCACTACAACGTTGCATTCTCAATGATTGACAGTAGGTGACAGGAGGCTGCACCTAACGCCCAAAAACACGAGCAACATGTCCATCGCACAATTTCATCTCACACTAACTCTCGTGGTTCGGAGATTTCTGAAATGCACGTTGGTTTGCGCGACAAATTTGCCCTGGTCATACCGACTCTGAACGAGGCGGGTAACGTCGAAACTCTCCTGAATAAAATCCGGGAGGTGCTCGAACCCCTGGATGCGAGCTACGAAATAATCGTGGTCGATGACGGCAGTACAGATGGAACCCCGGACATCGTGCAAAAGTACGCGGAATCGGATCGCCGCATTAGACTTTTATCCCGCCACGACGAACGAGGACTCGCGGGCGCGGTGATTCATGGCTGGAATCACTCCGACGCCGAGCTGCTGGGAGTAATTGATGCCGATCTGCAACATCCCCCCGAGTTGCTTCCAGCATTGTTGAGCGCCATGGCTGACGGCCACGATATCGCAATTGGAAGTCGCTACGCCGCAAAGGATGGCGTCCGTGGATGGAATCCGTTTCGGGTTGCGATTTCAAAGGCAAGCACTTGGGCGACGCTTCCCTTGCAACGCAAGGGTGTACGTGTCAAAGATCCCATGTCGGGTTATTTCATTGTGCGCCGAGAAGCAATCGACGGACTTTCGTTCGAGGCTAAGGGCTTCAAACTTCTCTTGGAGATTCTGGTGAGGGCCGATATCCGGTCTGCGCAGGAAATCCCCTTCCACTTCGGTCGCCGGTACGCGGGTAAAAGCAAGGCTGGGGCTGCGGTAGCTTTCCACTACTTGCAGCTACTTGGAAAACTCTCGCGCGATCTGTTTCTTAGGCCGAGCCCACAATGAAGATTGCCTTAGTGACTGCTTTTCCACCCAGCCGTCAAGCTCTAAACGAATACGGGTTTCATATTGCCGATGAATTGCGTCAGCAGCCAGGAATCGAACTAACCGTCCTGGGCGACGACTTGACGGCGCCCATGCGTGAACCGGATGGATTCTCAGTGATTCGGTGCTGGGCCTTCAACCGTTTGGGCAATCCCCTTTCGCTGATTCGTACGATCCGACGCGTGAAACCTGATGTGGTGTGGTTTAACCTGGGTTTTGCGAGCTTTGGTGGCAAACCTTTGCCGGCATTTATAGGGCTCACGACGCCTGCCCTGACGCGGCTGTGCTCCTGTTACACCCACGTAACCCTGCACCAACTTTTCGAAACCGTGAATCTATCTGATGCAGGTGTTAGGTCGCCACTTTTGTACAGCGCGGCCGGGCGGGTGGCGACACATTTGCTCTTATCCGCGAACTCCTTGTCGGTTCTGTTGCCGGCTTATCACCAGACTCTGAGGCAAAAGTATGGTCGCGGCGCTGTCAACATCCGTCATCACGGAATATTTGCAAGTCGTCCGGAGCCGCCGAATTTTTCGTTGCGGGGAAACCCGGTGCATCGTGTGCTTGCATTCGGTAAATGGGGGACCTACAAACGTCTGGAACTGCTCGTTGCAGCTTTCGAATCAATCCAGAAAGAACTGCCTCCGACTGAATTAATCATTGCTGGTGGTGATCATCCCAAGATGAAAGGTTACGTCCAAAGTGTGGCCGAACAAGTGAAGGAAAATACTCGGATTAAATTCTTGGGCTACGTTCCGGAGGAGCAATTGGCGGAGTTGTTTCGTGGAGCAAGTGTAACCGTACTCCCCTACACTTCATCCGCGGGATCGAGTGGAGTGGCGCACCTCGCCTGTCAGTATGGCCTGCCGATCCTGGCGCCTGACATTAAGGATTTCGTTGAACTGGCGGAACAGGAGTCAGTTTCGATGGAGTTTTTTGGCGCCAACAATCTGGATAGTCTTGCAGACAAGCTTCTGAGCCTGCTGCATTCACCGGAACGCTTGACGCAGATGGCGCAGCAAAACTTCAGTGCGGCGCTGCAGATGAGCATGCCTCAGATCATCCGAGAGTACATCCATTCCTTTGACATGCAGCAGCGATTGAGAATGCTGAAGGCGTTTTCGCGCCTACGGCGTACCCGTCGCTGGATGCCAACCCGGACTTGGACCGCCCGCCAAGTGGGACGGCAACTGCGCGCTTGGGAGCGGCATGGCGAAGCGCAGCCAGGCACCTAGGCCTATGCCCGTCAGGAGCAATCGAACTCTCGAGAAGTCCGAAACGACTTCGTGTGAGAGGGCCAATCTCATGCCCACCCGCTCGCTGGTCGTACACGCGACTACCTACGGCAGTTTGTCGAGATAGCAAGGGCCACTTGTGTTCTGCGCAGGCGGGGAAGGCGGTGTGGCCCAAGGTGGATTCGCGAAATCGAAGAATTCTGTCATATCCATCTGAGCGTCATCTCGCTTCGTAAGGGCAGACACTTTGAAACGGGTTTCGATCAGCTTGAGAATCGCGGTCGTGTCCGCCACAGTATGCGACACATAGTGCCTTTTGGTGAAGGGTGAAACGACGATCATCGGCACGCGGTACCCAGTATAGACGAAATCGCATGTAGGGCCGCTGGTGGAAGTGCACACGTCCCCAGGTAACAGATCCGACGGCGGAATGCCATCCGGACTGACCGTAGCTTTGGGCGCCACGTGGTCGTAGAAGCCGCCAAACTCATCGAAAGTCAATATGAAGATGGAATCCTTCCAGGATGGTCCATTCATCATGGAGTTGATCAAGGTCGAGACGTAGTTGGCTCCGGCTTGTATGCTGCAACACGGTGGATTGGCGTCATAATCGGCGGGATGTTCGTCCAAGCCGACTTCTGATGGAGGTTCAATCATCGAGACTTGTGGCAACGTTCCACTTTTCGCGTCAGTAATGAACTGAGAATCTGGAACGATGTTTTGCGGGAACTGGCTAAGAATGGTCTGCCCGTATGTGAAGTTCTGAATGTAGCTGAGCTGGTAAAGACATTGCGCTGTAGTGCAGCCATTGGCTCCCGGATGTACGTAGATTTTCCAGGTGATTCCTGCTTGTTGCAACTCCTGGAATATTACAGGCGCCGTTAGCAAAGTACTGTTAGGCCCAAGCTGGTAAGCGTGACCTTGCGATGTGCCGGCAATTAAATACATCCGATTCGGCGGAGTGCGCGTCATTACTGGTGAAAACCAGCTATCGGAGGTGGCGAAGTTGGACGCCATGAAATAGTAGTAGTTCAGATCACTGCCGTCGTAGTAGCCCATCGCTCTCTGGCCGGTAACATCGTTAAAGGGAGGCTGGATAGTCCGCGCGTCGTGGCCTGCCGTGAAAACGAAACCGTCGTGAGTGTAATCACTTGAGCTTGGACTGGAGAGATTGAAATCGACATGACTTTCATTCCACGAAGGACTGGGATTCTCCAGACATTGAGTAATTAGATGATAAGACTGCACTGGGGGGCTTTGAGAATCCATCGTGCAATCGCTGCCTGGAAAAGCAAAAGCGGGGTCGCAACCTGGATTCGTGGGAGGCATACCAGAAGGCGATGTGGTAGGAAACTGAGGAAGGCCATTGAAGGTTTTATCATCTGGGTAGCCGAAATCGACCCAATACTGCCGCATTGCGCCGAAATAATGATCAAATGATCGGTTCTCCTGCGCCATGAAAACTATATGATTCACCGATGTCTGCAGGCTGTTTCCCGTGGGTGGAGTATTTGGAGCGGGTCCTTTGGCTAGTCCTTGGCAGCCGATGAGGACACAGAGAAGAGGAATGGCCACCGCCGTCAGCCACACGCGGGTAAACCGATGGTTGATCATTGACACAACTCCTGGATTAACTTTGCAATCTTGATTAACAAAAAATTGGAGACGCTCAAGCGCCTGCACCTCACTGGTCCGCCTGTGGTGACAACGATGGCTCGCCAGCCGGGGGAGGCTGGGGCGTGGACGCCGGAGGCCGAGTCGGGGGAGCACTAGGCGTGGTTGACGGTTGAGCTTCTTGCGGAGCCGTATCGCGCTCGGGAAGACGCGGCGCAGGTAACGGCGGCGTAGGTACCCCGAGCGGCGGCTGTGGCTTCGGTTCATTCGCAGCAGGCGGAGCCGCGTTGTCCCGAACCATTAGCTGAATGGGTTTGCGTGTCCGTCGTTTGGATTGTTGAATGGCTTTCAGGGTAGAGCCCACCGCATCCTGATTGGTTTCTGCCAGTGGACCCACCTTGCGTCCCTCAGCGTCTGTGCGCGTGGCGTAGGTGACTCGCTCATTGGCTTGTCGCGCGCTACGAGCGGCCTCGTAATACATTTCCGCGGTCTCGCGATCTCCATTGAGCTCGTCGATGTACCCCATATTGTTCAGGGTGAACGCGTTCTGCGGATCCAAGTGGTAGGCCTCGGCAAAGAACTTTTGGGCGTCAACACTGTCGTTGTGATTCAGTGCTGAAACTCCGCGGAGATTCAGACGCGTGACCTGAGTTTCAAGGTCTTCGCCTTTCGTGATCGCATCGCGGACCGCGTCCGCATTCCGAGCGGCAATCTCGCTAATAGTCTTGCCACGCCATTTCTTGAGTGGCGTCAGAAGGACCCGCTCATCGGAGTGCTGGTCCCTCGCCTCAGAGTAGTACCGCAATGCAGATTGCAGATCGCCTTCCGACTCCATGACGTACCCCAGGCTGTCCAGAAGAAATGGATTCTTCGTGTCTGCTTGGATGGCCTTCTTCAGCACCATCTCGGCTTCAAAGACACGTCCCTTCTCCAATAAGGTAAGCGCCTGAAAATTAGCTTTGTTGCCCGGATACTCCGACGTCTTTGAGGATTGAAATGCCATGCTGACGGCTTGGCCTTTCAAACCCTTCCGGCTCGCCTCGTCGATCACTGCGTCGGTGCTGGTATTTGCCGCCAGTTGGTAATACTTCAAAGCACGATCGACATCGCCTTCGAGCTCCGCAATGTAGCCCAGATTGTTTAATGTGAACGGGTCGTCGGGATCGAGAAGATAAGCTTTGACAAATCGCTCTTTTGCCTTCTTCACGCGTCCGTGCTTGAGCTGATTGACTCCGTCACGGTTCAATTGTTGGACTGGGGTGGAACGGCTGCCTTTCGGGAGACTCAGACGCAGATCGAGTCCATGTCCCGAGCTAACCATGGCCGCACATAACAATATTGGCGCGCACTTGGTAAGAGTCGCTTTCATACGAGAGGCTTTGCCTCGGTAAGGCTTCATAAGTCACAGCTTTGATGCGGTGCGAGGCCCTACCGTTTGGCCCCTACCGCTGGTTTTTTCGGCCAACCGTATGGCAGTTCACCGCCATCAAACGTTTGGCATGGTGGGAAAATTTCTACTGGTTTGCAGCGGGCTGTCGCTCACGCTTTCGGTGACGTGTTTGGCGCAAAGTAGTTCCGAACTCACTTCCCCAGCACACATTCAAATCGAAGATCGCACACCCGCACCAGACCGCATGCTAGACATGCCGCCTTTGCCCAAGGGGCAGGTGAGCTTGATTGGCGGCACGGTGGCCCGTATCGATCCCATTCGGGATCGAATGGTGGTTCGGGCGTTCGGGGGGCGTGACATCACCATCGATTTCGATGTTCGCACTGCCGTGCTACGTGGAACCATACCCGCCTCATCCCGAGATCTGAGGACGGGAACCAGAGTTTATGCAGACACGATTCTGAAAGATGGCCGGACGTTTGCTAAGACCGTGCGAATCGAAGGCAATGCTTCCGCGGGAGAAACCCGCGGACAAGTGATCAGCTACGACCCCTCGAAGCAACTTCTCAAGGTTCGAGACATCATTTCCTCTCAACCGTTCAGTTTGCGCCTGAATGCGACGACCGAGGTTCGCTCCAATGGTCAGCCCGTCCAACCAGGTGAATTAATCAATGGAACTCTCGTTCACGTGGTGTTCCGGTCCGGTTTTGAGGGAGCCAATTCCGCTCAGAAGATCGACATCCTCGCTCGTCCCGGGAGCACTTTCACATTTTCGGGTCGGGTTGTGGTCGTGGATCTCCGCGATGACCATTTAACTCTGGCGGAAAATGCACGCGATACCACTTTCGAGGTGGGACTGGATTCATTGTCACCCGATGCAAAGCTTCGCTTGAAAGAAGGCATGGAAGTAGTGGTCCAGGCTCGTTTCGATGGCAATAAATATGAAGCTCAAAGCGTTGAGCCGCTGCCCTCCTCCACGCTATCGAATCCACAGTAATATCTTTACAGTCGGCCGTCACTGCGCGCCGGCGTTTTCAAATTTATTCCGCAACGCCCGCTGCACGTAATAGTCGCCATCGTGAAACATGTAGCGCACTATGTTTCCGGCATACCGCGTCAAAGTTCGTAGATCGGTACGATACCAGCAACATTGCGTCATACGCGGCGACAGGCCGCAATAAAATCGGAATTGTTGGCTGACCGCATCGGGGGAAACCAGCATGGCTGCGGCCATTCGGTGATTCCCTTCGATAATTGTCAGTGGCCCATTCTCATCCACGCCGATTAACAGCACAGAGTTTGGAACGCGGTTTTCCTGCAAATCGACAGCAACCGACCGCATTTTTTCCGAGAATACACTGGCATCCGATTCGATGGCACTGCGGATCCGTCCGATCATTCGCGTGAGGTAAAAATCACCTTCCGCAAACTTGCGCCACTGCTTGCGTGGGAATGCGCGGACTCGCGGCATGTCGGCGGGCTGCAGTTCGATCTGCCACCATTGTGTGTCCCGTGGCAACTCGCGCCAAAGACGGCCGCGCCGACGAAATAGCAGCGTCTTACGAATGGAGTTCTGGCGCTCGTTCGAAATGTCCCCATTCGCAACCAGGTCTCCATATTTTTCACGGTAAGGATCGAATTCCGGTTGATAGAACTCCGCTTTGAGAAATTCAGCAATGACTTCAGGTTCGGAAACTCGACGTATTTTGACGAAGCCAAGCGGTCCCGCAGAGTCCACCGATTCGTACGATGTCGAAACAATCTCCTGCCAGAACGGCACGCTTACTGCCAGCAACAGGCCAAGCATCAGGAACAATTGCACCATGATTACCTGATGCAGGGTGTCGTGAAACAGCATGATGCCGATCGGAAGAAGGCCGCTGAACCCTAACTGAACCCACGTCGCATTCGCAATTCGGCGAGACATTTCATAAGTAAGCAGCACGACCGCCACGGAGTAGACGGCGGTCATGGCGCTGTAGGACGCCAGCAAAGATGAGAACGAGGCGTTACTGGCATCCAGGAAGGTGCTTCCCAGAACCGACTTCCATAAAGTCAACGGGGCAAGCCACACGGCTACGGTGAACATCGCAGTCATACCCGACACCAGCAACAGAGCGCTCTGCAGAACTGTGCGGCTTGTCTTCTGATGTGCAGTGGCGGCCGACACTGGAAACATGCTGCTGATCACCGACCACGAGAACATGTACACGACGCGTCCCACAAGTGCTACGACGGCATACAGTCCGGCCACATCCGGAGCAAAATAGTGTTTCACGAGCAGAATATCGAGATTGCTGATGATGACTTGCGCCAAAAAAAATACTGACGCCTGCATACCCTCCCGGAACGACGCGCTTACCGGTTTACGCTGGCTTGTGCGCTCCATGGGCGGACCGGCGGTCGCATACGCAATTGCAATCGAAAAAACGACCGCCGCGATGACGCCAGTGACCCCGAATCCATAGTGGAGCAGAAGCAAGGCACCAACGATCTTGATCAAAGCCTCAAGAACAAAGTTTATTGCCAGGCGAGTGAAGTCGTAGCAGCCCTGCAACATGCCCCGTCGCACACCCAGAGGAACGTAGAGCGCCGTTCCAATCCCTAACAGAACGATGTCATGTGACGCGGGAAGATGGAGGTACTGAGCGATCACGGTGCTCCCGGCGGCAATTGCGCTGCCGAGAATCAGGCCAGTCTTCCACGAGCGGCCCAGCAGCTCCCTGTAGATTGCGACCTTCTCGATAACGTCAGGACTCTTCGCGACCAGTTTTGAGCAGACCAACTGAAACGCCAGAGTTACGGCGGAGAGAAGCATTAAAAGGGTGTAGATGGCCGTTGCATGTCCGAAACCCGCGGGCCCCAACCCCCGCGCGATCGAAATGTTGTAGAGCAGGTTGGTTGCGCTTACTAGCCCGGTACTTCCAAGCAGAACTGCGCTGCCGCGCAGCATGCGAGTCCGCAATGCGAGGCGTCCGCTTTCTTCTGGGGAAACTGCGGAAACTGTATCTGCTGTAATCGTGGGCCTGAGAAAAGTCATGCGTTGCTTTTCATCCGGGTTCGAAACGATTCCGTACCGAGTACATCCCAAATTAGAACAGCGTGAATCTCACCACCGGCACGATGGCAACATGAGAGTGTCCCGGAAAGTCATAGAACGTCTGCTGTTCGAGACCGAAAGAGAACCGCATCGGATAAGAAACCATCGCGGTTTCTACACCATTTCGTCGCGTCGCTTGCGTCTCGCGCATATAAGAGACCAGGAACCGGCTGGTCACATTGTCGTAAGAATGGAAGCCTTCCCCTCGGGACCACAGTCCGCTCGCGCTGGCCGACCAGCGACGATTTATCTTTACGTCCAATCCGAAGTTGGGGCGAATGGCTTGTGCAATCGCGAACTGAGTGCCTTCGACGCGCCACGACCGTAGATATTCGCCTATAACGCTCAAATGAACATTGTCGCCAAAGCGGCGGTCCACGCCCGCGTAGGTGCTGGTTGTGAAATATTCGTGAATGGAAGGACGAAACAGCAGGTCGCGTCCCATATATCCGGTCAAGAACGCGGTTTTGGACCACGGACGTCCCAGTCGGAAATCGATGGTCCCGGAAAAATCCCGCGAATGAAGGTTCTGCTGCGTGAATGGACCGGCTTCTCGGACAACGTTGCCGGAAAAAGAAAGCCAATTCCCGATCGGACTGCTGGCGACATACAGGAACTGGCGAAACAAATTCTGATTCATATCAAACGGGTCGAGCGTGTCGCGACGCAAGGTGAACTGCAGACCCGGCGTGACACTGAAACGTAGATTCCCCAGCCGCAACACCGGAGTCACACCAAAATTGAAGATAGTATCCAACGTGTTCCGTTTTTGGATTTGGAGCTGACTGGGAATAGAAATCGTGCCACTCGCGGTGCGTTCACCCACGAAGCCGCTGATCGGCGGGAAAGAGCCGAGATGCAGATGGTACTTTGCATCCGTGAAAGTCTCCACTGAGTGGCGAGGAGGTGGCAGCAACAGCCCGCCATTCTGAAAGCCGCGCAGCCTGGCATCCATCTGGTAGATATTCTCGTCTTCGAAAACCGGCTGCACCTGGAACTGAGAACCGATTGCCACCTTCTCCGTAATTTGCCTGCCCTCATCTTCGGAAAGCTCAAACTCAGCGTTACGCGCGGCTGGATCATCGGGCTCGAGTTTGTTGGCCTGCGCAAACAGTGATAATGCGTGGTAAGCATCGCCCTGTTGGCGATATACATTGGCGCGAGCAACCAGGTATGGATAGCTCTGCTTCTCCTCCTCCGCTTCTTCGGGCCGCACCGCAGCCAGGGCTGCCTCGGCATTCCTGGTCTCGCCCATGGCGAGGGATGCATTCGCGATTCCTACCGCCACCGCCAGATCGTCGGCTCCCACCCCTTGCGCCCTCACGAATAAGTGCTGCGCCAACGCAAACTGGTTGATGGACATCAGAGTGTCGGCGGCGTCCAGATAATCCTCGGCGGTGACTACGTCTGGGTCCGCAACGCGGGCTTCCGCAAATGCCAAGGCAATCTGCTGCTGAGCATCGGCAGATCGATGTTCTTGCGCGAAAAAGCGTGCGAGGGAGAGACGCACATGAAGTCGATCGGCGTTCGATAAGTCTAAAGCTCGCGCATAACGCTCCATTGCGCGGTCACGTTCATGGAGTACGACCAGGGCATCAGCGGTCGTGAGCAGGACGCGATAGTCCGTGCCGCCTCCACTCTCCGCGCGAGTGACCGCCGCCGTCGCATCGGAAGAACGACCCAATCTGGCATAGGCACGCGCGAGCTGCGCATTCAACATCGCGTTGTTCGGAGAAGTAGATAGTGCCTTGTTCAGTGTATCGGCCGAGGCCTGGTAATGGTGTAAGCGATACTGAGCGTCTGCCAGCGCGAGATAAATACCTTCGTCGCCCGCTTGCAGCTTAAGGGCCCGTTCGTATTCGCGCTCAGCTTTCGCCAACATCGAGCGCTGGCGATACGCTTCGGCTCGCGCTAAATGGAGGGTGCCTGACTCGGGTAAATTTTTCTCCGCGGCATCCGCCTCGCGCAATGCGGCCTGTGGACGCCGCAGTTGCAGATAGGAATAGGCTAGTCCAAGATGTGCCTCGCCGTAGTTGGGCCTGAGTGCCAGCGCCTTACGGAAATCCTGTTCCGCCTTGCTGGCCATCCGCATATCGTTCCACACATATCCGCGATTCATGTACCCGGTCGCCATGTTGGGATCACGTTCGAGAGCCCGGCTGAACGCATTCACCGCCTGTTGATGGTCGCCATTGTGTGCGTATACATATCCAGCGATAAGTGGAAGATCCTTGTCCTTAGGAAGGGCAGGCTCAAAGCGGCGCACCACCGCCATCGCATCGTCATAGCGGTTCATGAACAGCAAGTCGTAGGCGAGATAGACGGGGGCTTCCGGGTCGCGAGGTAACTTTTCAACCACGGCATAGCCGAGCTTCGCCGATTCCTGGTAGTTGCCGGTCAGCGTCAAATAGCGCTCGTGTTCGCGCATCACCTCGGGATTCTGGCGTTCCGTTTCTGAGGCACGATCCAGCCAGTGCTTGGCATTGGCCGTTTGATGACCCTCGAGTGCGGCGTTCATCGCCCTTGCAATGATGATCGGGTTGTCGGCCGCGAGCTTGTAAGCCTTTTCATAATTTTCTTGCGCCTGAGCGAACTCCCGCTGATCGGTGCGCATATCGCCCAGGGCGAGATATGCCACGTAGTCATTGGGATCGATTCGACTGAGCTTTTCGAAGTATTCGGCGGCGGAGTTCATGTCGCCGGTTTCGCGGGCGAGGTAACCCAGCGATTCCAGGGCCGCGGAATTTGCAGGATCGAGATCAAGTGCCTTCAAATAGATTTTGGAAGACTCCTCCGGCCTTTTGGTCCTGCGCAGAAGGTTTCCGTAGTTCAACAGAAGATTGATGTTTGCAGGCTGGAGCTGCAGACCTTCTTTGAGATCGTTTTCGGCTTCGGCGTAATCCCCTGAGTTAACGGCGCTCGCCGCTTTCAGCCGCAAGAACTCGGGGCGATCCGGGCCGCCCACGTCAATTTGCGAAATGGCCGAACGAGCGGCTTCCGCTTGCCTGTCGTAGTTCTCCATG